>Ga0181526_10000116_pt1 | contig 79893 bp, 80 predicted proteins | sample PEATcosm2014_Bin_35_FD_119750 | JGI IMG/M metagenome (GOLD analysis project Ga0181526, IMG submission 119750) | Peatland microbial communities from MTU Mesocosm Facility, Houghton, MI, USA - PEATcosm2014_Bin06_30_metaG | ecosystem: Environmental > Terrestrial > Soil > Wetlands > Peat | place... | reverse complement strand
TTTCGTGGTTCATTGAAAGAGGCACGCATTGAAGCGCTTCGACGGAACAGTAAAGACAAGCTGCCGATGCACAAGCGTGACAAGATGGAGGCGACGTGGAAGCTTGTGAAGGATGGCGAGCTAACGGTTGAACGGTTGAGCGACGTTACAGGCACCTCGCCGCGCCAAATCTACTACATGAGAAAGGTATGGAAGTGGCTCTGCGATCTACCCAAGGAGCGGAAGACGGTGCTTAGGCGCGGCATCGACGAACTAAGCTGGAACAATGCCCGGCAGACATACGATGGCGTCGAGATTGATCGAGACATTGAGGACTGGAAGGAAGAGCGCATACAGAAGCTGGTCAAGGATTTGCAGAAGTCCAAGATCGGTCCACGGATGATCAAGTATCCAGACATCGCTGCCGAGGCTCTCGCACGCCTTCACAACAACCTGCCGTCAACCCTAGTCCCGCAGTGGTACGGGCCCGACGAACTGCGCGCGATGGCTGAAGACATTGAAGCCCCAGAGGACCTCTGAGGCAGTCGCTGCAATCACGGTACTGCATTTTGCAGGGTGCCCAATGGCAGGAGGGGCTATTCCGATAGGAGGCCAAACGATTACCGGTGCGCCTAAGCAGCAGCGAGGGTTTACTGGACTTTTGCGAAGCCGGTGCCCGGTCGCATTGCTGCCAACCAGGGCGCGATAGGGGACCCATCCGCGCGATAGCTTCTTGATGAGCTTTTGTGGCTACGCCATACTCGGCGCTAATTGGGCTGGGGGAAAGCGATGCGACGGGTGTTTGTTGCGTTTGCAGGCTTGTTGTTTTTGACAGCAAGCGCCTCGAGAGAAGAACTGGCGCAGCGCCAAGCTGCACGACAACAGGAAGCTCACTGAGCTAGGGCCATGCGTTATCGAACATTGGTTGCCAGGCGTTGCCGGGGGTGCTTGCTTCCTGCCTTTGCGGCGTTGGTCCTTTGGTCAAACGGCGCGACTGCAAATCCCTACGACAAGTGCATGTTGGATCATGCCGCCACGATCAACGGCTCATCCGCGGATGGAATAGACGCCATCGCAGAGGCGTGCATCGAATCGACTGAGGAGCCGCTGGACCCCGAAGAGGCTCCGAAGGTGAAGTTTAATTTTCTTTACGGGGAAATGGTTCGAGGCTTGGGCGAGCTAGGTTTGATTTTGCAAGTCTATAACGGTTCTGCTTATGACATTTCGTCTATCACAATCAGTCTGACAGACAAGCGCACGAAGGCACAACAGCAAATCCGGCGCGAGTTGTGGTATCCCTACAATAGAGGCCCTGGGCTCGTTACCTCATATGGCCCCCGATACAGGAATCGCTTCATCGTCTCGCTTTCATCTGGCGAGTATATGTTTCCGGTCGGCGTGCTTGACGTGCCGCAAGCCGATTTCTTCAAACGATACGATGTGATGGCAGTTTCGGCGCTTGGTGTGCGGCACTAAGGTTCGTGGCGATTGCGGCTGCAACGCTCGCCCGAAATCGAGAGATAGGTCGGCAGCACAATTTTGACGAAGTGGCGACCTAGCGCACGCTGATCCGGCCCAAGTTTGCGATCTCTGAAACAACAACGTTACGAGAACCCTTTCCGTCCCCTAGATCAGTATCCTGCAATTGAATGTCAAGCATAGCTCTAATCGGCGTCACGAAAGCTAAGTCAACAGCGCCATCATAGCTACAAGATGCTACCCCAAAAACTCGTCCACTCTCATTGAAAACAGGTCCGCCACTGGCCCCACCATAGATGTGAATGTTTGTTTGGTAATACGGTGGCTGCAATTTGCTCGAAGGGCCGCGGTCAACATAAACATGTTCTAAAACACCGGCGTAGAATGCCGGCTCCATTCGCAACACCTCACCAGCGACTTCGGGCTCGTGAACCTTCCGATGTAAGGGGTATGCCCAAGTGCTGACCGCCGCTCCAACAGCGGGAGGCTCGCACTCTAACGAAAGCACCTTGGCGCGATACGGTTTGCCCGTTCTGTTATCATCAATCGCGTGAGGGATACCAAACGCCAAATCGGCAGTTGGATGTAAGAAAAATCGCCAAACCGGTCGAAAGACCAACAATCCGTTCGAGAGCAAGTAGACGAGGCCGACTGAATTGTCACCCTTCGACATAGCTTCTAGTGCCTCTAGCGCGACGTGCTTTGCGGTCGCAAAACCGCCGTCAGTGACCAAATAAAATCCTGTACCTATCAACTCTCCTTCCCCTGCGCCCCTCAGGCTTAGGGATGACGACGGTGGTCGCTTCACGATGGCGAAAATTGCTAATCGGCCGTCTGAGACCTCGCGGTCGGCTGTTGCAATTCGCCACGTTCCTTCGGTCGCAGTACCGGGGAGGGGAGGCAATTTATCAACGTGCATGTCTGCGCCTAAGCATGTAAGCGATACTAAGCACCGTCTTGTGGATGCAGCGTCTTGTGGATCTTGCGCCCGCTATCTTTACGACGCGAGCGTGGAAATATATGGCCGCGCCAGCCGAACACAAGCGGAGCGTGATCGGCCGGCGAACTGGCGCAAGGCTCACTAACCACGAAAGAGCGGAACATCATGCAAAGGATCATCCATACCGTCGATGACATTAAGCCGTTGTTTGAATTAGTGCGCTCCGCTGCGAACCGCACCGCGCGAGAGCTAGCTAAAGTGACGAAATCAAAGCCGGATGGGATCGACCTGCTACGGAGAATGAAATTCACTGAAATGGCGTGGCACCCGCTTGATGACAAAAAGCGGCTCAACATTGTCGAGCAAATCAATCAGACTTGGACAATCCTCGTAAGTCTAAAGGCACTCCCCCTTCTCTTTGAGTGGCATGGGAAAGAAGCGCGTGGTTTTCGCCTCAATCTCGGCACCGCTGCCGGGACAGACATTTTGAGCCTAGAGCCGGATGTTGTTGCAGCCGAGACGTTTGCTGCCGTGCGTACATCAAGCAACAGCAAGCTGACCAAGGACCTGCAAAGGCTTGAAGAAAACTGCCCTAAAGCGAAGGCGCGCTACGTATTTTTTGGGTCGCGCAACAGCAGCGCGGGCCTATTCAAAGTAGTCTCAGGGATTAAGGTATGGGCTGTTGATGTTGACTTTGCAGGCACCTGATCGCTGCCGGGCTATTAGCTGCAGGCATCCATGTAATTACTGAACGCCTTTCGCATTCAAGCCCGCCGCGCTCGTTCCTGTAAAACGTGTCGCTTCGCGGACGGCCGTGACCAGCGTTGGCGGAGCACCAGCACGCCGTATCTCGCGGATCAGTGGGAGAACACTGGCAGCGTGCTGATCGGCAAGAGCCTTCACTGTTGTAGCAGCAGCCTTGCGGGCTTGTACGAGCTTCGGGCCACCCAGTGCCACACCGCGCGCGAGCGACACCACCGCTCCTAGTAACCAATCGAGCCCGAACCGGAGATGTTGGCATTGACAATCCGCTTTGGTGAAAGCCGGTAACCCCGGCGCGACCTGCACCTGGACGTCGACGGGCCGCACCTCGATGCCCTCGAATGCAACCGTGGAGACGCGCTGGACCATGTCCGCCCCAGGGCAAATCTGCGCTGAAAACCCGCTCAGCCCTGAAGGACAGCGTATGGCGGATGAAAAACGCCGGGCGTTTATATACTTTGCAAACCAGGGGCTAGCCGTGGTAGGACGGTCTCGGGGACAACTCGATGCCGTTTCCAGAGCCAATCAAGGGAGCGTTGGAGGGGGCCGGGCTCAGCGCGGAATCGCTGGACCGCATTCGGCTAGCGCGTGGCTTCGTGGGTAAGGCGAGCTATGTAGCAGGCGTCGCGCTGCTGGTACTTGGCGCGATTGCCATCCGAGGGGGCGGGGAACCGCCCCTGATGGTCGGTGCCACGGTCCTCATTTTTTCAATTTATTTTGGAGGCGCCCTTTGGTTCGCCCATAGGCATCCCGGCGAGGCTCTTTTAGAAGGAGCCGAACTTATCAAATGGCGGCAATTGGAAATGGCCGCTAAAAATATGCCTCAGTTGCCGCAACAAGCACCCCGCGAAATCGGTAGTGATCAGGACCACGGCTAATGGAAAAGCTGTATCTGATCACAATTCATTGGGGTACGGCGCCCAACACTACCAAGATTGAAAGTGCATTGCAGCCTTTAGGAACGTGGCTGAGATTTAGCCAGCATAGTTGGCTTTTCTGGTCCTTACGCACGTCTCAGGAAATTTACAACGCGCTTGCTCCTATCCTCACTAGGGAGGATTTTGAGCTCATATTGCGGGTGGATGAGAACGATTGGTACGGGTTCGCCCAACCATGGGTTTGGAACTGGATCAGGAGCAAGGGCGCAACGCTAGACAAATGACCGACGATCAATTCCGTAGCCTGATCGTCCACCTACGCGCCCTAATCGTCCTCGCCGGGCTGATCGCGGGAATCCTTATCGGGATGGCTTGGGGATATTTCTGAGCCTGCATCAATTGGCGCACCCTAAGGTAGCGGTTCCCAAAGTAGCACTCTTATTGCGTAAGACTCTGATCGTGCGACGCAAGTTATGTCCGAATCACAATGCTCAAGGGCCGTTTGGGAGGCGTTTTTAACGAACCATTTACTTCTGATCGCCGTTGATTCTAATATTCAATTGTAATATCAGTTAGTTACGTGAGGGTTGAATCGTCTTGGAGCTAGAACCAAATAGCTTGTCAAGACTTTTCTATTATGAGAAGAGTTTGCGGAATCCGTCTTCTGGTCACAGAGGGGGTCCAGGACGCGGATTCTTCGGATTCTGGAGAGAGCCGCCATGCCGATCACCAAAGACATGGAACTGCCGATCGAGCCGCTCAAGATCGATGGCCCGGCTGTGCGTGGCATGAATGCGCGTAAAGAAGACAACAACAATAAGCCGATCGAGGTGGCAAAACTGGTCGCCGCTTATGAGCCCATCAAAGCAAAAGTAATCGACGGGCTAAAGAGACTCGCTGCGATCACGTACTGAGTCTTTGCGCGCGCGCCCAAGGCGGGGGAGGGTACGGCCTTGGCAGCCGTCGTCGATGTGCGCCGCTTTAGCGAGCGCCAAGAATTTCTAACGTCCATCGGGGAAGATTTATTAAAGCCCTCAATTCAGCAAGGGAACCTGATTGTATTTCGCATCGGTCGCATGAAGGTTTTGACCGAGGCGTATTTCATTCTAAATGAATGTTACAAGGCATGGCGCATTACACCGGGGCATTTCACGGAAGATCCTAAGGTTGCTGCGCTCACATGTGCAGCCATTATCAAAATCGTGCCGTATCGGCCGCAAACCCTGAATATGGCCAAGACCGTCGGAGAGTTTAAGTGCAATGAAATTTATGCACTTAATTGCGCTTCCGCGATTCTTGGCATTCCATTGATATCGGATGAATTTAAAGAGGATTTTTGGCTGCGGTTGCTAGAGATATTGAGTGACATTAAGTGTCGGACATTGGATGCGTTCGTAAATGATGTGAGCGCGGGCCAACAAAAAGACTTAGCCTTCTATGTCCGCGACATTGATCCTGAGGATTATCTTGGGATTAATAGCCTGATCACGATATTCGAATTGCTGTGCAGTAAGCACAAAAAATCGAAACTAAGCCCCTAATCATGGTGGGAGATTGGTTTCTTTTCTGGTTGCGGCTTGTGCTTAGCAACTTTCCGCAGGGCATCCTGAAACCGCCCTTCGTCCGGGTCACAGCCGAGGTCGCGCGCGGCCTTGCGGAACACCTTCGCCTGATCTTCCGGTTTCGGTTTTGTGCGCGACTTATCCACGTTTTCCCCAGGACTCCGGTTGTGCCCGTATAGGCTAACCCTACTAAGTCTTGCGACTCGCCGGCAAATCACACGATAAGAGAAGCACCCTGGCCACGTAGACCAGGGCGCTTCCATTACGGGGACGTGGTGGAACGGCAGACACAGCGGACTTCAAATCCGCCGCCTCGCAAGGGCAATTGTGGGTTCAAGTCCCACCGTCCCTACCGAAAGGCTCCTTCGTGCTAGCGAGGGAGCCTTTCCCTTTTCAGGCTACCGAAGCGATTCGGCTGAGTCGAATCCTCTCAGAATGGACTCGCCAAGGCAAGACTAATAAGGCACTTTTAAGTGCTTTTTTAGTGCAGCGAGTATGGCAAAAACAGCCAAAGGCAGGCGCCCCAAAGAGGGGGAAATTGAGAAGATCAAACTTACGGTTCCCCGGCCGTTGCACGCCTATCTTCTTAAGTTGGCGCGTGAGAGCTACGCCGGTGCGGACGTAGGCGAGATCATCAATCATTTGCTGAAATTGAAACTCGCGGAATTGGGCGCGAAACTCGACGTGCCGGAAAAGCCGCCACTTAGCGACGTTGCCGCCAAGGAAAACCGGGGAGGGTAAGTTGCCGCCAGCGGCGATACCTGCGGGCGTTTACTCAGGCCCGATAGGTTAGGCGCTTGCCAGTAATGCCCTTTAGGGCGCGACCCGTGCGAGCCTCATCGTTCACGCCAAGCCGAACGCGGTTTGAATATCGGAAGTCGAACTCGGCCAAGTACCTGTGCAGGTGCTTTTCGGAGCAATGCTGGTAGACGCCCTTCATTCCCCGTTTGAAGATCGAATAGTAGCCTTCGACCGTATTGGTGTAGGCGTCCCCATGCCGCCACTGATATTGCTCATGGGCAACGACGCCGTGATCCGCAAATTCCTTACCCACGGCGCGGTAATGATTCGCCCGATCCGTCATGAGGCGGGTCTCGCGGGAGATGTTTTCCCGAACGATCGGCACGATATCCGCAATCGAGTGGCCGTCGGTATGGAATGACCGGGCCAACCCGCCGCGCTCTACCAGCGTCACAACCATATTCTTGTTGTGGTAGCCCGTCTTATCGATCCCTAGACCAGCTTGGCGGCCGATGTAGGTTTCGTCCGCCTCGACCACCCCGCCGGGACCACCCATCGGCGCAAGGCTACCATCCCGCATGGCCTCACGGATGCGATGCGACAGGAACCAAGCCGACTTGTAGGTGATCCCCAAAATCCGGTGCAGTTGGTGCGAGGAACAGCCCTTTTTCGAGCAGCAAAGCAGGTAAACCGCCTGAAGCATCTTATTGAGCGGGATACGGCCATGCTCGAAAACGGTCCCGACTTTCACCGTGAACTGCTTCCGGCAGGGCTTTTCGTTGCATTTCCACACCCCTACGCGGGTGGCCTTCCCCTGTAGCTTGGTCGCGGTCCCGACCGTGCCGCAATGGGGGCAAACCGCGCCATCGGGCCAAAGGGTGCGCTCCAGGTACTCAAAGGCGGCCGGTTCGCTGTGGAAGGGCAGTTTCGACAAGGTGGACATGGCTGATCTCCAATGAAATCAGCCTACTACATCTCGACGTGGTTTGCAAGATATATAATCGCCAAACGCCGTCAAGAACATTTAGGGAACAAAATGAACGGCGCCATTAAGTTGCACGTCAGCGGTCAACCGCCGCCAAAAGCTCGCGCCGCGCCGCATCGAGAATTTCGTCCGATAGCGGCGTGCCGGCGACCGCGCGGGCGAGGATCAAGGCGCCGATCAGTTCGGCGACGGTGGCGACCGCTTTGCGCCGCCTTGCAGGTTTGGAACGGCCGGGGACCGCGGCTGTAACGACATCGATCAGCGGTTCGAGGCCTTCGGCGAAGGCGTCATGGACCGGCTGGCCGCAGCGCGCCGCGTCGACGCTGAGCGCCGCGAAGGCGCAGCCGTGGCCCGGATCGTCGCGGTGGCGCGGCGACAGGTAGTGCTTGAGCAGCGCCGCATAGGGATTGGCCGGCGCATCGGCGGAGACCTTCGCCCAATTGGCCGCTGCGCGCGTCATGGCGCGCTGGCTCGCTTGCGCCGCGAGATCGTCCTTCGAATCGAAATGCCCGTAAAAGCCGCCATGGGTCAGGTCGGCCGCCTTCATGATGTCGGCGAGGCCCACGCCGCCAAAGCCCTTGGCGCGAAACAGCGCTCCCGCCGCATCGATGATGCGTTCGCGGTTCTCCGCCGCCTTCTGCCGGCTTACTCTCATGCCGCACCTCTGCCATGCGCGGGGTTGCGATGCTTGACAAGTTATATGATGCCCATCATCAATACGCAACAATGATGACGATCATCATTTAAACGCAATTGCCAACGGAAATGCCCGCCGCCATGCCGACCCAGCAATCCTCCGCGATCGCCGCAGTGCTTGCCCGCCGCAATATTCATTACGGCTGGGTGGTGGTCGCCGTAACCTTTCTGACGCTGTTGGTCACCGCCGCCGCCATGGGCACGCCCGGCGTGATGATCGTGCCGCTCGAACACGAGTTCGGCTGGGAGGACGCGCAGATTTCCTCGGCGCTGGCGCTGCGCATCTTGCTGTTCGGCTTGTTCGGGCCGTTCGCCGCGGCCTTCATGAATCGCTTCGGCGTCCGCCGCGTCATCGTCTGTGCGCTGTCGCTGATCGCCTTCGGCATGTTGGCATCTCTGGGAATGACGCAGCTGTGGCAGCTCGTGCTGTTGTGGGGTGTCGTTGTCGGTGTCGGCACCGGTCTCACCGCCATGGTCTTGGCGGCGACGGTGGCGACCCGCTGGTTCAACCATCGCCGCGGTCTGGTCATGGGCATGCTGGCCGCAAGTTCGGCGACCGGGCAATTGATCTTTCTGCCCTTCATCGCCGAACTCACCACGCGCTTCGGCTGGCGCATGGCGCTGGTCTTCATGTGCGGCGTCCTCGCGCTCACGGCGATAGCCGTGATGGTCTTCATGCGGGATCGGCCCTACGATCTCGACCTGCCGCTCTACGGCGAGAGCAAATTAACGCCGCCGCCGGCGGCCGGCACCGGACTATTCTCGCTATTGATGTCGCCGATCAACACCCTCAGGGACGCGGCGCGGGTGCCGATCTTCTGGGTGCTGTTTGCGACCTTCTTCGTCTGCGGCTGCAGCACCAATGGACTGATCCAGACCCATTTCATCACCTTGTGCCACGATTACGGGCTGGCAGCGGTGACGGCGGCAAGCGTGCTGGCGATGATGGGCGCGTTCGATTTCATCGGCACCATCGGCTCCGGCTGGCTGTCCGACCGCTTCGATAATCGCTGGCTGTTGTTCTGGTATTACGGGCTGCGGGGCTTGTCGCTGCTCTATCTGCCGTTCACCGATTTCACCTTCTACGGGCTGTCACTGTTTGCCGTGTTCTACGGTCTCGATTGGATCGCAACGGTGCCGCCGACCGTTAAACTGACTGCCGACCGCTTCGGGCCGGAACGTGCCGGCATGGTGTTCGGCTGGATTTTCTGCGGTCATCAAATCGGGGCGGCGAGCGCGGCGTTCGGCGCCGGTCTAGTCCGCACCGAATATTCAACCTATCTGCCGGCCTTTTTCACCGCGGGCGCGCTCTGCCTGTTCGCGGCGGTGCTGGTGCTGACGGTGCGAAAGTCTTCCGCGCGGGGGATCGGCGTCATCGCGCCGGCCCGCGGATAAAATCACTTCCGCTTCGCTTCGATCCGATCCCAGATCAGCGCCGCGATGTCGGCGCCGCCGAGATTTTTTACCGAGCGGATGCCGGTCGGCGAGGTGACGTTGATCTCGGTGAGGTAGTCGCCGATCACGTCGATACCGACGAACAACAGACCGCGCTCGCGCAACGCCGGTCCGAGCCGGGCGCAGATTTCGCGCTCGCGTGCGGTGAGGCCGGTTGCTTTCGGCACGCCGCCCCGCACCATGTTGGAGCGCAGATCGTCCGGCGCCGGCACCCGATTGACGGCGCCCGCGAATTCGCCGTCGACCAGGATGATGCGCTTATCGCCGTCCTTCACCGCCGGCAGGAATTTCTGCACCACCCATTGCTCGCGAAAGGTCGCGACGAACAGATCGTAGAGCGAGCCGAAATTCAGATCCTCGCGCTGCAGCCGGAACACCGCCTCGCCGCCTTTGCCGTAGAGCGGCTTCATCACGATGTCGCCGTGCTCTTCGCGAAACGCTTTGATGGCGTCGAGGTCGCGGGTGATCAGCGTCGGCGGCATCAGCTCGGGAAATTCGGTGACAAAGATTTTCTCCGGCGCGTTGCGCACATGCGCCGGATCGTTGACGACAAGCGTACCCGGCTGGATACGCTCGAGCATATGGGTCGAGGTGATGTAAGCGAGGTCGAAGGGCGGGTCCTGGCGCAGCAGCACGACGTCGAAGGAATCGAGCGCCGCATGGCGCGGCTCGCCGAGCTCGAAATGGTCGCCGGCCTGGTCGCGTACACTGAGCCGTTGAACGCGGGCCGACACTTTGCCGTCGCGCATCGCCAGCCGCTCCGGCGTGTAATAGGACAGCGGATAGCCGCGCGCCTGCGCTTCCAGCAGCAAGGCGAAAGTGGAATCGCCGCGGATATTGATCCGCTCGATCGGATCCATTTGCACGGCGACGTTAAGGGTCATGGCTCGTTCGGATCGCTCGTTCGGGACGGGGGCTGTAGCATCGGGGCCGAAGCTCTACGCCTTTTCCCGTTCTTCCTCTAGACCATGATCCTATTCGGTTGAATCGGATCGTGGTCTAGAATTTTTGTTTGTGCATGATCTTTGCCAAAAATCGGCCTCCACTTTTTGGGATCATGCATTAGCGGGTGGCGTCGAACGCATTGACGATATGCTTCGGTATCTTGCCGGGCGCGACCAGGATGACGTCGAAGCGGATTTCGGCGTTTATGTCTTCGGGACGATGCGCCAGCCACATTTCGGCGGCGCGGATAATGCGCTCCTTGGTCCGCTCGGTCACCGCTTCCGCCGCCTCGTCGATATTGTCGCGCGCCTTCACCTCGGCAAACACCAGCGTGTGGCGACGGCGCGCCACGATGTCGATCTCGCCGAAGGGCGTTTTCCAGCGCCGCGCCAGGATCCGATAGGCCTTGGCGACGAGCAGCATGGCGGCGCGGCTTTCCGCCGACAGGCCAAGCTGGAACGCTTTGACGCGCTCGGGACGCGGCGGCGGTTTTGGCGGCTTTCGGGATGGTTTGAGCGGCTCAGCGCGGCGCGCCATCATCCGGGCCTTTCGTGAGCGCGAGCGCGCTTTGATAGACTTCTCGCCGCGGCAGGCCGGTCGCATCGGCGACTTCGGCCACGGCGTCTTTCAGCGACAGGCGGGCGAGCGCGTCACGCAGCAATCGCTCGGTACCGGCCACGCTGATTTGCTCCTGCGCCTGCGGTGGCGCGATGACCAAAACGATCTCGCCGCGCGGCTCGGTTCCCGCATAGGCCACCGCGAGTGCCGCAAGCTCGCCACGCCGGACTTCCTCGTGCAGCTTCGTGAGTTCCCGGCAGAGCGCGGCCTCGCGGGTTTGGCCGAGGCCTGCCGCTAGGTCGGCCAGCGTCGCCGCCACGCGCGGCCCGCTCTCGAACAAGACAAGCGTTGCCGGAATGCGGCTCAACTCGGCGATCCGGCTGCGCCGCGCGGCTTCCTTCGGCGGCAGGAAGCCGGCGAAGAAAAATTGATCGGTCGGCAAGCCCGCGACGGTAAGACCCGCCAGCACGGCCGATGGGCCAGGCAGCGCAGTCACCGCGTGGCCCGCAAGCGCCGCCGCGCGCACCAGCTTGAATCCGGGATCGGAGACGAGCGGCGTACCGGCATCGGAAGCGAGCGCCACGGACGCGCCGTCAGCAAGCCGGCGCAGCAAGAGCGGCCGTGCTTTCGTGGCATTGTGCTCATGATAGGGCATGAGCGAGGTCGCAATCGCGTAGCGATCGAGCAGTTTGCGGGTGACGCGGGTGTCCTCGCAGGCAATCACATCGGCGCCGGCGAGCGCTTCAAGCGCCCGCAGCGTGATATCGCCTAGATTGCCGATCGGGGTGGCGACGATGTGCAGACCCGGTGAAAGCCTTGCCGCGTCGATGATTTGACCGGCGAGCGTATAGCGGCGCTGGGGCGCGTCATCCGGACGCAATGGACTTTGCAATGTTTTGGTCATTGCTTGCAGTGTAGCCCAAGCCTTGTCGAGCGTCATGGTCGCGCCGAATTCTCTATCTTTTTCATTTAGTTAACCATTCGCCGCCAATATGTCCGAATGGCGTAGCCTTAATTGGCGTCGACGCGAGGGGCGTCGCGGGGGAAGAGCCGTCGTGTCCGCGCAAGTGCAGCTTCAGGCGTCGGCGGGCAGCCTGGCCGAGGGTTGGCCCACACGACGGCGCTCGATCGCGGGGCTCGTCGCCACCGCGGGCACGCTCTTGGCTGGCTGCTCCAGCAATTCGCAATATCTATCCCCGGCACCGCCGAGCGCGCAGGCGCCGCAAGGCGCAACCATTGGCAGCGGCGAGGTCAAAGCGGCGCTCATTCTGCCGCTGTCGGCGCCCGGCAATGCCGGCCTTGCCGGCCAGGCCATGCGCAATGCCGCCGAGATGGCGCTCGCCGAATTCAATTCGCCGAATCTCCAGCTTCTGGTCAAAGACGACACCGGCACGGCCGAGGCGGCGCGTGCCGGCGCCCAGCAGGCGCTCGACGAGGGCGCCGAAATCATTTTGGGACCGCTGTTTGCCCAATCGGTCAGCTTCGTCGGCCAAGTGGCGCGGCCCCGCAACGTGCCGGTCATTGCCTTTTCGACCGACGCCAATGTCGCGTCGAGCGGCGTTTATCTCCTGAGCTTTTTGCCGGAATCCGATGTCGACCGCATCGTGCAATATGCCAGTTCCACCGGAAAGCGCGCCTATGCGGCTTTGATCCCGGATAATCCCTACGGCACGGTGGTCGAGGCGGCATTCAAGCAAGCGGCGACGCGCCGCAATGCCCAGATCGTGGCGCTCGAACACTACCCGCATGATAAGGCCGCCATGGTGGCGCCAATCCGCAATATCGCCCAGGCTTCGGCACGGGCCGATGCTCTCTTCATCCCGGATGGGGGTGATGCGGTGCCGGACGTGATGCAAGGACTTATCGCCTCCGGATTCAATCCCAAGCGGCTGCAAATGCTCGGAACCGGGCTGTGGGACGATCCACGCATTTACGCGGTGCCGGCGCTCGATGGCGGCTGGTTCGCGGCCCCGGACGGCGTCGGCTTTCGCAATTTTGCCGCCCGCTATCGCACCCGCTACAAGCAGGATCCGGTGCGGACCGCGACGCTCGCCTACGACGCGGTTGCGCTCATCGCCGCGCTGGTGAAGACCCAAGGTGCGCAGCGATTTTCGCAGCAAATCCTGACCAATTCATCGGGCTTTTCCGGTATCGATGGGCTATTCCGCTTCCGCGCCGACGGCACTAATGAACGCGGCCTGGCAGTTTTACGCGTGGCCTCCGCGGGCCCACAGACGATATCATCAGCACCAAAAAGCTTCGGGGGGGCAGCTGCAGGATAGTAAGCTAACTTACTAAAATCGCCGACCGACGGAATTTGCGCTATCGCCAAACACCATGAAATCTCGATTTTTGGCCCAATTCTGTAATATTAGTAAGCTAGCTCATTAAATAATGAGCGGTTTTTGGTTCAGCCTCGACCTCATGCAGCGAGGTCGGCCACCACGGCATCGAGTATCGGGAAGCCCGGCAAGGTGACCCGCAGCCGCCCTGCAGGCGTGGTTTCGATCAATCCGTGTTCTCGTAAGGCGCCGATGCGAGCCGGATCGAGCGGTCGGCCCGCAACGGTTTGGTAGCGCTCCAGATCGATCCCTTCGGCGAGCCTCAACCCCATCAGCAAAAACTCGTCGGACCTTTCCTCGCGGGTAAGTACCTCGTCGCTGACGAGGCCATCGCCGCCGGCTTCAACGGATGCGAGCCAGGTTTCCGGACGCCTTTCGGTCGCGGTGGCATGCCGATCATCGCCGCTGTCGAGACGACCATGCGCGCCCGGGCCAATGCCGGCATATTCCTGGGCGCGCCAATAGACCAGATTGTGCCGGGACTCGCCGCCAGGCCGGGCATGATTGGAAATCTCGTAGGCGGGCAGTCCGTGCGCCGCGCAAATGTCCTGGGTGGTGTCGTATAGCGCCCGCGCGGTGTCTTCGTTGGGAAGCTTCAACTTGCCGGCGGCATGGAGCGCCGCAAACGGCGTGTCCTGCTCGATGGTCAACTGGTAGAGCGACAAATGCTCACCGGCTTCGGCCAAGGCGGTGCGTAATTCGTCCCCCCATTGGGCCGGTTCCTGGTTCGGCCGCGTATAAATGAGATCGAAGGAGTAGCGCCCGAACACCTTGCGGGCGATGCCGACGGCATCGAGCGCCTCGCGAGCGGTATGCAGACGGCCGAGCTCGCCAAGCACGCGATCGTCAAGCGCCTGCACGCCGAGCGAGACGCGATTGACGCCGGCGGTACGGTAGCCGCGAAAGCGCGTCGCCTCGACGCTGGTCGGGTTGGCTTCGAGCGTAATCTCGGCATCGGGCGCGACATGCCAATGCCGCGCCACGGCATCGAGCACGCTCGCAATGGTCGCCGGCTGCATCAGCGAAGGTGTGCCGCCGCCGAAAAAGATCGTCGAGACGGTGCGGCCGGGCGCGCGCGCTGCGGTCGTCGCGATTTCGGCCGCAAAGGCGCGGGCAAAACGCGCCTCGTCGATGGCGGCATGCCGGACATGACTGTTGAAGTCGCAATAGGGGCATTTCGACAGGCAAAACGGCCAGTGGATGTAGACACCAAAGGCCTGTTCACTAGACAAGACACACCTCCGCGAGTTTGACGAAGGCGCGGGCCCGATGCGACAGCCCTTTGCCGCGCGGCGGCAATCCGTGTTTCTCGTCGCTCGGCATTTCCCCAAAGGTGCGGCTGTGGCCGTCGGGAAGGAACATCGGGTCGTAACCAAAACCCTGGTCGCCGCGCGGCGGCCAGACGAGCACGCCGTCGACCCGGGCCTCGACTTGTTCGAGATGGCCATCCGGCCAGGCGATGCAAAGCGCCGAGATGAAATGGGCCTTGCGGCGTTCCGGCGTCGTGGCGCGAAGCGCCTCCAGCTTTTCTTCGATCGTCGCCATGGCGCGGCCAAAATCCTTGTTGGGCCCGGCCCAGCGCGCCGAATAGATCCCAGGCTGGCCATCGAGCGCATCGACCGCGAGGCCGGAATCGTCGGCGAAGGCCGGCAGCGCGGCCGCCCTGGCCGCAGCTTGCGCCTTGATGCGCGCGTTATCGCGAAACGTCATCCCGGTCTCGTCCGGTTCCGGCAGCCCAAGCTCGCCCGCGGATATGGCGTCGATGCCGTAGGGTGCAAGCAGCTCGCGCATCTCGGCAAGCTTGCCGGCATTATGCGTCGCAATAACCAGACGGCCGACAATAAGGCGGTGCGCGGGCTCGATCACACCGCCCCTCACATCACCGCCATCTTCTGCAGATCGACCAGTTTGGTGACGCCCTTCCGCGCCAATGACAACAGCGCGGTGAATTGCTCCTCGGAGAACGGCACTTTCTCCGCGGTCGCCTGCACCTCGACGATATTGCCGGAGCCGGTGAGCACGAAATTGGCATCGGTGTCGGCTTGCGAATCTTCCGCATAGTCGAGATCGAGCACCGCCACCCCCGAACAGACGCCGCAGGAAATCGCCGCGATATGATCGCGCAACACGTCGGCCTCGACCATCTGGCGTGTTTTCATCCAGGCGATGCAGTCATAGAGCGCGATCCAGGCGCCGGTGATGGAGGCGGTGCGGGTACCGCCGTCGGCCTGGATGACGTCGCAGTCGATGGTGATCTGCCGCTCGCCCAGCGCTTTGAGATCCGCCACCGAGCGAAGGCTTCGCCCGATCAGGCGCTGGATTTCCACGGTGCGGCCGTTTTGCTTGCCGGCCGAGGCTTCGCGTCGCGTGCGCTCGAGCGTAGCGCGCGGCAGCATGCCGTATTCGGCGGTGATCCAGCCGCGGGCCTGGCCTTTGAGCCAAGGCGGCAAGCGATCCTCCAGCGTCGCCGTGACCAGCACGTGGGTGTCGCCGAATTTCACGAAGCAGGAGCCTTCCGCATATTTTACCACGCCGCGCTCGAGCGAGACGGGACGTAGCTCATCAGGTTGTCGGCGGCTCGGCCGCATGCGGATCTCCCGGTTGCCGGCGCAAGGCTGCCGGCGGCCACACGCTTTTAGGGCATGATCCCGAAAAGTGGAAACCGGTTTTCGGATGAGATCATGCTCCAACCCAGATTCTAGACCCTGATCCATTTCCGTCGAATTGGATCAGGGTCTGGTGCGCCAATTGCCACTGCGGCCGTTAAACCGCTACGCTCCGCCCGTTGCCAGCCGGGAGGTGAGGAAATGGCCAAGGAAGTCACGCAAGCACTGGCGGAATTCGCCGCAACGCTCAGCTACGAGGCCTTGCCGGCAAGCGCCCGCGATCATTGCAAAAATCTTATTCTCGATGCGCTCGCCTGTGCGGTGGCCGGTCATCAGGGCGAGGAGACCGGCCAAATGGCGGCGCTCGCCTCGGCGCTGGCGCAGGGCCATGAATCGAGCGTGATCGGCGGCGATCATCTGTCGCTTGCCGGCGCGACGCTGTTGAACGGCTATCTGATCACCGCGGTCACCATGTGCGATGTGCACCGCCCGATCATGACCCACATCACTCCCGAAATCGTGCCGCCGGCGCTGGCGATCGCCGAGCGCGACGGTCTTTCCGGCCGCGATCTTCTGGTCGCCGTCGCCGCCGGCTGCGAGGTGACGACCCGTATCGGCATCGGCCTCGATTATCCGGTGTTCCGCGCGCGCGGCTGGCACGGACCCGGCATCCTCGGCCCGTTCGGCGCCGCCGCCGCCGTGGGTTCGCTGATCGGCTTCGACACCGAAACCATGGCGCGGGCGTTCGGGCTTGCCGGCAGCCAGGCCGGCGGCACGTTTGCCGCCTGGGGCACGCCCACGGTGAAATTCCATCAATGCCGCGGCGCGCTGTCGGGCCTGATGGCGGCGCTCTTGGCGCAGCAGAATTTTGTCGCGACGCGCGAATTTCTCACCGCCAAAGATGGCGGGCTTTACAACACCTACGTCAACGGCGGCCTCCCGGAATTAGCGCTTGCCGATCTCGGCCGACGCTTCGAACTGGAAGAGATTGCGTTGCGGCTATGGCCCTCGGCGACCGTCATTCAGGGCTTGATCACGGCTTTGTTCGAACTCGTGGAGCGCCACCAGATCGACGCCGGGCAAGTCCGCAAAGTCCGCATCGCGCTGAGTAAACCCGCATTCGACGCGCACGGCGGCTTTAGCACCTACAAGGCAAAGTTCGAGGCCTTACTCTCGGTGCATTATACGGCGGCCGCGATCCTGCACGATCGCGCGCTGACTTTGGCGCAATTCGAGCCCAACCGTTACGACGATCCGAAGCTGCGCAGCTTTGCCGCCCAAAAGATCGAAGTCCGCGCCGATGCGGGCGTCACCGGATCGCAGGCCAAAGTGGATGTCGATATGAATGACGGCACGACGCTGTCGGCGTTCTGCGCGCATCCGCTCGGCGGCCGCGATAATCCGCTGTCGCGCAGCCAGATCGAAGGCAAATTCCGCAGCTATGCGACGGGCGTTCTGCCCGACAGTCATATCGCCGATGTGCTCGGCGCGGTCGACCGGCTGGAAGATCTCGGCTCGGTGCGCAAGCTGATGGCGCTGTTGCGCGCGGCGCCTAGCACGGCATCCCGCGCCATGGCGGCTGCGGAGTGACACAGAAGGGTTTTGATCCTTGGTCGGCCATGATCTCAGCGTCGGCGTGAACCACCAGGGGCTGGCCCAGCTCAACGAACGCTCGCGCGAAATTTTTCGCCTGATCGTCGAGAGCTATCTCGCCACCGGCGAACCGGTCGGCTCGCGCAATCTATCGCGCATTCTGCCGATGACGCTGTCGCCGGCATCGGTGCGCAATGTGATGTCCGATCTCGAACAGCTCGGTCTGGTTTACGCGCCGCACACCTCGGCCGGGCGTCTGCCGACCGAGACGGGGCTGCGCTTTTTCGTCGATGCGCTGATGCAGATCGGCGATCTCACCGAGCGCGACCGCCGGGCGATCGAAGCGCAGGTCGCGGCCTCGGGGCAGGGCAAGTCGGTCGAAGCGGTGCTGACCGAAGCGTCCGGATTGCTCTCCGGCTTGAGCCGCGCCGCCGGCGTCGTGCTCACGTCGAAATCGAATCCGCGGCTCAAGCACATCGAATTCGTGCGACTGGAGCCCGAACGCGCGCTGGTCATTCTGGTGGGCGAGGACGGCCAGGTGGAAAATCGCGTTCTCCATACCCCGGTCGGCCTACCGACCTCGGCGCTGACCGAGGCTGCGAATTTCCTCAATGCCCGGATCCGCGGCCACACCCTCGACGAGGTCAGGACGGAAATCCAGCGCACGCTCAAGGAGAGCCAGGCCGAGCTCGATCAGCTGACGCAGAAGATCATCGCCGAGGGGCTGGCAAGCTGGTCCGGCGGCGAGAGCGACGAGCGCAAGCTGATCGTGCGCGGCCAGGCGCATCTGCTCGACGATCTCAAGGCGGTCGACGATCTCGAGCGCGTGCGGCTCCTATTCGACGATCTCGAGACCCGGCGTGAGGTCATCGATCTCCTCGGCCGTGCCGAACAGGCCGAAGGGGTGCGGGTCTTCATCGGCTCGGAAAACAAATTATTCTCGCTGTCCGGCTCCTCGACCATCGTGGCGCCCTATCACGATGCCTCCGGCCAGATCGTCGGCGTGCTCGGCGTTATCGGCCCGACCCGGCTGAATTACGCGCGCATCGTCCCGATGGTCGATTATACCGCCAAGGTCGTGAGCAAGCTTCTCGGCGGCTGACCCGCCGCCCGGCGCAGGCTATTCCCGGCGCTTGATTTTTGCCTGCTCAACCCTGATATGCGGGGCAGGAAAATAGTGGCCAAATAGTGGGACGACAGATGACGGACGAGACCGCTCGCGCTGAGGACGACGCGGCGCAGCCGCAGCAAACCGCGGCTCAGGCTGGAACGTCGGATGCCCCGACATCAGACCCCGCACAGCCCGACCCGGTGGCGGTCGCGGTCGAGCTTCGCGACCGACTGTTACGTACGCTTGCCGACATGGACAATTTGCGCAAGCGCACCGACCGCGAGGTCGCCGATTCCCGGCTCTATGGCATTTCATCCTTCGCGCGCGACGTCGTCGGCGTTGCCGACAATATCCGTCGCGCGCTCGATGCGGTGGCGCCGGAACTGCGCGCCGGCGCCGAAGCCGGCGTGAAGGCGCTGATCGAGGGTGTTGAACTGACCGAGCGGGAATTGCTCAAGGCGCTGGACAAGAACGGCGTGCGCCAATTCACGCCGCAAGGCGAGAAATTCGATCCCAACCGGCATCAGGCCATGTACGAAGTGCCTGACACCACGGTACCCGCCGGCAGTGTCGTTCAGGTCGTACAGCCGGGCTACATGATCGGCGAACGCGTGTTGCGGCCGGCTTTCGTCGGGGTATCGAAGGGCGGGCCGAAGACCGCGCCGGTCAGCAACGACAACGCCAAGGCAACGGCGAATTAACCGCCGTTACGGACTCCCGACAATTCATCGCCTCGGTTCGATGCTGTCGCGCACCGTGCGCAGCCGCATGAACACGCTCGGCCAGACGTCGGCGCGTGCGATGCCGATCATTTGCATGAAGCCGCCGGTGCCGAAGCGTAGCCATTGCACGACTTTGACATCGGCATCGCTCTGGCCCTCCTTGGCGGTCGCCAAGGTCTGATAGCCCGGCTGGCCGCCGATGCGCAGCGGCTCCGCATCCTGGACGCGCACGTCCCGGATGCCGCCGATCTTTTCGAATGTCACGCGGGCGAAATTATCGCGATCGGCGGCTTCGTCGGGTCCGCCCGACATGGCGGCGATCAGAAAATGCGTTGCGCGCGCCGGGTCAGAGGCGCCTGCGTTTTGCTCGGCAGGACTGTCGGTCAGCATCAAGGCGTTGCCCGGCACGACATTGTCGATGCGAAAACCCGCCAAATCGTCGACCATGAAGGGCAACAGACTGAGTTGTTCCGCGTCCGGCACATTGGCGCGGACCACCAGCGTCGCCAGCGCATCGCGCACCGCTTTATCCGTATAGGTTTGGTCCTGATCCGCGACTTGCACGTTCACCAGCGCCGTAACATCGCCGGCGGCCGCGACCAGCAGCCATTTGCGAAAACGGCCCTTGGGGGTTGCTTGCTGGCCGGTGAGGATAAAGCCCTTGTTGTCGCCGAACGTGACCGGATCGCGCTTGTCGATATCGATGCCTTGTTTCTGCATCGCCTCCGGAACCATGGACTTATCGAGTTCGCCATAGGCCCGAGCCGGAAGCGCCGCGAGCAAGATCACCGCATTCTTGTCGCGGTCTTCAAAGCCCTGGAACGTAGTGCTTTTCACCATGCCGGGCGGCGGAACGAGCCCGAGCCGCGAACCCGTAGGAAATATCGGATCGGCGGCAAACGCCGAAACCGCCGTCAGCACGCAGGCGAGAATAACGGTAAAGCCGGTGGGCGCCCGAAGCGACGGCATCTTGATCGCAGGATTCATGGTGTTGTTTTTCGCACTACGGTTTCGCTTGGCTTGGGGCAGGCCGCGCGTCACCAAAATGACGGTCCCGAGCCGCTGGTTCGGGACGTGTCACCCGCCGCATGGTCAGATTGATGCGTCCGCCGCCGGTCAGCAAGGTCGAGGTGCCCGGATAGATGCGGTCGACACCGTGGAAGGCGAGCCGGGCATCGCCACCGAGCACCACCACATCGCCGGAATTGAGGCGAAACGACCGGGTAGGATCGCTCCGCTTCGGTCCGCCGACGCGGAACAGGCAGGAATCGCCGAGCGAAACGGAGACCACAGGTGCTGAGAAATCGGCTTCGTCGCGATCCTGATGCAGTCCCATCTTCGCCGATGGGACATAGAAATTGATCAGACAGGCTTCCGGCGGATGGGCGTAATCTGCCACGTCATCCCAAAGCGCCAAGAGCGCTTCGGGCAGCGGCGGCCAAGCCCGGCCGGTCTCGGGATGCTCGGGCGTGTAGCGGTAGCCGCCTTCGTCCGAGATCCAGCCGAGCTTGCCGCAATTCGACATTCGCACCGTGAACGGCCGGCCCGATTTGGGCATGCGCGGGGTGAACAAGGGCGCCCTGGCGAAAACCCTGTCGAGGGCCGCGAGCAGGGCGGCCTGTTCGGCGCGATCGAGATAGCTGGGATAAAAGGAAAGCCCGGCTTGACCGGCGCCGGTCGGCACAGGCTGCGGTCGGCGCGTCGGCACGCTCGCTGTTTTCATTGGATTTTTACCAGTCGCCGTCACCGTTCCTCCCGATGTCCCTCATCTCCCCACAACTCTCCCGGCAGCTCGGCATTCCGGCTGCCACGGCGCCGTCCGAGGTCTCGGCCCAAACTGCGATCCAGGACCTCTACGCCAAATTGACGGTCGCCGCTGCCGTCTTCTTCGTGTCGCTCGAAATCGCCTATCTGGTGCTTGGCGGCCTGCCGCCGCTCGACAAGCCCTGGGTCGACGGCACGCATTTTGTCCTCGGCCGCGACTTTCTCAATTTCTGGATGGGGGGCCGCGCGGTCTTCGGCGGCGATCCGGCGGCGTGGTTCGATCTGCATAGCTATAACGCCGCGCTCCGCGCCATGCTCGGCACCGATTATCCGGAGCATTTCTGGTCCTATCCGCCGCATGTGCTGTTGTTCATCTGGCCGCTCGGTCTGATGCCTTATCTGCCGGCCTATATCGCGTGGTGCGTGGTCGGCATCGCGCTTTATCTTCTTGCGTCGTCGCCGGCCATCGCGCGCGACAGGTTCATGTTTCTGGCCGTGGCGCCGGGTGTCGCGGTCTGCGTGTTCTTCGGCCAGAACGGCTTCTACACGGCGGCTTTGTTGATCGGCGGGTTGCTCTGCCGCGAGCGCCGGCCCGTTCTCTCCGGAGTATTGTTCGGCATCCTCACCATCAAGCCGCAAATCGGCATGCTGGTCCCGGTGATCCTTTTGCTCGAGCGGCGCTGGCTGACCATCGCCAGCGCCGTCGTTACCACGGCCGTGCTGGTCGCCGCGACCGGCCTCGTCTTCGGTTGGAATATCTGGATCGAGTTCTGGCAAAAGGTCGTGCCGCAGCAGCAATGGCTCACCGCGCATGGTGGCGGTTTGCTGTTCGAGATGGTGTCGTCAGTCTATTACGCCGCCCGCCTGATCCATCTGCCCGAGAGCATCGGCTGGGCGATGCAGGGAATTGTCGCCATGCTCGCGCTCGCAGCGCTGGTCTGGACCTACTGGAAGCGCCGTGATCCGGCGCTCTCGCTCGCCTTCTTGGTCACCGCGACATTTCTGGTTACGCCCTACATTCTGAATTACGACATGGTGGTGTTCGGCTTCGTGGTGGCACTCTTGCGCGATCGCGCCGACAACACCAACGCCGATCATTGGCTTCTGATCGCGGTGTGGACGCTTCCGGTCACCATGATGATCGCCGCCGCCGGATGGATTCCGCTCGCGCCGGTCGTGCTGATCGCGTTTGCCTGCCGGCTGATTTGGCGGCTTGAGCGAACTAACGTCCGCGAGGCCAAGCCGCCAGCCCAGCAGGCGGTACCGGTCCCCCTCTGACCGGTACAGCGCCTCATCAGGTCTAAAGTCCGTCGCGGCTTACCAGCACCGCCAGACGTGTCCGACCACCCAGTGACCGTGGCGCACAAAGCGCACCGGCACCCAGCCGCAGACCGGCGGTCCATAGAACCCCGGGCCCCAACCCCAGCCGCCACCCCAACCGCCGCCCCAACCATGGCCGCCATGCCAGCCGCCCCCGCCGTGCCAGCCTCCGCCGTGTCCGCCACCGTGTCCGCCACCATGAGCAGCGGCGGCGCTCACGCTGATGACCAGCGCCAATGCGACGATTCCCAGACTTTTTGTCAATTTCGACATCGCCAAACCTCCCGAGTCGCCCCGTTGTGATCGGATCACCGCAGCCGTCACGCGCAATGATATTGATCAATACGGCGCCATGAAGGGTGCGCGCATCTGACGCCGTCCTGCACCGTCGCCCTAGGGCGGGTACTAAGTCGCAGACCGCGGATTTGAGGCGTGATATCGTTCGTTCCATGCAACGCAAGGTCATGATCTCTTGCGCGGTGACGGGGTCGGCGGATACGCCCGGCCGCAATCCCGCCGTGCCGGTAACGCCACGCGAGATCGCCGCCTCGGCGATCGACGCCGCCAAAGCCGGCGCCGCCATCGTGCATATCCATGTGCGCGATCCGCAGACGACGCGGCCGAGCATGGATCCCGCGCTCTATCGCGAGACGGTCGAGCGCATCCGCTCGAGCGGCAGTGACGTGCTGATCAATCTCACCACCGGGCCCGGCGCGCGCTTTATCCCCGGCGACGACGATCCGATGCAGCCCGGCCCCGGCAGCACGCTGTCGGCGCCGGCCGAACGCGTGCGCCACGTGGTCGAGCTGAAGCCCGATATCTGCAGCCTCGACATGGGCAGCATGAATATGCGCGGCCAAGTCTTCATCAACACGCAAGCGCATCTCGAGGCGATGGCGGTCGCCATCCGCGATGCCGGCGTCACGCCCGAGCTCGAAGTGTTCGAGGCCGGTCATCTTATGCTCGCCAGGCGGATGATCGAGACCGGTCACATTAAACCGCCGGGCATGTTTCAGATCTGCCTCGGCATCTCCTGGGGGCAACCCGCCACGCCCGAGGCGGTGAGCTATATGCGTGGTCTCCTGCCGCCGGATTGTGTCTGGTTTGCCTTCGGCATCTCGCTCTACCAATTCCCGATCGCCGCGCAGACCGTGCTGCTCGGGGGCCACGTGCGGGTCGGGCTGGAAGACAATCTTTATCTTGAGAAGGGCAAGCTGACGCCGAGCAACGCCGCATTGGTGGAAAAGGCGGGAAAGATCATCGAGATTCTCGGCGATCACGTCGCCACACCGGCCGAGGCGCGGCAAATGCTGGGGCCGCAGGCCGGATCGGTCTAGGCCGCGCGCTCGGTCTTCTCCGGAACGAGCCGCACGCTGTCGAGCGCGCCCTGCGCGCCGGATTCGCCTGACTCGTGGTATTCGGCGTCCTCGTTGACGTTCCACACGTCGTAAAGCCGCTGACCCGCGAGAATATTGCGTGCGGTAAGCATCGCCGTCATCATCGCGTGGTCTTGGTTGTTGTATTTGTGCATGCCGTTGCGGCCGACGAGATGCAGCGTCGGGTAGCTGCCCTCGAGGTCGAGCCGGATGGCCGCGATATTGTCGCGATAATCCTCGTCGTAGACCGGATAGGCTTTGGCCTGGCGCACGACGCAAGCCTCGACGACATCGGCTCCCTCGACCAAGCCGATCTGCGCCACTTCGCGTTTGGCGAGCGCGATCAGTTCGAGGTCGGGCGCATTCCATAGCCCGTCGCCCTCGAAGCAGAAATATTCGAGGCCAAGGCAGCTCATGCCGGCCGGCACCATCTCGGGCGACCAGGAGCGGAAATTCTGCACCCGGCCGACCTTCACGCTTGGATCGTGGATATAAATCCAGTTGTCCGGAAACAGCTCGTCCTTGCGCACCATCAGCGCCACGGTGAGGAAATCGCGGTAGCGCAGCGCGCGCGCATGTAGAAGGGAGATCGGCAAGGGGGAGATTCGAGAAACCAGCTCACGCAGCGGTGCCGAGCTGATGACATGGCGCGCCGTAAAGCTCTCCCGGCCGCCGCGCGCTGTCGCGACCTCGATGCGCCAGAGATTGCGGGCGGCGTCGAATTCGAGTGCTTGAAGCTCGCGGCCCATCAGCAAGCGGCCGCCTTGCGCCCTGATCTTGCGCGCCGCCGCGTCCCACATCATGCCGGGACCTTTGCGTGGATATTGGAAGCTTTCGATCAGCGTTTTGACGGTGCCGTCGCCCGGCGTCGGGCTGCGGCCGAGCCCGAGCGATCGCTTCAATCCGTTGACGACGGCCGTGATGAGGTCGAGGCCTTTGATGCGTTGCGCCGCCCAATCGGCGGAAATCTCGTCACACGACATGCCCCACACTTTTTCGGTGTAGGTCTTGAAGAAAATCTGGAATAGCCGCTCGCCGAATTGGTTGCGCACCCAGTCATGGAAGGTGCGGGCCGGAGCCACCGGGAAGATCTTCGCATAGGCGTAGGAAACAAGGCACGCGGCGCTGGTGAATACGCCGAGCTTGAACAGCGCCTCGAAGGCCTTCAGCGGATAGGCGAAGAATTTGCCATTGTAATAGATGCGCGATAACCGCGGCCGCGCGATGAAATCGTCCGGCAGGATTTCTTGCCATAGCTCGACGACTTCCTTCGACTTCGAGAAAAAGCGGTGGCCGCCGATGTCGAACAGAAAGCCTTTGTAATCGACGGTGCGGCTGATGCCTCCGACATAGATCGGATCGCGCTCGATGACGATGACGGAGCGTGCTTCCTTGGTCAGGCAATAGGCCGCGGTGAGGCCAGCCGGGCCGGCCCCGATGACGAACACGTCGCTATCGACCGCTGAATCCTGAACGACCGAGTCTTTGACGGTCATGCGGCGTTCCCGCCAGGCCGCCGTGGCCGAAAGGCGAAGAGGGACTGGCCGGCATAGGAGACGAGCGCCCCGAACGCGGCGCCGATCAAGACGGCAAGCTGCGGGGTCGCCACCGACACGGTGAGCACCAATACGGCGAAGACCGCGTAGCTCACGGCTTGCGCTGCACCGGCCACGATCGCGTAGCGCATCGCCTCAGCGGCAGGGTGGCGGCCGCTGCGGTCGAAGGTGAGCGCGCGGTTGAGCCGCCAGGTCACCAGCGTCGCCACCGCGAGCGACACGAGCCGCACCAGCAGGGGATGAGGCGCGTGAGCGATAAGGAGGGTGAAAATCGCCAGATCGGTGATGAGGCCGAGGCCGCCGACGCCCAAGAACCGTATCGGCCGCGGCCAGCATTCGAGCCGTCTGCGGATCGGATCGGCGTCGGACGCCGCAGGCTCGGACGCAGCGGCAAGTTCGGCAATGCTGACGCGCATAACGTCTCCCAGCCGTAGAGTTGGGCCGTTATTCGGGCGGTCCTTGACCGGTTCTTGGAGCGGCGCTGCCCGCACCATCGGTGGCAGGCTTTTCTTAATGGGGGGCTAGCGCGGCGGCGCGAATGCACGGCTCCGCCCGACACCGTTAAAAGAAGCTCAACGCTCTTCTGCGAGATACGGTGCGCCGCGCCAGCGGCGCAGCGGTTTGCGAGCCGTAATCCTGTCTTGCAGGGCGAAGCCGCCCTCCTATATGTCCCAAGGGAAATCGACTTAGGTAGTTACTGGGGCTGTCGGTCGGGCCGCTCGTTGGTCCGTTCCTTGGGTGCCGCTGCCTGGGCGCTGCTACTTGGCGCTGTTACTCGGGCACCACCCAGCGCGGTAGTCCGGGGCAGCACCGAGCCGATTTAATGTTGATAAGGGGGTCGGATCGAGGGCGCCATTCGGGCCTGCCCGACCTGCCACAGAGAAGAGAGGAAGTAAGACCATGGCTAAGGTCATCGGTATTGATCTCGGGACCACAAATTCCTGCGTCGCCGTCATGGAAGGCAAGACGCCGAAGGTCATCGAGAACGCAGAAGGTATGCGCACGACGCCCTCCATCGTCGCCTTCACGGACGATGGCGAGCGGTTGGTGGGCCAGCCGGCGAAACGCCAGGCCGTAACCAATCCCGAGCGCACGATTTTCGCCGTCAAACGCCTGATCGGCCGTCGTTACGACGACCCGATGGTGGAGAAGGACAAGAAGCTTGTCCCCTATAAGATTGCGCGCGCCTCGAACGGCGATGCCTGGGTCGAGATCGAGGGCAAGACCTATTCGCCGTCGCAGATATCGGCGTTCATCCTGCAAAAGATGAAGGAGACCGCGGAGGCCTATCTGGGCGCCAAGGTCGAGCAGGCGGTCATCACCGTTCCGGCTTATTTCAACGACGCGCAGCGCCAGGCCACCAAGGACGCCGGCAAGATCGCGGGCCTCGAAGTCCTGCGCATCATCAACGAGCCGACCGCGGCTGCGCTCGCCTATGGGCTCGATAAGAGCAAGGCCGGCACCATCGCGGTCTATGATCTCGGCGGCGGCACCTTCGATATTTCGATTCTCGAAATCGGCGATGGTGTGTTCGAGGTGAAGTCGACCAATGGCGATACCTTCCTTGGCGGCGAAGACTTCGACATGCGGCTGGTCAATTATCTGGCCGACGAATTCCAGAAGGAGCAGGGCATCGATCTGCGCCGTGACAAGCTTGCCTTGCAGCGGCTGAAAGAGTCCGCCGAAAAGGCCAAGATCGAACTGTCCTCGACGACCCAGACCGAGATCAATCTGCCGTTCATCACGGCCGATGCGTCGGGGCCGAAGCATCTGACCATGAAACTCACCCGCGCCAAATTCGAAGCGCTGGTCGATGACCTGATCCAGAAGACGATCGATCCATGCCGGCAGGCGATCAAGGACGCGGGCCTGTCCGCCGCCGAGATCAACGAAGTCGTGTTGGTCGGCGGCATGACGCGGATGCCGAAGGTCCAGGAGATCGTGAAGCAATTGTTCGGCAAGGAGCCGCACAAGGGCGTCAACCCGGACGAGGTTGTGGCGATTGGTGCCGCGATCCAGGCCGGCGTGTTGCAGGGTGACGTCAAGGACGTATTGCTGCTCGACGTGACGCCACTGTCGCTTGGCATCGAGACGCTGGGCGGCGTCTTCACCCGGCTCATCGACCGCAACACCACGATCCCGACCAAGAAGAGCCAAACGTTTTCCACGGCCGAGGACGGCCAGACCGCGGTCACGATCCGCGTGTTCCAAGGCGAACGCGAAATGGCGGCCGACAACAAAATGCTCGGCCAGTTCGATCTGGTCGGTCTGCCGCCGGCGCCGCGCGGCGTGCCGCAAGTCGAGGTCACCTTCGACATCGACGCCAACGGCATCGTCAATGTGTCGGCGAAGGACAAAGGCACCGGCAAGGAGCAGCAGATCCGAATCCAGGCCTCGGGCGGCCTGTCCGAGACCGACATTCAGAAGATGGTCAAGGATGCCGAGGCTCACGCCGAGGAGGACAAAAAGCGGAAAGCCGAAGTCGAGGCGAAGAACCACGCCGAGGCTCTGGTCCACTCGACCGAGAAGACGCTCGCCGAACATGGCGGAAAGGTCAGCGAGGCCGACCGCCGCGCCATCGAAAACGCCATGGCGGACCTCAAGGAAGCGCTGAAGGGCTCGGATGCGGAAGCCATCGCGGCCAAGACCAATACGCTGGCGCAGGCTTCGATGAAACTCGGCGAAGCGATGTACAAGCAGTCCGCCGATCAGCAGCCGGGCGGCGATGGCGCCGGTGGTCCGGGAGCCGAGGCCAAGAAGGAAGACGTTGTCGATGCCGAGTTCACCGAAGTCGACGACGACAAGAAGAACAAGAAGTCGGCTTGATCGAACGAGGCGTCCGATGCCGCTACGGAAGGCCGAAAACCTCACCCCCGGGCGTTTCCCGGGGGTGCGTCCGTTTATGATCCCCGCGCCGTTTCGCGGTCGCGCTTTTGGCGCGCCGTGGAGCGACGGTTAGTGTCGCCGGGTGAGAACTGATGGCGAAACGCTGCTACTACGAAAGTCTCTCGGTCGAACGCACCGCGACCGACACCGATATCAAGGCCGCTTTTCGTAAGCAGGCGATGCAGTGTCATCCGGATCGCAATCCCAACGATAAGGATGCCGAGCACCGCTTCAAGGAAATCAACGAGGCCTACGAAGTCCTGAAGGATCCCGACAAGCGCGCCGCCTATGACCGTTACGGTCACGCCGCTTTCGAACAGGGCATGGGCGGTGGCGCGCCGGGTTTTGGCGCCGAATTCGGCACGACCTTCTCCGATCTGTTCGAAGGCATTTTCGGCATGTCGGGCGCCGGCGCCCGCGGGCGAACCGGTGGCCGCGAGCGCGGCGCCGATCTGCGCTACAATATGGAGATCACGCTGCAGGAGGCCTATGCGGGCAAGAATGCGCAGATCCGCATTCCTACCTCCGTGACGTGCGAGGCTTGCTCCGGCTCCGGCGCCAAGACCGGCACCAAGCCAAAAACCTGCCCGATGTGCGGCGGGCAAGGTCGGGTCCGCCACTCCCAGGGGTTTTTCACCCTCGAACGCACTTGCCCGAATTGCCAAGGCCGCGGCCAGTCGATCGACAGTCCGTGCGCCTCATGCGCCGGCTCGGGCCGCGTCACGCGCGAGCGGACGCTTGCGGTAAACATTCCGGCGGGCGTCGAGGACGGCACCCGGATCAGGCTTGCCGGGGAGGGTGAGGCCGGCGTGCGCGGCGGTCCCCCGGGCGATCTTTATATTTTCCTGTCAATGGCGTCGCATCCGTTCTTCCAGCGCGAAGGCGCCGACCTGCATTGCCGCGTTCCGGTGTCGATGGTGACGGCGGCGATGGGCGGGGATTGCGAAGTGCCGACTATCGACGGCGGCAAGACCAAGGTGAAGGTGCCCGAAGGAACGCAATCCGGGCGGCGCTTCCGCCTGCAGGGCAAAGGTATGCCGGTACTGCGCACGCGGCAGAACGGTGACATGTATGTCCAGGTTGTGGTCGAGACGCCGCAGAAGCTGACCAAGAAACAGCGCGAATTGCTGGTGGAATTCGACCGCCTGTCGTCCGCCGATACCCATCCGGAGTCCGCAGGCTTCCTCGGCAAGGTCAAGGAATTCCTCGACGGGCTGAGCGGCCGCGCCGGTTCGGTCTGAGCGGCTCGCCTGCTCCCACCCCGTATGGTCTTTATCCCGCGAATGTTTTAAAAACGTCACATTCGGTGGCGTTCAAGACTTTGTCATGTGGATCCATGCCGCTCCAGACCCTGCAAAAATTTGAAGAGAAGATCGAGCGGCAGCTGCGTTTCCTGGAGGTCAGGAAGCACATCATCGAGCGCAAGTTCGGCCGCCAGATTCGTCTGTTCGAGCAAAAGCGCGACGACATCGGCAAAAAGATCGAAGAACGGATCAGGCAGTTCGAGCACAAGCGCGGCATTCGGCTCGACGACGAAGTCAGCTTCATCCGCTCCTGGATCGAGCGCCCGCTCTCGACCGGCGCGGTGACGCCGTCGGGCAAGATTCTCGCCCGCGCCATGGCGCGCTATGTCGATCCGGATTCCACCGGGCCGGTGGTGGAGCTTGGCCCCGGCACCGGGCCGGTCACCGAAGCGCTGGTCGAAGCCGGAGTCGATCCCGCCCGGCTGGTGCTGGTCGAATTCAATCCGACGTTCTGCCGGCTACTGCGCGCGCGTTATCCCGAAGCGACGCTGGTGCAGGGCGACGCCTACAGTATGCGGCGACTCCTCGAGACGCTGTTGCTGCAACCCGCCGCCGCGGTGGTTTCGGGTCTGCCGCTCGTTACCAAGCCGATCAGGATGCGGCTGCGGCTGTTGCGCGATGCCTTCGATCTGATGCTGCCCGGCGCGCCCTTCGTGCAATTCACCTATTCGGTCGCCTCGCCGGTGCCGAAGCGCGCCGGCGGCTTCACCGCCGAAGCCTCCGAGCGCATCTGGATGAATATTCCGCCGGCGCGGGTATGGGTCTATCGTAAGGCCTGACGGTCCCGTCTTCCCTGGCTCAGATGTCCGTTCCGAAAATCTTGGTGATTCCCGGCTCGTTGCGCAGCGGCTCGCATAATGCGCGCCTCGCGGCGCTTGTCGCCAAGGAACTGGCGCTGGCCGGTGCCGAGGTGACGCGGATTTCCTTCGAGGATTATGCGCTGCCGCTGTTCGACGCCGACCTCGCGGGGACGGCGGGATTGCCGCAAGCCGCAATCCGGCTCAAGCGGATGCTGATGGCGCATCGCGGCGTGTTCATCACCAGTCCCGAATACTCGGCATCGGTGACGCCGCTGTTGAAGAACGCGATCGACTGGGTATCGCGCGTCCGCGACCACGGCGAGCCGACTTATGCGGCCTTCAAGGATCGCGTCTTCGCGATCGGGGCCGCGGCCAATAGCGGCAATGGCGGGCTACGCTCGCTGATGGCGCTGCGGCAGATTTTGGAGCTCGGCTGCGGCGCGCTGGTTATTCCCGAACAGATCGCGGTGCCGCGCGCCGAACAGGCCTTTGACGATCGCGACAATCTCAAGGATGAAAGCCTCACGGCGGCGCTCAGGGCCATGGCGCGGCGCCTCGTCGAACTGGCGAGCCTGATGCGGGAAGGGTAGGGACGATGCCGTTGCAAGCCCGTGACCGGTTGATCGTCGCGCTGGATGTGTCTTCGGTCGAGGAAGCCCAAGCGATGGTGGCGCGGCTCGGCGACGCGGTGTCGTTCTACAAGATCGGCTATCAGCTCGGCTTCGCGGGCGGCCTGCCGTTTTCCCAGGCGCTGATCGATGCCGGGAAAAAGGTTTTCATCGATCTCAAGCTGCATGACATCGGCAATACGGTGGCGCAGGGCGTCAAGAGCGTGGCCCGGCTCGGCGCCAGTTTCCTCACCGTGCACGCCTATCCGCAAACCATGCAGGCCGCGGTCGATGCGCGCGAGGGAAACTTGCGCATTCTCGCCGTCACGGTGCTCACCTCTTACGACAATGCTGATCTGGCTGCGGCCGGTTACGGCATGACAGTGACCGATCTCGTCGCCCGCCGCGCAGTGCAGGCGCGCGACATCGGGGTCGACGGTCTGGTCTGCTCGCCCGAGGAAGCCGCCAATCTGCGCTCCATCGTCGGCGAGAAGCTGACGCTGGTGACGCCGGGCATCCGCCCGGCCGGCAGCAAGGCGGACGAACAAAAGCGCATCGCGACGCCGGCTGCCGCGATCTCAGCCGGCGCCGATTATCTGGTGGTCGGGCGACCGATCATTGCCGCACCGGATCCGCGAGCCGCCGCGGCGGCCATTGTCGAAGAGATTGCAACGGCAAAAAACTGAAGGAGCCTCCCATGCCGAAGGGCTACTGGATCGGACGCGTCGATGTGCACAACGAAGAGGGTTACAAGCCCTATGCGGCGGCCAATCCCGCGATCTTCAAGAAATACGGCGGCCGCTTCGTGGTGCGCGCCGGCAAATTCGAATCGACCGAAGGGAGTTCGCGCTCGCGCAATGTGGTCATCGAATTTCCCGACTACGCGGCCGCGCTCGCCTGCTATCGCTCGCCCGAGTACCAGGCCAATATTAAGCTGCGGCTGCCGCATTCGATCGTCGATATGATCATCATCGAGGGCTATGACGGCCCGCAGCCCTAGCCGCTGGAGATCGCACAATGTCCGACATGCGGGTGGTGATCGCGGGCGCCGGCGGGCGCATGGGGCGGACCCTGATCCAGGCGATCGCCGCCACCAAGGGCATGACACTCGTCGGCGCCGTCGAGGCTGCGGGCGCGGGTGTGATCGGCCGCGATTCGGGCGAGCTTTCCGGCCTCGGGCCGAGCGGCATCAAGGTGACGAGCGAAGTCGCGCCGCTTTTGCGACAGGCCGATGCTTTGATCGAATTCACGATCCCGGCCGCGACGCTTGCTCTCGCCGAGCTGACGGCCGCCGCCGGCAAGGTGCATGTCATCGGCACCACCGGCCACAGCGCCGAGGAGGAAGCGCTCATCGCCAAGGCGGCAAGCCGCGCCACAATCGTCAAATCCGGCAATATGAGTCTCGGCGTCAATCTGCTCGCGGCGCTGGTCAAGCGCGTGGCGCAGACGCTCGATGCCGATTACGACATCGAGATCGTCGAGATGCATCACAACAAGAAGATCGACGCGCCGTCCGGCACGGCGCTTCTGCTCGGCCGCGCCGCCGCCGCGGGACGCGGCATCGAGCTTGCCACGCATTCGGAGCGCGGCCGCGACGGCGTCACCGGCGCGCGCAAGCCGGGCGATATCGGCTTTGCGTCGTTGCGCGGCGGCACCGTGGTGGGCGATCATTCGGTGATCTTTGCCGGACCGGCCGAGCGGGTGGAGCTCGTGCATCGCGCCGAGGACCGCATGATCTTTGCCCGCGGCGCGCTGCATGCGGCGCTCTGGGCGCGCGGCAAGGCGCCGGGGCTTTATTCGATGGCGGATGTGCTGGGGCTGAAGGATATCTGACACGGATCAGGTTATGACACCCGAACAGGCCAAACAGAAAAAGCGCGTTATTTATACGCTCATCGTTCTGGGCTTCGCCGGTCTGATCGCGGCGCACGAGTTCACCAAGCCCGATGAGGATGCGGACCTCACGCTGCCGTTCATTCTGGCGACGGCCGGCACGCTGTGTTTTGTCGGTGCCGGCCTGTTGGCGCGCCGATTGATGAAACAGATCGCGCCGAAATAATCGCGCTTTGACTACTGGCTGCGCTGCGCGGCGTCAGTCACGATCTTATAGGCCTCGGCCAGCGCCGGCTTGCCTTTTGCTATATCGGCGGCCGCGCTCGACATCGTCTTGAGCATGCTCGCTTGCTCGTCGGCCGGCAGATTGATCAACTCACCGCCGTTGTCGGTCCATTTCTTTATGGCCGCGTTTTCAATCTCGATAGCGCGCGGGTTGAAGCTAGTGGACAGGTTCGCGGCGTCCTTTTCGACGATCTGCTGCAAATCGGCCGGCAGCGCATCGAACCACTTCTTGCTGAGCTCGACCACATAGAAGATCGCGGCGTGGTTGGTCATGGTGATATATTTGGCTGCATCGTAGAAATGCAGGCCGCTGAGCAGCTCGACACCCGCTACCGCGCTGTCGAGCGAGCCTTGCTGGATGGCCGTCATCACGTCGCTGGGCGACATCGCCACCGGCGTCGTGCCGAGCTCTTTGAATGCAGCCGACTGGAATTCGGACGCGAAAATCCGCAGCTTCTTGCCTTTGAAATCGGCCACATGGCGGATCGCGTCCTTCGAAATCACTTCGGAAGGCTCGGCAAGCGCCACGGCGACGCCGTGCAGACCTTTGTTGGCGCCGAGGCCGAGGTAAAAGTTTCGCACCGCCGGGTCGCCGGCAACCTTCTGGCCCTGCGCGATGGAGGTGACGAGACCCGGGGCTGCCAAGACTTCAAAGCGCTCGTCGATGCCGACGAAAAACTCCGGCGGAATGATTGCGCATTGGATGGCGCCGAACTGCGTGCCTTCGATCTGGCGCGGGATCGAGCCGAGTTGGCTCGCCGGGTAGACTTCGACTTTGATCCGGCCGCCGGTGTCCTTCTCGATGTCGGTGGCCAAGGCTCTGCCATAGAGATCCAGCGCCGCGTTGAGGGTCGGCGTGGTGATCTTCATCACGATGGTCTTGTCTTGCGCCTGCGCGCCGCCAGCGCTCAACGCCAGTGCCAGGACGAGCGCGCCCGCGGCGGCCGCCGCGCGCGCCGAGCGCATGTTTTTTGCAAAGCCCATAGGATCCTCCCGGTCAGGTTTATTGCTTTAATTTCGAGCAAGCTTGTCGCAGACGAAGCCGGATGTTGTCCAGCCGGTGTCCGGGGCCTAGGTGTCGCGGCTTTTACGGCTCAAGCGAACGGATACATCGAATGCGCGGCGCCGGCGCGAATGTAGCCGGTGCCGATGGCGCCGAGCAGTCCTTCGATCCGGTCGATGGTTTTGCCGATCAGGCCCGGCGCGTCGCCGGCCTCGATTTCGCTTTTCAGCTCGCGCAGCAGGTGGTTGGCGCCGTCGAGACGCTGCGCCAGGCTGATCGCGACGTAGAGCAACGCCGCCGGATCCTCGGCGAGGAGCGCCGCGGCGTCGGCGATATGAAACTCCGAGGCTTCGAGCGTGCGCACATCCGCGGTATGCGGCTGACCGAGCAGTGCGGAAATTTCGCCGAACACCGCGCCCGGCCGCGCCACCTTGGCGATCTCGGTGCCGCCTTTGTGGATGCTCACCGCGCCTTTTTTCAGGATCAACAGCCGGCCGGTATTGGTGCCTTCGACGAACACGGTCTCGCCGGGTCCGTAGCTCGTGACCGGCAGCGCGGCGAGCCTTGTCTGCCAGCTTTCAGGATCGTGGATGAGCGGCATGCTTGTCCCCCGTTTGCATCGGCAATGACCGGCAGACTGTCAGGGAACTATCGATCAACAACTGAGGATTTGCAACGCCGCTTTAGTCCGCGCGCAACAGCGAACCGCCGGTCATTTCCTTGGGCTTCGGCAATTCCATCAGTTCGAGCAGCGTCGGCGCAAGATCGGCGAGGCGGCCTTCGGCGACGAGTGCCCGGTTGCGCGCGCCGACCAGCAACAGCGGCACCGGGTTCGTGGTGTGCGAGGTATGCGGGCCTAAGGTCTGCGGATCGCGCATCATCTCGCAATTGCCGTGGTCGGCGGTGACGAGTAATGCGCCGCCGGATTTCTGGATGGCGTTCACAATGCGGCCGAGCCCGGCATCGACCGTCTCCACCGCCTTGATGGCGGCGGTGAGGCTTCCGGTATGGCCGACCATGTCGGGATTGGCATAGTTCAAGACGATCAGATCGTATTTGCCGGACGCGATCGCCGCGACCGCCTTGTCGGTCAGTTCCGGCGCTGACATTTCGGGCTGCAGATCGTAGGTCGCGACCTTTGGCGACTGCACCATGATGCGGTCTTCACCCGCGTAAGGCTGTTCGTGGCCGCCGTTGAGAAAATAAGTGACATGCGGATATTTCTCGGTCTCGGCCATGCGTAATTGAGTACGTCCGGCCTCCGCCACCACCTCGCCGAGGATGTGGGTGAGCGGCTGCGGCGGAAAGATGGTCTGCAGGAACTTGTCGAGCTCGTCCGAATATTGCGTCATGCCGACGGCTGCGGCGAAGCGGACGATGCGCTTGCGCGGGAACCCTGAGAAATCCTTGTCGAGCATGGCGCCCAGAATTTCGCGCACCCGGTCGGCGCGGAAATTGAAACACAGCACGCCGTCGCCGTCTTTCATGCCTTGGTAATCGCCGACCACGGCCGGCACGACGAATTCGTCGAATTGTTTGTTCGCATAGGCATTGGCGACGACGGCGGGCGCGTCTGGAAAGCGCGGCGCGACGGCCTCGACGATCGCCCGATAGGCTTTCTCGACGCGGTCCCAGCGCTTGTCGCGGTCCATGGCGAAATAGCGCCCGCAGACGCTCGCGATCTTCACCGCGGGCGGCAGCGCGGCGAGGAGCCGCTTCACGTCCTCGGCGGCCGATTGCGGCGGCGTATCGCGGCCATCGGTCAGCACATGGACCAGCACCGGCACGCCGGCCTCGCTGAGAATCTTGGCGAGCGCCGCGGCGTGATCCTGATGCGAATGCACGCCGCCCGGCGACACCAGGCCGATGAGATGACAACAACCGCCGCTCTGCTTCAGCTTGCTGATGAGGTCAGTGAGCGCCGGCGCTTTCTTGATCTCGCCGCTTGCGATCGCCGCCCCGATCCGCGGCAGATCCTGCATCACCACCCGGCCGGCGCCGATATTGAGATGGCCGACTTCGGAATTACCCATCTGGCCGTCGGGCAACCCGACGTCCTGCCCCGACGTGTGCAGGAAACCGTGCGGTCCCGCCTGCCACAGCCGGTCGAAGACAGGCGTCTTGGCCTGGCGGATGGCATTGTCGGCCGTCTCCTCGCGCCAGCCCCAGCCGTCGAGGATCACAAGCATGACCGGCCGCCGGTGCTGCATACCCATTTCCTTCGGTTCAATAACGCGAAGGGGGTATTGCGGATCGTGGGGGAAGCGTCAATTAGCGCGGCCTGTGCTCCGCTCGTCCCCGCGAAAGCGGGGACCCAGGATCTTGGGTAGCAAGCTTCTCGCCCCGGCTGGATTCCCGCTTTCGCGGGAATGAGCGGGGGAAATTACGCCGCGGCGACCTGGCCTGCTTCCCAGCCCAGCATGGCGCGCTTGCGGGTCAGGCCCCAGTGATAGCCGGTGAGCTCTCCGGACTTGCCGACGACGCGGTGACAAGGAACCACGAAACTGATCGGATTTTTTCCCACCGCGGCGCCGACCGCGCGGGCGGCTGCCGGCGTGCAGACCTTTTGGGCGATGCCCGAATAGGTGGCGAGGCGCCCCATCGGGATTTTCAACAGCGCTTCCCAGACCCGCACTTCCCAATCGGTGCCGATCAGCACCACGCGCAGCGGCTGTTCGGCGCGCCATTGCGAGGAATCGAAAATGCGGCCGGCGAGCGGCCCGGTGCGCGCCAAGTCTTCGATGTAATTCGCTTTCGGCCAGCGGCTCTTCATGTCGGCGAGCGCCGCCTTCTCCTCGCCCGGATCGGCGAGCGCAAGCCCGGCGACGCCGCGCTCGGTCGCCATGATCAGTGCCAGTCCGAACGGCGACGGATGAAAGCCGAAATACATCAAGAGCCCTTCGCCGCCCGCCTTCCATTCGCCGGGCGACATCGCCTCATGCGTCACGAACAGATCGTGCAGTCGGCCGGGGCCGGACAGGCCCACTTCGTAAGTGGCGTCGAGCACGCTTGCGGAATCGCGCAGCAATTGCCGCGCGCCGTCGAGCGTCAGCGCCTGCAAGAACGCCTTGGGCGTGATGCCTGCCCAGCGCCGGAACAGATGATGCAATTCGGTCGGCGTCACGCCGGCGGCTTCCGCGATGGCCTCGATCTCGGGCTGCTCGCGCCAATGGCCGCGGATATGGCCGATGGCGCGGCGCACCACGGCGTAATCCGCGGCCGCCTCGCTCAGCGCCTTCGAGTTGGTCATACGATCGGGTGACAGCATGGAAGCCTCCATCGACGACCCCCGATCTATGCCGCTGGCCGAAGCCAAACCACCCGATTCCTGGCGGGGTTTCCCGTCATTCCGGATTATGGCGCAGCCACAAGTCCGGAATCCATAACCACCGCCTGCGATGATGGATTCCGGGCTCGCGGGCAACGGCCCGCGCCCCGGAATGACGCTCGCATCACCCCACCGCCGACCGCGTCGGCCCGCGCTTGGCTTCGCCGAGCGCCTGCGCCAGCGCCTTGGCAAAACTCGCCTTCTCGTCGGGGCCGAGGAAGCTCGCGATCGGCACGCGGCGGCCGCGCGACACCAGGAACAGGTTCCGGATGCCGAATTCCTCATGCGCGATGCGCTCGAGCCGCACCCACAGCGGATTGAGCGTCCATTCGCGCACTTTGCCGCGATGGCTCACCTGCCGCACCGTCAGTTCCGAGGCGGTGACGGTCACCACCTCATAGGCGCGCGCCAAACGGTAATTGGCGCGGAAGGCGAGATAGACCGCGAGCACGTCGAGGCCGAAGAAGCCGCACACCGGCCAGGCGCCCATCACGACGAAGGCAATGCCGGAGACGAAGCTCAAGCCGCCGATCGCCAGCATGAAGATGACAAAGCCCTTCGGGCCGAGCGAGCGATGCGGCGTCAGCACCGCCGAAAAGATTTCGGAATCGGGTGGCGCCGCGGCAGCGTTGCTGTTGTGGCTCTGGCTGTTGTCGGAGTTCATGCCGGTCATTATAGGGGAACCATGGCGAAAAAGACCATTTCGCGTTCTTCACCCTCCCCCGCGCGCGGGGGAGGGAAGGGAGGGGGCAAGGCCTTCCGGAAGGGTAAAGCGGCCCGGGTCAAAGGCCCGGCAAAACGCGCCAAGGCCGACCGGAAGGCCGCGAGCGCCGCGCTGCCGCAATGGACGCCGGCCGAGATCGAGGAAGCCTTCCGCCGCTTCGCCAAGGCCAATCCGGAGCCGCGCGGCGAGTTGCAGCACGTCAATCCGTTCACGCTTCTAGTCGCGGTCGTCCTCTCCGCGCAAGCGACCGACGCCGGCGTCAACAAGGCGACGCCGGCACTGTTTGCGCTCGCCGACACGCCGCAAAAGATGGCGGCGTTGGGCGAGGACCGAGTCCGCGATCTGATCAAGACCATCGGGCTCTTTCGCACCAAGGCGAAGAACGTCGTCGCGCTGTCGCAGCAGCTTATCGCCCAGCATGGCGGCGAGGTGCCGCGCGACCGCGACGCGCTCGAAGCGCTGCCCGGCGTCGGCCGCAAGACCGCGAACGTCGTCCTCAATATCGCGTTCGCCGAGCCGACCATCGCGGTCGACACCCACATCTTCCGCGTCGGCAACCGCACCGGCCTCGCTGTCGGCAAGACGCCGCTCGACGTCGAAATGAAACTCATGGACGTGGTGCCCGAGCGCTATCGCCTCCACGCCCATCACTGGCTGATCCTGCACGGCCGCTACACCTGCGTCGCCCGCCGCCCGCTGTGCGAGAAATGTCTGATCGCGGATCTGTGCAAGTGGCCGGGGAAGACGACGCTGGCTAAGCCGGCGTAGCGAAGCGCAGCGGTGGAGGGGGCGTGCGGCGGCTACGGAATTAAGCGTTGCTGAGTGAATTTCGGCTGACAGCACGAACGGCCGAAAATGCCCTGGCTAAGCGGCGTTGGCTTTGGGTGTTTCAAAGGTCTGGGGCACGGCGACATAGGCTATTACCCCATTCAACGCTGTCTCGACGCCCTTCACAAAACCCCGACACTCCTCGTAACGGTGCACCTGTATCCAGTATTTGCCGTCGAATAGAGAGACTTCTATGCTGCCGTAGCCAGCAAAACCAACACCAGCTGACCGAATAAACCCCACATTTTGGCCCGTGACTTCATCTACAATGTTCCGCAATCATCTTCGCCGCCCGTCAAATGGTTTGAATGTTAGCCGCACCCCATCCTCCTATGTGCATTTCAAGGAAGATAATTAGGACAGTCCAAAAATCAAATTAGTGCAAGTCCATCTGACGCAACGCCAGCAACAGACTAGGGACCCATTATCGTGGCACGGCGACCGGGAAATGTGTTGGAAAAATGGGAGGTAGCGCTCGTTAAGGCGATGCTGGCACGGAAGTATGTGCCGCAGGACATTCAGGCCTATTTTTCCCGCCCCACCCGGTCGATCAATCACGCTCGCATTTCCGAAATACGCGACGAGGTAAAGCATAAGAGCATCAAGGCAGCGGCTGAGACAGAACTCGACGGGTTCCTGGACGCCTGGCCAAACGTCGATCCGGCGACAGGACTTCAGCTTCAAGGTGACGAACTGCTCATAAAAGCACGCGAAGCGATGATTGCGGCAGTCCACACCTTCAACAGCGCAGGACTCCATTTCAGGGCCGAATTGTTTATCGTCACCATCGTTATTGCATGGACCTACCTTCTGCACGCCTACTATAAGCGTGAAGGTGTTGATTATCGTTATAAGAAGGGTGGCGTGATCGAGAAAACGCCGAGCGGTGCAGAGAAATATTGGGAACTCGGTCAGTGCCTCACGCACGGGAAATGCCCGCTAGAAAAAGGCGTCGTTAACAATCTAAAATTTCTCCTTGAGATTCGTCACGAAATCGAACATCGATCTACAAATAGGGTCGATGACGCGGTGAGCGCTAAGCTTCAGGCCTGCTGTATCAATTTTAACGACACGATTAAGAGGGTCTTCGGCAAGGAATTTGCACTCGAAAAACGGTTACCCATCGCGCTTCAATTCGTGACATTCGACGGCACGCAAAGAGCAAGCCTAATCGGCGCGGACCTGCCGCCTAACCTTGCTGCTGCGATGGATGCTTTCCACGATGGGCTGTCTGAAGATGAGCAGAAGGATCCGAAGTTCAGATACAGGGTGGCGTTCGTGCCGATGATCTCGGGCAAGGCCTCAAATGCGGACCTCGCTGTCGAATTTATTAAACTGGGATCGGCGGAAGCGCAGGCAGCCGAGAGGGTCCTACTCAAGGAAGTGGAGCGAACAAAATATCGGGCCTCCGATATCGTCGCGAAGGTCAGAATCGCCGGGTACCCCACGTTCAACATGCACGACCACACGCTCCTCGCGAAGCATCTGGCCGCAAGGGTGCCCGGTAAAGGGTATGGCGTGATGGTCGCGTACACCTGGTACTGGTATGAAAACTGGTGCGATAAACTAGTCGAGGTGCTCGCCGGCGGATGGAAGCGCTCTTAAGGCTGTGGGTGGCGCGCCATAGTCCTGGAGTTGCCGTCGGAGAATCGCGGCAGGTAATGGTCACCAGAAATGCGGGACAATATGTTTCTGTTTTAGAAATCCAATAAAAGTGGAGGTTAGATGTGGCACGGGCAGTCTGCTTCCGTATATCAGCGTCACGATTCTGCGCTCAGCGTCTCCTTTTTTTGCGAACTGTCGCTTTAACGAGACAGGTTTAACGCGCGCCTCTATTTGACTTTCGGCAATTACGCTCTCCGACAATTCTGTATCGTAAGTACGAATGATTCTGAGCACAACGTCCGATAATCCAATGACGCCGCGAAGCTCTAGCTTTATGGGGGCTCCCAACGTGACTGGATGGTGTTGGGGAACTTCCGAAAGGCCAAGAGCCCTTGTATTTGCAACGTGGGCAAAGCGATTATAGGCACTCACAGTTTCCTGGTCTGCTCTTCCTCCGTTGTGCGCGACCATATTCCTAAGGCACTTGAAGAAACGATAGCAGACTAGGAGCTCATCGATGGCCGTTGGGGAATAATTGGCATTTTTTTCACAGGCTGCTCGGAACACGCTGTTCAAATTGTTGGACGGACTGTTCAATTTTGTGATGGCCCAAGAGAATCCCTTGGGGTTTTGGCCAGGCACTTTCTTTGGAAACTGGAGAGATTGAGACACGAGTTTCCGATGACTCGCGCTTCCGCCGGCAATTTCGGTCAATCGAGCCGTATAGTCCTCGAAGGCTGCAATGACACTAGACAATACAAATTCCGCGAATTCCGATTTCTGACGCTCCCAGGGGGTGTCAATACACGCGCGTTTCAGCTCTCCGCCGCGCAGTCCGCTCCCGAGTGCAAAGCGATTAGCGAGATCATCAGCGCTGGCTCCCGGAACCTGCAACAAGAATCCTTGCACCTGCCATCTCAGATTCCAAAGCGCGATGACGGTTGGCTGCACGAAATCAAAGATGCTCGTGATTTCCCGGTGCGCATCTTCGGCGCATTGAAAAATGTACGCCACAGCAGAAGCCCTTCCATTAAATGATCTTAAGTTCACGCCTCACTGTTCTCGTCCTTTCTAATTTCGACACAACCGGAGAGAGCTATACAGCACAATACACGTGCCGCCAAGACGTAATGTACACATGCCTATACCTCAATCATAGGGTGCTCAATTGAGCGGGCGGTATGGACACCGAATGGGAGACGGTGACTTGACAACGGTCCCCAGTTCGAGGACATATATACGAATCATCTCGCCCGTAAGGGACGCCAGCCGGTGACTCCGGCTGGTGGGGCAAGGGCGGTTCCTGCGGGCGGGGGCTCGTCACCTCCGCTCCCGGGCGGCTCCGGGACAATACGCCCGGCCGGCACGACGACCGGCCTGCGGGGAAACCCGCTGCACGGGGAGGGCCGGGAGCGGGTAACACCCGTTCCTACCTAGTTCCCTCCCCGGAAGCGCGTTAGCTGGAGCTGAGCGGCGGCGTTCGGTCGCTGTCGCAAGTGCCGCGGTGGAACGCCGACAGGCGAGCGCGCGACGCTTCGCGCGCGCCGTGCCCGTAAGGCACGGAGGTTTGGACTACGCGCCTGCCGGCGTTCCGCTTCCCTTATTTTCTTCGTAGCCCGGGTGAGCGTAGCGAAACCCGGGAAATGGTTGGAGCGAAGAGCCCCGCATGTCGCTGCGCTCATGCGGGCTACGACCATCGCTGTTTGACAAAACTCGGGCGCAAACGCGCCGCGAGAACGGTAGCGCTTATCCGCCCCCGCGAAGCGGGGGAGGGGGACCGCGCGTTGGCGCGGTGGAGGGGCCTGTGAGCCGGAGCTTCACTTTCGTTGCAGGAGAAACGTCGAGACCCGCGCCCCTTCCACCGCCTTCGGCGGTCCCCCTTCCCCGCTATCGCGGGGCAGGAAAAGGAAAAACCCCCATGCCCTCCCGTCTCAAGACGCCATCCCCCAAACAAGACTTCCTAAAGCGCCGTTCCTTCATGGAAGGCCGCGCGTTGATCGACGCGGCGCATCTCGTCACGCAGCGGCTTTATTGCGATGCGCTTCGCTTCTGGCGGCGCTGTTCGCGGCCGGATTGCAAGCGGCATCGGCGCTGTTGCGGCGCGCCGACGCGCTGTCTCATGCGCGGCTTGATATTCGTGCCGCCGTCGCAACGGCTGCGGGCGCGCCGACAGGTGATCGCCGGAGGCCCGCGCCGCATCGCGCCGGCAAGCCATATCGAATGGGTGATCCGCCGCGCCGATTTCGTGTCCGTGGCGTCGTGGCAATTCACCCCACGCGAGGAGCCGCGAGATTTCTGACCCTAAGGCGCCGCCAATAAATCACTAGCGCCACAACGACATTCGCGATCACCAGCGTCACCGGAAACGCGCAGGTCGCGACCGAGACGCTGTCCATGGCGGCGAGCGCCGGGACGAATTTCAAGCCGTTGAGGAGAAACGTCGAGGCGCTGTCGGATTGCGGCCGGGCCCAGGCTTTGGTGACGGTCGGGCCGAAGCCGAGCACGCTGACGATCGATGCGAGCACCGCCGAGATCGCCGGCGCGTGCCGGGTGAGAAAATCCCGCGAGCTTTCGCTCAGGCCTGCGTCGAACAGCGCGGGATCCCGCGACCACAGATAAAACGCAAAGATGATGGCGGCCGCGAGCAGAAACGCCCATTCGTACCAGGGAAAAGCGCGCTCGCCGCGCCAGAAACTCATCACGCACAGCAGCAGACAAACCGCGGCCGTAATGCCGGTGACCCAGCTTCCCGGCCCCGCGGCCTGATCGAGCTGCACCAGATAACCGGTGCCGCCCAACACGCCGAAAATCAGCCACGACAGCGGATGCGGCCGCGCCTCGCCACGAACACTCTTCCAGACATAGAGCACATAGGCGACGACCGCCATGACGACGGCGAGCGCGCCCATCAGGTCGCGAAATGAATCAGAAATTTCCACGAAAGATTTCCGGTTGGCAGCGCCGCAATTGCACTTTTATTAGTTCCTCCACCGCGGCCGAAGCGCCGATAGCGTCGGCCGCGCGTGATTCTTTTGCATCAATCCACAGAATTATCCCCAAAGCGAGGGTCCCTCCGTGCAGGCACGCTTTTGCTTGCAGGCCCGCCCCAAAAGGATATCCTCAATCCCAGATCGCTCGCGTTTGGTTCGCCGGATGTGAGGATCGCCAGGGCCGGATCGGCCTGGGTGTGGCGCGCTACCAGCGACGCACCACGTGGAAGATCAGGTCTTGGTTCCCAGCCGCGGGTAGCAGCGCTAGGAACGTGACGGGCGGGCGCAAGCTCGCCCGTCATGATTCGTATTACTGGAGCACGATCTTTATCGGAAAACCGGTTCCCACTTTTCCGGATCATGCTCTGGTTGACGCTTGCGCCCGATCGCTGCGATATGCGGCGCATGGCCCATTTCATCAGCCGCCGCCAATTCACCGTGGAATGGGGCCATTGCGATCCCGCCGGCATCGTCTTCAATGCGCGGTTTTTCGAATTCTTCGATCAGGGCGCCTGGGGATTGTTCGAGTCGGCGCTCGGGGTGAAGCCGCACCAACTGGCTTCCGTGTTCGGCATCATCGGCATTCCGCTGGTCGAATCCGGCGCGCGTTTTATCTCTCCTGCGCGTTTCGGCGACGTGGTCGAGCAGACCTCGCAGGTGAGCGAATTCCGCCGCTCGAGTTTCGATGTCGAACACCGGCTGCTGATTCGCGGCGCACTCGCGGTCGAAGGCAAGGAAACCCGCGTCTGGGCCGGCCGCGATCCGGCCAACCCCGACAAGATCAAATCGCAGCCGATCCCGGCGGAGGTAACGGCGAAGTTCGAGGTCGCTTAGTCGACACGAGCGAATCGCCTTGACTCCTTTCGTGACATATGTTCACTTTTTGTTCTCATGATGAAAAGCGGATATCGCGAGCGCAAAATGGTCTTTGCTCTTGATACACTTGGATACGCGAAGCATTTACGCGATCATGGCGTGCCGAGCGATCAAGCAGAGGCTCACGCCGAAGCGGCGCGAGATTTCATCATGACCGAACTGGTCACCAAATTCGATCTGGAAGCGGCACTCGACCGCGTCACCTTGCGCATGACGGTCCGCTTCGGCGTCATGTTAGTCGCCGGTCTGAGCGCGCTCGTTGCCATTTTGAAGCTCGCGTAAACTCCAACGCTCAAACGATCTGACTGTGGCGGAACAAAAGAACGGAGGATGAGTAACACAGTACTGACGCCGTTTGAATCGGCGGTTCTTCAGTAGATATGCAAGCAGCTCAGTCCGCAGGGCCGATCCGCCCTTGAAGCGCAGATTGATCGCATCTCCGTCCGGCACCGCGAAAATCAACAGCCCGGAAAATGCCCTTGGATTCATTCTGTGGCTACGCGATGGCTTTGAACAGTACTGTCGGCATGGACTTGGCTGCGCTCGACTTTGAACTAAGCTCCCCGCCCGGATTTCAAATTAGGACATAGCGGGAGCCCTCGCTTCCTTGCCAGCCGCCCGGTTTTGGCGGAAAATCGCATCAATAATAATCTGCGGAGGATTTGCCCATGGCAGCTAATGTGGAAATCGTCCCTCTGGGTCAGGGTTTTGCCGCTGAAATCCGCGGCGTCACGCTGGCCGACGTCACCCATGACGACGCGGTTTATGCGAAGGTCCGCGCGGCATTCGAGGAACAATCGGTTCTGGTATTTCGCGGTCAACAGATCGACGGCGACAGCCAGCTTGCTTTCTCGCGGCGCTTCGGTCCGCCGGAAGTCACCAAGGTAGGTTCGCTCGGCACCGGCACCCATTTCGTCATCCTCACCACCATCGGCCCGGACGGCAAAGTGGTGCCGGAGGATCACCGCTATGCACGGCGCAACCTGGCCAATCAGCTCTGGCACACCGACTCTTCGTTCAAGAGCGTGCCGGCGCTGACCTCGATCCTGTCCGCCCGCACCATTCCGGCCAAAGGCGGTGAAACGGAGTTCGCCTCGACCCGGCTTGCTTACGACCGGCTCGATCCGGCGATGCAACAGCGGCTGCAGAATTCCTTCGCCTGGCATCACTACGGCCATTCGCGCGGCAAGATCGGGCCGGACCTCGCCACCGGCGACGAGCTCGCGGCGCTGCCGCCGGTGTGCTGGCGCATGGTGTGGAAGAATCCAGTGAACGGCCGCAACGCGCTCTATCTCGCCTCGCACGCTTATGCGGTGGAAGGCATGGAACGCAAAGAGGGCGAGAAGCTGATCGAGGAACTGACCGCAACGGCGACCGCGCCGGGCACCACTTACGAGCACAAATGGCGGGACGGCGACGTGGTGATGTGGGACAATCGCGCCATCCTGCATCGCGGCCGGCCGTGGCCCGGCACCGAGCCGCGCTATATGGTGCGCACCACGATTTCGGCGACGGCGGCAGACGGTGTCGAATCGGTGCGGCCACCGCCGCGTCTCGCCGCGGAGTAACCAGCAAAGTGAATATTTATCTCGTCGGCAGCGTGCCGATGGCCGACGCGCGACAAGTTTTCACGAGCGTAAGCGCCGGCCTCGGCCCGCGCATCAGGCGGCTGCCGGACGGCGAGACCGGCGAGCGCGGCGACTGGATCACCTGGCTCGAACCGGCATTTGCGAACAATCCGGCCTTGGTGAAATCCGGCGAATTCTTCCGCGTTCATTCAAGCGGCACCGGGCGCGAGCGCTATGCGCTGAAGCCTGGATTGCGGCCCGAACAGGTGCGCTTCGACAATCTGTTCTATGCCGATATCGCCCAACAATCCTATGCGGTCTTCAAGGAGCTGAAGGACGCCGGGAAGATTCCCGCCGACACAAAATTTCAGGTCGATCTGGTGCCGGCGCATTCGGTGATCTGGCTGTTTTTGGTCGACGCGCTGCATGCGCCGATCGACCCGATCTACAACGACGCGCTCAAGCGCGAGATCGACAAGATCGCGGCGGCCATTCCGCACGACGAACTCGCGATCCAATTCGATGTCGCTTCCGCCGTATTCGCCCGGCTCGAACGCAACGAGGCATCGAGCTACGGCCGCAGCAAAGCCGAGATGCAGGAGACTTTCGCCGATATCGTGATCGATCTCGGCAATCGCGTCCCGGCCGGCGTCGATCTGCTCTACCATCTCTGTTACGGCGATTCGAACCACCGCCACGTCGTCGAGCCGACCGACATGACCGACATGGTGGAGTTTTCCAATCGGGTGTCGCGGCAGATCGCGCGGCCTATCGATCTCATCCACATGCCGGTGCCGCGCAACCGTTCCGACGACGCCTATTTCGCGCCGCTACGGCGGCTCAAGCTGCAGCCCGGCACCGAGCTTTGCCTCGGCCTGGTCCATTACACCGATGGCGTCGAAGGCACGCGGCAACGCCTTGCTGTCGCGAGGAAATACGCCAGCGACTTCGCCATAGCGACCGAATGCGGCTTCGGCCGGCGCGATCCGCGCACCATCCCGGAGCTGTTGCGCATCCACGCCGAGGTCGCGGACCTGGACTGAAGCGGCGTGCGCTATTCGGCGGCCAGCACTTTATTCAGGTCTTGGCCCGGCTGCCGCGCCTGCCGTTCCATCTCGCGTCGGATCCGCACGGCTTGCGCCAAATTTTCGTGTCTTAAGTCGTCGAGCGCCACGTCGGCTGCGGTCAGAATCTCACCCGCCTTCACGTCGCGCAATAGCTTGACGCGATGCGCGAGCCCGATCGGCAGCGCGCCGAGCGCGAGACTGCGCGCCGCGGGAATGAGCTTGGCATAGACCGTGTAACCGCCTTCGCCGTCGAGCGTCTCGCCCGCTTTCAGCGCCCGCTTGGCAACCGCAACGGCGTCGCCACGCCAGGCGCGGCAGCTTCCGGTCGGCTCGCCGCGCAGCGCGACATTGAGCACCGAGATCGAGAGTTCCAGACCGATCAGATGAAACGGCTTGTACATCGCCGCATAACGGCCGGTCGCATCGGTCGGCAGCCCGTATTGCTTGAAGCAGGCCGCGGCGTAGTCGTTGGCGGCCTTGAACACCACATAGACGCCCCAGCGCAGATCGCGCGCCACCGGCGATCCGTCACGGTGCAGCGACGACACCACCTCGACCATGCCGTCGTGCTCGATCGCGCCACCCAACGCCTGCGGCCGCAGCACGCCCGCCAGCTCGTCGGCGCCGCAGGGTGGAAAATGCAAGCCGTCATGCGGCACGTCGAGCGCGCAGGCGTTCGCTACCGCCGCCATTTCGATCGCCGACTTGGTTCCGTCGAGAAACGAATTGAACATCTGCGAATTCATGCCGGCCGCTTTGGCTTCTTCGGCGGTGAGCCCGTAATGCTGCCAGACGCCGTCCGGCGTCACGGTGTGATAGGCCGGCAGATATTTCGTGCCCTTGCCCGCCGCCGCCACCTCAAAACCTGCGGCGCGCGCCCAATCGACCATTTCGGCGATCAAGGCCGGCTGATCGCCATAAGCGAGCGAATAGATCACGCCGGCCGCGCGCGCCTTGCCGGCCAAATAGGCGCCGGCCAGCGCATCGGCCTCGACATTGACCATCACGATATGCTTGCCGGCCTCGATCGCCGTGAGCGCATGCGCGATACCCGCGCCAGGATCGCCGGTCGCCTCGATGACGACGTCGATACGCTCGTCCGCGCAGGCGTCGCGGCCTTGCGGCGCGAATTGCGTGCGCGCAATCAACGCAGCATCCCAGCCCACGTTTTTGCATGCCGCCTTCGCCCGCTCGGTATCGAGATCGCAGATCATCGCGACCTCGAGCCCCGCGATCGACGGCACCTGCGCCAAAAACATCGAGCCGAATTTACCCGCGCCGATCAGCCCGACGCGCACAGGCTTGCCGGCCTCGACCCGCGCCGCAAGCATGGTTTGAAGATTCATGCCTACTCCGCCGCCACTTTGTGTGCCCGCGCGTACACCCGAAGCGCGTCGTCACTCACCGGCACGAGCGGCGCAAAGTCGCGATGCGCGATCCATTCCGCGCGGGTGAATTTGGTGATGTGGTTCGAGCAGGCGCAGAGCGTGAGGTAAACGATCTTGCGCGGATAGGGCGTGATGTTGGGCGGCGAGGCATGCACCAGATTGCCGTGGAACATCAGCACCGAACCGGGCTTGCCGGTCGGCGCCACGATGCCGCCAACGGCTGCGAGCCGCGTCACCGTCTCCTTGTCGAGCGTCCAGAGCGGATAGGACGTCGTCAGCGTGTCGTGACCGGCCGCGAGCACGCCTTGCTTGTGGCTCTTCGGGATCAGCATCAGCGCGCCGTTGATCGGCATTACTTCGTCGAGGAAGATCGCGATGTTCATCGCGCGCGGTTCAGGCATGCCGTCGTCGCGCGCCCAGGTGCCGTAATCCTGATGCCATTGCCAGACGTCGCCCTCGAAGGCGGCTTTGGCGTTCAGTTTGAACTGGTGCACATAGACGTCCTCGCCGAACAATTGGCGCAGCGGCTCGATCAACCGCGGATGATGCGCCATCAGGCGGAACGTCTCGTTGAAAGTATGCGCCGCAAAAGCGGTGCGTGGCGCGCCGGATTTCTCGCGCCACACTTCCTTGCGGTCGAGTTTCAGGATGGCTTCCGCATCGTCGCGCAACAGGGCGATTTCTTCCTCGTCGAAGCAGTCGGGAAAGAAAAGGTAGCCTTGCTCGTCGAATTCTTTGAGTTGACCCGCTGTGAGCTGCATGTTGCGACCCCTTGGCGTTTCCGGCGCTGTTGTTGTGGCTCGGCGTTAGATTACCGGAATTGCGGCCGCTGATCTATGCCGGCTCGGCGACGAAGCGATTGCGCATTTTGCCCAAGCCCTCGATCTCGGTCTCCACGATATCGCCGACCTGAAGAAACGTATTGGTGCCCTGGCCGACGCCGCCGCAGGTGCCGCAGCTGAATATATCGCCGCTGTCCAGCGTCAGAATATGCGAGGCGTATTCGATCTGCTCCTCGGGCGTAAAGATGAATTGCGAGGTGTTGCCGTCCTGCTTGACCGCGCCATTGACGGTAAGCCGGATGAACAGATTCATCGGGTCGCGCACGAAGGCGCGCGGCACCAGGAACGGTCCCATCGGGGCGAAATTGTCATGGCTCTTGCCGTTGAGCCAGTCCGAGCGCAGCCCGGGCCGATCGGCGCGGATCTGCAGATCGCGGGCCGACACGTCATTGGTGGTCATGAAGCCCGCGACGTGGTCGAGCGCGCGCTCGGCCTTGATGCGCTTGCCCGGACTGCCGATGGCGAGCGCGATCTCCGCCTCCCAGTCGATCTTCTTCAGATCGCGTGGAATGGCGATGTCGTCATGAGCGCCGGCAAGACAGCTCGGCGCCTTCAAGAACAAATATGGCTTCGAGGTCGATTTCTCGCCGGTGAATTTCGGGCCGGTGGCGGGCGTCATCCCGGCGCGCAGCATTTCGTCGACATGCTCTTGGAAATTCTGCGCGGCATAAAACATCTTGCCGGGCCGGCCGACCGGCGGCAGCGCGCGTAGGCTCGCGAGCTTGGCGCTGCCGGGCGGCAACCCTTCCTTCTCGAGGTGGGCGACGATCTCCTGCAGCACGGCAAAATTGGCAGCCCAGTTCTCCAACAGCGCAAGCATGCTCTCGGCCGAGCCGAGAACGCTCTTCCCCGCCGCGGCGCGGTATCTCGCATAGGCCGTCTTGAGGTCGACGGCGTCGTCGCCGAGCACGATGGCAACAAAAGCATTGCCATCGGGTCTCGCCAGCGTCGCCAGTTTAAAGGGACTGCCGTTCATTGCCTGTGCTTCCTCGCTTCGCTCATGGCTTCTTTGCTTCGGCATAAGGATAGATCATGGTGCCGGTCTTATATTCATTCGGCCAGACGATGACCTCGTGCGTCGTGTCCTTGAACTGGTCCATCGAGTTCGGCGCGACGTGCTGGAATTGGGTGAAGAAAACGCGCGACTTCGCCCATTCGCCGTCCTTGCCGAATTTGATGTCGCCGACCACGGTCGAGAACGTGTGGCTGTGCATATAGGTGGCGAGCGCTATTTGATCGGTGCCTTTGATTCCCTCGACGGCTTGCGCCAGCACTTGGCCGGCGGCGTAGCCGAGTGGCGGGAAGGCCGGTCCGATCGGGTCGATGCCTGCTCCGGGAGCGATGCTTTGGTACTTGGCGCGCAATTCGCGCGTGCCGGGGAATACCAAGGACGGCGCCGGCAGAAATACCTCGTTGTTGACCATGCCATTCATCAGCGGCCCGAGTTGCGCCTTGATCGGCGATACCAAGAGCCCGATCAGGGCGCCGCCGAACATTTTTGGCGTCAATCCGATTTCGTTGGCGGCGCGCACGATGCCGACCGAATCCGGCGGATAGGCCGCCACGTAGACGATGTCGGGATTGAGCGCCTGCACGGCGCGCATGACCGGCGTATAGTCGGTCGTCGACGGCGGATATTTCTGATCGAGGACCGTCTCGAAGCCGCCGATTTCCTTGATCGATTCCCGCGCGCCGTCGGCGGCATTCTGGGCGAATTCGGCGTCCGCGGCGACGATCGCAACTGTCTTCGGGCGGGGCTTTTCCGCGGCGGCAAGCTGAAAGAACCCGTAGGCAAACGACTTCTGCGGCTCGGGCCCGGTCGGCAGCATCGAGAAATACTGGTCGTAGTGCAGCTTGCTGTTGGCGGCGTTCGCCAGGATGCCGATGGTGGTCTTTTTGTATTGCATCAACACCGGAATGGCGGGCGCCACCATATTGGTCGCGTAAGGACCGATCAGAAGATCGACTTTGTCGACCGTGATCAGCTTGGTGTAGAGCTGCGGCACGTTCGCCGGATTGCTCTGGTCGTCATAGAAGACGAGCTCGACCGGGCGCCCCAAAAGGCCGCCTTTAGCGTTGACGTCGTCGCGCCAGATTTGCAACGCCGTCAGCACCTGCTTGCCGATCGGCGCGACGCCGCCGGTGAGCGCTACGCTTAAGCCCACCCGCATCGGGTCGGCGGCCTTCGCTACGACCGGCAGCAGCACAGCGGCGACAAATACTACCGCGACCGCACGGGCTTTTCCCCAAACGCTCCGATTGCGCATGTTCCGTCTTCCTCCCTGCATTTCGTTCTTGGGCGCCCGCTTTGCGGTGCGCTTTACTTTCTAAGCGACGCGACGTCCTCCTAGAGCCTTCTTTTTCCTATTTCTACCAGATGCAGCGTAACACTCTTTAGGTCCCGCGAAACACCGCCTTTCGCTTGCCGTGGAAGGCCTCGACGCCCTCGCGGAAATCGTCGGACTGGCGCAGCCTACTGTAGCAGTGGCCTTCGAGCTCGATTGCGGCCTCGAGATTGGTGTCCTCGGTCTCATTGAGCAGCGTCTTTGCCGTGCGCTGCGCCAGCGGCGAAAAGGCGCGCAATTCCTCGACCAGCGCGTCGGTCGCGGCTTCCAATTTGTCGTCAGGCACGCATTCGGTGGCGATGCCCCAGTCATAGGCCTGTTTGGCTCCGATGCGTTTCGAACGCATGACGATGTCTTTGGTGCGGGTAATACCGATGATCTTTTGCAGCCGCGCCGAACCGCCGGAACCGGGAATTTGGCCGAGTCGCTGCTCGGGCAGCGCGTAAAGGCACGTCTCGGAAATAATGCGAAAATCGCAGGCGAGCGAGATTTCGAAACCGACGCCGAAGCAATAGCCGCGATTCGCCACAATCACGGGCTTGGCGCAGCGTGCCGGCGCGGCGATGTTCCAGGCGAGCTTCGACACGTGTTCGGGCGAGGCCGTGAGAAAGCCCGCGATATTGCCGCCCGAGGAAAAGTGCTGGCCCATGGCGCGCAGCACGATGACCCGCACGCGGGCGTCCTCGTCGAGCGCCTCGAACACGAGCCGCAGCTGATCGCGCTCGGCCATTTCGATCACGTTCAACGGCGGCCGGTCAAGCACGATATCGGCGCGCTCGTGCTCGGGATCGATCTCGACGCGGAAGCCGTCGAGCTTTTGCAAACGCGGATCGGAAAAATTAACGGCAGCCTCGGTCATGCAGTCGTTCCTTGGTGAGACGAAATGGGCTCGATAGTGTAATCGCCGGCGACGAGTTTACGGCGCAGCAGTTTTCCGACCGGCGATTTCGGAATCTCCGCAACGAAGACATAGCGCCGCGGCCGCTTGAAATTGGCGAGGCCGGAAGTGCGGCAGAAGGCATCGAGATCGTCGGCTTCGATTGGACCGCGGCGCTTGACGAAGGCGGTGACGATTTTGCCCCAGCGCTCGTCCGGCAGGCCGACCACCGCGACTTCCGATACGGCCCCATGCAACGACAAGCAGGATTCGATCTCGACCGGCGAGACATTCTCGCCGCCGGTGATGATCATGTCATCGACGCGGCCGGTGACGAAAAGATCACCGTCTTGATCGACATAGCCGGTGTCGCCGGTGAAGTACCAGCCTTCACGCAAGGCCTTGTGGTCGGCGTCGGGCCGCCGCCAATAGCCTTCGAAGGATTCGTCGCCGGCGAGAAGCGCGATGATCTCGCCCTCTTCGGCCGCGGCGGCAATCTCATTCACCGATTTCGCGCCGAGTTTCACCACCCGGACTATCTGATTGATGCCGGCGCGCCCGGCCGAACCGGGTTTCGCCGGCGCGTTCTGATCGATGGTGAAAGTATAGATCTCCGACGAGCCGTAATGATTGACGAAGAGATCGGGTTCGAACGCAGCCTGCAGTTTCTGCAATAGGCCGTCGGTCATGGGCGCGCCGGCAAAGCCGAGCTTGCGCACCGAGCTTGTGTCGCTTGTCGTGAACGACGGGTGATGAACCAGATCGTGATAGAGCGTCGGCACCAGATAAAGATTAGTCACGCGCTCGGCGGCAATCAGCTTCAGCGCATCCGCGATCGCAAACCGGCGCAGGCAGATAAAGGCGCCACCAATCAGCGACATCGCGAGCAGCGAACGCACCCCCATGGTATGATAGAGCGGCATGACGCCAAGCGTGCGCTCGCCATTGGCGTAGAGGTTCTGGGCGACATGGGCAAGCGCTGCCGCTCGCTCGGCGCGTTGCCGCCGCGGTACACCTTTGGGCCGCGCCGTGGTGCCGGAGGTGTAAAGCATCACCGACCAGGCCTCGGCATCGGCACGCGGTTCGGCATCGGGCGCCTGGCTGTCGATGAGAGTCGTGAACGCGACGGTCCCCGGCGCCGGCGTGTCGAGCGCGATGCGGGGCAGCCCCTGCGCCGCGGCCGATCCGGCGACGGCGGTGGCCGACGCGTCCTCGTAGGCGACAGCTTTCGCGTGTGCGTCTTGCAGATAAAAGTCGATTTCGCTTGCCGTCGATCGCCAATTGACCGGGGTAATGATGACGCCCGCGAATTGGCAGGCCCAGTGCAGGGTCGCTGCCTCCCAGCGGTTCTGCAGCGCGGTGACGAAATGGTCACCGGCTTTCAGCCCCATGGCGTCGAAGCCGGTAACGAGCGCGGAAATGCGGCGAAACCACTGCGCATAGCTCATATGCAGCTCGCCATCGACGATCGCCAGCGCGTCGGGGTCGCGGGCGACGCTGCCGAGGAAGCTCAGGCCGAGGTCGAGCATGGGAAAGCGCCGGATCCTGATGATCTTTCGCCATGATAGTGGGTCGGCGCGCGATGACAAAATGAAGGCGCCGCCGGCCCTTCAAATGCGTTCCACGACTGACCCCGGTTGCGGTTTGCAGCACTCGACCAAGCCCGTCTCACAGAGCCGTGATGGAATTTATCGCCTGCGAGCCCGTTCTTTTCCGTGGGCGGGCGGCATGGAAGTGCCGGGTAACAGGAGAGAAGAACATGACCAAATGCGCAACACTCGCCCTCGTCGTCGCCATCGCGGCGGCCGGCGCGGTCGGCTCGGCCATGGCGCAAACCGGCGCACCTTCGCCATCCGTCGCCACGGAATCGCACCAGGCCAAGACTTCAGTGGCCAAGACATCAATGGCCAAAACTTCCGTGCGGCACGCCCGGCCGCTCTACAACATGGCTCCCGGCAGCGCGCTCGTGAATGGTCGGGATGACCCGGCTTTCACCGGCGGCGGCAGCCTCGGCTACAATCAGATGATCTATAATTGGTAGTTCGACGCTAACGGCGGGGCGGGGTCAGGCTCGCCCCGCCTTTTTGCGCCCGGGGTTTCAGCGTCGTGTCGGGAACAGCGCGGCGGGAAAATCCGCGGCCGAGCGGCGCGGCCGATCGCGCGGCGTATAATCCTCGTGCGGATTGGGATCGGGTTCGACCGCGCGGCGATAGAGGTGCCACGTGGCGTGGCCAAGCACCGGCATAACCACAGTCAGCCCGAGCAGGAACGGAATCGAGCCGACAGTGAGAAGCACCGCAACGATCAGGCCCCACAGTGCCATCGATAGGGGGTTCTCAACCACGACGCGGATCGAGGTGAGCAGCGCCACCGCGGCGCCGACGTCGCGGTCGAGCAATAGCGGGAACGAGATCGCGCTGATCGTGAGCACCAGAACCGCGAACAGGAACCCGATGCCGGTGCCGACAAAAATCAGCGTCCATCCCGCGGAGGTGTCGAACACCTGATCGGCGAATTGGCGGAGTGAAGTTGGCGCCGCATAACCGAAATTCGCGACATAGATCGCGTCGGCGACCGCGAGCCAGATCAGGAAAATCGCCATCAGCAACAAGCCGAGCGCCACAATGGCGCCGAGCGACGGCGAGTGCAGCACGTCGAAGGCATGGCTCGACGAACTATCCAGCCCGGCTTCGCGGCGCCGGCTCAGCTCATAGAGACCGATCGCGGCGATCGGACCGACCAAGGCGAAGCCCGCGGCGATCGGAAACGCCAGCGGCAGCGTCGCGTGCCCGAGCGTCATCCCGATCAAAAAAATGCCGAACAGCGGATAGATGACACAAAGGAAAACGGCGTGGCTCGGCATCGCGACGAAATCGTCGACGCCGCGCGCTAGCGACTGATAGAGATCTGACGGCGAGATGCGGCGGACGACCGGCCGTGCCGGACTCGTGCCGACGAGAATATGTGCATTGGCCATGACGCTCCTCCAGAAATGGCGTTCCTCCGGAACGAGAGTTTTGTTGGAACAGTTGCGCCTGCGGCCGGGGCCGCGCGGCGCCCGAGCAACTCCATGCACTGCTATGATGTCACCAAACGGACTGTGACGCACGGAGCAACGCAACCGGACCGCGATTATTTGCTTCACATTCCGGTGTTCGGCGATAGCGTTCGTTTTGTATTGTGCAACGCAGCGGCATTTGCTGCGAATGCGAGCCTGAAGGAAAACGAACAGAAAAGCTTCAAGATTGCCACAAACAAAACGAAAGGGCCCCGTCGGGGGCCCTTTCGCGATCGGCGCTCGTCTTAATGATGATGGAAGCCACCGTGGAAATGCGGGTGGCCGTGCCAGCCGCCCCCAATCACCACGTTGGGGCCGCCGTAATAGTCGTAATAGCCGTTGCACCAATTGTTCCAGTAGCCGCAGTCGCCGTATCCATAAGCGGGTCCCGGCCCGACATTTACGCCGACACCGCCCGGCCCAAGATAGATGCCTGCCGCCATAGCCGGCGCTGCGCTCACAAGCACCGCTGCCGCGGCAGCGGCGATGGCAAGTTTCTTCATCGCGATTCTCCTCTTTCTGCTTCGACTAGCGTCGTCAGGAGGAGAAACGCATTACGCGCGAACGGGGTTCCGGGTCACGCCGTAGCATGACAGAAGTTTTATGCAAAAGTTCCTGGAACCAATCGAGCCGCAGCCGCAAGCCGCGGCTATTCGGCCGCGATCGGCAGCGCTTCGGCGTCGGGCTCGTGTTCGTCTTTCACGCCGTTCAACCAGTTCTGGAACCGGTCGAGATAAAGGTAGATCACCGGCGTCGTGAACAAGGTCAGCAATTGGCTGAGAGCGAGACCGCCGACCATGGCATAGCCGAGCGGCTGCCGTAGTTCCGATCCCGAACCGTGTCCGAGCATCAGTGGCAAACCGCTGAGCAGCGCCGTCATTGTCGTCATCACGATGGGGCGGAAGCGCAGCAGGCAAGCCTGCCTTATCGCCTCGCGCGCCGACAGCCCGGCGCGCTCGCGGTTGATGGCGAAATCCACCAGCATGATGCCGTTTTTCTTGACGATGCCGATCAGCAGGATGATGCCGATGATGCCGATCACCGACAGATCGTAGCCGCCAAGCCACAGCGCGAGCAGCGCGCCGACGCCGGCCGACGGCAGCGTCGATAGAATCGTCAGCGGGTGGATGTAGCTCTCATAAAGCACGCCGAGAATAACGTAGACGACCACCAGCGACGCCGCGATCAAGACCGGTTCGTTTGCCAACGCGGCCTGGAACGCTTGCGCATTGCCCTGGAAGCTGCCGATCAGCGACGACGGCATGCCGATCTGGTCCGATGCGTTTTGGATCGCCTCGACCGCCTGGCTGAGCGCCACGCCTGGCGGCAGATTGAACGTCAACGTCACGGCGGGGAATTGCCCGGAATGCGATACCAGCAACGGGCCGACGTGGCTGGTATCGGCGGTTACCAGCGTCGAGAGCGGGATGAGCTGGCCGTTGGTCGGAGCCTTGACATAGAGCTGATCGAGCGACGCCACTGTGCGTTGCACTTTGGGCGAGACTTCAAGCACCAGGTAATAGGAATTGTTGGTGAAATACTGCGTCACCTGGCGCTGGCCGAAGGCGTCGTTGAGCGTGTCATCGATCAGCTGCGGCTGAATGCCGAAACGCGCCGCCGCATCGCGATTGATGGTGATGGTCCATATCGGCGCGGTATTCTGTGCATCGGAGGCGACGTCGGCGAGCTGCGGCAGCGTCTTCATTTTCTCGATCAGCCGCGGCGCCCAGGTATTGAGCTCGTGCAGATCCGGATCCTGCAACACGTACTGGAACTGGCCGCGCGCGATGCGGCCGCCGACGGTGATATCCTGCGCCGGCTGCAGGAAGAGCTTGGCGCCGGTGACCTGAGCGAGCTTCGGGCGCAGCCGGTCGACGATTTGCGAAGCCGACGCCTCGCGGTCGTCGCGTAGCTTCAGGCCGACGATAAAGCGGCCGGTATTCTGGGTATTGCCGTAGCTCGGGCCGAAGAACGATCCGAAGTCGGCCACATCGGGATCCTTGGCGATGACGGCGGACAGCTGCCGCTGAATCTCTTTCATCCGCTCGGGCGACACGTCCTGGCCGCCCTCGGAGATGCCGAGCAGCATGCCGATATCCTGGGTCGGGAAGAAGCCCTTCGGCATGAAGACGAACAGAACGCCCGTGAGGGTGACGGTCGCCAGAAACACCAGCAAGGTCGCAAACTGATGCTCGAGCACGACATCGAGGCCGCGCCGATAGCCGCTGACCAGTGCGTCGAAACAATATTCGATGGCCCGATAGAGGCGGCCATGTTCGCGGTCGTGCTCGCTGACCAAAAAGCGCGAGCATAACATCGGCGTCAGCGTCAGCGACACGATCACCGAGATCACGATCGCCGCCGTTACGGTGATGGCGAATTCGTGGAACAGCCGGCCGACAATGCCGCCCATCAGCAACAGCGGAATGAACACCGCGATCAGCGACACGCTTATCGATACCACGGTGAAGCCGATTTCGCGGGCGCCCTTGATTGCCGATTGCAGCGGCGTGGTGCCGGCTTCGAGATGCCGGAAAATATTCTCCACGACAACGATCGCGTCATCGACCACGAAACCGACGGCGATTGTCATCGCCATCAAAGAAAGATTGTCGAGGCTGAATCCGGCCAGATAGATGATCGCCGTGGCTCCGAGCAGCGACAGCGGCACTGCGGCGCCGGGGATGAGCGTGGCATGTATGCTGCGCAGGAACAGAAGGATCACCAGCACGACGAGCCCGCAGGAGAGCAGCAGCGTGAATTCGACATCCTTCACCGCGGCACGAATGGTCTGCGTCCGGTCGACGATGGTGTCGAGATGGATCCCCGGCGGAATGAGCGAATGCATCCGCGACAGCGCGGCCTTGATGTTGTCCACCGTGTCGATCACGTTGGCGCCGGGCTGCTTGAAGACCAGCAGCATCACCGCCGTATGGTCACGGTGCAGCGCACCGAGCGTGATGTCCTGCGGTCCGGCAATCGCCTGCCCAATGTCGCGGATGCGCACAGGCGCGCCGTTGCGGTAGGCGATAATGACGTCGTTATAGGGCTCCGCTTGGGTGATCTGATCGTTGATGGCGATGGTGAAGCTCTGGTCCTTGCCGATCAGTGTGCCCTTGGCGGCATCGGTCGTGGCGCCGGTAAGCGCCGCGCGGACGTCCTCGAGCGTGAGATTGCGCGAGGTGAGCTTGGCCGGATCGATCTGAACGCGGATCGCCGGGCGCTGCTGGCCGCCGATGGCAACCTGCGCCACGCCGGAAATCTGCGAGATCTGCTGGGCGACGACGTTCTCGGCGAAGTCGTCGACGTCGGTGAGCGGAATCGTGTCAGAATTTGCCGCGACGATCAGAATCGGTGAGTCGGCTGGATTGACCTTGCGGTAGGTCGGCGGCGTCGACAGGTTTTTCGGCAATTGTCCGCCGGCCGCCGTGATCGCGGCCTGCACGTCCTGCGCCGCGCCGTCGATGTTGCGGTTGAGATCGAATTGCAACGTCACCACGCTGGAGCCGAGCGAGCTGACCGAGCTCATCTGGCTGACGCCAGCGATCTGGCCGAATTGCCGCTCGAGCGGCGTGGCGACGGTCGCCGCCATGGTTTCGGGGCTGGCGCCGGGCACCGTGGCGCTGACCTGGACGGTCGGAAAATCGACTTGCGGCAGCGGCGCGACCGGGAGCAGCGGGAACGCGACGATGCCGACGAGCGCCAGCGCTGCCATCAAAAGCGATGTGGCGATCGGACGGCGGATGAAAACTTCCGAAACGTTCATCAGGATTTATCCGCTTCCTGCGGTCCGGGCTGCGGCGCCGGATTCTGCGGCCTGATCACAATATGCGTACCGACATCGAGCCGGGACTGGCCATTGACGACCACCTTTTCGCCCGCGGTCAGACCGTTGGCGGCAATCGCGATATCTTCGTCGACGATCTTTGCGTCGATCGGGCGTTGCTCGACGGTGTTATCCGGCTTGATCACCCAAACGTAGAAGCCGTCCGGCCCGCGCTGCACGGCGATGGGCGGAACGGTCACTGCTTCCTTGCGCGTCGTAATCAGAATGCGGACGCGGACGAATTCGCCCGGCCACAGCCGCTCGTTCTCGTTCGGGAACTCGGCCTTCAATTGAATGGTGCTGGTGTTCTGGTCGATCTGATTGTTGATGAGAAGGAGCTTGCCGTCGGCCAATTTCGTCGTGTCGTTCTGGTCGTAGGCCAGCACTGAGACGGTGCCCTGCAACATGGCCTCGCGCACCGGACCGAGGTCGCCCTGGGGCAGCGTGAACACCACCGTGCACGGCCTGATCTGCGTCAGCACGGTCAGCGGATTGAGGTCGTTGGTATGGATGATATTACCGACGTCGACTTGACGGAAGCCGACCACGCCGTCGATCGGCGCCACGATGGTTGCATAATTCAGCTGGGTCTGCGCCGCCTCGATGGCGGCCTGGTCGGCATCGATCGTCGACTTTGTTTGATCGACCTTGGCCTGCTGGGCGTCGAGATTCTGGTGGGTCTCGAAGTTTTTTTGCACCAGCGTCTGGAAGCGCTCCAAGTCCTTTTCGGCGTCGATCAGCTGCGCCTCATCTTCGCTTTTCTTGGCGATGGACTGATCGAGGGTCGCCTGCAGCGGCGCCGGATCGATCTTGGCGAGCACGTCGCCTTTGTGCACCTCCTGGCCTTGGCGGAAATCGACGGAGACGATCTGACCGTTGATCTGGGCGCGGATGGCGACGGTGTTGAGCGCCTGGACCGTGCCCAGCGCGTGGTAATAGATCGGCACGTCACGCTGTTCGGCGTCGGTCGCGGCGACTGGAACCGACGGCCGCGGCGGAGTTTGGGCAGCTTGCGAACTGTTGTGCCGCCAAAAAATGAATGCTGCGCCGAGGCACGCCACCGTGACCCCCGCCACCGCGAAAAAAAACCGCCGGGGGCTTTTCCCGGCTTTCCCCACCTGCATGGTTCGGTTCTACCTTGCTGTCCTTGACCCCGGAAATCGAAGTTTATTCCGTCTCGGCGATTTGGGCCACTTGCGAACTATAGCGGACCGGTGGAGCCCGCAATGGCCGCCGCATTAAAGTTAATTAAGGTCATCGAGGATTTTCCAGTTAAGGATGGGGAATTGTCAATTAAGGATGCTTCGCTAACGGGACCGCGGAATTGGAATTCTAGCTTGATCCTACCATAAACATGGTGGCTATTCCTTCTGCAATTGCAGTGAGAAGGCCTGAGTTTCCCGTGTCATCGCGGTCTGAAAATCACCCTCCTGGTCTGGCCGTGGTGATGCGCGCCTTCGAAGGCGGCGGCGCGCAGCGCGACATAATCCTGCTCTGTAACGCCCTTGTGGCCCAAGGGCTTCGCATCACCATTCTGGCGCTTCGCGTCGACGGCCCGCTGCGCGCATTGCTCGACCCCGCGATCGGCGTTGCCGCAGTTCCCGGCGGGCACATGCGTTACGCCATTCCGGGGCTGCGCCGCATGATCCGCGACCTGGCGCCGGGTTTGGTCGTAAGTTCGGAAGCCGCGCTCAATCTTTGCACCTTGATCGCGGTGCGGACCTTGCCGCGGCGGCCGCGGCCCAAACTCGTGTTGCGCGAGGTCGGTAGCCCGTCGATCGCACAGTATCGTGATCCTTACCTGCAGAACCGCATGGCGTACCGAATTTTACGCCGCGTTTATGCCTATGCGGATCGCATCGTTACACTCACCGAAGGGGCGCGGCGCGATCTGATACAAAACTTTGCCGTCCCCGACGAAATCATCTCCGTGATGCTCACCAATGCGGTAGTGCCGGCGGCCACGGCCGATCGGCTGGCGCGTTGGGACGGGGAAACCGGCCGCGAAGACGATCTTGTCGTTTGTGTCGGCCGGCTGTCGCCCGAGAAGGACCAGGCAACGCTGATCCGGGCGATGGCCCTATTGCCCGCGGCGTTGAATTGGCGTCTCGCCATCGTCGGTGAAGGCGTGGAACGCCCGCGCCTCGAGGCGCTGGCACGGAGCTGCAGCATTGCCCACCGCGTCGTTTTCACCGGGCAAGTCGCCGATCCCTTTGTCTGGATGCAGCGCGCGCGCGTGGCGGTCTGCGCCTCGGTCTATGAGGGATTGTGCAACGCCCTCATTGAAGCCTTGGCGTGCGGTACGCCGGTGGTTTCGACGGATTGCCCTTATGGGCCGGCCGAAATTCTGCAAGGCGGCCGTCATGGCACGCTGACGCCGATCGGCGATGCCGGCGCCATGGCGGCGGCAATCGAAGCGGCGTTGCTCGAAGTGCCGGACCGGGGCGCATTGATGGCACGCGGGCTGAACTACAGCGCCGCACGAGCCGCAGAGAGATTCCTCGAAATCGCCGCCGAACTACAGCCGCGACCGGCGCGCGCCGGCGGTCCGCTCGCCGTGGCAAGGGCTCTATGACGGAAAACACGGTTTTGCGAGGCATGATGCTGCAACCGTTCGTCAACGGCGTTTTGCGTAAGCTCGCGCGGCATTCGCGTTCGAAGTCGTTTACGATGCGCAACAACGCGCCGCTCGTCAGTTTTACTTTCGACGACGTGCCGGCTTCGGCTTACACCAATGGCGCCGCAATTCTCGAACGGCACGGCCTGCGCGGAACGTTCTACATCGCGACCGGCCTCCTCGGCGAAGCCGATAGGCACTGGCGCGTCATCGATCGGGCGCAGGTGCGCGCGCTGTACGATCAGGGCCATGAAATCGGCTGCCACACCTTCTCGCATATCGGCGTCGACCGGCTGGATGCGCGTGAGCTCGACGAGGAGTGCCGGCGCAACGGCGACGCACTGCATGAGCTGTGCGCGGGAATCGAGATAACGAACTTCTGCTATCCGTTCGGTCACGTCTCGCTGCCGCGCAAATGGCAGCTCAAGCGGCGTTTCGACAGCTGTCGCGGCATTTACGAGGGCGTTAATGCCGGCATCGTCGATTTGGCGCTGTTACGGGTCATCGAGCTCTACGATCGCACGCTGACCCCCGAGAAGCTCGGCCGCGTGTTGCGCGAAACCCGCGAACGCAACGGCTGGCTCGTCTTTTACAGTCACGATGTGGCGGATACGCCGAGCTGGATCGGCTGCTCGCCGCAATTGCTGCGGGAGACGATCGCGGCAGTGCAAGCCGAAGACATGCAGTGCTTGACGGTTCGCGATGCGCTCGCCGCGATCGGATATGCGGGCAATGCCAGCCAGGAAACGACCGGCACCGCTCACTGATCCGCCGTCAAGTGCTGCTGCGGTGATACAAACAAGAACCGGTCCTAGAGCCCAATCGGTTCTGATTGAATCAGAACCGGGCTCCAGCATTTTGTTTGCGCATGATCTTTTCGGAAAACCGGTTTCCACTTTTCCGGATCATGCTTTAGAGCCCGCTTTCATTGCGGCCTGAGGCGTATCCGCGCCAGCTGAGCTTTGAGAAATATGCGCGCGATCCTCGGCGATTCGATGAGGTATCTGCGCCACAGCCGCCGCGGCTGCGTCGCCAGCCGATAGGCCCATTCCAAGCCGAGCCGCTGCAGTCGCAGCGGTGCGCGCTTTTGCGCCCCGGTCAGAAAGTCGACGGAGGCACCGACGCAAAGCGCGACGCCGGATTGGCAGCCCAGTTCGGCAAGCTGCCGGGCGATCAATGCCTGGGCCGGTAAGCCTACGCATAAAAGCACGATGTCCCAGCGACGGTTCAGACAAGCGCGAGTCACCGCGAGCCGCATTTCGGCGCTTTGCGCGAGCCCGGCCGGGGCCGGCATAACTTCAAAATCCAGATTTGGAAAGACGGCGCGCAGCGCCGCCTCGGTGCGGCGCGGCGGCCCGACAATAAGGATCCGTTTCGGGCTGCGGCGGCGATCGCCGTCGTCGAGCTTCGTCAGCAATTCGGCGACGAGATCGCTGCCGGGGATCAGCGGCAGCGCGCGGCGTTCGAGCCGCGCCAATGCGCGCACGATGCGGCTGTCGCAAACCGACAACCATGCACCGCGATAAATTGGCAATAATTGTTTGGTGGAATCGTGCGCCGATACGACGTCATAGGCGTTCGGCGTCACCCCATAGCGGTACGGTGCGCCAGTGTGCCCGATTATGAGCTCGACGGCATCCGCTTGGGTACCGAGATAGAACCGCAAGCCGAGAAACTCGGTATGCGGCGGCCGCGGCGGATCGAGCTCCGCGCCGGCCGATCGCGGAGCGGCAATGGCCACGCTCATCGGCCTACCCGAAGCGGCATAACGCCGAGCATGGTTACCGCCGGGGTGGCGTTCATGAGGCCGAAGCGGCGGACCGCAATGCCGCCGACCACGGCGAAGGCCAGGCCATTAACAATCAGTAGGGCCGGGCCGCCGGGTATAAGTTCCGCCGCGGTGCGCGCGGCGAACACGAAAAGAAAGGCCAGCGCCGGCATGACTCCGAGCGCGGTGAAATCGATCGGCAGTTTGTACCAGCGCCGGCCCAGCACCATAAAGGCGATACACGAGGTGATGCCGGACAACATCAAGGCCAAGGCCGCGCCGTGCGGTCCGTAGGCCGGCACCAGCACCAGCGACAACGATGCCGAGACGACGACAAACAGAAACGACACCATGAGATCGAGAAAGCTCGCATTGGTGAAATAGATCACTTGCGCGAAATAGAAATTTCGCATGGTCATGAACGCAAAGGCGATAGCGAAGATCGGAATGAGCTCGTGGATCGGCGCGACGAATTCAGGCTGCAAAATCGCGCGCAGCAGCACGTCGCCGAACACAACGAAGAAGGCGGTACCGAACACGGCGGTCGCGAGGCAGGCGTTGAACGCCCGCCGCAGCGTACAATTGGTCGCTTCGACGTCGCCATTATTGGCGTGGCTTTTCGCCACCGTCATCAAGGACAGCGAAATCGTTTCGCCAAGCACCATATAGCTCTGGCGCAACATGTCGGCGGCGACCCCGTAGGGCCCGAGCGTCGCGGTGCCGAGATAATGCGCCAGCAATAACCGATCGATGCTTTGTCCGACGGCGCCGATGCCGAAGGAGAGCATCAGCGGCCAGCCATAGCGCAGGATGCGTATTGCCGTGTCACGCGAGCCGCACGACCAGTTCAGGCCGCTCCAGGTCCGCAGCGCCGGCGCGGCAGCGCCGACATGCGCGACCGCAATGGCGAGCGCGAGGCCGCGCGCGCCGCCGCCGAGCCACAAACCGATAGAACCGAACAGCACGGTAAACAGCGCGCGCAGCATCATCGAAAGCGCGGCGTTGCGGACGTCAAGACGCACGCGTGCCACCTCGAAGGCGGCCTCGTAGAGCGTCATGCCGCAGATCAAGGCGAAAACCGCGATCAGAAAGCCCGGCTCGAAAAACTCGAAAATCGCCAACGCTGCGAGGATGAGCGCGACGAACAACAGCCCGCCGCAGAGCAGTCCCGCCAGCGAACCGACATATTCACCAAAACGCTCGGATTGGTAAACGCCGAAAAAGGCGAAGCGCATCCATTGCGCGCCGAAACCGTAAACGATCAGCGACCAGGCAAAGATCAACACATAGTGGCCGTATTCCGCGGGTCCGGCCAGACGCGAGAAAATCACCACGGCGAGCAGATTGCCTGCCGCCGAAACAATGCGCGCGCTCAGATAGAGCAGGCCCGACGTGTTAAGCATTCTGCGTGATAAGTCATTGGCGATCCGAATAGAAGTGGGTACGAAGCCTTTCACTGAGTATCGTTAAGTCGTATCTCCACGGCGAACAAAAACAATTCGGGCGGCGAGCAACACAGTAATGCGTATTCTGCAAATCATTCACGATCGGCAACCCGGCGGCGTGCAAAAACTCGCCGACATGATCGAGGACGGACTGTCGCCGCGCCGTTTCGCCATCGAGACCGTTTACGTTTATCCGCGCGCCGGAGTGCCGGCGTCGACCAAACTCGCCGGTGTGCTGCGCACAATACGCCGGATCTGGCGCGGCGATTACGACGCCTTGATCGCCTATCAGTCCACCGCTTCCGCGCTGGTCGGCCTGGTCGGCTGGATGGCCGGCTGTCGCTTACGCGTCGTCCATCAGACCTGTACGCCGCGTGAGACGCCGCGGCTGCTCCGCGTCTTGGACATGCTCGCCGGCATATTCGGCCTCTACAGCGTGAACATCGCCAACAGCGTGGCGACCTGGGCCGAGTTTGCGCGCTACCCCAAACACTATCGGCGTTCGATGATTCTGATCGAGCACGGCCTCGACGCCCCGGTACCGACACGCAGCCGCGCGGCAGTGCGACGGGTGTTCGGTCTGCCGGCATCGCAACAAATCATCCTCAGTGTGGGGCGGCTGGCGACGCAGAAAAACCAGGACGTGCTGATCCGGGCTCTGGCCTGCCTGCCGCACGCTCATCTAGCGCTGGCCGGTGCTGGCCCGCGGCAGGAGGCTTTGCACGCGCTTGCTGTCACGTTGGGGGTCGACGATCGCCTGCATCTCCTCGGCGCTCTCCCCGCCGAAGATATCGCCGATCTTTACGCCGCGACCGATCTGTTCGCCTTTCCCTCGACCTGGGAGACGTTCGGGCTCGCCGCCGCCGAGGCCGCCATGGCGGGCATGCCGATGGTCGTCGCCGATCTCGCGGTGCTGCGCGAAGTGTTGCGCGCGGACGACACGGCGCCGGTCGCTTTCGTGGCGCCGCACGACACCGAGGCTTGGATCTCAGCGATCGGCAAGGCGCTCGCTGCGCCGCCCGCCGCGCGCGCCGCGGCTGATTTTGCCCGCGCTATCGGCCGCAAATATTCGCGGCAGCGCATGATCGAAAGCTATCTCAGTTTGTTCGACGCCTATGCACGGCCGCGACGCGACGAGCTCGCCGAATTGCACGGGGCGGCGGAAGAAGTGCGGCCTTGATGGCTCGCGCCGCGCGGCTTTGTGCGCTCGCGGCCGCAACGGTCATTGCCGGGACTTTGGTTGCGGGCACCAATGCATTGCCGGCAATTGCCGGCAGCCTCACGCCGAGTTTCAAACGCGGCGCGACGCTGGTCGAATTCTTCGAATTTCCCGCAATCGTCGACGCTGGGGCGGCCAAGGCCTATGCCGATCCGCCGTTTCCGCATGCGCTCTCGGCGCTCGATCTGTTCGATTTCGACGAACTGCATCGGATCGGTTTCGATCATATGCGCGTGCCGCTCGATGTCGGCCCGTTGATGCAGGGCGACGAAGCGGAGCGACGGAGCGTTCTCGACCAGCTCGTGACCGTTGTTGGCGCCATCAACCGGCACGGGCTTGCGGTGCTGGTCACGTTATTCCCGCCGTCGCTGCAGCATGAATTGCCGGAAACTTATCTCGACGGGCTGCAGGGTTCGAAGTTCCGCGCCTATGCGGAAATCGTCGAACGGGTTGCGACCGCGCTGAGCCCGCTCAATCCAAACATGGTGGCGCTCGAGCCGATGAATGAGCCACAGTCCGAATGCCGGGTCCGCTTTGGCACCGATTGGTCGGCTTATCAGCGCGTGCTGGTCGGAAACATCCGCCGTATCAGTGCGCGATTGCCGCTATTTCTGACCGGCGGCTGCTGGTCGAACATCGAGGGCATTGACGATCTCGACGGTGATCTCGTTCGCGACCCGCGCAATTTCGTCAGCGTGCACTTTTACTATCCATTCGTGTTCACGCATCAGGGCGCCACGTGGTCGGAGCCCTATCTCGCGGGTATCGTCGGCGTGCCCTATCCGGCATCGACGGGAGCGCTCGACGATACGCTCGCGCTCACGCGGGCGCGCTTTCGATCGCTGGCGCTGCCGCCCGGCGCCGACCGCGCGGCGGCGCAAAGCCATGCCGAGGCTGAAATCGAGAAATATTTCGCGCAAGCGCAGGGCCCGGTGCAGATCGACGAATGGATGAATCGGGTGGCGGACTGGCAGCAGCGCCAACACGTCGAGGCGGATCGGATCGTGTTTACGGAATTCGGCGCCATGAAGGAGACGATAGGCGATGTCGAAATCGGCCGCGCCTCGCGTGCCCGCTGGCTGCGCGATGCTTCAGGAGCCATCGAAAGCCACGGCTGGGGCTGGACCGCCTATGTGTTGCGCGACGATCCGTTCGGACTCTATGTGCATGAGGGCGATCGCCATCTCGATCCGGAACTAATGCGCGCGCTGCGGCTCGACGCACCGTCATCCCCTGGGCGCGGTCGGCACGCCGGGCCTTAGACCATGATCCGATTCAATTAAATTGGAACATGATCTGGGTTCTCTGCTTGAGCATGATCTCATCCGAAAATCGGCTGCCACTTTTCGGGATCATGCTCTAGCCGCGCCAGGCTTTGTTAGGCCTTGGCGCGGGTCTGCGCGAGATAGCGCAGCCCAAAGGCCGAGGTCATGTAGAAGAACCAGACCTCGCCGACCTGTTCGAGGATCGAGCTCTCGAAACACGAGGCATAGGTGCCGTAGAGGCAGACGCGCAGGAACAGCATCTGTAAGGCGGCAGCGTTCGGGTCGGGGGAGCGGCGGCAGAAATCGACAATCGGCAGCACCACCACCCAACCGACGGCGAACAGCATGCCGGGAATGCCGATGGTCAGCGCCAGATTCAGATAAGCGTTGTGGGCATCGGTCGCCGCATTCGCCCAAGTGACGGGTCCACCCATGCCGTAGAGGACATGCTCGGTGCCCCAAAACGCCGCATAGCCGTAGCCGGTGAAGGGCCGTTGCGCCAAAGCGCTCAAGCCGAGCTCCCAGAGTTCGGTTCGTCCGGTGAAAGTCGCGTCCGGCATGATGCCCTCGACGAACCGACGCACCGGGTCGAAAATGACCGTGCCAACCGAGAACAAATTGAAGGCGAACAAGGTCGCCAGCACGAGCGTAATGCCGAGCGCCGGGCCGCGGCTCCGCCCGACGATCGCCGACAGGAGCAGCGCCAGCGGCAGCACGCTGATAGCCGTCTTCGATTGCGTGAAACCGAGAAATATCGCCGACAGCGCGACGATCAGGCCACCTACCGCGAGGCTACGCGCCCGCGCGACATACATGCCGATGAAGACGAAAAGCACCATCGTCGCGCCGGCGTCGTTCTTGTGTGGAAATACACCGCGCCAGCTGCCGTCATGTTCAGGTTCGAGGAAGTCGTTCGCCTGGTGGACCGCAAGTTTGGGCACCAGCAAAACGCCGAGATAGGACGTGATCAGCACGATCAACACCGCGGCAGCCATCAGATCGCTGAAGTGCCGTAAATTTTTCGGCAGCAGCAGCACCATCGCGGCGAGGCTCATCACCGTCAGCGCGAAGGCGAGGTGGCGTGCAGCGAGCGCAGGTTCCCAGGACATGACGACGCTCAGCACGCACCACAGGATTGTCGCGACCAAGATCGGGCGCAGCAGTAGCCGGAGCCGCTGCGGCTCATGCGACAAGGTCCACGCCGCAAAAGCGATGAACATCGTGGAGAAGCCGATCTGGTTTGCCAGATCGCCGCCCTCGGCCACGTCGGGCGGCGGTACCGAACGGTCGATAAAGGGATGAAACGAAATCCACGCCGACAGAAATACCGCGATGAACAGGATACTGCGGACCAACGTGTCGAGATCGACGGCCGGCTGCGCCGTCACTGCCGCCGAAGTCTGGGCACCAAGCTTCGCCATTGTGCTCATCTCATGCCGCTCACGCCGCTTCGGTTACGCGCTCGTAGCGCCGGTCAACACCGCCCCGAGAACCTTCCGGGCGTCGAGACCAAGCCGCATGATAAATTTCCCGCCCGAAGCTTCGTCGTAGTCGCCGGCTCTGGCGACCAGAAGAATGTGATCGACGATGCCGGCGAAGAATTGGAGGCTGGGATCGCGCTCGCTCATGGCGGCGACGATGACGAGGTCGTAGCGCTTGGTTTGTTCGAAGGCCCGCCGCAAATCGCCGTCGTAGATGCGGCGGTCGCGCCGGCTCGCCGGCGCCACGAATGGCACCAGATTGATGTTGGTTTCGCGATCGAGCTTGATCACATCGGTCAAGAGCCGCCGGCCGAGGGCGACGTCGACCAGACCGGCGTCGCTGTCTTCGGCGTCGATCGCCGCCATCGTGCGCCGTTCGAGATCGCTATCGATCACCAACACGCGTTGCGTCGCCGCGACGACGGCCGCCAGCGTGAGCGCGACGGTCGAGGCGTCATCCTCGTCGCCGGCCGCAAGGATGAGCAGGCTCGGATTGCCGGGCTCGGTATGGCTCGCGCGCAGCTCGTCATAAACCTTGCGCATTTCGCGGGCGAACGGCGAGGTCGGATCGTCGGCGGCGCTCAAACCGAACGAAACATCGGCCTCCGGCAGCGTGGCGAGCACCGGGACGGCGGGCGCCGGGGCGGGCCAAAAGCCCATGGCGATCAGGATTTGCCGTAACAGCGCGCCGGCGCCTTGGCGCCGTGGGCCGGTTTCGGCGGGCGGCCGCACCAGGACGATGCCGGTCCCGGCGGCGGCGCCCAACATCATGGCGCCGAAAGCGATCAAAAGGCTCGGCGGCGGCGAACTGCGCCGTTGCGGCAGATCCGCCTTGGAGAGCACGCGGATATTCTTGGTATCGAGCTGCTCCTGTTCGCCGGTCTCGCGGGCGCGGACCAGGAAGGCCTCATAGATCGAACGGCTCGCCTGGGCGTCGCGTTCGAGCTCACGCAATCCCACCATGGCCGAATTGGTCGACAGCGCCGTGCGCTTGAGCGCCTCGAAATTGTCGGCAAGCGTTTGTTCGCTCGCTTTGGCGCTCTCGTATTCGGCGCGCGCCGCGACTGCGGAGCGGTCGATTTCGTCGTCGATCATGCGGCGCAGCCGGTCGGCCTGCGCCTGAATATCGATGACTGCCGGGTGCAGCGCGCCGAGCGACGCGGTCTGTTCGGCCTCGCGCCGCATCACCTCGGCATATTGGCCGCGCAGCGCGGTGATGGTCGCGGACTGTAAGGCTTCGGGAAATGCACCGTTCTCGTCCTTGCGGCGCTGCACCGCTTCGACCTGATCGAGCCGGCCCTTGGCCTCGGCGGTACGGGCGCGCGCCGCGCCGAGCTGATTGTTGGCCTCGGCGAGCTGCTGGTCGGTCACCGACTGGCCATTGGCATTGAGGATATTGTTGTCCGCCTTGAATTCCTCGACCTTCTCCTCGTCCGTGCGCAGCCGGTCCTTCAGCTCCTTGAGCCGGGACGACAACGATCGCGACACCTGGCGGGCGGCGTCGGAGCGCACTTGTGTTTGCTCGTCGAGATAGGATTGCGCGATCGCATTGGCGATGTTCGCCGCCTTTTGCGGATCGCGGCTGCTAACATCCACCTCGACCACATAGGTGCGCTCGGCGCGCTTTACCTTGACGCGGCGCTTGAGCTCGTTCAGCGCGGCGAGCGTCTTGCCGCCGGGTATCGCATCGTGGCCCATCAGCATGCCGATCAACGAGGGCGCGCGGACGAATTCCGCATCGTGCTCGAGGTCTTGCGAGGCGACGACGCGGCGCAACACGGCGTCGGAGGTAATGACGTTGACCTGGCTCTCGACCTGCAGCAGCCCGGCGTCGCTGACCTGCGTCGGCTGGGTGGCGTCGTTGCCGACAGCACGCAAGTCGCTTGGATCGATGAGGATTTGGGTGACCGCGGTGTATTCCCGCGGCGCAAGCGCAATGAACGCCACCGCCAGGACCAGCGTGACAATGACCGACGTCAAGATTGTCGCCCAGCCGCGCAACAGCAAGGCCGCGATCTCGGTGAAATCGATTTGCGGAAGCGGCGCGCCGCCGGCGCCAAGCTCGCCGGTCGCGGCGGTGGCTGATCTGATCTGGCGAGGCGCTTCGAACATTCAGCACTCGAATGCGTTGCTACGAAGGTTCCATCTTGTTGCAGCGGCAAGCGCCGTACTGCCGTCGGCAACGTTCACGGAACTTCGGCGCGACAGGCCCGCCACACGGCACCTCGACCTGCGGAGCGCAGACCAAGCCCACCAGAGCTGTTCGACCAAGATCTGTTCGACCCAGACCTGTTCGACCCAGACTTGCCCCACCCAGACTTGCCGGTATGGTTAATCAATTCATAAGGGAGCAAGGTTAACGGGTGGTGTATGACGGACGGCTCGGCCGTTCAGAGCCGCCGGAGCAGGCCTGAAACGGCCGCGACGACGACCAGAACCGCGACCACGGGAATCCAGATCAGCGCCGTGCCGATAAGCGCCAGCAGCAAAATGCCGGCGAACAGGCCTATGACCAGCATCAGGAGCGCAAAGCCGATCGGCCCGATCCGGCTGACATAGACCCGATGCATACCAGCCGACTGCGTATAGCCGCTCTGCCGGAAGCCATCAGCCGGCCACCCCGATGGGCGGCTCTGACTGCGGTCCGGCGGGATGATCTCCGGTTCCGCTCGCGGCCGTTCCGGTTCGTTCGACGACTTTGCCATGTGCTTTACTCGGGCGTCGGTACGGTCCCGCCCAGTCGACTATGTAACCTCTGCGAAGCCGACCACAAGCGGCGCTGTGCCGCCGCCTGCAGTGTCGCGTGGGCCGGTCACTCCGGCTTGATCCCGGCCTCGCGGATCACTTCGCCCCAGCGCGTCGTCTCATCTTTGATGAAAGCGCCGGCCTCGGCCGGTGTTCCGCCACCCGGGCTGATGCTCAGCTGGCGGAAACGATCGAGCACTTCAGGCGTCTGTATCGCGGCATTCGCCGCCGCATTGAGCTTGGCGACAATGTCGGCGGGCGTCTTCGGCGGCGCGGTCAACGCATGCCAGGTGTCGGACACGCAGCCCGCGACGCCGGCTTCTTCCAGCGTCGGTATGTCGGGCAGCGCCGGCACCCGCTGTTTGGTCGTGACCGCAAGTATGACCGCGCGCCCGGCTTTGTGCAGTTCGATCGAGCTTGCAAGCTCGTTGAACATCAGATCGACATTGCCGGCGAGCAGGTCGGCGACCGCAGGCGCCGTGCCCTTATAGGGGACGTGCGTAAGCTTGGTGTGGGTAATGGCCTGAAACAACTCGGCGGTCAGATGCGACGTGGTGCCGATACCCTGCGACGCATAATTGAGTTTGCCCGGATTGGCTTTGGCATAGGCGATGAACTCCTGCACGGTCTTCACCGGCAGACCGGCGCGCACCAGAAGCACGTTGGGCACGTGGGACATGATCGCGATCGGCGTCAATTGCGTGGGGTCGTAATTGAGCGATTTGTAGAGGAACCGATTGGTGGTGATCGGCGACGGTTGCGAAGCGAGGATCGTGTAACCATCGGGCGGCGAGTTGAACACCGCTTCGGCGCCGACGCTGCCGCCGACTCCGGCCTTGTTCTCGATCACCAGCGGCTGGCCGAGTGTATCGCGCATTTTGCCGGTGACCAGCCGGGTGATGGTGTCGACGCCGCCACCGGCCGGCACCGGCACGATCACGCGGATCGGATGATCCGGATAACCCGCGGCCCCGCCCTGCGCGATGGCCGTTGCCACGGCGGCAGCCGCGGCAATGACGCCGAGGACGGCGATGAAAGGCAAACGTCGCAACATGCAAAAACTCCCGAAAGCAAACCGAAGAAAGCTAAGCCCCTATGCCATAGCGTGGAAAAAAGCCCACGTCCCGCGACGCGCTGCCGCTATGCGCGGCGGGTGCTTGCCGAGGCCCGAAGCGGAACACTAGGATCGCGGCCCAAAAGCAGGGGAGGGCCGTCCGTGAGCAAGCTCGATTTCCTCGTCGAAGAACTCGTCACCGCCAATCGCATTCTGGCGAACGAGGGTATCGTCGATTCCTTCGGCCATGTCAGCGCCCGGCATCCCGACAAACCTGACCATTACTTATTGTCGCGCGCCCGCGCGCCCGAGCGCATCGAGGCCTCCGACATCGTCGAATACAAGCTCGACGGCACTGCGATCGACGAGCGCGGCCGTACCCCCTATCTCGAGCGCTTCATCCACGGCGCCATCTACGAATCGCGGCCCGATGTGCAATCCGTGGTGCATAACCACTCGCCGAGCGTGATCCCGTTCGGCGTCACCGGCACCACGCTGAAGCCGCTGCTGCATATGTGCGCCTCCTGCGGCCACGAAGTGCCGATCTGGGATTGCCGCGACAATTTCGGCGATACCACATTGCTGGTGAGCGATATGGCCATGGGTCGCGATCTCGCCCGCCACCTGGCGCAGCGTCCGACGACCTTGATGCGCGGCCACGGCGCGACCGTGGTCGGCCGCTCGGTGCGGCATGCGGTCTTCATTTCGGTCTATCTCGAAGTCGGCGCCAAGCTGCAAATGCAAGCGATGGCCATGACCGGTGTGACGAAAAGCGAGATCAAATATTTGAGCGAGGGCGAAGTCGATAAGATCACGGCGCGAGTCAACGATTACACGCTCAACCGCGCCTGGGAAAATTGGGCGCGGCGCGCCGGGCGTGAGATGCAGGCTGCCGGCTGAAAGCTGTAATGTTGGTCCTGGCGTGCTTGAAGCGAGGACGTAGCAATGCCGGACGAAACACAAGCGGTCTGGTTGGCGGCGGGCCTGCGCACGCCATTTGTCGGCGTTGACGGAGCCTTCGCCAATCGCGATCAGCTTTCTTTGTCCGTCCCCGTCGTACTGGCAATGGCGCCGCAGGTGAGGGGCGCCATCGATTTCGCGGTCTGGGGCTCGGTCGTGGTCAATCTCGCTTACGCCAATCTGGCGCGCGAAGTGTGGCTCGAATCGAAACTCGATCCGCATGTGCCGACCTTTACGACCATCATGCAATGCAGCACCAGCATGGTGGGCGTGTTCGAAGCCGCCGGCATGCTCGGAGAAAGGCGCGCGGTGCTGGCGCTCGTTGGCGGCGTTGAAAGCATGAGCCGCGTGCAGATCGGCCTTGGGCAGAACCTCTCAGTTTGGCTTCGCCGCGTGTTTCAAAGTCGCCGCGCGATCGAGCGGCTCAGCATGCTGCGCCGGCTGCGTCCGTCCGATGTCCGGCTCTTTGTGCCCGAGGTGAAGAATCGCGTCACCGGCCGCAGCATGGGCGAACATACCGAGGATATGGCGAAGGACTGGAATATCGGCCGCCGCGAGCAGGACGAGTTGGCGCTGCAAGGCCACCAAAGAGCGATCGCGGCACAGGATCGCGGCTTCTTCGCCGATCTCATCGTGCCGCTCGACGGCACCGGAAAGGACCACTTTCCACGCCACGACACCTCCATGGAAAAGCTCGGCAGGCTGAAGCCGGTGTTCGACAGGACGAGCGGTCGCGGCACGCTGACGGCCGGCAACAGCTCGCCGCTGACCGACGGCGCCGCCGCCATCTGGGTCGCGACCGACGAGGGCTTGAGCAGATTGCCTGCGGATTTGCCGCGCGCCCGTCTGGTGGATTTCGAAATGGCGGCCATCGATGTTTTTACCGAGGGTCTGCTGATGGCGCCGGTATCCGCCATTCCGCGGCTCTTGGCGCGGCACAGGCTTGCTTACGGCGATATCGCGCTGTGGGAAATCCACGAGGCATTTTCGGCGCAGGTGCTCTGCCACATCAAAGCGCTCGACGATAAGGATTTCGTTGGCGCCAAGGCCGGTGTCGAGCATACTTTCGGCAGCTTTCCGCGTGAGCGCATGAACCCGAATGGCGGTAGCGTTGCGCTCGGTCACCCGTTCGCGGCGACTGGCGCGCGAATTCTAAGTCAGGCGGTCAAGGAGCTTGCGGCGCTGCCGAAGGGTAGCCGCGCCATAGTGAGTATCTGTTCGGACGGCGGCCTCGGCACCGTCGCGCTCCTGGAGAGTTGATTGTTCATTTGAGCATGATCTTACCCGAAAACCGGCTTCCACTTTTCGGGATCATGCTCTAAGCGCCGAAGCGGACAACGATGTCATCGAGCGCCGGCCGCGGCCGGTCTTCGGGCGGCTGCGGCGGTCTGCCGATATGAACAAAGCCGGCTATCCGCTCATGCGGCTTGAGGCCGAGCGCGTCGAGCACACCGCGGTCATAGGCGTACCATTCGGTGATCCAATTGGCGCCGTAGCCGAGTGCGTGCGCGGCAAGGACGAGCGCCATGGCGGCGGCGCCCGCCGAGAGCACCTGCTCCCATTCGGGGATTTTTGCATGCGGGCCGGCGCGGCTCACCACGGCGATCACGAGCGGCGCGCGCATGAGGCGATTGCGTTCGGCGTCGACGTGTTCGGGCTGCGCGTCCGGGTATTTGACGCGGTAGGCGGCGGCAATCGCCGCGCCCGCGGAACGTCTCGCCTCGCCCTCAAACACGATGAAGCGCCAAGGCGCGAGCTTTCCGTGATCGGGCACGCGCGACGCGATGGTCAGCAGCGTCTCGATTTCGGCTGCGGACGGCCCGGGTCCGGCGAGTTCGGCCGGCTTGCTGGAGCGCCGGGTGGTCAGCAGTTTTAGAGCGTCGGGCATTTCCGGAAAGCCAATGTGGTTGTCGGATGGAGCGAGCGCGTCAGTGGTCCGGCGAAGAAGCCTAGCACGTCTTCGCTCAGTGCTCGCTGTCCATATGGGCGAGCACGGCCGGCAGATAGCGCGTGCCGGCGACCGCCGTGGTGGGGACTGCTGCTTCGATGCGGGCGAGGTCCGCGGCGCTCAGTTTCACATCGAGTGCGCCGAGCGCTTCGGTAAGCTGATCGCGGCGCCGCGCGCCGATCAGTGGCACGATATCGTCGCCGCGCGACTTGACCCAGGCGAAGGCTAGCTGCTGCGTGGTGACGCCCTTGTCGCGAGCGACCCCTTTGAGCGCCTCCACCAGTGCAATATTCTTTGAGAAATTCTCGGCGAAGAAGCGCGGCTTGCGGCTGCGGATCTCGCTCGCCGCCGTTCGCGAGGCATCGGCGCGGTCGCTGATCAACCCGCCCGACAGTACCCCATAGGCGACAAGCGCGATCCCGAGTTCGCGAAGCACCGGCAAAGTTTCACGCTCGATCGCGCGGGTGAACAGCGAATATTCGATCTGCAGCGCCGCGATCGGATGCACGGCATGCGCCCGCCGCACCGTCGCGGCAGAAGCCTCCGAGATGCCGATGTGGCGCACATAGCCTGACTGCACCATCTCGGCGATGGCGCCGATCGTATCTTCGACGGGGACCGCCGGATCGACCCGCGACGGCTGGTAGAGATCGATGTAATCGGTGCCGAGGCGCTTGAGCGAATAAGCGAGGAAATTCTTCACCGCCTGCGGCCGTGCGTCGTCGCCGAGAAATTTTTGATCCGGGCCGCGCATCGCGCCGCACTTCACCGCGATGAAGGCGCGCTCGCGCTTGCCGCCTTTCAGCGCGTCGCGGATCAGCATTTCGTTGTGACCCATGCCGTAGAAATCGCCGGTATCGATCATGGTGATGCCGGCCTCGAGGGCTGCATGGATGGTGGCGATCGATTCCTTGTCGTCGGCCGGCCCATAGCCGCCCGACATGCCCATGCAGCCAAGCCCGAAACCAGAGACCAGCGGGCCGTTATGGCCAAGTTGGATTAGTTGCATCGTGCATCCGAAATTAAAAACGGCGGCCTCGCGACCGCCGTTTGTAATCAGCCGAGATCAGCGAAGCAATGTTACTCCGCGGCGAGCCGAACCTCGGGCGCCGCGGCGCGCACATCGGCGTCCACGGTCTGCTCATATTTGGTGAAGTTCTTCTGGAACATGCCGACGAGCTTGCGCGCGGTTTCGTCGAAGGCTGCCTTATCCTTCCAGGTCTTCATCGGATAGAGGACGTGCGGCTCGATGCCCGGCACCGAGCTCGGCACCGCGAAACCGAAATACGGATCGGTGCGGAAACTGGCGTTGCGCAACGAGCCGTCGAGCGCGCCGGTGACCAGCGCGCGCGTCACCTTGATCGGCATGCGGCGGCCGACGCCGTAGATGCCGCCGGTCCAGCCGGAATTGACCAGCCAACAGTCGACTTTGTGCTTGGTGATGTAGTCGCGGAACAATCGGCCATATTCGGCCGGTGGCCGCGGCAGGAACGGCGCGCCGAAGCAGGTCGAGAATTCAGGCTCGACGCCGACCAGCCCCTTCTCGGTACCGGCGACCTTCGCCGTATAGCCGGACAGGAAGTGATACATCGCCTGCGCGGGCGTCAACTTGGCGATCGGCGGCATGACGCCGAAGGCATCGGCGGTAAGGAAAATGACGTTCTTCGGATGGCCCGCGGTTCCCGTGCGCGACGCGCTCGGGATGAAGTCGAGCGGATAGGCCGAACGCGTGTTCTCGGTCTTCTTGTCGCTGTCGTAGTCGGGGATCCGGGTGACCGGATCGAATTCCACGTTTTCCAGGACGGCGCCGAAGCGGTTGGTGGCGTCCCAGATCTGCGGTTCGGCCTCTGCCGAGAGCTTTATGCATTTGGCGTAGCAGCCGCCCTCGAAGTTGAAGATGCCCTCGGGCGACCAGCCGGTCTCGTCGTCGCCGATCAGGATGCGGTTCGGATCGGCCGAAAGCGTGGTCTTGCCGGTGCCGGACAGGCCGAAGAACAGCGCACTATCGCCATTCTTGCCGACATTCGCCGAGCAATGCATCGGCATCACGCCTTGGGCCGGCAGATAGAAATTGAGCGTCGTGAACACCGACTTCTTCATCTCGCCGGCGTAAGAAGACCCGCAAATCAGCACGATCTTGCGGGTGAAATCGATCGCCACCATGGTGTCGGAGCCGTCGCGGCCGCCATGACGTTTGGCGTCCGGTTTGAATGACGGCATGTCGACGATGGTCATGTCCGGTACGTAGCTTGCGAGCTCGGAGTTCGCCGGGCGGATCAGCAGCTGGCGGATGAACAGCGAATGCCAGGCGAGCTCGGTGAAGACCCGCGCCTTAATGCGGTATTTTGCATCGGCGCCGCCGTAAAGGTCCTGCGCGAACAGCGTCTTGCCTGCGGCATGGGCGATGAAATCCTGCAGCAGATTGTCGAACTGTTCTTTGCTCTGCTTGCGATTGCCGTCCCACCAAACGGTGTTTTCCGTCGTTGCATCGACAACGGTGTGTTTGTCCTTTGGCGAGCGGCCGGTGTGATGTCCGGTTTCGGCGCAGAGCGCGCCGCCGGCGACGACGGTCGCCTCATTATTGCGGATGGCGTGCTCGTAAAGCGGGGCCTCGGGCAAATTCCAATGGACGCCGGCGAGATTTTTGAAGCCGAATTTATCGGCGCCGTGCGCGCCGTTCCGTACACCCGTTTCCTGCACCCTAGCCTCCGCCACTGCGCCTGCCTGCGGGCCCCATTTTGGCCCGCCGAGGGCGCCGTCCCGCTGTAATGGACAAACCCGCCGCGAGCGGGCGAGCGACCCTATATCGGGCCGCATCGCCTCTGCCAAGGCCGCACCTCCGTCAAACTTAACCGGCAATACCGAGCCGTGTTCCGCTGCTGCATTGCAGCGAAAAGCGGCCTGCTTTGCGCGCCTATTCCTTAACCAAATCGCCTCATGGGCCCCGCGCCCGCGCTGCCAAGTCCACCACCATGTTGCGCAACTCTTGGGCAGTCCTGACGGGGTGCGGGAATACCAGCCGCAGCGTCGCGTCGCCGCCGGCGAGGTCGAGCCCTTCCGGGTCGATCCCGGTGAGCCGCCACGCCGCTTCGGGGGCGCCGAGAAGTTTGGTGGCGTAGAGCCGCACCGCCTCGGCATGATCCGCATTCATATGCGCGACCGCGCCCGCTTCGGCCTCGATCAACTCCGCCGCGCCGGAAATCTCGGTCAACACATCGGCGGCTTTCAGATCGGCGGCACGGGCAAATCCGCCATTGAGATGAGCCGACACCGTATCAAGCTTCCAGAATGAGAAGTCGGCGAAACCGGCATAGAGTTCCGATTTCGGATGGCGGGCGAGGAAGCGGCGGCGCAATCGCGGTTCGTGCACATTGTCGCGCCCGACATGGACGAAGGCGCCGAGCAGCGTCAGGCGCGGATGCGCCAGCGGATCGCCCTTGCCGGTCGCCGCCAGCAGCACCGAGGCGCGACCGTCGGTTTCCAGATTGGCGGTGTGGGTGGAGAGGCGCGACACCAGGATCAGGGGCGAGCCATCGCTGTCGGTCGCGATATTGACCAGGGACGCAAAGGGATGGCCGGTGTTGCGATCGAGTGTCGCGAGTGTCCCGGCCCGGGTCGTGCGCAACAGCTCCTTGGCCACCATGCGTGGCTCGAAATCGGCGGGGGCGCGAGCATTTTCAGGCAGCCGATCGGGCATCACGCCCGGCAACGGGAAGGGGGATTTTTCGGTATCGGTCATGGTGCGCTGGTGGTTCGATTCAGGGTGCTTTTTGGGGGCCGCGCCCCTAACCATAGCCGCGGCAAATGCCCCGATTTTGCCTTGTGCCGTCACACTTCCGCCCCCACATGGGGATTCAAGGACTTATGGGGCCGGGCTGTCGTTGCTGCCGGCCGACTCATGTTAGAAGGCCGCCCATGCCGACAATCGCTCTCGTCGACGACGACCGCAATATCCTGACCTCGGTGTCGATCGCGCTTGA
>Ga0181526_10000115_pt1 | contig 80590 bp, 66 predicted proteins | sample PEATcosm2014_Bin_35_FD_119750 | JGI IMG/M metagenome (GOLD analysis project Ga0181526, IMG submission 119750) | Peatland microbial communities from MTU Mesocosm Facility, Houghton, MI, USA - PEATcosm2014_Bin06_30_metaG | ecosystem: Environmental > Terrestrial > Soil > Wetlands > Peat | place... | reverse complement strand
CTTCCCGTGTTGATTCAGAGCTCTGCTGACCTGCGAGACCACGTGATAAGGCATGGCGCTGTTGATCTCTCCCGCCAGTTCAATGAAGCGAGTCTGAAAATCCCACGCCTTTGCCTTCCATGACAGATAGTAGGGATCGACGGGGATGCAGTGTCCGCCCAGGCCTGGGCCGGGGTAGAAGGGTTGGAAGCCGAACGGCTTGGTGGACGCTGCCTCGATGACTTCCCAAATATCCAAGCCCATGCGCAATGACAAAAGCTTTAGTTCATTGACTAGCGCGATGTTCACGCAGCGGTAGATGTTTTCCAGCAGCTTAGTCATCTCGGCGACTGCCGGCGAGGATACTGGAACGACTCGGTTGAAGATTGCACCATATAGCGTCGCGGCCAGTTCTGAGGCCTGGGGATTGAGGCCTCCAACGACTTTCGGGATGTCACGACGCGCGACGCTCTGATTTCCTGGGTCCTCTCGTTCGGGAGAGAAGGCGACAAAAAATTCATTCGCTCCGTTAGCCGTTCCGCCGCGAGCGGCCTTTAACCCACCGCCATTGCCTCTCTCCAATATTGGAACAAGAACTTCCTCGGTGGTACCGGGATAGGTTGTGCTCTCGAGGACCACCAATTGACCAGCACGTAAATGGGGTGCAATGGCATTGCCGGTATTTGTAATAAAGCTGAGATCAGGCTCTCGGTATTCGTCCAGAGGGGTGGGCACACAGATGATGATGGCATCCATGTCGGTCAGGGTCGAAAAGTCTGCCGTCGCGCCAAAATCCCGCAAGCGCGCCGCCTGGATCTCTGTTGGTGGAATTCGATAGATGTAAGACCCACCAGAGCTGAGAGTTGCGACCTTATGCTGGTCGACGTCAAAACCGGTTACTCGAAAGTTCTCTTCCGTGTAGAGCAGAGCAAGCGGCAAGCCCACATAACCTAGGCCTATTACGCCTATCCGCGCTTGGCGAGTATCAATTCTGGTTTTCAGCTCTGAGAATAGACTGGCAGCACTGGTGTAAGTACTCATGCGATGATCTCCAATATCGGAATCGACGCTCATGGCTATCAGCAAGGACAGCCTGATGTTTAAGATCAGATTCGGTCGCTCATCAAGCTGTTCCGCGCCTTCGAGCAATGTGATCAGTGCATTTTTCTCGCCGAAGCGCAACGCCTTTAACTCCTTGCTGTGTTTGCTCACGGTCGCGATGGGTTCTGCCCTTTTATGAGCAACTGCCCAAAGCTGGGCACTTGCAGCGGCAATGCTAATAGCTGGTAACAACAAGGACTGGCAACTTACCGAGATCGGCGTTGGCATGCGATTTGCATTTCCATTAGAGGAGAGGAAAACCTAATGAACTTACTCGAAGTGGAAGTACAAAGTACCGTAGGAACCTCGAGCACCAGCAAGAGTTCGCGTGTGGTATATGTGCTTCTGGTCATAACGGCGGTTTACATCATCTTTTCCTTATACCTCATCTTCAACACCCGCAGTCGTCTGACCGCGAGCGAAGCAGCCCAGCAGGCCTCGATCGCAAAGCTGGTGCAGCGCGAAAGCCAGACACAAAGCGAACTCAAGGCTTCCGGCGACGCCCTGGCGCAGCGAATGGGCATGACGGAACAGGACTTGCAGCAGGGTATGCAGGCACGAGCAGCCGAGTTACAGCGACAGCAGCGAGGGCTAGCGAAGCGGCTGCACCTGAACTGCAGCGGATTGGGACTCTGGAAAGTTGTCAGGCCCGTCAAACCCCATACCGTAACCGTTTGCTAAAGATCGGGCTTCATCGAGCATTTCATTGCATAGCCCCTTCTGCAGACTGAGAGATTCGTGCGTGTCTTCCAGCATGCTGTAGGGCACCATGTGTACCGTACTCACCCCCACCGCTTTCAATTCATGGGCCAGGCGAATGAATGCTGGAAGCTCGCGGATATTTGAACGCATAAGCACGAAGGCCAAGCAAATACTCGGTGTAGCAGACCCCGCTTCCTCCTTAAGGCGGTTGATCGCCCGGATGTTGCGGATGAGCTTTTCGAAGTTCGAACCAACACGAATCCTCTCGTACGTTTCCTTGGAGGCGGCGTCCATCGAGATATTAATGCGGCTGAACTTGGTTCGAATCATTTCAGCGATGACTTTTTCACTGAGCAATAGGCCGTTTGTCGTTACGAAGGTATGGGGGATTTCATACTGTGGAAGAATGGCGAGCATCTCGCTAAACTTGGGGTGGAGCAGTGACTCCGTACCAACTGAGAGACCTACTTTTTGGCAGAGAGGAAAAAGCTGTTCAGCGATTCTGGGAAATTCCGCCAACGATAAATCCTCTCGCTTTCTCTTGTGAACTCCATCGTCACTGAAGTAGCAATATACACAGCGGAGATTACACTGGTTGGTGATATCCATTTCGACGACTAGCGGGCGTATTCCCACACAGGACCGAAGGTGTCCGGATTGCACGACTTGGACGAGTTCTACAAGGCTATTGGACCGCGCGCGAAAAATGCTGGCGTGATTGGCGAGTTCCGCAAGCGTGGGCCTTCGAAACAGAAAGCGCTCATATACAAATTCCACCTCTTCCGATAAGGGAGTGACAAGTGTGCGGAATTCAGCACTCTTGCGGATTGACTCCTCTACTTGGAGTGGAGTGCTGCGGCCCATATTCAAAAGTTTCATATGGTAGGCAAGGCCTTCACGGTCAGGTTCTCTGAGAAGTATTTCCCGGTATAGCCTGGTTAAGAGCTGTCGGTTGAACTCTTCTCTCGCGCGGTAGCGCCGTGGATGGATCGTCCAAGAGAGGAGGTATTTTGCGCGAAAGAGCACTTCTACAAAAAGAGTGTACAAGAAGCTGCTACGTCGGCGTGAGGGTGCACCTTGAAAATGGTGCAAGGAACTGAAGTTCTTTTTCATCGACTAACCATCATCAAGGATGGTCGGACGCAAGTCGTGCATCCTGCGCCTTGCCCAATACTTCCAATGCGTTGGACAACGAAACAGTGGCCGTCTTCAGGCCGTTAGCAAGCTCCTCGCGCACTTGCTGGAGCTTCTTTTCGTTGCCGTCCTGCAGCTCTTTCACGCGATTGTCGAGGGTAGTGCGGATCCCTTCAAGTGTCCCCTGATTAGAGTCCTTCAGCTCTTTCAGCTGCTTGGTCACCGCCTGAAGTTGTGTCGCTTGCGCAGTGCTTAGAGTTTCCAGGCTGTTGGCCATCGAATCGCGGTTTGACTTCAAACCGTCTGATAACTCCTCCCGGACCTCGTGAAGCTTTTTCTCGTTGCCATCCTGTAGCTCTTTGACACGGCTATCCAGAGTACCCCTAATCCCGTCCAGTGCAGTTTGATTAGATTCGCTCAGCTCCTTGAGTTGCCTACCCATCATTTCAAGCGGTGTCCCCTGAGCTTTTGTAGAAGATTCCAGAGTCCTGGACAACGTGTCACTCGTCAGTTTCAGACCGTCTGCCACTTCCTGACGAAGCTCTTTGCTGGCAGTTCGGGCCTCCTCGCGGCTCGCACGAAGATCGTCGCGTACTTCCATGCCAATGTGTTCGGAAGGAGCGGCCGACGCAATATGAGAACCGTTGCGCATACCGCAATCGCAATGCTGGCGAGCAAAATCAGCCAGAGGAGAACGGCCATAAGTTCCTCCCTTTAAAGCTATGAGGTAGGGGCGCTGCGGATCTTAGTGGCTTAGTGAAGGTTAGTAACACAAAGTCAATGGTGCTGTGAGGGTAGTCACTGTTTGTTGTGAGGAACTCTGCTTGGACGTGATGCGTTTCCAACAACTGCAGAGCACTCATGAACTCGTGACGCTCCTCACAAGACCACTGATTTCGCGGAACTGACGATCAGGTGTCTGACACATAGATCCTCGCGTGACGTTGCAGTTTGGACGGGAGCACAAAATCGGGGTATCGTGGACTAAATCCCGTTCTATGACCAACGAACCAGTGACCGAACCCGTGATTGATGCGGCTAAGAGCCAACGCATCCTGGAAGACTTCGTAGTAGGCAATAAAGAGCTGCAACAGCTCGAAATTCTCCTCCGTAAGTTCAACCTTTTTGAGGCACTGAAGCTAGTGTGGGTTGAAGTAAGGCACTCAGACTTTTTGGCCTACCTATTGGATCCCAAGCAGAACCACGGCATTGGAGACGCCTTCCTGAAGGCACTCCTGCAATCGGTGCTTCAAGGCGAGGCCAATCAAACGGTGACGCCCATCGATATCGACGTATGGAACTTGAACGCGGCAGAAGTCTACCGAGAGTGGCAAAACGTTGACATTTTCGTGCGGGACGAGTCGCATCGGCTGGCGATAATCATCGAAAACAAGGTCCAGAGCACTGAGCACTCCGACCAGCTTGCCCGGTATCACGAATGTGTCAGCCGGGAATGCTGCGGGTGGAAGATCATCCCAATTTATCTGACGGTGGAGAGCGAAAAGCCATCTGACGAACGGTTCATCCCGTTCGGGTACGACCAGATTTGCACTTTGGTGGAAAGACTTGTTGACTTAAACGGCAAAATGCTTGATCGCGACGTTCGTCTGGTGATGGAGCACTATGCCGAGATGCTGCGGAGACACCTCGTGACCGAATCCGAAATCTCAGACCTTTGTCGGCGGATATACAGCAAACACAAACAGGCGCTGGATCTAATTTATGAGCATCGCCCGGACCGTCTGCAAATCGTGCGAGAACTTCTCGAAGGCTGGATAAAACAGGACCCTGAACTGGAACTTGATCACTGCTCGAAGGCGTACATCAGATTCATCCCCAAGCGATTAGACACGGACATTCTAAGGCAGGGTTCTGGATGGACTAGCTCTGGACGAATGCTACTATTCGAAGCAGGAAACGACCCAAACCACCTAACGCTTCGCGTAACCATAGGTCCCGGCCCAACGGATACGCGCCGAAAGTTATTCGACTTGGCTCACGCGAAGCAGCCACCATTTAAACCGTTCTCGAAGTTTTACAACCAATGGAACACGATCGTTGCGCACAAGCTGCTCACGGCGAAAGCATACGAACTGCATGATGACGAGTTCATGGCAGAGTTGGAGAAGCAGTGGAAGCGTTTCCTCGAAAAGGAACTACCCGCAATCGTGAATGCCGTTGACGAGGAGTCGTGGATTCACGCTACGGCCACTGCAAATGCACCGTAATCGCTATTTGGTTGCCGACATAACGACCGATATTGACCGGTGTTATGCTTCCGATTTGACTACTTGTCCATTCTGCTCGCTCCCGCCCCAACGACTCTGGATTGAAACAGAGCACGCAGTCGCTCTCCCAGATGCCTTCCCGCTGACTGAGGGTCACGCGTTGGTGATCCCGCGGAAGCACGTCGCGAACATTTACGAACTTGCTGCCCCCGAGCAACAAGCCGTCTGGGAGTTGGTTTCAGAAATCCGTGAACACCTCCGTGTCCGGCTCAAACCTGACGGATTTAACATGGGTTTAAATGACGGCATCGCGGCGGGGCAGACCGTGATGCACGCTCATGTCCATGTAATTCCCCGACGCAGCGGCGACGTTCCAGATCCGCGTGGTGGGATTCGATGGATGATTCCTGACAAAGCTCCGTACTGGAAGAGGTGATGTGCCCGGGCGGCGGGAGTAAGAATAGTCGCCCTTGATCTCCTTCTTTTTTTCGTGGGTAGGCAAAAATGACAATCCTCCAGGTCAGTTCAATTCTGAGGCTAGTTTTCTCAGGCTCGCATCACCGGCCAAACTCCCCCGGTAGGATACTCACCGACGACGAACTTAACCTTCACCCAACCGCTAACAGGATACTGTTTGACCCATGACAGTAAATAATGCGACGTCCGTTCCTAAGCTCAGACTGCCAGAATATGACCCCCTCAGCCGCTGCGCCCAATCAACCTTGCCGGTCTGCGGAGTCGAATAAACTAACACTCTCCATAGTCCGACCGCCGCTAAATCCTCCGAAGCTTGCTGGCATTCCCGCTCGCGTGGTATCCACTTCAAAGTCGTAATAGTCGTACCCTCCACGGGCGTAGTATCGGGAATCAACAAAGTCCCCACTGATTTGTACCTCCGCGTGGTACTGAGTGAACCTGCCTAGCTCCACCAGTGTGCCCATCGCCACCCAACACTCCAAAGTATCGACATTCAACCGCCTGGGTGGGGCTTTCAAATGCTCAAAGACCTGAAATGCCTTGATGCCCCCGACAAACTCGGTCGGAATGCAGAGGAACGCCAAATCCGGCCCCCAGCTTCACGCGCAAAAAAGCCGCGTTACACGTCGCATGAGCTAGGACAGCGCGGCGTACTCGGGCTGCGCTCCAGCTAATGCAATCGCGGCCTTACGCTCCTCGACCGCTCCGGCATGCCCCATGCGCCACAGGCAAAATACAAACGCTGCGGCAGACAATACTGCGAAACTGTCGAGCACCGGATTGCGCGGTCCCATGAAGGTCGCAACTCCCACCGGTTTAGACGGATTCAGAAAAACGTAGAGCGCCAGATTGAAGGCGATGTGAAGTGCCGCCAGACAGGCAGCCAATTTTGGCGATAGTGCCCACAAGACCAGAACTCCTCCCGTGATGGCTGTGACCTCGGTGAGATAACAACCCTGATGAACGACCGTGCTATAAGGTCCATACATCAGCAGACACCAGACGACGAGAATGATCGCCGTGCTCAACCAAAGAAACCAAGCCTGTTGCAGCTCAATCGATTTTCGCCGCCGGAATGCGAACAGCAGGAAGGCGAGCGGCGCAAAGCTGAAAACGTCAATCGACCGGTTCCAACGATAGAAAGCGGTTACCCGCATGAATGCCGCCGCGGCACTCGATTCTTCCGCATTGCCGGTGAGAAGGCCGCGCACAAGCACCGCGCCGTGTGACCAGAAGGGTTTCGTGTCGAACACCGAGCGGAAATTGTCGAGCTTATAGTCTGCAATCTGTTGCCACGAGAGCTTGCCGTACTTCTCCGCCAGGATCTGACGCAGGCTTGCTTCCGGCCGAGGCTCCAGTACTCCTGCCAAATGCATTTTCAGTAGGCGGTCACCCGGAGGATCGTAATACTTCTGATACAGCATCCACGGCAGATACAGAAGACCCGCGACGATCACGGCCGCTGCCGTGAACCGCAGGCTGGGAAGACGGCGCAGCACTGCGAGGGCCAAGGCCAGGCCGATAATGCCGAAGGCGCTGCCGCCATGGCACAACATGGCGAACGCGATTGCCGCTCCCACAATCACTCCAACGCGCCAATCTGATCTGGCTGAGCGATAGCGCGCCGTAAGAAGATACGCTGGAATAAGAAGCAGCAGCGCCGCTGGGAACAGCTTGGGCCAAGTAAAGAACGAGTTGAAGATAGTGAACCCGGAAAAGAGCGTCGCCACCAAAATCAGCGCCACCGCTTTGCGAGAGACTTGCGACGCCTCCAGGTAGGCCCACAGTCCGACCAGGGCCGTGAGCTGCAAAATCACTCCTAGCAGCTCATAGTTCAGATCGCGATTGGGATGCATCCCGCCATACGTCCAGAGCGCCATTCCCGCTTGTAATGGCGGGCGGTCGCTCGAAAGCCAGTCGCTAATAAACGGTATGGCAATGTGGTGCTGATAAACCGCGTCAGCCAGCAGCTTGGGAAGGAAATTGTCAATGGACAACGCAGGCGGCCCGAAACGCTGCGCCGAGTAGTCCTGAACCGACATTGGCTCGCCGTAAACAAACCCAAGTGAAATGACAAATACTGAGGCTAAGGCCAAAACCAGCAACGGCACAATCATTTGTCGGAGCGGTTGCCAATCGATCCGGCCTCGCCCGCGGCTCACCGCCCACGCGATGAAGGCGATGCATGCGATCAGCACAACATTCCTAAAGACGTTCCCCGCAACAGGGTTGATGAAATAAATCCAAAACGCCAGATAGCCCGCAGATGTCATGGCAAGCAGCGCGATGGCAGTTAAATCGAGTGCGTTTCTGACTCCTCGCCACGCGGCAAGCATACAAGCGGCAGCCGCCGGTAACGTCGTTACCACAAAAACAAACAACGTAAGCCCGAGCAGCCGGAAGGCAAACGATATCTCGGCGCTTAATCGTATCGGCGGAACTTCGGCGAATGCGATCCATCCGCCCGGGCCCTTGCTTTCGTCTTCGGCCAATAGCCGCACTGGCTGTCCCTTCCATTCGCGCGGAAGAGGGAAGTTGGACAGTTGCCAACTTTCGCGAGGCAACCTGGGTACTTGCAGCGGCAGTTGTTGGCGGAGTTCGAGATTTTCCAGGGTTAGTTTGAGTTCCCGAGTCCAGGGATATCCCGCAAGGTACAGCCTCAAGTAAGGTCAGCGGTGAACGCGCGCGAGGCCAACCAGCCCGTGTTGTCATCGCCCGAGTCGCAGTAAGATCGCCACAGGACGGAGCCGGGGGGAGGCGCGGCGCTGTCCCATGGCGAGGGCGGGAAGATGCCCCCGTAACAGAATCCAGCTTGCGGCCGGTTGGTTGCGATCATGCCGATCGCGACCGATGAGTAGGGCAGCACGGGAGCGGTAAAACCAAACCAGTTGCTCTCTGGAACGATATCTTGTTCACCGACGATCTGGACGGGTTTGCCAACCCAGTCGGCCGGAACCGGGAAGTCATTGCGTTGCCAATGATAGCTTGGCACCGTATGCGGACGAAGCTCGATCTCACGACCGTCCAGCATGTTCCGCAGGGCGAGGCGCATGCTAGGCGAAGAACCAATGAAACCGGTCAGAAATAAGGACAGATTGCGGGGCGCTAGAAACCTGGTTGACTTGACTTCGCCGGTAAGAGGAGCATCTCCGCAGACCGATCCCCAGATGGTCAGGTTTTGGCCTTGTTCAGCGAGCTCCCACGGGAGACTCTCCACCACACCGTTCCGGCAGAACCTGCCGAGGCTGCTGAACACCGGTGAGGACAGATTTTCCGGCGCGCTCTGAGCGATTGCGGCTGATGCGGCTCCCAGGCAGAGTAGGACGCCCACCAGGAGGCACGTCGTTTTTGACAATGGATCAACTCCAGGGGTCAAAAGCGGCTACTAGAATACAGCATGTGGGAGGCAGGTCCGAACGGCCGTGGCGACGGACAAGAACTCGATTGGAATGGGAATGTGCGCGGTGCGTGCGACACCAACTTTCTGTGTGTGATCCCACTAGGAGCTGAAATGGAAACGAAATTGGAGGTGATCCATTCCCGGTAGCAGGCCTCTAACTCCTTGAAGCCAGCCTCTTTGCGGTTTAGCCCAGCGGGTACTTGAGCGCAAAGCGTACCTCGGATCATCTCTGAAAGTAGTATACAGGGATGGGGGTTGCGATGAGCTGTGGCTGCGTTGTCAACACCGCTGGGAGCGCGTCCAAGTGCTCTGTGGCGAATCACAAATTGAGGTATATTCACCCAAAGGAAGCCACAGACTACGTTGGCCTATGACGCGGCTGGTCCGACATAGGTTCGCGAATGTAACGCTCCATCAAACATAAGGAGGCCTGCTTGCCGAGCTCCGCGTGGAAGACGTTTTGGCGGAAGCCCTCGAACTTGAAGCAAGCGCTCCGGGGCGGGCCAGAGGCAGCGACGCCACCGTCGAACGACGCGAACGACGCCTTGGCCAAGTGCGCGGTTGCTTCCCTGAATTGCACGGTTGGTATCGGACACAGCCACATAATGTCGCTGTTCTACTCCCAACAGGATCAACTTGATGCGCGGCAAACACCCACGACCCATCTGCACTGGATTCTGCTGCAGGACAAGGAATTCCAGCCCAACGTCGTCACCGAAGGCAACTGCACGGTGCTGAATCCGGCTGTGCGACGCCGTCTCGACAAGGAAATCGCATCGCTGCGCGAAGTGCCGCCATTCCTCTGCGCTTCGATCAGCGGTAACGAATATCAGTTCCTCGGACATGTAGAGCATCCTCGCCATTTCGATTTCGCTCTGCCGGAGCGACCCGATCTGCCGGTTCGCTCTGGAGTGGAGATCATCGCGCCCAGTCTGATGCGAAAGACATTCGAGCGCAGCATGGAGCATCCCTTATCCGTCATGAACGCGCTGCGCGAGGCGACCAGCCTGCCGATTGTGTTCCTCCAATCGCCGCCGCCGGTGGCGAGTGCGGACTACATCCGCGCGAACGCAGGCCCTTTCCAGGAGGCGATTCAGGAGAACGGGGTCGCGCCCGCCAGCTTGAGAATGAAACTGTGGTTGCTGCAGTCGGCGATTTTCCGCCAGCGATGCGAAGATCTGGGCTGCCGCTACCTCGAGGTTCCGAGCGAGTTAGTTGATGGCTCGGGATTCCTGCAGGAAGCGGCATCTTGGGTGGATTCGGTGCACGGCAATCGCGCTTATGGGGCATCGGTAATAAAGTGGATTGACCAGGCGTTCCAGCGGTCCCGCGCAGTTGAGGTTACGCAGTGAGCGATCATCCCTATCGCAACCTGCCCGATCATCGCTTGTGGCGCAAGGCGATTTCGGGCGTGCCCGCGAGTGAGGTCGACCCGTTCGTTTCCGCGCCGTATTGGATCGGAATTAACGATCGCATCGTCACGGCGGGCAGTTGCTTCGCGCAGCATGTCGCGCGTTATTTGCGCAATGCCGGACTGAATTTTCTGGTCACCGAAACCGCGCATCCGATCACCCCTCCTGATCTTGCCGAAACAATATGGGTACGGCTTGTTCAGCGCGCGATACGGGAACATCTATACCGCGCGGCAACTGGTGCAACTATTCCAGCGTGTGTATGGACAGTTCGTTCCTAAAGAGGATTACTGGCAGGAAGCGGATGGGCGATACACCGATCCATTTCGACCGCGCATCCAGGAAGATCGCTTTCAGACGCTGGAGGAGTATCGTGCCGATCGCGAGCACCATTTTGCTTGTGTGCGGCGAGCGTTCGAGGAGTTGGACATCTTTAGTATTCTCGCTGGGGCTGACGGAATGTTGGATCTCGTGCGAAGACGGTGCGGCCTATCCCATCTGCCCTGGAACCGGCGGCGGGGAATTCGATGCGCGCAAGTACAAGTTCGTGAACTTTGACGTCGCCGAGGTAACCGACGATCTGAAGCAGTTTGTTTCTCTGCTGCGGTCGGTGAATCAGCGAGCGCGGATCATCCTGACCGTTTCGCCCGTCCCACTTGTCGCCACGGCGGAGGATAAGCACGTCCTGGTGGCTACGACTTACTCCAAATCAGTTCTTCGCGTCGCGGCGGAAGCTGTGGTCCGGAGCTGCGACGATGTGACGTATTTTCCTTCCTACGAGATCATCACGGGTAGCTTCTCGCGCGGGGCATACTTCGCAGAGGATGGCGCGGCGGCGGTCGTGCGATTGCAGTTGAAGCAATATTTCATAAGAGCTGTTGCGCCGGTGGACTGTCGACCTTTGGCCGAAACCAAATCGGCGACCAGAACCCGTCTCGATTAATTGAGTCGAGGGTAGCGAACCAAAAAATCTTTTCGGTGAGAGAGGCTGTGACCTTGCGCAGGGAATCAAGCCGTCCGGGTGCGTTCGCAAGCGCGAGCACCCGGAAGCGGTTCAGAGGGAATCGGCGCTCGAAGTCGCCTGAGGCGGCATACCGAAGATAGGAGTGAACTTTCTCGTGCCAGATCCGTAGGGCCTCGGTGCCGAGATCGATTTCGAAGAACAACGCGACCGACTTCTTCGGCCCGGCAATCTCGGCGTAAGCGTCGGGGATGAGCTTGGTGCTCGGGGCAAGTGGCTCGTAGAAGCATTGCCAGGTTTTTAATTGCGGACTGCCTGAGGGGACAGGACGATACTTGAGCGCGCAGTATACAGAGTTCACTGCCAATTGGTGCAGAACCGCGGCTTCGCCCACGAGCACCTCGTTTTGGCGGCGGCGCGGACCGCGCACCGGCGTTCCCAGAAGTTCAGCACTCTTAGCGGAAATCGAATACAAGGCTTTCGTTGGGCCGGCTTTCGTACCGAGGAAAAACCTCCGGAGAAGTGCTGCCCTCGTGAGCGCGAGGAGTCGAGTATTGACCCGCGTCCTCGATCCGAATCCGCCGACGATTCTCGCCTGCTCGCCGTCGACGATCCGCATCGTTGCAATTTCCCGCAGCAGGTGGAGGTCACGTTCTTGAAGCACCATGCCCGGCTTATTCCCAATCATCGATGATGCTCTCCACGGGGCGGCCGAAATGGTCTTGACGTTCTGTGATCTCGCGTTCGATAAGCTTTCGCGGTCGTGCCCACGTGCCCCGGGAGCGGTTCAGTAAGTCCGTGTAGTCGACTCGGGGCTCTCGGACTTCGGGCACTCGAATCTCAACCGCACGGTCGGAGCCACTCTTCACAATGGCGTGACGCTGCGGTAGGTTCTTCAGTCGCTCGGCTAGGGTTCTACCGCCATCGAGCGCCTCGGCGATGTGGGAGGCATCTGATGGAGAAAGCTGAAAGAACGCCTGGTTGCCGGTCGAGAGAAGGGCGGCCCGCATGTCGGCGGGAAAGAGGTCGAGGTACTGACTCGCCGAGACCAGGGACACACTTTTCTTGCGGCTTTCCGAGAGAATCGTCTCGACACTACTGCCGAAGGCAACGAAGTTCTGGATCTCATCGCAGTACACCGAGAACGGAGTGCTGCTTTGCCGTGCAAAGATCGCGTTCTTTACCATCGTGAAGAACAAGCTTCCAAACGTAACCGCCTGCTCACCCAATCTGCCTTTGTCGAGATTGACGATGACCCAATAGTCCTTATCCAGCGCTTCGCCAATGGAGCAGGTCGATTTCGCCTGGCCGAGGATGTGTCGAAACCGCGGATCTGTCGTAAAGACCGTGATCTTGTTGAGTACTGGCTCGGCCATGGTCGCCCGCATGGCGTCGCTCACCCGGTCATAGCGTAGGTCGAAATACTGCCGGACCTCGCGATTCTCCACCTGCTTCAAGCACGTAGCTCGGAAACTGGCGTCCGATAGGAGCAGGGGAAGTTCGAGGAGCGTCAGTCCCGCGGCGGCCAACGCGTAGAGCGCGTTTCGCAGCAGTTCGTCGGTGCGAGCACCAAAGTGATCGAGCGACCAACGGAGCTTGAGGATCTCGGCGAACTCCGCGATGCGGACGAAGTCAGGAGCTTCTTGTTCGAGGGGGTTGAGGCCGACCGCGGAGATCGGGTCGGCCGGGTCGATGATCTGCAACTTGCCGCTGAAATGCGTATGGAGCTCACGCTCCAACGAGTTCACGAGCGCAAGGAGAAAGCGGATGAATTCTCCGTGCAGGTCAAAGACAAGAAATCCTCGACCGCCTCGTACATCCTGCTCCAGGAGATACCGCACAAGAGAACTCTTCCCGGTGCCCGTTTTGCCGAGGATCGCGAGGTGCGTCGCGCGTCGCAGTGTTGAGAGCGTGACATGCCTCCGTGTTACTTGTCCGTCCTCGATTCGAAAACCGAGATCCAGGCCGCGGTCCGACCGTGCTCCGCGTCGCCGTTTTGCGAGGCGGTTTCGAATAGCAGCAGTGAGTTGCTCAAAGAGGCGAATCATCATGCGAGGGCCGAGTGTGTGCGGCCCTGAACGGCCGGCGAGGCTAATAGGGGACCGACCGTCCCCCTTCTTGGTAATCAGCGGGCCCTGCACTGACATGACCTTACTTCGACTCAGGCCCATGCGAAGCGTGTGTTCAGATTATCGCGTGGTGGAGGAATTAAAAGATGCCGAAAGTTTCGCGTGGAGACTACTGCGGATCTCTGCCTAGGCACGGCGTTTCGTTACGCGTAACTATCGGTACCTTGTTCATTTCACCCGCGACAATAAGATTAGTGGGAAACGATTTCAGACCAAAAGGTCGCGTACATTCTTCTGATGAAATGGAGCAAAACATTATCATCTATATCGGCATTTGGAATGCCTTGAGCATAGTCGCTAGCGTCGTCCTTGGGGCTTGGTATGCCGCATACCGGCTTGGGAGGGTCGAAACGAAACTAACGGCACTCGAAAATAACGTATCTCGCTTAACCGGACGCGTCGATAACCTCTACGGCGCGCGCCTTCCGATGGGTAAACGACCTAAGGGGAAATAGCACAAAGGGACCACTGTCATTCTTGTTACATGCCCAAACCAGCGAATGAAGAAACGAAGGGGGATCGTGTTCCCGCTGAACTCATTGCCTTGCTCCGCATGCTCCTGAGGGAACCGCCGCCAGATCACAACTTCGAGACCTGCGAGATTTGTAAAAAGAATGGCATCATGCAACTTGATTCGCGTGCGGAGATTTCCTATGGTGATAGCAGCTCTTCGTAAAGGTCGAAAAAATACTCCAACATCAACTGTTGAATCAGTATTTCCTGTATTGCAGAAAATCCAGTGAAGAGGAAGATCGCCAAGCCCTGTCCATCGAATCCCAGTTCAGCGAACTGGAACGCTTTGCCAAGAAAGAACAACTCCGCATCGCGGAGCGTTTTCAGGAATCGCGCAGTGCAAAAACACCGGGCCGACCGGTGTTCAATGAAGTGCTGCGGCGGATCGAAAAAGGTGATGCTGACGGGATTCTCGCCTGGCACCCTGATCGCTTGGCGCGCAACGCCCTCGACGGCGGACAGCTCATTCACCAGCTGGATGGCGGCACGTTGCGAAACCTTCGCTTCCCCACCTACACCTTCGAGAACACGCCGCAAGGCAAGTTCATGCTCGCCATCATGTTTGGCCAGTCGAAATATTATGTCGATTCGCTGAGCGAGAATGTCCTGCGTGGCAACCGCACGAAGCGAGAAAAGGGTTGGTATCCTAACTTCGCGCCACTCGGCTATCTGAATGGCCTCAGTGAAGCAGGGGACAAGATCATTGTCCCCGATCCGATGCGCTTCGCACTGGTCAAAAGGATGTGGGAACTATGCCTCACCGGCGCCTACTCCGTCCCTCAGCTTTGCACCCTTGCCGAGAATCTTGGATTACGCACGAGAAGCGCGAAAACGCATGGCGAGAATCCGCTCGGACGCACCGGCCTCTACCGGATTCTTCAGAATCCTTTCTATGCCGGATACATCGTGTACGAAACGACATGGCATCCGGCAAAGCATGAAGCAATGATCACCGTGGATCAATACAACCAGGTCCAGGCAATGCTTCCTAGAAATACTCTGCCTCGCCCGAAGCGAAATGTCTTTACCTACGCGGGACTCTTGAAATGCGGAACCTGCCAGAGCTCGGTGACCGTCGAGCGTCACGTCAATCGTTACGGCTATCGTTACGTCTACTATCACTGCACGCACAAGAACCGCAAGGTGCCATGCCGCGAGAAGTCACTTGAGGAAGAACGCCTCGATTCCCAGATCCTCGCATTCCTCGAACGAATCCACCTCGACAAGAAGATGCTCCGCGATGCGCTCGCCGAAGTCGATCGATTGTCCAAGAGCGAAGCCAACGAAGCCACGAAGCAGGCGGTAGAAAAGGCGCTTGCGGCCAGCCAGAAAAGTCTCGATAACCTAACCCGTATGCGTTACCAGGAGCTCATCGGAGATGAGGAATTTGTCCGCGAGCGTACGGAGCTCACCAAGAAAGAACAAAGACTCAACGAGCGCCACCGGCAGCTTGAGACCTCCGCTTGGTTAGAACCTTCGCGCGACCTGTTCTTGTTCAGCAACAGAGCGCGTTTCTGGCTCTTGCACGGAGAAAGCGATCTAAAACGGGTAATTCTTTCGACGGTCGGTTCGAACCTTTTCCTGCAGGACAAGAAACTCAGTATTGACGCGAAAAAACCGTTCTCCATCGTGCGTGAAATTGCGTCCGGTTCACTCCTGTCAGCGGGAGTGACTGACGTTAGAACTTTTTTCGAGAGCGAACCTTCCGTGTATATCCCAAGACTCCCGGAGATTCCAGCGGAAGCTGGCGCCCGCGCCTAACGTCTCTCTCGTTTGATTGTCTCTTCATTGTCGGCAACTAATCCCGTATAACAAGGCCGGGAGATTTGCCGTTCCCGGCGAGTTTCCCCGTCACAATATATTGGAACGATCCTCTTCTTACCGTATCTAGGGGTTCTCTTTTTTCTTCAGGAACTCCTCCACGGCACTCCGAGAGGTCATACCTAGCTCAGCCAGAGACAGGCCTTTGAGCACTTTCGTTGCCGATTCCTTCTGCGCAGTGGCGCCTTCAGCAGCGCCAATCAGAAGATGTATCAAATCTTCCTCGTGTTCGTCAGGCAGCTTGGGCATTCGTGAAACCAGAAACATTCCATAGTTCTGGAGAGAATGGTCGGCTTCTTGAATCAATCGCTTACTTAAGGCTGCTAAGTCTCGCCATGCGTCCTGATCAAACAGAATATTCTGCTCCAGGGCGGCGTCTAGACTTGGGCGATAATTCAATATTTCCGCTGGCGTAACGTCACATAAATCACGCACAAGCTTGTTAAGACGCAACTTGAAATCGTGCTCGTCCACAAGTTTACGAACAACGCTAAGAATCGTCGCTGCCGCGTTCCGCAATGTGGCGTCGGCGTGTTTGCACAGGGCGAAGTAATTCTGTAGGAGTGGAGTCTTCTCCTGAACTGCGACATGTGTCAGAACGTCTGCGAACAGTTCGAAGAAGGCCTGCCGCCTTGCCTGATCATAGGAACCCGGGACAAGCGACAGACACTGCTCGGCGATCTGGTGAGCAAATTCTTCTCCTAACTTGCCTCCATACTCCGCGACAACTGGTCGCCAAACATTAAACGCAGCGTCTTGCGTCTGAAGTGTCTTGACCAAGAGCGTTTGTATAGACCCGGCAGCGAGCAACTGCCTGTTTTCAAAACAAAGAGTCAGCCGCTGCTTCGTGCGCTCGGTTGGGTTTGGGACCTCCTTTTGAAGAGTCGTGAGCTCTTGGTCAATGAGGTTTTGTTGCAGTGTCCTGCGAGGAGCTTCATCAAAAGCTGCTAAGCAAGCAAGGACCTCTCTCAGCTGGCTGTCATCGAAAGATTGCCAATTCTGGAGGGCAAATGTCAATGCCGCCTGTTTTACATTGTCATCAGGAGCTACGGCCGCAAAGAATAAAACCAATTTGTGAATACGAAACCCATCCGCAGAAGCGCTTAGCCGGCTGAAGAGCTGCTGAATGGTTGGCCACAGCTTGGCCGAAAACTCGACCTCAATGCACGCCGGATTCTCGACTAAGGACTCGACGGCAAATGCGATTCGGGGAGTGTACGTAGACTCGGGTTGTGCCTGTTGGAGTATTGCAAGAAGGCGCTCAGCGAAGATCGGCGCAAGTTGTTTATCCCAGTTCTTGAAGAGGACTTGCTTGCGTAGCATGTTTGTGGTCACTACAGCCTCGGTAGCTTCGGGGGAGACCGCAGACGCAATCTTTCCCAGAATGGCAAGTGACGGCACCTTGTCCTCAATCGCAATATCGCTTGGCAATTGAATTTGTGAAAGAGAGGACAACCCTCTGTCGATCGCCGCCCAGCCCTCGTATTGTTTGTTGAGAATCACAGATAGTGCCGCTGGCGTGGTAGTAAATTTATAGAGCGTGTTGACAGTATCGGCGATGTTATCGATCGGCTGGGTCAGTTCGGATAACTCCCCTTCATACTTGTGCGCTAGATCTTGGCAATAGGTCGATCCCGCGTCTTTGGCACACTGCAGAGCAGACGCCGCATGCTGTTGGAGAGCTTTTTGATCGTCGGTGCGGACGAGCGCGTAGCTAATATCGTGAGCTAGTTGTGGCTTGTCGTCGGAAGCGAGGAGATCGTCCCTAGAGTAGAGCATGAGTGACGCTGAAATAGTGTTTTTGAGGAATGTCGCAGTAGTGTTACCGAGCAAGTCTTTCAAGAGCGCAGCGAGGCTGGTCTTCGCCGAATCCGTCCCAATTCCCTTAACGATCTCTTCAATCGCCGCCTCGTCTCCCTGAACGATGGCATTTTTTAGTTCGAATCCTCGGGTTATGCGAGCCTCTGGATTGGTCGTCTTGAGAGACAGGAACACCTCAACGTGCTCAATCTTGATGTCTCGCGTCTTTTTCAAAATTGCACGAAGGCCCTCGTACTTCGTAAAGCAGTCTCCGAGACCAAGACGCGTTAGTTCTGCCTCATTACCTCCGTCAACTGCCGCCCGCTCGAGAATCTCGTAAGTCTCTGGGTGCTCGACCATCATGGCGAAGACATCTGGATAAAGATCTTCAATAAGCACAGCCTTCGCAAAACCAGCGAAGTTCTTGTCTACGTCGACCGGCATGAAGCCCTTCTCATGACGTGCCTTGGCTATGGCGTGTTTAACTGAGAAACTGTTAAGAAAGTGCTTCAGCTTTCTTGCATCGCGGTAGTTCGCCAGAATGGCAACCTGAACTACACTTTGTGGAATATCCGTCTCCCGCGAGATGTTGCTTGCAAGATCTACAAGATCTGTCCCCATAAGGGGTACCATTCGAATACCGACGTTGAAGTACTTGCGCAGGAGTTCGTCCTCATAACCTTTCCTCTGATTGGGATCCTGAAACACCTGGATGATGGACTTGTCATCGCATGGAACCAGAAAAAAACAATTCTCTTGACCGAGGAATGTCTTGATCGAGGTCAATATGTCACGAATTGTACCTGACTCACAACGGTCTATGTCGTCAATAGCAATCACGCCCCTAGCATTTCCTAAGGGACCATCCGGACCCAGGAGCTTACGAAATTCTGCTTCGAATTGCTCTGGAAATATAAGCTTCGGGTCGTAGGCCGGGTTTTCTTTAACTACAAATACGTCTTCAAATTTAAGCTTGAGAAGGAAGAGCAACACCGCGGGAAGGAGAGACGCGAGCAGTGGGTATACGCTATGGTCAAGGAGCGTCAGCGCAGCGCCGACTATTAGAATGGTGGCGGCCAAAATAATCCGCGCTAATCCCGCTTCGCGGAATCTGATCTCCAAGGACAAAACGTCCTTCAGTTGGGTAAGTAAATTCTTCTTCTCCTCTTCCTTTAGGACTTCCGTGTAATTTAATTGTTCGAGACGTCGTACTTTATCTTCCTTTTCAGGGTATCCCTCGTAAACTTGCTTTGCCACCTCAATCAGAAACTGGCGGCGGAAGGAGTCACCAGAGTATTTCCAAGCATTGAAATAGATCGGCCGCAGTTTCTTTGCGGCAGATTCTCGTACGAGTTGGAACAAAATGTTGACTACAGTCGACTTACCGATACCCCATGATCCAAACAGGCCTATGGACAGCGGCGGTTCGTTTTCGGTTACGATTTGGAAAATGGCCTTCGCGTATGCTTCATGGTTAAAGGCGTCGAGATCCGCCTTAAAAGCTTCCGCACTCCGGAATAGCGGTTCGTCCTTAAGGACCGAGAGCGTCTTGAGAATGCGTTTGTCCGTATCCATAATTTCTTTGGCTCGATTCCATTCTACCGTATCAGTTTCGAACCCAGCGTCAAGGGGGACTTAGCATGAGTCATGACCCGACGGCTTGTCCGTGCCGGCAGGCTGGTGTGGATTACTCGAAGAGCCGTGATAATCGAGTTACATAAAAAAGAGCCAAACAACTTTGCTTGGCTCGGAAGAGAATTAGGTGATTTGTACGAGCGTCTCCTGCACCCGCTTCTTGTCTCCCATACGCTCCACGATCCTCACCGCTATCGCACACGGTTTCAACTCGCCACACACAGCCCAAGGGCCGAAAAGCCCCCTGCTTATTGATTTCGCGCAATCGAAAGGTTTTTCTTACCGAACCACGAACGACCCTCGCGTATGCACGACACGAAACTTTTGGCACCGTGACGTGACGCTCGCACGCATTATTCTGAAAGAAAGGTCGGAGTTCGTTGAAACTCTCACATGGAAGGAAGCCTTAGCAACTACATCCGCACCCACCGCAGGCGAGCCGGACTCAGTCAACGCGAGCTTGGAAAGATTCTCGGCTACACGAGTGTCACCGTATTCCGCCACGAACACGTGGTTGCGCTGCCGCCGCTCCTTACGGCGCTCCGTTATGAAGTCCTGTTCTTGGTGCCGGTCTCGACGCTTTTCGCTGGAATGCGCGAGGCAATTCAGGACGAAATTGAAGAGCGTCTAGCTGAACTGGAGGAGGACCTCCTGCGAGGGAAGGGGCGCCAAGCGCGCAAGCAGACGCTTGATTGGCTCGCGGTGCGACGTGCGTCTCTCACATCTTCGCGTCGATGAATCAGCCAGCCATGACACGAACGCTCGCCGTTGATCTTCGGTCGAGCCGCTTGGGTTTTGCCGTCTTCGAAATACCGATCCAGCTCCTGGATTGGGGCAAACGAGCGATGTGGGCCGATTCATGTTCCACGCTCATAGGGCAACTGATTCGAAAATACGGTGTCTCTGTGGTGGTCATCCGCGGGATGAGACATGGCGAACGACGCGATACCCAGCGCGTGAGAAAGGGGTTGCGTGCAATCCGAACCGTGGCACGGGAAGGTTCCACCCAAGTCGTGGCTCTTGGGGAAAAACAGTTGAGGAATTTTTTCCGTCAGTACGACCGATACACGAAGTTCGAGATCGATGCCCTCATAGCAGTCGTTTTCCCCAGCCTCACATCGATCTTGCCGCGCCCGCGCAAGTGCTTCCAACCTGAAAACCGCAGGATGAGCATTTTCGACGCGGTGGCACTGGGGGTGGCGTTTCTCGCAACCACCACAGGTGACGAATCACTACGCAGCTTGGTGGATTCTGCTGCCGGAGTTTTTTCACCGGCCTCTCGGTGACGAATAGATCAAATGTTGGTCCGTCATTTTATTTGAGAGGTCGGTGAAAGAACTCGGTACTGTGGAGGCTTGGTGTCTGGCGTACAGACTTCCGTTTATTTCGGCCAGGGCGCGACTTGAACGTGCGTAACCTCGGCTCGTCGCCTCCGTTGTAAGAGGCGACATGAACACTATTCCATCTTCTTCTCAATTGACAGCTCAATTCGGCCAGATACTGTGGCAATCCACCATAAAGGGCCTATGGATGGCAGCTCAGCTGTTTGGGCAGATCGTATGGGCAATTGCCTCACAACATCCTCTATTATTTAGCTCATTTCTCTTCGTTTTCGGTGCGTCTATCGCCTTGCGTTTTACAGGGACGATGACGCCGCGTCGCAGTCGGAGGCGTATATAACTCTCGATTCCATCCTATCCTGCCGCGCCTTTTTTGAACGGGTGCCATTGTCAGTTCGTGTCCTGATCGTGAACGTGAGAATCGTCGGCTGCCTCAACGGCCTGAATCTTGAGGATCGAAACCCCGTATCCGAGGTCCTGCAGCCGCTCGTACGTGTTTTTTAGATTGATGCGGCTGAAGAATGGCAAAACAAGAGCACCGAACGATTGGCTTATGATTCCCAGAACGATTTCGTACTCTCCTGCTGCGGGCGCTGGCGTCACTGGACGGTAAGGCGCCGGCAACTCTGCATTCACCTTATTGCGAAATTCAGGCTCTCTCCGGAACAGAGTGCCTGACACAATGGCCTGGGCAAATAGGTGACTTAGCGGGGCACTTGAACCGGTGTAGCGCTTCACATGAATAACTTTTTTGCTATGTGTAAACAGATCGCAGAATTCAACTTTGTCGCGCCCACCCATGCGTATGAACTTTTCATCCATAAGCGCATAAACCGTCGGGCTCTCCTCCTTAACGCGCGCGTTGTATTCGGTCTCAGACTTGTCGTGATAGTTCGGGAGCTGTAGCGATGATTGGGGTATTGCAGCTACTGCAGCGTTTACGTTTTCCAAAAACTGGTGACCGACTTTGTACCAACGTCCCGTGGTCAGCAAATATGTATCCTGCCCCTGATCAACTTCGGCATATAAGCATCGGTATACAGCCCAGCTGTCTATTACGTTATCGTTTTCATGAGAGACAGCGAAGATGTGCCGCGTTTTGAGATCATCGACCGTAAGATTATCAACGTTCGTGCATTCGTCCTTGAATGTTTTGAGGTGAACATCCGGGTATATCTCGGCAGACCGTGCGACCCTATATTTGAAGCCAGCCACACTCGACCAATCAATCAACTGCGGAACGGTGAGCCATAACCTGTTTGCTTCGGGTTGCTTGATCCTCGCAAGAACCAAAGCGTCGAGTTCGTCTCGTTTGCTCGCATCGCGAACTTCCTTAATTTGATCCAACCATGGAAACGCCTCTTTGTATGCATTGCTCTGCCACTGAACGAGGAGCTTTTCAAGCACTCCGCTCAATCCGGCCAAATCAACGCCAATAGATATTTGGAGCCCGTCTTTGCCTGTGAGACGTTCTCCTAATCCAGGACCAGAAGGAGGGCCTGTCACGGCTCGGAGCAGGTCTTGATCTAAATCAAGACCGAATTCGCTAATGTTCGCTTCTCGACTTGCTTGGATTTGGCTGTGCTGCCCTATTGCATCCAAACTCATTCGATCGACGCTTCGTATACGGCTTGCGTCAACGGAATTCAGCGTCACGCGCAAGCCGAAGTCTTCTTCCCATGATCCTGGTGCAAGCAGATGCCTTCCGTAACCAAATGCCACGGCAAATGTTCTTCCGCCGATTGCAGTGACGTATAGCGCAGCCGTATTGGCATTAACGATTCTCTCTGCGAAATCGGGGACCGACCCGCTGAAGAAAGACAACCAAGCCGGAGGATGATCGTGAGAAGGCTGCACATACAACGTGCCTATCTGCGCATTCTCGTGTTTTACGGGGTATTCCGAAACGGTCACGTCCGGTTTAAGCGGGCTAGCAGCGTGACTGTCCTTTAATAGGAAAATCGTGAAGGTCCGGATTTTTGGCTCATTGTTCTTGCGTCTCGGCATCGCTCTTTGTGATGTTTTGCTGTATCGTATTCTCTCAACAACTTCCTACTTCCGGCCTCCACTACGCTGTTTGACAATCGTCTTTACAGCCGTCTTCCAGCCAGACGCGTGGACTATGCGTTCAAAATTATTGCCGAACCTCCCAGACATCAATTCAATTCGTGTCCGCTGGCTCAATGTCTTCCAATCGTTGAACATGACGTAGATCGCGTTCCCGTACTCAATATTTTCAAACACCACAAGGTCATCCTCAATCAGTCCTCCGAAATAGCGCTGTAAACCGCTCGTGCCATAGACCAGCTTCTGGGGTTTGAGACTCATCAGAAAATCGTACCGATCGCCAGCTTCTTGCTTCTTTTGTGGCGAAGGTGATTGCCCGCGAAACAGTCTCGTTATAGCTTCTTCCTTAGTACCCGGCGGCAAGACTTCCCAGCTCACTTTCAAAGTACCGATATAATCCGCTACGGTCGCGCCGCTCTTTTGAACGCCACAATGGCCCACGTTTTCTTGCAACAGATTTAGACACTCAAGAAGGGACTTCTCAAAGTCCTTTGCCTTTGGATCGAGAACACGATCGACCTCAAAGATGACGACATATTTTTCCTGGCTTGGTTTCTCCGAAGGAGTCGAGATTTTGATCGCGGTGAGTCGAGGGCTAATGAAATCGCGAGGATATTTCTGATAAGGAAGGTCGACAGTATGTGTCCCGTGCCACGAATCTCCCCAATTGGGAGTCTCCACGGAATGGTAGTGGGTTTCAATTGGAAGATCCTTGCGGATTATCTCTTCTCCGTTCACATTCTTGGAGCTGTACTTTCCACTTTGATCAGGTGGGATAACGGATGATGGGAATGATAGCCGGTCTCCGACAAGCGCCACGCCCAAATGGGTAAGTTTTCCGGCTTTAAGCTCTTGAGCGGAATAAACTCGCGAACAAGCCGCGATCACAGTTCCGCTGCCTAGCTGTTTGAGCTGCCCCTTTATAAAGGGAGGAATCTTCAATAAATTTTTCTTTGCCATATTGTCGCTCTCCCCAAGCCAGATATTCTAAGGACTCTTGTGTTGAATCCTACTCTGCATTATCGGGAAGTCAAAGATCGGTACCCGACGAGCTCCAGGCGAAATACATACAATTCCTGAACGAGTTCATCCCGCCTACCGCACTGAATGGCGACTGACTGGCTCAAATTGGCAAGTGCGCATGTCGCGTTACTTTTTACTCATTCGTGCAACGTCACTTCCTAAACCCGATGGCTCCCGATAATTGCCTAGTGCCCTTGCAATAAGGATACTTTGAACATCCGTAGAATGGGCCGTAACGGCCTTTCCGCAAAATCATCTTGGCACTGCACCTAGGGCAAGAACTCGGCCCTTGTTGCGAAGTTGCCGAACTTTGCGTCGCCGTGGTGGTTCGCGTTCGACGGGGCGCTTTGTTTGCTTTGCACTCTTGGCAAAACCTACCGAAACCCGACGAAAGAGCGGAGTCCCTGAACGCCTCGATCTTTCGCAGGTTCTTGCATTTCGGGCACTCCTTCATATCCCCGTTCTGCAGCCCCTCAATCGCCGCATGAATATTTGCGACCGCTCCGCTCTGATTACGATTCGAAGAAAGAGCCTCTCGCATACGCTGGTCGAGGGTTTCAATGGGGTTCTTACCAACATTAAATTTGTTGATCCTTACGAAACTGTATCCATAACTCTCGAGGATTTTTTGCCGATAGACGTCGTCCTCTGAGTAATATTCTCGATAATTAGTGGAACCGACAAAAGGCAGATCTTCAAAATGTTCCCGGAACCCGTCGTACTCGATGATAACCTTCTTGTCCTGCCCGGGACCAGCGTGGTACACGAACAGGAAGTCGACGCGGTACAGAGGATGAGAGTATGTCTTATCGAGTTGCTTCAGATACTTGCCAATCTCGAATTGGGGGATGAGTTCTGCCCGATCCTTATTCTCGCGCCAAAACGGAGTCTGGTAAAACCATGTAAGCACCAGCGGTTCCATTGCCGAATTCTTATCAACTTCCGCAGCGATATGTTCCTTCTTTGCCTCTTCCAGCACATTCCAGTAATGACGTAGCGCCTCACCAATTGAACCTCTGAACTCTTCCAGACCCTTGCTCACTACAAAGTGTCCGCATTCCTTTGCTCTACTGAATCCGACGTTCAGGCGCTGAGCTTTGATTTGACCCTGTTCTTCCAAATCAACATGCTCAAGATCCTTGATGAACACGCCCCATAGGCGATCAATCTGCGTGGTTGCGACCATTGAATAAAAGACTAAATCTCGCTCTTCGCCTTGGCATGTGTCAAACGTCATGATCTTCAATTTCAGGATGTCAAAGTAGTAGTCCCTGTCAGGCAAACAACTTATGGATTCCATCAGAAGCTTTTGTTGGTTCGTGTGAGGCGTGATAATGCCGACCGATAGCGTTGCCTTCTGTTCCTTCAGCTTCTGAAGCTCGGCGATGATGTAATCCACTTCCGCCTTATTGGTGTTCTCGGTTCCCTGCGGCTCAGCGTCGCACTTTACGGTTGAGAACTTCAGCACCTCTTCGATCGGCTTCCCGCGGATTTTCATCACTTGGAGGCTATCCTGGTAGAAAAACTTGTTGGAGTAAGAAATCAGCTCCTTGTAGCCTCTGAAATGTTTAACCAGCTGCGTGTGGTAATTGCTAATAAACTCGAAGAACTCTAGTATCGAGGTCCTGATATTGAATTTTTGGAGCTTAACCAGTTTCGTGAGGTCGCGGGAAACATTTGTTTTGAAAGACATTTCAAGTTTGCCGAGGTATTCCCGATTTGTTTCAGAGCGAGCCTGAGCAGCTTTGATGTTGCTGAACTGCCGCTTGTCACCAAGAATTAAGACCTTTTTTGCTCGTAAGAGGGCTGGGAACGCCTGGGCTACACTGACCTGAGATGCTTCGTCGATGATGAGTAGGTCGAATGCTTCTGCTTCGAGTGGGATATATTCGGCATAGTCTCGAATTCCCGCTAGAATGCACGGAAATGCCTTTCTAAGTTTCCCGAACTCCTCCTTCGGAAACCGCTGTTTAGTGCGAATTACATCGCGCAGTGTCTTTGCTGTGGCCCGATTGTTCTCGTAGAAATCGATGACTCGCCCATCGAGCTGGTAGGTCATCTCCACAGTGGCAAGTTGCTCAATATCTCGAAGTCCACTGGAATAATTGACGCTCGGAATTGATGCAAATGCATCGTTCACTTTCCATCGCAGTTCCGCATATCGGAGGAGTCGGTTGAACTTCTCCTCTGGTATGGATGTCAGGACGTTCTCGCAGAGCGATCCGAGGTCCGCGAAGTTGACCGTCAGCTTCGCTGCGGTTTCGGGGATGTTAGGTGCGACGTGATCACGCTGGTATTTATAATCGCCGTCGAGCGATGCAAGAAACTCGACGGCCGATTCGAACTCCTCATTCGTTAAGCAAGCATGAACAGGTGTCAGAATTCCTTGTCCTGGAGCGACCGCATCGATCTGACCATTCATTTGAGTTAGTGCTGCTGCTGCTGATGTGAGCAATCCGAGAATTGCATGCGGCGGATTCGCCACCGACAAGCCAAATACTTGCTGGAATTCAGCATCAAGCTGGGCGAGCTTGGCCTTCTTGAAGAGATAGCCGAAAACCGGGTTCTTTTCTGCTTGGTATCGGCTTAGATAACTTCGGAGAACCGGCAGGTTTTCGGTTGAGAAATGGGAAAACACCTTTATCGATGTGAAATCCGGCCCAATTTTCACCTTGTCGACGACGGTCTTAGTGGCAGTGGCGCGATTCAAGGCCTGTTCGAGATCGGACGTCCCCAAACCACCCCCAACGGAGCACCCGAGAATCTTAAGCATGCTGTACACTGCTGGGTTGACTGATCGAGTTATCAACAGTGCTCGCAATCTAGTGCAGAGGCTCCTCAGGTCTTCTAGCTGTTTCGCGCCCTCCTGGATACCTGCGACCTCGACGATGTCGACCGGGCACGTATCGGCTGGGAACTGAACATCCAACTCCTCCAGCTCGCGAATTTCTCCCGTCTCGACGTCTCCGTATGAAACAATTTCGGCTTCTATGTCTTCCTTCAGAGAAGCCTCGCGCCTACCGATTGCATCAGCGATACTTTCGAATTCCTTACGGACGGCGCGGTGATGCGTCTTAATGTTCTCGAACGATGCAGCGGACAAAATCTGGTTGTAGGTGTTTCCCGTTCGACCCAAACGAAGTATGGGATTTTGGAAATTCCTGTCGAACCGTACCTGATTGAGCGTTTCCGTGATCTTGTCCTCTACGACATCCAGCGCCTCCTTCTTGTCAGACAAGACAAGCACTGATCGGTCCTTCAAAATTGATTCGCAAACGATCGCTGTGATCGTGTGGCTTTTGCCAGTGCCGGGCGGCCCTTCGACCGTGAGGTACCTGCAGCCATCCTTCCCCAGCGCCGAAAGAATTTGTCTTTGCTCGGAGTTAAGGGGAACCGGGCTTTTAAAGACCAGCTTGTCACTCGGAGTGACGCCGTCCCATTCCTCCTCGACGGCAGCATTAAACGAGCAGGGCTCTTTTGTGATGAAATCTTCAATGAGCTTATTGAATGCCCCTGTAAGCTGGTTGTCGGCGCCCGATGCGAGCAGCTGCAAGATTTCCTCGTAGTCATTGACGAGTGCTTCGTCTGACTTGTCGAATAGGGCGAAGTAACAGGTATTGGACAATCGGACAGTCTGGCTCCTGGCAATTTGGATTGAAGGCAAGGAAAGATCCAGCGTATGGTCCAGTTGAAAGAAGTGACACAGTTCATTCAGGATTGTCTTAAGGACCGCGGAAAGGTCCTGCTGGTGTTGTGCCAAATAAATGATTCGTTCCGCAGTCGTTTGTAAGTTTCCTGCCCGCCCTTCGGTCTCATTCACCTGTTCAACGATGTACTCGAGGGCGCGCTTGTTGATATAGACCTGGGAGTCGAATATAAGGTTTAGTGCGTCGACCGCGCGCTCCACTGAGAAAGGAACATAGAAGATCGGATATTTGGCTTTATCAAAAGTTATATCGCAGAAATACAGATAGAATTCTTGTTTATCGAGAATCGCTCGGTTCCGCTCCATCTCGTAAAGCTCGACAAATAGATCGCCAACCTGCAAATCGTCAAAAAAAGAATTGAATTTCGACCGCACCTCTGCGAGCTCAAACAAGGGTGATAGCTCGTGTACCGTATCGACGTCGTGCTTTGCGATGAGGAGGCGGAGCACTTCCGACAATTTGTTGGAAAGTAACTGGACTAGGATTTCGACAATTTCTTCCTCAATGATATACAGATTGTTTTCGTCGCCGAGGTCAAGATTTTGGATTGGTTTTTCAACCGTATCGAGCAGCGGTTTAACAATATCTGCTCGAATATGACTAGCGGCGGATTCAATCGCGAGGGATAAGGCCTGGTCGTACTCCTTAACATGCAGAACCGCGGCTTGTTCCAGATCTTCTGAAATCTTTGTAAGCACTTCTGAGATTTGAGCTGACGAGATTTTCCCAACTTGTAGATGCACTAGCTCTAGAAGGTTTTTCGGAATTGATGTGCGATATTCTCCCTTGCTGACATGGTTGAGTCCATTCGAAAAGCCCGAGCGAATGAATCTCCAAAGTGTGGAATTGAAGGTGGAATATTTTGTAAGCTGCAGTCCCGTCAGGAGATTGTCTGCATTTCGAAAGCGAACGGAACGTTTGGGCGTATGCCGCTTGTGAAAGTCAGTTTCAAGGAAGTCCATGAAGTACTTCGCGACTTCCCTGAGGAAGAGCAATGGATTAGGCGAAGTCACCCGGCTGGTTGATCCGGTTGTGCCAACTTCAGTGGGACGATGTGATGGCGATGACATGCATGTAAACTACTGATAATAACGCAGAATCTGCGAAGAAAGTAGCATCTTCATGCTATCCCGAATCCGCCAGTCCCGCAAAAATCGTCCCTCAACCTTCCGCTTGACCCCAAATTGACCTAAGTCTCCTCGACCAAGAAAAAAAAGAGCCAGGCGGAATCGCGTGGCTCTTGGGAATTAGCTAATCCTAACCAGGGTTTCATTCTCGATCTTTTCGGTCTCCCATAGCCATTTCTGCTGGTCTCATTTGCCAGCCAATATCGCGAGCGAGAGCTTGCTCACCGCGCTTCGTTTGAGTTTCTCGTCCGGATCAAGATATTGCCGCGTGGTATCGAGATCGCTGTGACCCATGAGCCTCTGCACAGTAACGATGTCGCACCCGTTTTCCAAGAGACGCGTGGCGTATGTGTGACGGAACTTGTGGAGTGTGGCTCCAGTCACCTTTGCCGCCTCGGCAATCTCCTTTAGTCGTCGCAAAAGATGCGTCTGCCGGTTCCCCGCCTTCGTTGGAAATACCCACGTTGTGCGACGCGGCAGCGGTGCCAAGAGTTCGGCAAGTTCCCGTGAAATCGGAATCATGCGCTCTTCATAATCTTTGGGCGAAAAGCCCGACTTCCCATCGCCCGTCACGCGAAGCGTGGCGTTGTCGCGATCTCGAAGATCGACATCCGGCCAGGTGAGGTAACACAATTCCTCCTCCCGCAGCCCGGTTAAGAGGAACGTCGCAAAGATCGCCCTCTCGGATTCATCGCAGGCATCGAGGATGCGATTCAGTTCGTCCTGACGGTAGGTTGGGGGACGACGCTTTGCCTTCATGCGCGGATCTTTCAGGGGCTTGAACTTCGCGCACGGGTTCGAGATCGGCAGGTTCCGCTCGCCGATCAGGAAATAAAAGAAGGTCCGAAGCACACAAATTTCATAATTGATCGTGCGGGGCGTGATGCGCCGGTCCGGATGCTGGTCGCTGGACTCACCGCTACGGACCGCCTTGTAGTCGTCGATGTCGGGGCGCGTGATCGCTTCGACGAACATCTTCCGGCCCAAGATTCGTTTCACATGATCGAGCGCCGCCGTATACCGCTTCACGGTGCGCGGCTTATCCGGCGAGTGCACCCGCACATGCTGCAAGAACATGTCGATGGCATCGGAAAGCAGCGTGAGAGGTGCTGCGTCCGCCGGCTCGGGTGGCTTGCCGTTTGAGCCGAGCATCAATTCACCGACAAGCTCGTTCCGTTTTCGCCGTTGCGCCTCCATGGCCTCGCTCGGCGTCTGCCCTGCAACTTGGCGCCGCCGCCGGCTGCCTTCCCACCATTCGACAAAATAATTACCTGGCCGCTTGTCCCACGCGTAACGAGTGCCAGCATGCCGCAATGAAATGAAGCGCCACTGACCACTCTCTTCACGAATCTTCTTGATGATCCGAACGGCTTTCTTGAGAGGCATATACGAACCCTTGGTGTCTGTTTCAGGGGGGTTTGCAGACACCAAGAGCCTATCACAGATTCCAAGCAGTTGAGCTGATGGAAGTTACAAGATTATGGCGGAGAGACAGGGATTCGAACCCTGGGTACCCTTTCGAGTACACACGCTTTCCAAGCGTGCGCCTTCAGCCACTCGGCCATCTCTCCGCTCAGCACTGATTGTATGGCGCGAGTCATGGAACCGCAACCTTAGCCAGTCAGGACCGCAACGTGTTCAACCTCAGGCGCCAATTCCGGAATTAGTACGGTGATTCTTTCGGGGAGACTGCCGACACGATAATGACGACGATGCTGAATTGTCCCACCCAAGCTTGTCGTGCCTGGGTGGGTGTCAGGAGGAAGCGCCGACGTTCGCTATAAATGTTCGCGGCTTATTGAGTGGGTTTCCAGAAGGAGGGATCGGATTTAATCCACTGATCAGACACATAGCTGATCTTCGGGTTGAACATGAATAAGTTGTTTTGGCTCGTCTCAATACAAGCTGCGGCCAACTCTCCCGCCTTTTTCATCCAATCCTCACCCATGGCGCCCATGAATTTCGTGTTGTCGGCGAAGTTTTGATCCACTTCGGTCGCCGATTTCATGGGAGTGATAAACACGAACACGCCGCCATTGTTTGTTCCGTATACGCTTTCATATGCGGCCCAATGCGCAGTCGGCAAAGTCTTTTCATAGCCGTTGCGGTACATCTTCACCAGCGTGTCCCACTCCTTCTCGTGTCCGGCACGAATCTTGAAACGCTGGATCTCGAAATAGCGCATCTGCCCGATATTGACCGGCGCCCGCAGGCTGTAATCCTCGCGGTAGACAAAGGCTCCAATTTCCGTTGATTCGAGTAGTTCGCCGTCCGCGATACTGGCGCGATCCAAGGCAGCCGAGAGCGCCGCGTTGCGCTGAGTGGCAGCAGCGTCCTTCTCCCATGCCGCGAAGGAATCGTAGCCGACAAAAAACAGCGAGCGTGGCGCGCCCGTCAGGGAATCTGCCGCAAGATAGTGAGTAGGCCAACTCGTGGCCTGGAACGCCTGAACGAATCCGCTCTCTGTCGCCTGATGCAAGCTGCCGGATTTGCCCGGCTTCAGAAATTCTACGATGACCTGGAGAACTTTAGGCGGCGCCGTTACCCCGTTTGACATATCCTGCGCCGCAACCGTACTAATCCCGCCGACCAGCAGACACATCCCCAACAACAAGCCGGTGAATCTTTTCATGGAACACTACCTCCAAGCTTGAATTTGACTACTTGAATTTAACCACAGAGAATACCGGGCCGCGGAAAATAGTTCGCAAATATAACAGCGATCGATAGGTAGAGAGAAGGTCGCATTTATCGACGCTGTGATGGTTGCAAGTTAGGAAAGGGCTATGTTCCGTCCAGCGTCAATACTTCACGAACTGAACTACTTTCGTTACGAAGATGATTAAGTGAAACAGGAGAATCCTAGCGGCTTCTCAGCATTCGTCAAGCAGATAATTGAAGTAGGAGCGGCTTCCGCACATCAGTGCACGACGGTGGCACGACAGTGGGTTTTCTCGCGCCAGGAACGGCACACCTAAGGGTGCGCCACTCCGAATCGAGTGTAATCGAGCCTCCGGCAAACTCTCAAATGCGCTGCAGCTCGGCAACGGTTCGCTCATTCTGAACGTTGCCGGTATTGAGGGTGCTCTTCGGCTCCAGCAGCATCACCTGAGTTTCTTCGGCGGCGGAAGGGAAGTGCTCAACGCCGCGCGGGACGATGATGAACTCGCCGGGACGAACCACGATCTCGTGCTCCGCACCGTCTTCCCGCACCTTCATGCGCATCTCGCCCTTGATGACGAGGAACATCTCGTCTTCACCGTCGTGGTGATGCCACGTGAAGTCGCCCTGGAATTTCACCAGCTTGACGTACGAGTCGTTGAGTTCGCCCACGATCTTCGGGCTGTACTGTTCGGAGAAGAGAGAAAACTTCTGCGCCAGATTGACCTTGTCCAAGTGAACCTCCTGGCAGACAATACTCTGCTGAATTCACTTCAGCGGCTAAGCAGGGACGAACAACCCAGTTTGATGAGCAGGCCGATCAATCAGGTTCAGGCCAAACCTAGGCACCAAGCTCAGAGCCGGCCTGAAGATCGCTGCTAAGGCAAAGAGGGGCCGCTGAGGATGCCCTGGGGCGGCGATTATTTTTGTTCCAGCGCGTCTTTCTGCTTTCCATTGCGTATGAGTTCGGAATATACTCGCCTTCGCTCCTCGCTCGCGGGGCAAGCATTGGCCAATGCAGCCATGCTGAGGGTACCTGTGACAGCCGTCCGGTTTGCGGATATCACAGCGAGTTCGCCCTAGCCGGCGAGGCTGTTGCGTCCTTCAGTCACGGCCTACAGGAGGCACTATGGCGACCATCCGCGATCTCATCAGTAATCGCACTATTCACTATGTGGAGCCCAATCAAACGGTGTTTGAAGCCGCTAATTACATGGTGAACTGCAACGTCGGCGCCGTACCGGTGCTGGACGACACCAAACTGGTCGGCATCTTCTCCGAGCGTGACATCATGCGCCGCGTGGTCACCGAAGGACGCAACCCGCTCACCACCCGCATCAGCGAAGTGATGAGTACCGATGTACGCATGGTCGGGCCCAGTGCCAGTTCGGAAGAAGCCATGTGTCTGATGCAAAGCCACGGTGTGCGTCATCTGCCGGTTTGTGACGGCCGCACCCTGGTGGGATTTCTATCGCTGCGCGACCTGCTGCGCTGCCATCTCGACGAGAAGTCTGGCGAGGCGGAGGCGATGCGGGCCTACATCCAGACCTCGAGTTAAGCGCGATTCCGAGCCGGAATTGCGCTCCCCTGCGCGCCGAAGAATTTGCTGGGGCGCAGCGAATTTCCAGGTGCTACACTGACGCTGTGCTTCCATGAACCTGCCTGGAGTCCTTGACGATCTCCGCAAGATTGTTGGCCGCGACGCTGTTCTTGACCGCCCTGAAGACATGATGCTGTATGAGTACGACGCGGGAGTTCGCAGGAGCACTCCCGGCGCCGTCGTCTTTCCGCAAAACACCCAGCAGGTTTCTGAGATCATGCGACTGGCCTCGACGAACCACATTCCCGTGGTCGGGCGTGGCGCAGGTACCGGACTGAGCGGCGGCGCAATTTCCCAGGCAGGCGGTCTCGTCATTGCCTTCTCGCGCATGAACCGCATCCTCGAAGTCGATGTGGAGAACGCGCGCGCCGTGGTGCAGCCGGGCGTCGTTAACCTGCAGTTGTCGGAACACGTCTCACATCTCGGGCTGTATTTCGCGCCCGATCCTTCCAGCCAGAAAGCTTGCACCATCGGCGGCAACGTTGCGGAGAATTCCGGCGGGCCGCACACACTGTTGCACGGAGTCACCGTCAATCATGTGACGGGAGTCGAAGTTGTGTTGCCTAGCGGCGAGATCGTGCACTTCGGCGGCAAGGCTGCCGAATCCTATGGCTACGATCTCACGGGATTCTTCGTCGGCTCGGAGGGAACGGTCGGCATCACCACCGCGATCACGGTAAAGCTGCTGCGCAAAGCCGAGCAGGTGGCGACCCTGCTGGCGGTCTTCGAATCGGTAGACGATGCGGCACGCACCGTTTCCGCCATCACGGCCGTTGGCATTACGCCCGCGGCGTTGGAAATGCTCGACGGCTGGACGCTGCGCACCATCGAAGCTTTCTGCCATGCCGGCTTCCCGCTGGACGCTGGCGCGGTACTGCTGATTGAGTTGGAGGGACTGCGCGAAGCAGTGGAAGAGCAGGCGGTCGCCGTGAGCGAAGTCTGCATGCGCCAGAAAGCGCGCGAAGTGCGGCGTGCCAAGACTGAAGACGAGCGCGCGCTGTTGTGGAAGGGCCGCAAAATGGCATTCGCGGCGCTCGGGCGCGTCAGCCCTTCGTACTACACGCAGGACGGCGTGGTGCCGCGCAGCCAGATCCCTGGCGTGCTGCAGCACATTGGCGAGGTCGCCAAGAAATACGACCTGATCATCGGCAACGTTTTCCACGCCGGCGATGGCAACCTCCATCCACTCATCCTCTTTGATATGCGCAATGCCGAGCAGTATAAGATGGTGCTCGCCGCCAGCCGCGATATCCTCCAGTACTGCATCGATGTCGGCGGCTCCATTACCGGCGAACACGGCGTTGGCATGGAAAAGCGAGACATGATGCGCCAGTTATTCACCGACGAAGAGCTGGACGTCATGATCAGCCTGCGGAACGCTTTCAATGGCGATGAAGTTTTGAATCCGGAGAAGATGCTGCCTATGCCCCGCATGTGCCGGGAAATCATGGGCGCATCGCAGAATGCCGTGCTGGCGCAGGAGGGCATGTGACCACCGCAACTACGCCGGCGCGCTTCGCACGCGAGCTGCGCGAAATCTGCGGCGCCGGCTATGTTATCGAAGATCCGGCCAAGCTGGAGCAAGCGCAGATCCTGGGTGTGACCCCGGCGGTCGCCATCGAACCGGCTTCCGTGGAGGAAGTTGCGGCTGTCTTTTTTTTCGCAAATGTGAATGGGCTGAACGTCGTTCCTGCCGGAGGATTCACTCAGCAGCAGACCGGAAACACCCCCGACAAAATTGACGTGCTGCTATACACCACGCGGCTCACCGACGTGGAGCACTACGATCCCGGCGATCTCACCATCGGCATCGGTGCTGGCTGGACCATTGCGCAACTGTCATCGAAGGTTGGCGCGGACGGACTGCTGTTCGCCGGCGATGCGCCGATTCCAGAGCGTGCCACGGTTGGGGGACTGCTGGCCACCGGAATGACTGGACCGCTGCGCCATGGCTATGGCGGGCTGCGCGATTACTGCATCGGGATAAAGTTCGTGACCGGCGATGGCCGCAAGGGCAAGGGCGGCGGCCGCGTGGTGAAGAACGTCGCCGGCTTCGACATGATGAAGCTACTCATCGGCAGCCAGGGAACGCTGGCGATCATCACCGGAGCCAGCTTCAAATTGTTCCCCGCGCCGCGCCAGACGAGAACCTTCGTTGCCGAATTTGCGACCGCGGCCGAGGCGGTTCGGTACCGCAATGCCGTGCTGAGCTCGCCGCTCTCGCCAATGTGCCTGGAACTGGTTTCGCCGCAGGCTGGCGCGCTCTTGCCCGCGGGACCAGCCGGAAAAGCGTGGGCGGTACACTTGCGCGCGACGGGAAGTGACGCAGTGTTGGCCCGCTATCGCACCGAGCTTGGAGCTGCGATTTCATTTACGATCGACGGCCACAATGAGCATGAGGTGTGGCGGGCGATTGAAGACTTCTCGAATACTTTGCCTGAGCGCAATCCAGGTTCGGTGCTCATCTCGCTGTCGCTTCCGTTGGCTGAAGTGCTGCCCGTGCTGAACGAATTGGAATCCGTCGCCGCATCGAACGAGCTGACGTACGCAGTTGTCGGAACAGTCGGAGTCGGACGTCTGCTGGTGGGATTGTGGCCGACAGGCGCGCCGGCGAACCTCGGCGCAGCGGTTTCCGCCTTCCGCGAGCGGCTGCCGCGCGACGCCAGTGCCAGCATCCTTCATTGCCCAAAGGAATTGCGCCGTCAGGCTGCGGCTTGGGCGAAAACGCCGACCCACTCCGACAGCATGAAGGCGATCAAGCATGCTCTCGATGCCAAAGACATTTTGAATCGCGGGAGGTTCCTCTTCTGAGCTTCGCAACTCCCATCGTCGAAAATCCCGCCTCCAACTTCACGCCCGGCGAGAAGCCCAGTTGGGACCTGTACTCCAAGTGTGTGCACTGCGGCCTGTGCCTTGACCAATGCCCGACCTATCGCGCGCTGGGCACGGAGATGGATTCGCCGCGCGGCCGCATCTACCAGATGCTGCAGGTTGATGAAGGCCGGCTGGCGCTGGGCGATTCGTTCGTTACCCACATTGACCGTTGCCTCGGCTGCCTCAATTGCCAGACCGCGTGTCCCTCCGGCGTGCAATACGGACACCTGCTGGAAAAAACGCGCGCGCAGATTGAGCAGAACTACCAGCGTCCGTGGTTGCAGCGCAAGCTGCGCCAACATTTCTATGCCAGCGCGCTGCCTTCGTTCGGCAAGCTGTCGCGCTCGGCAAAGTTGCTTCGCTTCTATCAACGCTCGGGACTGCAGAGTCTGGCGCGATCCACGGGACTGCTGAAGGCGCTCGGAGTCGCCGAACTCGATGAGCTGTCGCCGCGAATCGAGAGCAGCTTCTCCTTCAGCGATCTGGGCAAAGTGTTTCCGGCGGAGGGCGAAAGACGCGGGCACGTCGCGCTGCTCATCGGTTGCGTCAGCAGCGTGGCGTTTGCGGAATTGAATCGCGCGACCATTCGCGTCCTGACCAGGAACGGCATCGAAGTTTGCATTCCCGAAGCGCAGAGCTGCTGTGGCGCGCTGCATGCCCATGCGGGATTTCTCGATCTGGCGCGGACCCAGGCCCGCAAGAACATCGATGCCATGCTCGGCCCCGAGTTCGACGCGGTCGTAAGCAATGCCGCTGGTTGCGGCGCGACCATGAAGGAGTATGCGGTGCTGCTGGAGCACGATGCGAAGTATGCCGAGCGGGCGCGCAAGTTCGTCGCCAAGGTTCGCGATGTGACCGAGTATCTTGCCGAAGTAGGTTTGAGAGAGCCAAAGCGCAAACTGACAAGCCGTGTCACGTACTCCGATCCGTGTCACCTGGCGCATGCGCAAGGTATTCGCAAGCAGCCGCGCGCGCTGCTGAAAGCCATTGGCGCCGAGGTCGTCGAGATGCCTCGCGCCGATTCCTGCTGTGGCAGCGCCGGCGTCTACAACGTAGTGCAGAACGAAATCTCGATGAAGATCCTCGACGAAAAGATGGAGTTCATTGCCATGGTGGACCCGGAGGTCGTGGTGACCGCCAATGTCGGCTGCATGCTACAGCTGTCGGCCGGGACCAGGCGCAAGGGCCTGCACGCCGACGTGAAGCACGTGATCGAGCTGCTGGACCAGGCCTACTGATCTGCTCTTAAAATCCGCAAGCGTTCCAGTTGAGTTATCCGGTTCTCTAAATTCTTCGCCAGCAGCTAGGGGATCGAGAACAGTTTCCAGCCATCGGCTTCGAGATTGAAGATGAAATCGATCAGCTTGCCGTTGGGGCAGCGATCGTTCGTGATCTGCGCGACCAGCACCGCCTGTTGCACTCCGTTGCGGGTCATCGCACTGGCGGCCGTGCGCACCTTCTGGGAATGCGTCAGCAATTCGCGATAGGAGCAGGCGCCGGCGCTGTTGTCCAGGTTGATAAGCGCATCGATGCAGGAGGAATCGAAGAGCCTGCAATACAGTCCGCGATGAGCGAGGAATTGCTGCTCCACTTCCGCGCGCGTGGCATGTTGCGTCTGCGGTCCCAAATCCACGCCGCGTTCCGGAACATAGGACAAAACCTTCCTGGCATTGCCTTCACGAATCGCGGCGAAAAAGTCCCGCTCCAGCGCGGTTGGCGTCACAGAACTGTCTGACTTGCCCGAGGCCGGCGAAGACTGTGCTGTAATCGCTCCCGTGTCCCCAAAGAGAATGCCCGCTGCCAACGCACAACAGAAGAGCAGGCGATGGGCCCAGACGACCTTCATCCCTACTTCCCCGCCTTCTTGGCGCGCGCCTTACCGGCAGGCTTCGCCTTCTTAGTCTTGCTGGCGGGACTTGCTTTCTTCGCCGCCGGTTTCGCGCCGCCCTGCAATTCCTGCTGTCGTTTCTTGGGGAGCCGCTCCCACACCAGGCGATAGGACTCTGCGATCAGATCGCGCAGCTCCGGGTCCGGCAGAGTATTGAGCTGTTCCAGGCTGATCCACTGTGCGCGCGCCATGTAGGGCGCAGGCCGAACCCCGGGACGCTCGCACAACTCGGCGAAGTTCTCGGGGCTGCACTTGAACGACAGGCGAACAGGCGCAGGCTCCAGCGGCGTCACCAGAAACAGCTTGCCGTCCACCTTGAAGCACAGGTCGCATCCCCATTGCACATTTTCGGTGGTATGAGGAAACTGGAGGCAATAGCGCCGAAGCGCTTCAATGTCCATCGGCGTCATTCTCCATGCCCGCCGGAGCGTCCGGCCACTCGCGCATCATGACAGTCTTGGTGTAGGCCAGGCGAAATCCCCGCCGCTCCATGTTGCGCTGCGAGCCGCTGCCGGGTTTCGTGCTGACCACAGCATACTCGCAACCGGCCAGCGCCGCCTCATGCAGCCGTTGTGCGATCAGCGCGCTCTGCACGCCGCGCCGGCGAAACTCCGGCAACGTCGCCGTGCCGTACAACGTGGCGATGCGAGCTTCGACAATGATGCGGCCACCGCAGCCTCCGACTACTTTGCCGTCGATGCGCGCGAGGAACGCCAGGGCTCCCGGCAGCGCGGCGAATCCGCCCAACACTTCTTCGGCAGCCGTAATGTCCTGAGCGAAGCCCTGTGCGATCGCGCGCATCCAGGGTTTTGCCGTTTCCGGTGTCACCCGCTCGATTAACACGCCGGCAGGCGGCGTGAAAGGCTCCGACTCGGATATCCGACGAATGAGCACGGAATTAAGCTCCGCGATGCGGTACCCGCATTCGCCAAGTAGAGTGCGCAACGACTCATCGGCAAGCGGCGAAAGTACGATTGTCGACGGCACCGCACGGCTGCGGAAGAAGTGCTCCACTCGATCCATGTCGTCGCGAGTGACTTCTCCATAAAGCCCCATACCGACGATCTGGTTTGCGGGATAGGTTATGCCGCCGAAGAACGCCACACCTCCGGCGACCTCCATGGCTGCGATCGGGTCTGCCGGGCAGTAGCGTTGCAGGGCCTCGACGCAATCGGGCAGAATCGTTTCCGCCATCTCCAGACGGCGGGCGAACTCCAGGTCAACAAAATCGGGAAGCTGCCGTGCAGCAACAGCTGTCAATTCGGGCACTCCAAACTCCTGTGTCCTAGTGTGAACACCGTTGAACAGAGTGGGACACTACGCCGCCATCGGCGGGTTACGGGAGCGGAAGCGGGTTAGCGCACGGCGATGGTCACAGGCAGCTCGCCGACTAGTGTAGCTGAGGCTTCCACCTGATGGGAAGACGTGTGTTAGCTTTTGGACATGAATCTAGCTGAACCCAAGTTGTCGCTCGACGGCCAGATCGCCCTCATTACTGGAGGTTCGCGTGGAATCGGCGCGGCTGCGGTGCGGATGTTCGCCGGCGCCGGTGCCCGCGTTGCATTCAACTATCTGCGCGCGAAAACGGAAGCCGAGCGACTGGTGCAGGAATGCGGCGCCGATCGCTGCCACGCCGTACAGGCCGATCTCACCGGCACAGCCGGAGCCGAGGCCTTGGTGCGAGCCGCAGTCGAGCGCTTCGGCGCGCTGGACGCGTTAGTTGTCAATCATGGCATCTGGCCGGCCGACGACACCGCCATCGATCAGATGAGCGACAAGCAGTGGCATACCACGGTCGCCACCAACTTGGACAGCACCTTCGCTCTCATCAAACATGCGGTGGCCCAGATGAAGTTGCAGGGAAATGGCGGGAACATTGTGCTGGTCAGCTCGACCGCCGGACAGCGCGGCGAAGCCGGCCACTGTGATTATGCCGCGACCAAAGGCGCTGTGATCAGCATGACCAAAGGACTTTCCACCGAGCTGGCGCCCTTTGGCATCCGCGTCAACTGCATCGCTCCCGGCTGGGTCGAGACCGATATGACCGCCAGTACGCTCGGCGATCCTGAACGCTGCAAGAAAGTCTTCGCCACCATTCCGGCCGGACGCGTGGGCACGCCTGATGAGATCGCCGCGCCCATCCTGTTCCTCTGTACACCGCACGCGGGTTTCATCACCGGCGAGGTGTTGAACGTCAATGGAGGCGCGGTGCTGGTGGGCTAGGTGGAAGGGGCTATCGCAGCGGCTTTGCAGGCTGCTGAAAAAGTCGGAACAGCAGATCCCTCGCGGCCTAAAGGCCGCTCGGGATGACAAAAATAGACGGCTTATCGGCACGACTGAAGTCGTGCCCTGTTACAAAGCACTCCAAGAGCGACTTTTTCGGGCAGTCTGTTTAGTCGTGGGCTTGGGGGACGCGGTCGCTGAGAAAATCCAGAGACCTCTGTACGGGCGTGATTCGTCCCTCCTGGCCGAACTCGTAGGGTTCGCCGCGCCAAAGGAACCTGTTGCCGGTGAAGCTGGCGACCCAGGTGCAGAAGCCCAGCAGATCGCGCAGCGGATAGAGCCAGCACAGCCATAACGAGCGCGGGTCGCGCAGAATTCCCCAACCCACCACGACGGCCAGCAGCATCCGGTTGAGCCATGCCATCGCGAACAGCGCGACACCGGCGTGAATCCTGTGTTGGTGACCCAACCCAAGCAACAGCGCCAGCAAGCCGAATGGGACTGCGTATGTCAGACCGGAACCAACATGTCCCAAGGGCCGCGAGAAGCGCGTGCTCTTCATCCAGCGCGTTTGGTCGCCGAAGGTCCGCAGAAAAGACCGCACTGCCAGGACGTGACCTACCTCGTAGTGAGACAGTTCGACCTGGTAGCCGGCCCCGGCAATGAGGTTGCCGAGCACAAAATCGTCGGAGTAGAAGTTGGCGGTTTCGCGTATCCCGCCAATCGCCTCAATGGCGTCACGGCGTACGGCCATCGCCGCTCCCAGCGCGAATTTCATGCCTTCAACCATGTCGGCCACCGTCACCCCCGATGGCATCTCCACCGACATGCCCAGCGCCTCCAGTTGCGACCAGAATCCGCTGGCCGGAATTCCCTGGTACAGGCAAGTGACCAGGCCAACCTTCGGATTCAAAAGTGGTGGTATCACATTGCGCAAAAAGTCCGGCCCAACCAGGACATCGCTATCGCTGATGACCAGGTAATCGTTGTCTGATGATGCGATCATCTTGGCCAGCGAGAAAACCTTGGCATTGGGCCAGGAAGGGTTGCCGGAAATGACTACCTGGGTGCGGACGCCTGGATATTTGGCGCGCAGCCTTTCCACCACCACCAGAGCTTCGTTGTCCCAGCTACGCGCACCAAAGATTATTTCGAAATCCGGGTAATCTTGTCGGAAGAAGCTCTCCAGGGTTGCTTCCAGCTTGGGCTCCATGCCGTGGACGGGCTTCAGGACGGTGACCGGCGGCAAACTCTGCGACGGCGTGGCCTCTGCCCGCGCCCGGAGCCGTCGCGACACCTGCACGTAGCGGAAGGCCGCCACCATCACCATGCCGAAGTAAACTGTGGAGGTGAAGGAGCCGAATACCGCCAGATACCACAAGAGGTGTCGAGCGGGATGCTCCAGAAGACCGGCGCCTGCCACAGTCAGGAATGTTACAAACATAGGAATTGGTATTGTACCTGCTCAAGAGCGGAATCCAAGCCTCAGGCATCTCGTGCGCCAATCCCGGCGGGGCTTCCGGCCAATGCAGCCAGAGCCGCTTGTCCCAGGCTGATGCCGCCATCGTTCGGTGGAACGGCGTGATTGGTCCAAATCGCCAGAGGCTCGCCGCTCAGCAGGTCGCGCACGTCAGACAGCAGCAACTCGTTCTGGAAAACGCCGCCAGAGAGAACAACGGTATCGAATTGCTGCTCCCGGGACAGCGCTTTTATCATCGCGCATTGTCCCTGAGCGACTCCACGTTGAAATGCCCGCGCTATTTCCGGTTGCTTGCGGCCACGCTTCCGGTCCTCGGCCACAGCTAGCAGCAGCGGGCGAAAATCCAGCTCGCCGTTTGCGAACGGAAAGGCATATGCCTCCGAGCCATCGCTCTTGCGAGCTAAGGCTTCCAGCCACATCGCGGCTTGTCCTTCGAAGGTAATGGCGCGAGTGAAGCCCAGCAAGGCAGCAGCCGAATCGAAGAGCCGTCCGACCGAGGTGGTGGTAAAGCTCCGCACTTCTTTGTGCACCAGCTCAAGCGCATGCTGATAGCGCGAGGGGAAATCGAACGGTCCTGTGCTCAAGTCCGGCAAATCTTCGATTTGCGCCAGGAAACCGGCCGCAGCCTGCACCGGATGTTGCGCCGCCGCGTCGCCACCGGGAAGACTGGCGCGCCGCAGATGGGCCACACGCTGGAATCCCTCGCGCACGCTTCCGGCGAAGAACTCGCCGCCCCAGATGCTGCCGTCATCGCCGTATCCCGTGCCGTCGAAGCTCACTCCGAGCACGCGTTTGTCCCACTCGCCGCGCTCGGCGAGCACCGAGCCTATGTGAGCGCGATGATGTTGCACCGCGCGTTTTTCAGCAGCAGCAAGCCCGCGACAATATGTCGTCGAGAGGTACTGCGGATGAGCGTCATGCACCACCAGCAGATCATCCCAACTCACGTCGTACATCGAGACCAGATCACGGATCGTTTCCTGGAACGCCTGAAATGCCTGGTAATGGTCGAGATCGCCAATGTGCTGGCTGACGAATGCCTGCCCATCGACGACCAGCGTAACCGAGTTCTTGAGATCGGCGCCGACAGCGAGAAGCGGCCGCGCGATCGGCAGATTCGCCACCGCGCCGGGAGTGTAGCCGCGCGACCGCCGCAAGATCGCGGGACCAAATGTACCGACGCGCGCGACAGAATCGTCGACACGCCGCGCGATGGGCCGCTCGCCGACAAGGAATGCGTCGGCGACGCCGGCCAGCCTGTCGAAAGCATCCTGCTCATTGTAGGCAATGGGTTCGCTCGACCGGTTAGCGCTGGTCATCACCAGAACATCGGGCGCGCCGGCCGCGAACAGCAGGTGATGCAGCGGAGTGTAGGGAAGCATGACACCGAGATCGTCATTGTCTGGCGCCACGCCCGGTAGTTCTGACTTCGCAGCAGCGAGAACGATTGGCCGTGCGGCGGAGGTGAGCAGTGTCTCAACCTCCGGCGAGACCCCGATCACGGTTCGCGCGGCATCCAGATTCTTGACCATTACTGCGAACGGTTTCTCCTTGCGATACTTCCGTTCACGCATTGCGCCTACCGCCGCTGTATTGCGAGCGTCGCAAGCCAGGTGATATCCGCCCAATCCTTTCACGGCGACGATCTTTCCTTGTCGCAGAAGCTCGACGGTGCGCTGAATTGCCTGGTCATCGCCCTGTGTCGTACCTTCTGCATCCTGCAAGAAGTAGTGCGGGCCACATCGGGGACACGCTACCGGCTGAGCATGAAATCGCCGGTTGGAAGGATCGTGATATTCCGCATCGCAATAGGCGTCTCGCGGCCACGGCTTCATCGTCGTGTTGGGGCGGTCGTAAGGCAGAGCAAGGATAACGGTGTAACGCGGTCCGCAGTTGGTGCAGTTGATGTAAGGATATTGATAGCGCGGATTGCCCGGGTCGGACAGCTCTTTCAGGCATAGATCGCAAACCGGCAGGTCCGGCGAGATGCGAACCGTAGGCCGCTCGCGGCGCTCGCTTTCGCGAATGGTGAATCCTGTTAATCCGCTGGGCTCGGCAGGCTGGACTTCGATTTCAGAGATGGCAGCCGCAGGAGGAGCTTGTGTCCATATCGCTTCGGTGAATGTCGCCAGTTTCTGTTCCGGGCCCTCGGCATAAATCGTGACGCCTTCTTCGCCATTCAGCGCCCAGCCCGCGAGTCCGTGCTCCTGCGCCAGGCGATAGACAAAGGGGCGAAAGCCCACTCCCTGAACCACACCGCGAACCCGAATGGAACGGGCAGATATCATCCAGACATTTCCTTGCAACCCCCCGTGCTACCGGCACAGCGGCTGATAAGGCAGACGTTGGCCTTCGACAATCGCCTCCGGATTGTAGGTGACGAGGGCTTCTGCAACTTCATGTCCCGCGAGCTCAGCCACCGCATTGCGCGCCTGAGACATGACCGGCTTGCGACGGACCGGGTCGTGCGCGTCGCTGGCGATTACGTGGACCGCCTCGCGTTGCAGCAGCCACTCCACCATTTTTCTGGAAAGCCCACCCCACGCGCCGGTCACAGCGTTGGCAGTTATCTGCACCAGGCAGCCTTGCTCCACCAGCTTGAGCACGAGATCGGGGTTCTTCAGCAAGGGCTGATTACGTTCGGGATGGGTGATGATGGGAACCATGCCTCTGCTGGTGATCGTAAAGACGTCCTGCATCACGCTGGGCGGAATGCCGTAATCGCTAAACTCGATCAGCAGGTACTGCGAATCGCCTATGGTATAGCGCCGCGGATTTGCCAACGCGTCCTGAATGTTGTCGTAGGAGAAATGAAAATCGCAGCCCAGACTGAAGGTGAGCTCGCCGTTGGCTGCATCGTGAAGCTGTCCCAGCATCTCCGTGAAGCGCTCGCGATTGTACTCGTACTCATCGTTGCTATGCGGCGTGGCCACGATGTGCGTGATGCCATCCTCGACCGCCAGGCGGCACATTTCGGCGGTCATCTCCCACGACTTCGAGCCGTCGTCGATGCCCGGCAGAATGTGGCAGTGGATATCGACCATGAGCTGCGCTACTTTGAAGGAGCACGCCTTCAGGTGTGCCGTTGATCGCAAGAATCAACCGGCTTTAGCCGCTGAGGAAACGCCCTGCCGCCGACTGAAGTCGGCTCAGGATTTGAAAGACAATTCCAACGGCACAGCTAAAGCTGTGTCCCTTCAAAGCTCCTTCATTTGTGCCGCTGCCTGATGAAGCCGGTCATCGCGTCGTATGCCGAACTCAGCACGGGCTCGGGCGGCAGGAACACAATGCGAATGTGCCGCGTGCCCGGCTTCTCGCCAAATCCGGATCCATGCACAACCAGCACGTACTTCTGCTTCAGCAGGTCGGTCACGAACGTCAGGTCGTCCTCAGGAATCGTCAGCGTGGGGAACGCGTAAAATGCACCCTTCGGCGCGACCAGCTTCACATGCGGCGTGCGCTTCGCCCATTGAACCGTGAGATCCGCACGACGCTTCAGCTTGCGCAGCATTACGTCAAGGTGATCTTGCGGTCCTTCGAGCGCAGGCTTGATGGCGTGCTGGAAGGGATGCGGCGCCGACAATCGCGCGCGCAGCAGGCGGTGCACGGCTTCCATATAAGGATGCAGCACCGCGCGCGGGCCGGTGCCGATAGCCCATCCGATGCGCCAGCCAGGAACAAGATACGCCTTTGATAGTCCATTGAAGGTGACGATGGGAACGTCGGTCGCCAAGGTCGCAATAGAGACGTGCTTCTCCGCGGGATCGAAGATCAGCTTGTCGTAAATCTCATCGGCGAAGATGAGCAGCCCGTGCTCTCGCGCCAGCTCCAGAATCTTTTCCAGCGTTCGCCGGGAGTAAACAGCGCCGGTGGGATTGTTGGGCGTGATCAGCAAAATGGCGCGGGTGCGCGAATTGATCTTGCGCGCAATGTCGTCGACGTTCGGCTCCCAGCCGTTATCTTCGTTGAGATCGTAAGCGTTCACCGGGCAGTCCAGCTTGGCCATGATCGCACCGTACTGCGGATACTCAGGGCTCGGCGTCAGCACGTTGTCGCCGGGGTTCAGGAGGGCGGTCAGGCAACTGTCGATGACCTCGCCGCTGCCGTAGCCGATGAAGATGCTCTGGATGTTGCGAAAACCGTTGCGCTCGGCTTCGTTGCGGATGGCTTCGACCGCCGACGGCAAGCCAAGCGAGTGGGCGTAGCCGTTGTGGCCGTCGACCATCGCCTTCAGCACAGCCTCGATCATGTGCGGCGGGGTGTGGAAATCGAACTTGCAGGGATCGCCGATGTTGAGGTAGAGAATTTCGTGGCCTTCGCGCGCGACTTCCTCGGCGGCGACTGCCAGATCGCGAATGGCGTACCGCACGTTGATCATGCGGCTTGCGGCCATGACTTCCGCTACGGCTTTTGTAGCCATAAGAACTTCCTAGTTTTGAAAGGGCACGCCGTCAGACGTGCCGCTCAAGTCAGCCTATTCCGGCCGGTCGATCTGCGCCTTCTGCAGCTTGTCGGAATAATCCACGTACACCGACTTCCACTCGGTGTAGAAATCGATGGCACCGATGCCGCCTTCGCGATGACCATTGCCCGTGGCCTTCACGCCGCCGAAGGGCAGATGCACCTCGGCGCCAATCGTCGGCGCGTTGATGTAGGTGATCCCGGCATACAGATCGCGCATCGCCGTGAACGCCTTGTTCACGTCCTTGGTGTAGATCGAGGACGACAATCCATACTCGATGTCATTGGCGATCTCGATCGCGTTCTCCAGCCCGTCGCACGGAATAATCGAAACCACCGGCCCGAAAATCTCCTCCTGCGCAATGCGCATCTTGGGATCGACATCGGCAAACACCGTCGGAGCAACGAACCAGCCGTGGTTGTACGCCTCGCCTTCCAGGCGATGCCCGCCGCAAAGCAGCTTGGCGCCTTCGTCCTTGCCGATCTTGATGTACTTCAGGTCGGTCTCCATCTGAGCGGAGTTCACCGCCGGGCCCATGTCGACGCTCTCGTCCAGCCCGTTGCCAACTTTCAGGTTTTGCGCACGCGCCACCAACTCATCCACGAACTTCCTGTACACACCCTTCTGCACGATGATGCGGCTGGTTGCGGTGCAGCGCTGTCCGGTGGTGCCGAACGCGCCCCACAGTGCGCCTTCCAGCGCGAGATCCAAGTTGGCGTCGTCGAGCACGATCATCGGGTTCTTTCCGCCCAACTCCAGCGAGCAATGCTTGAAGGTCTTCGCCGCTTCGGTTCCAACGATGCGGCCTACGGCCGTCGATCCGGTGAGCGAGACTGCGCGCACCTCGAGATGCTCGACCATTGGCGTGCCCACCTCGCCGCCAAATCCGGTCACGATGTTGACTACGCCCGCCGGAACGCCGCCATCGGTCAGCGCCTGCACGAAATTCAGGGTCGAAAGCGGTGTGTCCTGCGCAGGCTTGATTATGGCGGTGTTTCCGGCGACCAGGGCGGGGAAGAGCTTCCACGACGGAATCGCCATGGGGAAATTCCACGGCGTGATCATGGCGCAGACGCCCAGGGGCTGGCGGATGGCCATCGCGAACTTGTTCGGCAACTCCGACGGAACCGTCGGCCCGAACAGGCGGCGGCCTTCGCCGGCGGTGTAGTAGCCGCAATCGATGGCTTCCTGTACGTCGCCGCGCGTCTCTTTGATGACCTTCCCCATCTCGCGCGTCATCTGCTGCGCGTACTCTTCCTTGCGCGCGATCAGGATCTCCGACGCCTTGTACAGCATCTCGGCGCGGCGCGGCGCGGGTACCAGTCGCCACTTCTTGAACGCCTGTCGGGCGGCGTCGATGGCCAAGTTAACGTCCTCGCGATCGGATTTCTGAAAGATACCGACCACTGCGCGCGTGTCGGCAGGATTCAGGTTTTCGAAGGTGCGGCCAGTGCGGCTCTCCACCCACTCGCCGCCAATAAAGTTCTTATACGTGCGCGGCCCAGCGCCGGTGCGGACCGTCGGCGCCTTCTGTTCCATGGTTGCCATAGATGATTGCCTCCTGCTGAAAACCCCGGAGGCTTTAATGCTAGCGGGAAGCGTGCAGGTTGTCACTTCGGGAGCCGTCAGCTATCAGCTCTCAACCGTCAGCCAAAACGACGCTCTTCGCCATTCGCCTTGTCATCCTGAGCGCAGGCGGCCCGCATTTGGCCGCCGGAGTCGAAGGACCCCTATGGCAGGCGCTTGATTAATCTTGATGCCTCCGGCCTCCTGTAGCATCCAAATTGTGGTCGCAATAATGGGAGGAACTCTTTATGCGCAAAGTTCTTGGAATCGTAATTCTTATCGCTGCCGTTGCCCTGATCGCACCTCGGTTCACGCGAGCTGACGCTGTCCCCGCGGTAGGCAGCGCGGCGCCGGACTTCACACTCAACTCGCAGGATGGCAAGCCGGTCACGCTGTCGCAGTATCGCGGCAAGTGGGTGGTGCTGTACTTCTATCCCAAGGACATGACCTCCGGCTGCACCATTGAGGCGCATAATTTCCAGCGCGACCAGGCGAAATACGATGCTAAGAACGCCGTGATCCTCGGCGTGAGCGTGCAGAACAGCCAGTCGCACCAGCAGTTCTGCGCCAAGGAAGGCTTGACCTTCAAGCTGCTGGCTGACACCGATGACAAAGTTACCGAGGAATACGGCTCGCTGAAGAACTATGGCGTTGCGAAGTACGCCGCGCGGCACACCTTCCTGATCGATCCCCAGGGAAAGATTGTGAAGGAGTACATGGACGTCGATCCCAACAACCACAGTGAAGAGGTTCTGGAAGAGCTGACTGCGTTGCAGAAGTAGAGATCACTTGATGCCACCCTGTCCACCGCTGCGGCGGACAAGGGTACCTCGCACTATGCTCTGACTTGATCGTCCAATTCCGAGAGTCTTCGACCTTTTCTAGGCGCCGTAAGCTGCGCTTGCTTCTGGCCCGCAAAAAGCCTTGGCATGTGGTATAACTGTTATACCCTGTGCGATTCCACTTCGATTCCCGCAAGAGCCAGAGACTGAGGCAGGACTATAGGCACGGAATCGGTTTTGAGGAAGCTCAGGAAATCTTCTCGCATCCTTAATTACCTCGACCAACGTTTGGATGTTCCCTCGCAATATCGAGCGATTGACTGGGTGGGACAACGCCTATACGCCGTGGTCTTCGAGGTTAGGAGTGGCGAGGGAGGCGAGTACTACCACCTTGTGACTCTCTGGAAAGCGACGAAAGAGGAACGGCAGTTATATGAAGAACATTCGTGACCCTAAGAAGGTTTTGTCCGCTGAGTCCATCGCCAAGCTTGCCGATCACGGCGAGAACGTTTCACGCTTCTTCACCAATGCCGGACGCATGATGCCGCCCATCCAGCGAGTGAACGTGGACTTCACCGCTCCTATGCTCAGCGAACTGGATGAGGCCGCAAAAGAGCTGAACATTAGTCGGCAGGCACTGATTAAGACTTTGCTCCGACAAGCACTCGATCAGCGATATCTGGCGCGCAACGTCGCCCCCAGGCCGAGACGAGCATAAACGGCCCGCGGTTACGGCCCTACTCCCCCGCGTAATATCCCTCCCGCGTCTGCACGATGAGGTCTTTGTTCGTGGTGGTCAGGGTGATCTTGTGATAGCCGGGCGTGGCGTCGGCCTTGGCGGGCGTGAAGCCCAGGTTGTACTGATTACGCAGCTCTTCTTCGATCTGGGTATAGATCTCGTTGATCGGCTGCTTCTTGGAAACCTCGAAGAAGCGGCCGCCGGTTTCTTTGGAGATCCGCTGCAGGACTTTCTTGCCGTCGGCGTGCGGCTGCTGTTGCGGATATCTTCCGCCACCACCACCGGGATAGCCGCCGCCTGGATATCCCATGCCGCCATGGCGGCCCATTCCTGGGCCCCCGAAGCTTGGATGCCCGTAAGCATCCGGATCGGCATACAGAATGGAATAGACCAGGGTGTTGGCCTTCTGGGCCGTCTCGATGGCGCGATCCAGGCTGACCTTGCTGCCGATGTCGACACCATCGGTGAGGAGGATTAGCGCTTTGCGGCCCTCCTGCTTGCGCATCAACTCATCCGAGGCGAGGAATATCGCGTCATACAATGTGGTACCTCCGCCGCCGCGGTGCCCACTGCCTCCACTGCCACCGCCTCCGCCGCTGGCCTGATTGAACTGCGGCGTGTCCAGCTTCTCCAGCGCGGCTTCCAGCTTCTCGTGGGAAGTGGTCAGGTCCTGAAGCAGTTCAATCTCCCAATCGAAGTGAATGACGAAGGCTTTGTCCTTGTCCACGCGCATCAGGTCGTTGAGAAATCCGTAGCTGGCAGTGCGCTCCTGATCGATGAGGCGCCGCTGGCTCATGCTGGTGTCCACCAGCAGGCCCAGCGTGAGCGGGAGGTCAGTGTCCTTGGCGAAGTAGTGGATGGTTTGGGGATGACCGTCCTGCTCCAGCTTGAAGTCGTCCTTGGTGAGGTTGCTGACGATCTGGCCCTTCTTGTCGCGTACCGTGGCCAGCACGTTCACCACTTTGACATCGGAGGAAAAAGTGGGCGTCTGCGTCTGCTCGCTGGGCGTTGTCTGCTGACCAGCCGTCTTGTCGTTTAGCGTAGGCGCCGGCGTTGTCGTCTGTTGGCTGGGCAAGGACGGGAGTGCCAGGAGCAGGAAAATCACGGCTATGAGCCAGCGTTGGTAGGATGCGGCGGACACGGGTCTCCTGTCAGGATTACTAGAAGAAATGGTGCTCGTTTGAGGTGTAGATTACAAGCAACAAGAACCCTGTGTGACCAGGGAAGTTGCCGAACTCAGGCTCATCCGAAATTTTGGAACTTTCAGCGGCGAAAATGTGAATGCCGCACTGCGGCTGTCTGCGACGATCCTTCTATAATTGTACTTTCATGCCACTGACTGCTGCTCCTGTGCACCCGCCAAAATCCAAATTCACGTTTCGCGCGGTAATCGCCGTTCTCGTACTGCTGTTGCTGGCGTTTCTCGGCTTTGACTTCTGGTTCTATCGCGCGGTGCGGGCAGCGCTGCCACAGCGGGATGGAACTGTCCGGCTCGCCGGACTCACGGCTCCCGTGATCATTACCTACGATACGCTCGCCGTGCCTAATATCTCCGCCTCCAACCTGCCTGACCTCTTCTTTGCACAGGGATATATCACCGCGCAAGACCGGCTGTGGCAAATGGACATGACGCGCCGCTTTGCCTCCGGCGACCTGGCGGTGGCTCTTGGGCCGAAATATCTGAAGTACGACCGCGAGCAGCGCATCCTCGGGTTGCGGCAAGTTGCCGAGCGTGCCGCCGCTGACATGGAACCGCAGCAGCGGGCCCAGTTCGAGGCCTACGCTGCCGGCGTCAATGCCTACATCGAACAGCACCGCAAGACCTTGCCGCTGGAGTTTCGCTTCCTGGGATACGCGCCACACGCCTGGACGGTTGAAGATTCCCTGCTGGTTGGGCTGTCGATGACTGAGTTTCTGAATCACGGTCTCTACAAGGACAAGCTGGAGAAGGAAAAGATTCTGGCGAGGCTTGGTCCGGAGCTGACGGCAGACCTGTTCGTCAACACATCGTGGCGCGATCATCCTCCGGGCGCCGACAGCAGCTCCATCGAGAATGAAATTCCGCAGGAGAGCACGCCCGACGAAGAGGAGCAGTCGCCGCCAAGGCCAAGTCAGAAGCGCGGCGAGAAGCAGATCCCTCGCGGGCAAAGTAGTTTTCCGCAGAACCTGGAGAAGCAGATCCCTCGCTTCGCTCGCGATGACAAAACTTCTCGAGATCCGCACAACGCAGACGACCAGCGCCTGCGTCCCGGCTCCAACAACTGGGTCGTTTCCGGCGCTCATACCGCCTCGGGCAAGCCGTTGTTGTCGAACGATATGCATTTGGATCTCGAGATCCCAAACGTCTGGTACGAGGCCCATCTGACGGTCGGCGATTTCGATGTAGTGGGCTTGACGCTGCCCGGCGTGCCTTACGTCATCGTTGGACACAACCGGCGCATCGCGTGGGGCTTTACCAATCTCGGTCCCAACGTTGAGGATCTCTACGTCGAGAAGTTCAACGACCAGGGCGACTACCTGGCGCCTCAAGGTTGGGTGAAACCCCCACATCGCCAGGAGATCATCCGCGTCAAAGGCGAGCCCGAGGTCACACTGGACGTAGTGACTACGCGGCACGGGCCCATCATCACTGACCTGATTCCCGGCGAGACGCGCAAGATCGCGCTGAAGTGGACCGTCTACGACCCGCAGGCCACGCGTATTCCTTTCTTCGCCATTGATTCGGCACAGGACTGGCAGGAGTTCGAGACGACGTTTTCGCAGTTCGGCGCGCCCGGACAAAACGTGGTCTATGCCGATGTGGATGGGCACATCGGCTATCAGGCGACTGGGGTAATACCGATTCGTGCCACTGGCGATGGATCTTTACCCGTGCCGGGGGATGACGATGCTCACGAGTGGACCGGCTATGTTCCCTACGATAAGCTGCCCAGCGTGTACGACCCGCCGTCGGGGATCATCGCCAGCGCCAATGGACGCGTCACACCCGACGGATATCCCTTCGAACTCAGCATCGAGTGGATGTCTCCCTACCGCACGCAGCGCATCTACAAGCTGTTGAACGCGCCGAAGAAGTTCACGCCGGCAGACCTGCTGGCCATCCAGACCGATGTGGTCTCGCCCTTCGACCGCTTCTGCGCGGAACGATTTGTCTACGCCGTCGACCACACTGCTCACGCGTCTGCACGCGCGAAGTCAGCTGCGGAACTGCTGCGGAACTGGGATGGCACTATGGACATTGACTCGCCCGCAGCCACCATCGCGGTCTTCTCGCGCGAGAAGTTGAAGGAACTGCTGCTCCAGCCGCGGCTGGGTAAAGAGTGGAAGGACTACGAGTGGTTCATGAGCTCGGTGTGGCTGGAGAATGTGCTGGACCATCAACCGCCGCGTTGGCTGCCGCCAGGCTATACCGGCTACGACGAGCTGCTGGCCCGAGCGGTAGAGGAGGCCGTCGACGACGGCAGCGCAACTCGCGCGCTCTCGCTGTGGAAGTGGGGACGGGTGCATCGGGTGGACATCCAGCATCCCTTCTGGAGCCACTTTCCAATCTTGAAGAAGGGCGCGGGGACTGGAAGCCTACCGCTTTCGGGAGATGAGGAGACGATCAAGCTGGTGTCGGCGCACTTTGGACCGTCGGAGCGGCTGACCGTCGATTTTTCTAATCTTGATGGAACGACGCTCGACATCGTGAACGGTGAGTCAGGCAACATCTTCGACGAACACTACAACGATCAATGGGATGCCTATTATCCCGGACGGACGTTCGCGCTGCCGTTCTCGCCAAACGCGGTGCAACGCGCCGGAGTGCATCATCTGCGGCTGGAACCGCAATAATGGCGGCTCAGAGCCTAATTCCTAATCCGTTTGCACAATCCCATAAAGAGCACCAACAAACGTGATTTGAGTTGCCTGGAGGGTATCGGTGTCCGTGTCATAGATGTGCAGATAACCGCCTTCAATTGCGTAAACGACGTCGCGCCCGCTGATTGCCAGCAGGGAGGTGATAGCTCCTCGCGGCGGCAAGGGGGAATCTGCTGTGTTGCTGCTTACATTAACCACGGAGAGGCAGCCCACAGTCGTGTTGCTGCATGAACTTGCGCCGATGTAAAGCTTATTGTTCTGCGCCAGCGCCATCGTCGTGTGAAAGCCGTCGGAAATTTGTATCGAGTTGGCAGTCAGGCGGGTCATGCTAGCGATGTTCACCGCGTCATATGTGGAAGTCGTTCCCGGGGGCACCGGACTTCCGGCAACGTAGAGAGTTGTGCCATTCAGTAAACCTACGCTTGCGCCGCCAACCGGCACGGTGGCCACAATCGTCTGCGAAGCAACGTTGAACTCTGTCACCGACGCCAGCCCACTCGAACCGCATTCCGGACCGCAATTCAGGACATACGCAATATCGCTGCCGGCGGTGAAGAACGCGTTGACCGGCCGGGCGAAACCGGGGATGCTCGCAGAGGTTGCGGGGCTGGCAGTAAGGTTAATGACGGTAACGGAATCGGAGTTGTTCGAGAACACAAGCAGGTATTGGCCATCGGGAGTGATCGCGACGGAGTTGGCGGCGGCCACCGGATAATTCGCCGTATTCGTGGCGCCCGCCAGAGTCCATACCTGCACCAGACCGGCGCGAGTGCCGCTCACCGCCGCGCTCGGTACCGGTACGTACACGGTACTGCTGTCTGGCGAAAACACTGCCATGGAAGTCGGGCCAGCCAGCGGCAGCTCGCCTGATGTCGCGTCCGTCGAATTGGTCACTGTCCACAACGTAAAAGCGCTGGGATCGTAGACCAGTGTTGTGCTCTTGTTAGGGCTCTCTACCTCGAAGGTCACCGTGGTGGAGACGGTAACGGTTACCGGCGCTCCCGCCACAACCTGCCCGGCCGAGTTCGTAGTTTCTTGCGTATAGGCAGTGGTATCGTTCTGCGTATCGACGATTTGCAGATTTCCCGAGTAGGTGTTGCTAATGAAGGCGGCATTCTGGACGCCGCTGGCCGTGGTGGGAGTGCCGCTACCGCCGCACCCCGCGATCAGCAGGACAGTTAACAACGCGGGAACGAGGACGGCAACTCGCTTTAAGCGCTTGCCTGATAACACATTATGATTCGACATGAGCTGCTTTGGACGGTTGGATTATAACAGAGCCCAGCATGAACTCTGATTGCGGTTGAATAGCACTTTCCTTCGATTTGCGATAAAGTTCCAACAAGCTTTCCGCTCTGACAATTTCGAGACACCATGTCATCAGGATTCCTCTCCCGGTTGCAGAAGGGCGCTGTTTTATGTGATGGCGCCATGGGTACCCTGCTGTACGCCAAGGGTATCTTCATCAATCGCTGCTACGATGAGCTGAACCTCTCGGCCCCAGACCTGATCCGCGGCATCCATCAGGACTACCTGAAGGCGGGAGCCGAGGTCATTGAAACAAACACCTTCGGCGCCAATTCGTTTCGGTTGTCCAAGCACGGATGTGTGGACAAAATTGTCGAGATCAACCGCCAGGGCGCGCGGCTGGCGCGCGAGGCAACCAAGAATTTCGATGCCTTGGTCGCCGGAGCAGTGGGACCACTAGGAGTGCGCATCGAGCCGCTGGGCAAGATTGCCCTTGCCGAAGCCCGTGACGCCTTCCGCCAGCAAATCGCTGCCCTCAACGAAGAAGGCGTCGATCTGCTGATTCTGGAAACGTTTGGCTATCTGGAGGAATTGCATCAGGCCATTCTCGCCGCGCGTGACGTAAATCCGGAGCTGCCCATCGTGGCGCAGGTGACCATCGACGAAGACGGAAACTGCCTGGATGGATCCAGCCCCGAGCACTACGGACCACAGATGGAAGCCTGGGGAGCCGATGTTGTCGGCTGTAATTGCAGCGTGGGTCCGGTCGCCATGCTCGACGCGCTGGAGCGGGTTCGCGCGGTCACCACCGCGCCGCTTTCCGCCCAGCCCAATGCCGGAATTCCGCGCTCCGTCGAGGGTCGCAACATCTATCTCTGCTCGCCGGAGTACATGGCGAACTACATGGAGCCGTTTGTCAATGTCGGCGTTCGCTTGATTGGCGGTTGCTGCGGTACCACTCCGGGGCACATCCACACCATGAAGCTGTTCCTCAAGGTGGGTGCGGCGCGGGCATCGTCGTACAAGGTCGCCAAGACCACTGAAACTAAACCTGTGGAGCCGCCGCCGTTGCGCGAACGCTCGGCCCTCGGTCGCAAGGTTGCCGACGGCGAGTTCGTAACCATGGTGGAGATCGTTCCGCCGCGCGGCATCGACGCTAAGCGCGAGTTGGAAGGCGCAAAGTTCCTGAAGTCCGTGGGCGTAGATGCCATCAATATTCCCGACAGTCCTCGCGCCTCAGCTCGCCTCAGCAACCAGGCGCTCTGTCTGCTGGTGAAGCAGGAGGTGGGAATCGAGCCCGTCCTGCATTACACCTGCCGCGATCGCAATGTCCTGGGCATCCAGTCGGATCTGCTGGGCGCGAGCGCCATCGGCATCCGCAATTTGATTTGCATTACTGGTGATCCGCCGAAGATGGGCGACTATCCCGACGCAACCGCGGTCTTCGATGTCGATTCCATCGGCCTGGTCAACATCGTTCGCAACCTGAACCGCGGCCTCGATATTGGCGGCAATCCTACGGGAAACTCGACTGGCTTTGTCATCGCGGTGGGCGCAAATCCCGGCAGTCCCAATATCGACGAGGAGGTCCGCCGCTTTGAGTACAAAGTCGAAGCGGGCGCGGAGTTGGCTGTCACTCAGCCAGTCTTCGATATTCACTTGCTGGAGGAGTTCCTGCGGAGGATTGAGCACTGCCGTGTTCCGGTGGTCGCCGGCATTTGGCCACTCACCAGCACCCGCAATGCCGAGTTCATGAAGAACGAGCTGCGAGTTTCGATTCCCGACGAGATCTTTGCCCGCATGGCGAAGGCGACCACTGCTGACGCCGCCCGCGCCGAGGGTGTGGCCATTGCGCGCGACATGCTTTTCGCCGTTAAAGATATGGTGCAGGGCGCGCAAATCAGCGCTCCCTTCGGGCGATATTCGTGCGCTGTGGATGTGCTGGAAGCGCTGGGAACAAGCAAGCGCGCTGCGGTTTAGCAAATCGGGGAATTAGAAACCTATCCCACAAAATTGCTTTGTATCAGGGCTCGGCTTAGCCGTGCCGCCGCGATTCGCAAATAAGCTGGGCTTCGGCCCCTGTGCGGCCTATTTGCAGGGGCTAAAAGCCTGGTCGTTCTTGCCGTCGTTCGGCACGACTAAAGTCGTGCCCTGATACGAACCTGGAGCTCGCAAATTTCGCCTCTGGCGATCACGATTTCAACTACAATCGCGTGGGGAGTTCGACCTTGCCTAAGTTTGAAGAATGCCTGGAACGGCTTGAGAAGATCGTCGCGGAACTGGAGAAGGGCGAGGTGTCGCTCGACCGCGCGTTGGAACTCTTTGACGAAGGGATGAAGCTTTCAGGTTCCTGCCGAAAGGAGCTGGAAGAAGCCGAAGGCAAAGTGGAAGTGCTGCTGAAACGCAACGGCAAACTGCAGCCGGAAGCTTTCGAATCCGCGACCCAAAGCGGAGATGAGCGCGGGTAGGGTCTGCTCAGCTGCCGATCGACACCATCTTAATGGCGGGCTTTAGCCCCTGAGGAAACTCGAATCCATCAGCCGCAGAAAAAGAGTGTCCTCAGCGGCTAAAGCCGGCGGGTTTCGGCAGCTTTAGGCGCGCCTAAAGGCGCGCCCCTTCAAAACCGCCAGCCGCAGGACTTTTCTCAGCCGCCCGCTAAAATTGTCCAGAAAAATCTTCACCCCAAATTCTTGCGCCAGTCGGTTTCCTCGATGAACTGCCTGGAATCGCGCCAGCCTGCCTGCACTTTCACGAACAGTTCGAGAAACACCTTCGTGTTCAGCAACTTTTCAATTTGCAATCGCGCGGCGGCGCCGATCTTCTTCAGCGTCGCTCCCTGCTTGCCAATCAGGATTGCCTTCTGGCCCTCGCGCTCGCAATAGATCACAGCCGCGATACGGGTGAGCCTTGCACCCTCCTCGTACTGCTCGATCAGTACGGTCGTCGCGTAGGGAACTTCCTGCTCGGTGGTTAGCAGCACCTGCTCGCGAATCAACTCCGCCACCAGGAAGCGTTCCGGTTGATCGGTGAGCTGATCTTTGGGGAAATATCGAGGGCCTTCGGGCAGCGCCCTCGCCACCGTGTCCAGAAGCATGTCCAGCCCGTCGCGCTTGAGCGCCGAGATTGGAATGACCTCGGCAAAATCGTGCAGCGATTTGTACTCCGCGATCAACGGCAGCAGCTTTTGCTTGTCCAGGGCGTCAATCTTGTTCAGCAGGAGGATGCAGGGCTGTCCGCTTTTCTTGACGATGTCCAGCGCGAACTCGTCGCCTGTGCCGAACTTGGCGGTCGCATCCACGATGAGCAGTAGCAGATCGCAGCCTTCCAGCGCGTCATACACTTCTTTCATCATGCGCCGGTTGAAGGAGTTGATCGGCTTGTGAATGCCGGGAGTGTCGACCAGAACGATCTGTCCTGCTGGGCGTTTGCCCTTGCGTTCAATGTTGATGATTCCCTGAATGCGATTGCGGGTAGTTTGGGGTTTACGGGTGACGATGGCCAGCTTCTCACCGACCAGCGCGTTCAGCAGCGTGGACTTGCCTGCGTTGGGACGCCCGATGATGGAGACGAAGCCGGAACGAAATGCCATCAGGCCCCAACCTGCCTGGGCTGGAGGCTGACCCGGACACGATCGACGCGGCGGTCGGAGGATTCCAGTACCTCAAAGCGCAGTCCATTTTCTTCAAACACCTCGCCTGCCTTGGGGATGTGTCCAGCCAACTCGCTGACCAGACCGGCGATGGTCGTCGCCTCTTTCTCTTCCGGCCGAACGCCGAGCAGCTTGTCCAGCAGATCGACGTCGGTATTTCCGTTGAAAATATAGGACGTTTCGCTCTCCTTCACCACCTCGGACTTCTCGTGCTCGTCGCGGATTTCGCCGACGATCTCCTCGACCAGATCTTCAATCGTTACCAGTCCGGCGACGCCGCCATACTCGTCGATCACGATCGCCAAGCGGACGTTGTCTCGCTGCATCTCACGCAGCAATTCGCTGCCCGGCTTGGTTTCGGGAACGAAGTACACTTCAGGTTTCATCAGGTCGCCCACCGTCCGGGTGTGCGCCTCGACATCGGAAACCTGCAACACGTCCTTGGCGAAGACCACTCCCTTGATGTGGTCGATGTCACCTTCGTACACCGGAATGCGCGAGTAGGGATATTTCTTCAGCAGCTCGGTGAACTGTTCTACCGTGGTTGTTGCCGGGACGGCGACGATCTCCGGCCTCGGCGTCATTACCTCGCGGACCGTCTTGTCTCCGAACTCCACCACCGACTGGATGAGGTCGCGATCGCTCTCCTCCAGGATTCCTTCTTCCTGTCCAGCCTCGATCAGGGCGTCCACAGCTTCAGAGGGATGCTCGGGCTGTCGTTCGGCGTGCTCCTTGCTCAACGATGCCACGGAAAGCCCGAAGCCGAGAATCAGGGTCGCCGGCAGCGCGAGATAGATGAGCCCTCGCAAGACAGGCGCCCACCCCGCGAGCCACTCGCCCTTGGTGCGCACGAAAAAGAGATAAGGCAGCAACTGATGGAAGATGACGATGATGAAGATCAGGCTGACAGCAGCCTGTACCAGGTCCAGCGGCACCCAGCGCTTCTCCATGAACAGCACGTAGCCGATGAGCACGCCGATGCTGGCCATGCACAACTGTGTCAACACCGCCATGGAGAGCGCGGCGCGCTCGCGGCTCATATGCAAACGCGGCTCGACGCGTTGCTCGTAGGCGTCGATGTTTTCCTGGAAATCACGCGCCAGGAACTTGCCCATCTCGGCATGAAGGCGGTCTACGTAGGAGACAAGGGTGAGCAACCCCATCAGCGCCAGCAGCAATATGGATAACGGAAGGCTCATCTCCGGCGTCCTGCGCGGGAATTGCGTTTCGCGGGCTGGTGTGACTTTCGCAACGAAGCGGTCGCACCATGAGCTCGTTCGATGAGGCCGACCGGCAGTTTGAGCAGCTGGCGCAATGCGGCTTCGCGCGCCTGCATTTCACCGCCATCAGTCTCGTGATCGTAACCGGCAAGGTGCAGCAATCCGTGCAGAATGAGGACCTTGAGCTCAGTCTCGGTCGAGTGCCCGAGCTCGGCGGCGTTGGCGGCTGCTATCTCAGCGGAAATAGCGAGATCGCCTGCTGTGTTGGCCTTCGTCGAACGTAATTCGAAGGTCAGGATGTCGGTGGCTTCGTCCTTATGCCGGTATCGCAGGTTCATCTCGCGAAGTTCTTCGCTGGTGGTGATGAAAATCGTGACCTCGCCGCGCACCCCGACAGCACGCCGGGCTTTGCCGGCAAACAGCGCCAGCGCCCGTTCGCGAACATCTCCAGGTTGGTGGACTAACAGAAGCACTTTCGTTTCAAGAACAAATGGGAGGGCAGTGAAGCCCTCCCACACTATGGTACCAAACTTTCTACTCGGAAATGCGATCGGGCGACGGGGGAGACGCCTCGGCAGGAAGTGGTTCCGCCAGAGGAGCTTCAGATTCGATGCTGGTGGTGTATGCCCGGCCGTCGCTGCTGCGCGCAGTCGCGTAGCCGTTGCCCTTCTTGAGTTCCAGCGAAAGCGAGAGTTGCTCGTTGCGGCCTTTATGGTCCTCGTAGGCACGGATGATGCGCTGTACCAGGTGATGGCGCACCACGTCGCCTTCGTCGAAGTAGCAGAAGTGAATGCCCTCAACCTTACCCAGAATCTCCACTGCCTCAACCAATCCACTACGGTTCGCGTTGGGCAAGTCAATCTGGGTGACGTCACCGGTGATCGCCGCCTTGGAGTTGAAGCCCAACCGGGTAACGAACATCTTCATCTGCTCAGAGGTCGTGTTCTGCGCCTCATCCAGAATTACGAAGGCGTCGTTCAAGGTGCGACCGCGCATGAAAGCGATGGGCGCGATCTCAATGACGTTCTTCTCCAGATAGCGATCAACCTTGTCCGGCTCAAGCATGTCGTAGAGAGCGTCGTACAGCGGACGAAGATAGGGATCGACCTTCTCCTGCAACGTTCCCGGCAGAAAGCCCAGACGCTCGCCGGCTTCGACCGCCGGGCGCGCCAGGACGATGCGGTTCACGCGCTTCGACAGCAGCGCCGAAATGGCCATGGCAACGGCAAGATAGGTCTTGCCCGTTCCCGCCGGGCCAATGCCGAAGACCATGTCGTGCTTCTCAATGGCTTCGAGATAGCGGCGCTGGTTGATGCTCTTGGGCTGCACTGTGCGCTTGCCAAACGAGCGTTGCTTGCCGGCCTCGGCCAGACCGCGCAGCGTGGCGGTGGAGTCGGAGGTCAACACGCGAATCATAGCGCCGAGGTCGCCGTTGACGAAGTTATGACCATCGCGCAGCAGGTGCTCGTAGTCGACAAAGACCTGCTCGGCGCGGCCAACGTCGATGGCAGCACCGGTGATTTCGACGGACTCGGCTCGCAGGTTGATGGTGACGTTCAAACCATTTTCCAGCAGGCGCAGGTTTTCGTCTCGGGTGCCAAACAGGGTTGCGATATTCGGGCTTATTTCAATGTTCTTCTTCATCGTTTACTCAGGGTCGGAAGACAGCCTCCAATGGCGAGGAAGAGACCAATGCGCGCCGTTCTGGCGCGGAGAAGTTGATTGATACCATTGATACCGATGACCGAAAGCTGGATGGATCGCGAGCAGACCAGCCACGTCGATCTGACATTGAGGTGCGCGACAAGGTGGTGCAATGGAGGAAGGGATTGCGGCCGGAAGTTCGTCCAAGCCAGGAACTACTCTCATTGGCGGTTAGCGTAAACCCGAATCGGGACAGAGTCAATGCTGCTAAAGCGCCAGTCGGTGTTGATTGAGGTACGTTTCTTGAACTCTGTGTCAAAATCCCCTTCCAATGTTTTAGATGACAGTGCACGGCAAAAGGAGCACTGGGATTGGCCAGGCCTTTTCTTCTCGTCGGATCCGCGACTGGCTGGGCGCGCCCACCAGACGAAGCTAGCAGCATCTTGTGAATAGAAAGTTAAGAGGGTGGAAACTGAAGGAGCGGTTTGGGAGGCTCCGTCAAACCTCAAACACAGACATGGATTTCTCTTTGATTGCGTCTTCCACGGGCGGTCCTGCCTCATCCTGCAAGTCGGAGACGCTGGCCAGCAGGCTAACAAAGACGCACCTGAACTGCTCGAACAGCAACTCGAATTCTCCGACTTCGTCGTTGGAATTGGCGCGGATTTCGGATTGATAATCTCCGCCCACGACCCTGGTAGCGACATGGATGATGTGCTCAAGGCGACGAAACACCAGACGGTTCAGCAGCGTTAGCACGAGTAACATGCCAAAGGTCAGGGCCACGACAGTCAAGAACACCAGCACCCTCTGCGTGTGCTGCATAGCCAGGTAAAACTCAGAGATGTTCCGAATGACGAACATTGCGCCCACGGTTTTGCCGGACGCGTCACGGATGGGAAAAATGCCTCGCACGAAAACCGAGTTGGCTTCCTCATAACGTTCCAGCACTTTGCCCTGACCTGCAATTGAGGACAAGTCGCCCTGGAACCGGATGATCGCATCGGAATTTGTAGTCCTGTCGGCCACGACAAAGCTGGGGTTGTCGTTCCAATTGTCGTGGCGCTTCCAAACCGCACTCGATTCAGCCCACATCTCGCGCTTCAGGAGACTCTTGCTGAGCAGCAGTCCATAATCGTTTCCGGTCTGCTGTTGCATGGCATGAATGAACTGGCCGAACTCTTCGCCAAGCTCCACATAGCCGATTACGGTACCGTTCGTGTTGTAGACCGGCCGGAGAATTCTCACAGCAAACCCCGCTTTGGCCAATTCATTCCCGACCACGATGCCGTGGGTACGCATGACTTCTCTGTCCATGAAGCGGTTCAGGTGATCGCCGAATTTCGCAGGGTTGTGCAAGCGGAGCAGGACCCTCATATCGGGCTCCGGAGTGTGAAACATCCAGTTGGTTATGCCTTCGGATTTCAGCTGCACGTACAACGGGGCGGTCAACTCAAGAAGGCGGCTGCGGTCATGGCTTGCTAGGGCATCACGAATCTGCGGATTCGCGATCAGGGTCTTGCTGACCGCCGTCATTTTGCTGATTTCGCGGGCTTGCAAGATGGTGAACAGCTTTTGCGCACTTAATGACCGACTCTGCTGCCAAGGCTTGCGAGTTGCGTTCGAACCCGTAGCGCATCATCGCTAGAATGCCGCCCACCCCTACTACCAGGCAGCCGAGCAATGCGGCCAACACCTTGGTCCGAATCGAGTTCCACTTCATGCGACCACCCCTTACAAGTTCAGGTTCGGAGTTTCCTTGGCTGCGTGCTTGAGCTTTGCAATCACCACTGGATCGTCGGGATTGCTGGGAGGAATCAACGCGAGAAGTTTGCCGGAGCGCAATCCGATTTTGCCTTTGATCACCATCGGATCGAGGCCTTCGAGCTTAATTCTTTCTTCTATCAGCAATCGCAGATCATAAAGTGTACTCATGGGGCAAATCCCTTCGTTGCAGCATCGACACACGAGCCTAGGGCCCGTTACAGGGCCGGGTCCGTCATTTGTCTTTATCGGAAAGAATCTGGCGAACGTTAGCTTGACGCGCTAGGGAAGCGCGCGGTGCAGTTAGTGCCCGAGGAGACCGGTGGACTTGCCGCTGAACGGCACCTTCCGGTAAGATCAAGTATCCGGCTCAAGTCGAGATTCCTCAGCAAGGATTACAGCAAAGTATGGCAGACCATTTTTCGGCGCTCAAGCGTGCGCGTCAAACCGAGACCAAGACAACCACCAATCGCGCCAACAAGTCGCGCCTGCGGGGAGCGCTCCGTTCCCTGAAAGAGGCCATTGCTAAGGGCGACAAGGACGCTGCCCAAAGCGCCTATCGCGCCACCGTTTCCGTGGTGGATAAGGGCGTGCAGAAGGGCGTTCTCCACAAGAACACCGCCAGCCGCTACAAGTCCCGCCTGAGCAAACGGGTGAAGGCCGTCGGAGCAAAGTAAGGCGGATTCCGCAGGGGAACAATGGACAGCGTAACCCATTATGTTCCCGACTCGTTTCAAAGGACCGATTTCTCGCAGTCTCTCGTGGCCGATTCGCGCCAAAGAACTCTCTGACGCTTTGGCAGACACGCCTCAAGCAGAGAAGCTAAGTATCAATTTCCATCATTACGAGCCCATGGATCGACGCGGGAAACCCCACGCCGTCTTGAGCGTCCATTATCACGGAGAAGAACGAGTCCGCAGCGCGGTGGGTTCTGAGGAAGAATGGTCGATTTCAGTCGCTCCGGTTCCGCGCGATCTTCGACATCTGGTTAACGGGTTACTCATGAATGAGGCATTGCCCGCAATGCGGAATTGGCTAATGGAACGGAAGAACCTTCACGGTCGTTTCGGCGGACAAGCCTGCTCCGCGATTTTCGACGAGCAAACCGAAAGCTTGACGATGGAACATTTCCAGACGCCAGGCGAGACGTTCTCGATGTGACCCCGCAAGCCGGGCTTCGTCCTGGAAGATGCGCCATGCCGTCCGTGCGAGAACGTATGCCGTCCCTACGGGACTCGGATCATATTTCCGACCTTACCCAGGGCTTACGCCCTCGGAAGGGGCAGACCTTTGGGTTCTGAGTAAGCACTCGAATCATGACTCTAGTTTTAGTGCAGTACGCAATGACGAGGCTGGATCCACTAGTCAATTCTTGAATTCGTACAAGAGGCCCGAGCCAATTACCAGCGTAACCAATCGAGGCGATGGATCATACGCATACTGCTTAGGCAGAGCCGCAAGCTCAATCATAACTACTTCGCCGCCGCGATTCGCTCCGCGTGCAATTGCTGCAGTGCGTAGACTTTCGCTTCACCGCGCTGCAATGCCGCGATACCTTCGCAGGCGGCGCGGGCTGCGGACAGCGTCGTGATCGTCGGGATACGAGCCATCACGGCGGCTCGGCGGATGGCCTTCTCGTCGAACCAGGGTTCGACTCCGTGCGGTGTGTTTATGATGAGCTGAATACGTTCGCCTTTGATCAGGTCGACGACGTTCGGCCGGCCCTCTTTGACTTTGTAGACCCGCTCCACGCGCAGTCCGGCGTGCTCCAAGACGCGCGCCGTACCGTGCGTTGCCACAATGCTGAAACCCAGTTCGACGAAGCGTCGCGCCAGTTCCGGCATAAAGGGCTTGTCGCGGTCGTTGCCGCTCATGAAAACCGTGCCCGTGGTCGGCAGCGTCTGTCCGGCGGCGGTTTGCGCCTTAGCGAAGGCTTCGCCGAAGTTGTCGGCCACGCCCATCACCTCGCCAGTAGACTTCATCTCCGGACCGAGCACGGTGTCGACGCCGGGAAATTTTCCCCACGGGAAGACGGGAGACTTCACGAAGTAGAAGTTGCCGGTGTCGAGATCGCTTTGGCGCTCGATGTTCTCGGCGAGAAACTCGCGCAGCTTGCGGCCGGTCATAAGGCGAGCGGCGATCTTCGCCAAGGGCACGCCGGTCGCCTTCGAGACGTACGGCACGGTGCGCGAGGCTCGCGGGTTGACCTCGATAACGTACACGCGGTTGTGCTGGATTGCGTATTGCACATTCATCAGGCCGATGACCTTGAGCGCGCGGGCAAGCTGAAAGGTGTATTGGCGAATGGTGTTGAGCAAGTGCTTGGGAATATCGACCGCGGGCAGGACGCAGGACGAATCGCCGGAGTGAATGCCAGCTTCTTCGATGTGCTGCATGATGCCGCCGATGACGACGTCCTCGCCGTCGGAGATGGCATCGACGTCGATCTCGGTTGCCGACTCGAGGAAGTGATCGATAAGCACTGGCCGTTCCTGCGAATATTCGACTGCTTCCTTCATATACTGGACGAGCGAGTCGTCATCGTAGGCGAGGACCATGGCGCGCCCGCCGAGCACGTATGAGGGCCGCACCAGCACCGGGTACGAGATGCGGTTCGCATTCGCCACCGCTTCTTCCACGGTGGCTGCGGTTGCACCGCGCGGCTGCGGAATCGAAAGCTCTTCCAGCAGCTTGCCGAAGCGACGGCGATCTTCGGCGAGATCGATGTTCTCCGGCGAGGTGCCGATGATGGGGACGCCCGCGGCTTTCAGCGGCAGCGCGAGATTCAGCGGGGTCTGCCCGCCGAATTGCACGATGACGCCGACCGGCGCGCCGCCCGATGCCTCGTGTTCGTAGACGGCCATCACGTCTTCGTAGGTCAGCGGCTCGAAGTAGAGGCGGTCGCTGGTGTCGTAGTCGGTGGAGACGGTTTCAGGATTGCAATTGATCATGATCGTCTCGTAACCGTCTTCGCGCAGCGCGAAAGCCGCGTGGCAGCAGCAGTAATCGAACTCAATTCCCTGGCCGATGCGATTGGGCCCGCTGCCCAGGATGATGACTTTCTTGCGATCGGTGGGCGTCGCCTCGTCCTCTTCTTCATAGGTCGAATAGAGGTACGGGGTGTAGCTCTCGAACTCGGCGGCGCAGGTGTCGACTCGCTTGAAGACCGGGCGGACGTTGTGCTCCTTGCGCAACTGATGGATCTTCTCGGCAGCGGCGCGGCCATTCTTCATGTTCAGCGCTTCGCCCAGGCGCGCGTCGGAGAAGCCCATGCGCTTGATCTCGCGCAGGCGCTCAGCATCGATGGGCTCGGTGCCCAGCTTGGACTGCACGTCGGAAATTTCTTTGAGCTGGTGTAGGAACCAGGGATCGATATTGGTCATCTGCGCGATCTCGCGGACGCTCATCTCCTGCGATAAGGCGTAGCGAATGTACTGTAGCCGCTCGGGGTGCGGGGTAACTAACCGTTTAGTTAAGATGCGAGGCTCGATCTCGTCGGCGTCGACGCGCTTGCCGGTCTCGAGCGAACGCACGGCCTTGAGCAGCGCTTGCTTGAAGGTGCGGCCAATGGCCATCACTTCGCCAACCGACTTCATCTGCGGGCCGAGCGACTCGTCGGCGCCGGGAAATTTTTCGAACTGCCACTTGGGAATCTTGACGACGACGTAGTCGAGCGTCGGCTCGAAGCAGGCCGGTGTCTTGCGCGTGATGTCGTTGGTGATCTCGTCGAGAGTGTAGCCGACGGCGAGCTTGGCCGCGATCTTCGCGATAGGGAAGCCCGTGGCCTTCGAAGCCAACGCCGAGGAGCGCGACACGCGCGGGTTCATCTCGATGACCACCATGCGCCCGTTATGCGGATCGACGGCAAACTGGATGTTGGAGCCGCCGGTCTCGACGCCGATCTCGCGGATGACCGCGATGGCTGCATCGCGCATGGCCTGATATTCGCGATCGGTGAGGGTCTGCGCCGGCGCGACCGTGATGGAGTCGCCGGTGTGCGTGCCCATGGGATCGAAATTCTCGATGGAGCAGATGATGATGACGTTGTCGGCCAGGTCGCGCATCACTTCCAGCTCGTACTCTTTCCAGCCGAGCACGGATTCTTCCAGCAGCACTTCGTGAACCGGCGAGAGATCGAGTCCGCGGGCGAGCAGTTCGAGCAGCTCTTCGCGGTTGTAGGCGATGCCGCCGCCGGTGCCGCCAAGCGTGAACGACGGCCGCAGGATCACCGGGAAGCCGATCTTGCTGCTGAAGTCGATGCCGTCTTTCAGATTGTTGACCAGCGAGGACTTCGGCACATCGAGGCCGATGGCCGTCATCGCGTCTTTGAAGAGCAGGCGGTCTTCCGCCTTCTTGATGGCGCCAAGCTGCGCGCCGATGAGCTGCACGTTGTATTTTTCGAGCACGCCGCCATCGGCGAGTTCGACCGCGAGGTTCAATGCTGTTTGACCACCCACGGTTGGCAGGAGCGCAAAGACGCCGGGAGTTCCGTTAGCGGACAGCATCTCGGCTTCGACGCGGATGATCTCTTCGAGATAAGTCCGGGTGAGCGGCTCGATGTAGGTGCGGTCGGCCATCTCCGGGTCGGTCATGATCGTGGCCGGATTGGAGTTGGCGAGCACGACTTCGTAGCCTTCAGACTTGAGCGCCTTGCAGGCCTGCGCGCCGGAGTAGTCGAACTCGGCCGACTGGCCGATGACGATGGGACCAGAACCGATGATGAGCACTTTCGCGATGTCGTTGCGGCGTGGCATGGATTAGGTCTTTGTCAATGCATTTGCGTAAGAATGCTCGGCCTCCGCCGAGCCGTTCGCATTATCAGAATTGTCATCACGAGCGAAGCGAGGGATCTGCTTTTGAAGGGGCGCGCCTTTAGGCGCGCCGCTAGGTTGCTCTCTTTGGAGTGGCTTTAGCCACTGAGGGACCTCGTCTTTCAAACTGCCTTGAAATGCGGAGCGTAGTTCTTTCTTCACTCGGAAAGAAAAGCCGCCTTTTTGGACGGCGCGCTCTAAAGTCACCGATGGGGTGATGAGGATGTGGAAGTGTTCTGGCATGAGGACATATTCGTGGAGCAAGTAGGCGCGGCCTCGGTAGGAGTGCAGCGTCTCAAGGAAGAGCTCTGCCCACTTCTCATTTCGAAAAAAAGTTCGCCTCTGCCAGGTTTGTGAAGTGACAAAGTATGTCTGACCTGAGGCTGTTTGCTGTCGAGTTGGTTTCAAATTCGAATTCCCTCAGGGGCTAAAGCCCAGATTCTCTGTTGGTTCTTAATGGCGCGCCTAAAGGCGCGCCCCTTCAAAAGCAACTAAGATGTCTCCCTAAAGCTTTCCTTCTCCTCGAAGTTCGTTGGCGGCTGCCCTTGCCGCTGAAAAATCTCCAAATCTCGAACCGACACAATCCCCGGCACGCATCGATTTCCTGCGCCGCCTCTCGATTGGGTTAGCCACGCAATTCTTAAGCTCACAGTGTACCGAGTCATGGTCGGCGAGCAGGAAATTCTCCATCATCTTCCGTATGTAGGAGTTGCCAAGTTGGCTCTCGTCGTAGACATTCACATTGTTGATGCCGAAAGGCTCGAATTTCAATATCTGCAGCTCGACGATTCCACCCGATTCTATGTGGTCGAGGAAGTTTTTTCTCATTCGGATATTTGTCTGTTGAGTTGGACCAGGGCGCAGATAGCCCTTGATGCGTCGCACTAAGTTCTCTGTCTCACCTATGTACGCGCCGGTTAGTAGGCCGTTCTCGTCCTTGAGCGCCCAGCGATATAAAGCAGGCTTCGAGTTGTTGCCAATAAACGCCTTGTTCAGTGATGAAGGATAGTTAAACGGTTTTCCCGGATCGAGTTCAACTGGCTGCCACTCATAGTTGATGCGACATGGCGTCCATTCCTTCATCCTTTTCCGCCCTTCCACTCCTCCATCATCTCCACAAAATCCTTGAACAGGTAGTGCGAGTCGTGCGGGCCGGGCGAGGCTTCGGGGTGGTACTGCACGCTGAACAGCGGCAAGGAGCGGTGTCGCAGGCCCTCCAGCGTGTTGTCGTTCAGGTCGATGTGGGTCAGTTCCACCTCGCTCTCCTTCAGCGAGTCGGGATCGACGGCGAAGTTGTGATTGTGCGCGGTGATTTCGACTTTGCCATTGGTCAGATGCTTCACCGGATGATTGCCGCCATGATGGCCGAACTTCAGCTTGTAGGTCTTGCCGCCGAGCGCTAACCCGACCAGTTGATGGCCAAGGCAGATGCCGAAAATGGGCACACGGCCCATCATCTGGCGAATGCTCTCCTGCGCATAGGTCACCGGCTCAGGATCGCCCGGGCCGTTCGACAGAAAGACGCCGTCAGGTTTAAGCGCGAGTACATCTTCGGAAGTGGTTGTCGCCGGAACAACGGTCACGCTGCAGCACTCGCCAACCAGACGGCGCAGAATGTTGTGCTTGATGCCGTAGTCGTAGGCGACGACGTGGAACTTCGGCGGAGCATCTTTTACACCGACGACTTCGGTCGGCTCGTGCGAGCGCACGCCTTCGTCCCACTGATAGACACTGCGCGTCGTCACTTCTTTCGCCAGATCGGTGCCGTCCATCTTCGGAATCGAGCGCGCCTTGGCAATCAGCTTGGCGGTGTCGGTCTCGAGCATTGAAATGACGCCACGCATGACGCCGTGGTCGCGCAGATGGCGTACTAGGGCGCGAGTGTCGATTTCGGCGAGCACGGGAACTTTGTAGCGCTCCAGATATTCTTCCGCGACCTCCTGCGACCGCCAGTTGGAGCTGACGCGCGAAAACTCTCGCACGATCAGGCCCTCGATGTAAGGACGCGTGGATTCGTTGTCGTCGGAGTTGGTGCCGTAATTGCCGATTTCAGGATTGGTGAGGACTACGATCTGGCCGGCGTAGGAGGGGTCGGTGAAAATTTCCTGGTATCCGGTGATGGAGGTGTTAAAAACAACTTCCCCGTAACATTCACCTTTTGCTCCGTAGCCTTTGCCGCGGAAGATCCTGCCATCTTCCAGCGCAAGGATTGCCTGCATTGCATCTCCGGGGAGTGGATTTTTAAGATTTTATCAGGGAATGGGCGCGCGCATAAGAGGCGAGCCGCAAGAAATCGCAAAGTGCACAATCTGTCGTGCAGATCAGGCAGGGCGTCAAATGCCGATCCCGTTGTCGACAGCGCTGTTTCCCCTTTTGGAATTGGAGAGGAGAAAAGCTGTTTTCGACCGCTAACGAAGCGAGCCGCGGATGTATGCTGCTCTCGACGATCAATATCGAATGGAAATCTCAGGAGACACCCATGACGAGATCTCTGATTGTGGCTTTACTGTTGCTTATTATTGCTGTGCCGGCCTTTAGCAAAACCTACAAGAGCACCTATCCCGACAATTGCAGCGAGCTGTGGAGTGCGGTCGCAGACACTCTCAGCAATCCGGACAACTACAACGTTACGGAGAAGGACGATGCCAAGATGACTGCTTCCTACGATCCGAAGCACGCCGCGCATGTCAACGTCTCAGGAGCGCTGCTGCAGCGTAAGAATCATGTCACCCTGGTCCCGAAGGGCACGGGCTGTGAGATGCAGGTGGTGTCGAACTATAGCGGATGGGAGCACAACGACCAGGGCGACTTCAAGACGCGGGTGGACCAGTCGTTGACCAAGGTGAAGGGGGCGAGTCCATCTCAGCCGGCTAAGCCGGATGAGGCAACCAAGTAACGTCCGCAGTGCCAGCCTGGAAGGAAAATCTTGATCTAGGCGGGGCGAGTCCCGCAGTCGCTTGATAGTTGGCTGAAAGGCTTAGAAAAGCAGATCCCTATTCGGGTCGAAGTCTTCATCGTGATGACAAAATTAGATAGCCCATGACGGCGGAGCTAAAGCTGTGCCCCTTCCAGCCAAGATGGCAACGGGCCAGATGAGTTCTATTTCGCCAAAATGTGGAGCAGTCCGGCCAACCACGCGACTACGCAAGCCAGGATTACAGCGATCAGAATCCATGCTGGCCCCTCGGCCGAGTCGCCTGGGGCATCGGCCTTGAGCTTCCAGGGCTTCAGGATCAATGCCGTAAGCCCAAGGGCTACCGGGCCACCCAGCAAGAGCAAGGCATCCTCCAGAGTGTTCCCGAGATTGATGTGGTGAGCGATCGCCTCGACGATCTCGATCGCGAGGAATCCGACGATAAAGACTTCCAGCCATTCCAATCTGCTCCGGAGCTTCGCCGTGATTTCAGCACGCTCTTCCATGAGCTTTGCCTGTTCACTCAGTTGCCGGCGGCGCAGATGTTCGGTTGCGGTGTGATTCAGCTCGCGCAAGGTCGCGAGAAATTGGTCAAAACCCATCGCTTCGGAGAAGCGGCGGATGAGGTCGCGATCCGGCAAAGTGAGAGTGTGCGTAACTTGCGCGCCGCGGCGCGCCAGATCCTCGCCCTGAGCGACCACCGCCTCTAGAGCCCCGGCGTCAGGGTTTCGTGCCGGCGTGCGAGCAACGTCCGCCGAGGTCTCGGAGACGCTGGTGAGGTGCGCTGCATCTGCCGTCAGCCTGTCGATATCGCGGGCCAGAGACACGACGGCGGCGAAATCATCGCGCAGCGCCAGCGTTTGACGGTTGGCAGACGAAGCCGCGCTGGGGCCGAAGAAATATCTCTCTGCTACGGCAATGCCGCGATCTCCCCAAACACCAACGCAATCCGACGCCACAACCAGATGACGCTCGGTGAAGTCGGAGGGCTTTGAGCCTAGCTGTTCGGGATAGAGCACCTGCCACAGCGTGTCGCCGATTTGCTCAGCCAGGCCGCGGCCGGAATCGTCTCCTGAGAGGATTGGGACGTCCGCCCGCAGACGGATTGAGGCAAAACGAAAGTAGCCCTCCTGCGGTGGGGGAATTTGCAGCGGAGCGTTGAAATCGAACTGTCGGGAGGGATCGTCCCGATGATTTTTCGAGGCGGAGAAATCGACAACCGTCACCTGCGGTCCGGCGACCAGGGATTCCGCGGAATAGACGGGGTTCTCAAGTTCGGTCCGAACCGCTTCCACGATGGCATCGTTGCGCAGATCGCTGCGCAAGCCGGGCGGGCCGATCGCGGTGCCGCGGTCTGGCGTGCGGACGACAGTACCGGAGCTGTTCGGTCCGCCGAACCAAGGGTCGGCAAGGAGGGTGTCCATCGCCGCTCGCTGGTCCACGCCGGGTGCGACATAGAAAGCCACAGGTGCATCCGATCTCTGCTCTTGCGCCCGCAGCGCCTCCACCTCCTTGGTCTGCAGGCGGGACCACACGGTGTAGAGGTGCCGCCCGTTGGCCCGTTCGGGATCGATCGAGAAAACGTAGTCGGTCTGGTTGAGACCTCCGGCGGGACGACCGTTGGACGCGGCGATTGCGGTGAACTCGAAACCTGCGCCGAGCGAGGAATTCTCCAGATCGAGCCGGGCCCACTCCTGAAACAACAGACACTCCGGATCGCGAAGATAAATACCGCTGGTCGGGATGCGGAAGGTATCGGCCAGCAGAAGATGCTCGGCGTTAGCGTCGGGCGCCTCGATGTGTTCCTGTAAGGGCGCAACATCCTTCGGATGTTTGAAGAAATTCGGCGACGGCGCCTCCGACTGCGGCAGGTAGACGATCGACTTGCGGGCGCGGTGGAGGTCGCGGTTGTAGGCTTCGGACTCGCGGTCCAGCATGGCGAGTTCAGGAGCGAAGACGGCGCTGCCTTCCAGCACGGAATCGAAAATGGGATTGAGATATTGTTGCGTGAGAGACGCCCTGGCCTGGTCGAAGAACTCGGTCGCGCCACTGGTCTCGCTTAGATAGTCGCGACTACGTTTCAGCGCAGCGCAGAGAACGGAATTCAGCGCGCGTTGCCGCGGACAGGAGATGCGGCGACGGCTGTCCAGCGCTGAAGCAAAACTGCCAAGCAGCAACGGCCAACGATGTTCGGGCGGCACTCGGGTGAGATCGGGGTTGAACCAATCGATCTTTTGTATGGGTTTCTGCGGGAGTGCTGGTGTCTGCGGCAGGTCAAGCCAGCCATCGGGATGCAAGCCGTAAGCCTGCCAATCGGTGAGGGCGTCCGGGGACTCGATGATCCAGCGCGCCAGATACATCGAGCAGAAAGCGTCGAAGTCAGGTTGCTTGTGTGTGACCAGCCACAGAAGATCATTTTTCTGCTGGGCAAATCTGTCGCGAATGAGTTGTGCCTTGTGCAGCACGGCGGCTGAGGCTGAAGGGAACTGACCATCGCCGGGGAAGTGATGATCGATGACAGCCAGCGGTTCGTTGCTGCCCCAGCAGGTGCCGCCGACGTCGGTTGCGAGTTCACTGGCGAATAGCCGTCCCGGAGATTCCGTCGCGGCGCCGGCGTCTCTAAGGCGAGGATCGCTAGTGAACACCGTCCCGAAATCGACGTAACGATACCTGAACGTGAGCGCCATTTGTTTGACTCAGGGGGAGCAGCCTGGGCGGGAAACAAATTCTAGCACGCAACGCTAAGAGAGCAGATGAAATTCGTGTAAAGGACGGGGGACGTATGCCTATGGGTTAGCTTTCGCGGGCTGCCAAAAAGCCAGAACAGCAGATCCCTCGCAGGCTATTAAAGCCCGCTCGTGATGACAAAAATAAGGGTCTGTACGGCGCAGCTAGAGCTTCGCCCCTTCAAATCAGGATGTAAAGCAAATCCAGATGAGTTCTAGTAGCGATCGCCCAACCCGGGCTCCGCTCTAGCTTAGCAAGGACTCGGTGATGTGGAGCCATTCCTGTTCGAGCGATGTTTTAGCCGGAATTTTATCGGCGCGCTTGTACCAATAGCCCGCATTGGATGAATCGCCCTCTTTGCGGTGCAGGTAAGCATGGACCCATGCGCCGGCGGGGCCTTCATCTTGCTGAGCGGATTCGTGGGCGCGATTCCAGTCGCCCTTGGCATCCCACCATAACCCGGCGAGGGCGAAGTTCAACTGACGGGGCGGCTCGTCGCGAAGCAGGGAGTCGCGGAATTCTTGCACGGTCATGGGGAATAGATTAGCAGGACAAGATTAATCTAGAGTGAACCAAGGTTAGTGTCCAGAAGAAGGACGTGAACCTGGGGCACCGTGCAAACCGCTCTAGTTTGTGGGGATTGCCGCGGCGTCGCCGACAAAATCGACGGCTGGTTTGTGCGGGATGATGCCGGCGGCGTAGCCCATTTCTAACAGCTTGGTTATCGCCTCGCGGCCATCTTTGCCGTAATCGAGGGTGCGCTCGTTCACGTACATGCCGACGAACTTGTCCACCATTTGCATTTCCAGATCGCGGGCGAACTGCATGGCATACTGCAACGCTTCGTCGCGGTTGTCGAGAGCATAGCGGATACTGTCGCGCAGAGCGGTGCAGCAGGCAGCCATCAGCTCCGGGCCCAGGTCGCGGCGGATGACATTGCCGCCCAGAGGCAGAGGCAAACCGGTTTGATCGCGCCACCACTTGCCCATGTCCACAATCTTGTGCAGCCCTGACTTGTTGAAGGTCAGTTGTCCTTCGTGAATGATGAGCCCCGCTTCGTACTTGCCCTCCAGCACTTTGGGAATGATCTGGTCGAAGGGCACAACTTCGGTCGCGATATCGGGCGCGAACAGCTTCAGCACGAGGTACGCTGTCGTCATCGTTCCCGGCACCGCGATGCGGCAGCTGGCGATCTCGTCGAGCGGAATCCCGCGCGCGGCGACGATCATGGGGCCATAGCCTTCGCCAACGCTGCCGCCGGTGGGCATCACCGCGTACTTGTCCTGAATGTAGGGATAGGCGTGAAACGATATGGCGGTGATATCGTAAAAGCCGTCCAGGGCCTTGCGATTGAGGGTCTCGATGTCACAAAGGGTGTGGCTGAACTTCACGTCGGGAACGCGAATTTTGCTGGTCGCCATCCCATAGAACATGAAAGCGTCGTCAGAGTCGGGACTGTGCGCGACGGTGATTTCGCGGGCGCTTTTTCCGGAACTATGGGTCATAAGAGTGCAGTCGCTCAGGCGATGCCTGAGTCCAAGATTACAGGTTGCGGAAAATCACGGCAAATGAAGCGGCGTTATAGGCTCCGACGCAATCGACCGGCAGCCGCCGCGGCGATCATGACCTTCGACACTTCGGCGAAGAGGAACGGATACAGTCCAAAGAATGCAGCCTGCCGCCAGCTATGGGTTATGACTGCGAGCCAACTGATGCCGGCGACAAACAGAACGACTTCGGCGACGACCGCGGCCGTCAGGTTCCGAATGAAGCTGGGCTGCCCGCGCTCGGCGATCCAGCCGGCCAAAAACGCGATCACCGGATATGCCCACAAATATCCGCCGGTTGGACCCAACATCTGGGCGAAACTGCCTGGACCCGCTGAGGCGAAGACCGGCAATCCCATCGCTCCCCAAGACAGGTAAAGAGCGGCAGCGGCAAATCCGCGACGGCTGCCGAGGGAAAGTCCCACCAGCAGCACTCCAAAGTTGGCCAAGGTGAGAGGCACCGGCGTGAAGGGCAGAGGCACGGCGAGACGCGCGCAGACGGCAATGACGGCGCTGGCGCAAATCACGATTGCGGTTTGCTTGACCAGACCAAGCGGTTGTTCTGTGACCTGCGAATCGATATGAAGTGCTTTTGACATTTGCAGCCTCCGAATACCAGGACAAAAACTACTCAGGGCGCTTCTCTTCGACGGCGGCATCGCCGTTGGGACCAGCGTTCCCGGGACCAACTTGGGCCGCGGTCGGCTGCTCCAGCCCAACCGTTTCCGACGAAAGGCTGGGCGCAGGTTGCTCGCGGAGGTGCCGCTTGACGCGGAAATGTATCGCCACGACGACGGCGACAACGGCCGCGGTGCACAGCACCAGGACCGTGAAGAAAACTTTGATTACCACAGAGACTTAGGATATCAGAACGCGGAGGTCCTTAGTCATCGTCCGGTGGCCAGCAAGCCGAGAATCGACCAACATGATAGTCGGTACAGTTCAAAAATTCGGTCTTGCCAGGAAGCACGATAGGCGGAGGAAGCAGGGTCCCAGCTGGCGCAGTTGCAGTCACCGCCCGATGAAACTTGTCGTCGGCCTCCATGTACTTCTGTATCTCGTCCAGCAGTTGGTCATACTGGTAGTTGAGTAAGGAATATTGCCCGAACAGCGATGCTAGGCGATGACCTCCGTCTCGCATTTCCCAGTCAGCAAGCGCGTGCTCCTCGGCAGCGTCCCGCTGTCGCATTTGCGATACGAGTTCGGAATTCGCAGCCTGGAAAAGCCTGAAAGCGGCTTTCGCCGTGGCGCGCTGTTCGGGCCCGAGGAGCGCGAACACGTCGTCCAGGCAGGATTCTCCTCGCGCTTCGAGACTGATGAGATCGGAAGTCGAAGTGTTCGCCGGCGCCTTTTTCAGGGCGTTGTACTTCTTCTCAACTGAGGCGCAATGCTTGGAAACCGGTATTCCCGCGTCAGGAGCGGATACCGCAGGCAATGGAAATTGTGTGCTCTGAGCGACAACCACGGTGGTAGAGATCAGTATTGCAGCGAGGAATGTTGCGCGCATGACTTTCTCCGTCTGGGTAAGATTGTACGATCACGCGCTTGACGGGCGGCGGGGTGTTGGTGCCATCCCTGGCGATCGTCAGCTTACCCTTTTGGCTACGCCCGGTTGTACGTCTGCCTCATGCTAGTGTCCCGAATCAGAAGTTCATTAAATAACTCCTAGCCTTGTGTCAGGGCGCGGCTTCAGCCGTGCCGAACCACAGCCCAAGAAAACATGGCCTTTAGGCCCTGCGGCGAAAGTTGAAGGCCGCATTCAGTTCGTAAATGAATCTCTGACTCACTACGCCAGGTCGAACTTCAGTTCGCCTAGTTTCTCCAGGCTACAGGCAATCTTGTCACCGGATTTCAGCCAAACCTGCTTTTCCTTGGGCATGCCCCAGATCACTCCTTCCGGCGTGCCGGTGAAGATGATGTCTCCCGGCCGGAGGGAAATGCGCGCCGAGGTATAGCTGATGATCTGGCGGCAGTTGAAGATCATGTCGTTCGTGTTGGACGACTGCCGGGTGTCGCCATTGACCCTGCATTCCAGTTTCAGATTGTCGGGATCAACCTGTTCGGCGGTGACGAAATAAGGACCCAAGGGAGCAAAGCCGTCCGAAGTCTTGCCCACCATCCACTGGCCGCCAGTGTCGAACTGTAGGTCGCGGGCGGTGAAATCGTTGCCAGTAGCATATCCTGCTACAAAGGACAGCGCATCTGCTTCGGAAATGCTGCTCGCCTCCTTGCCCATCACGATCACCAGTTCAATCTCATAGTCAAACTTGGTAGCTACGGCCGAGGGCAACTTAATGGTGCCGCCATTACCCAGAAGCGAGTTGTTGTACTTGTTGAATAGGACCGGCTGCTTGGGGATAGGCAACTTTACCTCCTGCGCGTGCCGACGGTAATTCAAGCCTACGCAGATGATCTTTTCCGGGCGCGTGACCAGCGGTCCATACTCGATAGTTTCTTCCTTAAGAAACAACTTCTGCGTACGATTCGATTTCATGGCGGCTTCAACCACTGCCTGAACACTGGCGCCCTCGTCGTTCTGCAACATGTCATCGAGATTAGCGGGGGAGTACAAATTCAGAATGGCTGCGGCTTCCTTAACGTCGAGGATGCCCTTGCTGGTCTTGGCTCCCAGTCGGTATTCGCCATTGCGTCGCATGGTCAGCAAAATCAGACCGTGCGCCACACCTTGCTTCTGGTGGCCTGTCGTCTGAGCCTCCGCGCGAACGGCGTTCAACCCGCCCAGGGCCGCCACAGCGCCGATCGCGCTTGCCCCTTTTAAGAAACTTCTGCGGTTCGACTTCATAGAAGCACTCCTTTGTAAGGTGGCCCCATCGCAAATAAAAAGACCTGACCTGCAGACTATCGCACGACTTCCGCCGGTTCAACCATGCCCACTCTGACGCGCAACGTCTTGGGTATAAAGAAAAACGTGATCATCGCTCCCACCATCAAAATCCCTGCAATGATGTACAAAGCAGCAGACCGATTGGAAGAAACGAGTCTTGCCCATATAGGAATGTTCGGACCAAAATAACCGCCCAAGTTGCCCACCGAGTTCACAATACCAATACCAGCGGCGGCGGCAGTTCCAGCTAGAAATGCGGACGGTAACGGCCAGAACAATGGCATAGACCCAATAACCCCGAGGGTCCCTATGGACAAAAAGACGATGGCTAAAACAGGATTAGACGCAAACACCCCGCTTAAAACTAAACCAATCGCTCCAGCAGTGACATTCAGTACATAATGCAGTCGCCGCTCGCCTGTCTTATCCGAATGACGGCTCAGTAAGATCATGCCAATAACGGCCACCCCGTATGGGATGGCGGTGATCACACCAACCCCGAAGTAACCCTTTATACCAAATGCCTTCACAATTGTCGGAAGCCAGAAGGCAATACCGTACAAGCCAATCATCAAGGTGAAATAGATCGCGCACAACACCCACACCTTACCGCTTCTAAAGGCATCGATCAGTTTATGTTCCGTTTTGTGCTTGTCTTCCGCCACAAGGTTCTGCGCCAGTAACGTTTTTTGCTCACTGGTGAGCCACTTGGATTCTTCAATGCTGCTGTCCAGGTAGTAGATTACCCAAACACCCACAATGATAGAGGGAATGCCTTCAGCCAGGAACAACCACTGCCATCCCGACAATTTCATCGCGCCCGATAGCAAATCCATGATCGAGCCGGATATCGGGTTGCCGATTACTCCGGAGACTGCAATGGCTGCTACAAACCAAGCGGTCCGCGTTGCTCGGAGCCTTGAGGGATACCACAGGGTCAGATAAAAAATGACGCCTGGGAAAAACCCGGCTTCCGCTATGCCCAGAAGACAACGCATTGCATAGAATGACCATGCTCCTTTTACAAATATCATGCACGCGGATATAATGCCCCAGGAAATCATGATCCTGGCAATCCACATGCGTGCACCAAACTTCTTTAACAGTACGTTGCTGGGAACTTCAAAAAAGAAATACCCTATAAAGAAGATACCAGCTCCCGTGGCGAAAGCCGCATCACTTAGAGACAAGTCTTTAAGCATTTGCAGCTTTGCAAACCCCACATTGACCCTGTCGAGATACGCAAGAATGTAACAGAGAAAAAGGAATGGAATTAAACGCAGGTCAACCTTGTGGTACGTCTGCGCCTCAAAGCTGCTATCGGATGTCATACTAACCTCCGTAAGCCGGAACTGCCGGTTTAGCCCTGCCCCCACTATAAGCCCGCCGATGGCTTCCAGCGCAGCTATTTTTTACTTTGGCTGGGTACCGCGCCTCGCCACTGGTATTGTGACCGCGTAAAGGGTGAGTCGGGAACGCATTTGTCGGGAGGCATTGCGCGAGTTACACCTTGGACATTGCGGATCGAAATGGGAGTTCCGGTACGATTGTCCGGAGCGGCAGGAAATCAATCGGCCGCTGATCGGCGGACTGCAGCCGTTGCGAACAGTATTGCGGGCTCTGGCGCTTCCTCGGTTGGCCGATGGCCAGAGCAACCGCAAGCAGGCCGCCAGGGTCATAGCAAGCCTACAAACCAGAAAAAGGCAGAAAGCAACCATCGCTTTCTGCCGTGTCTTTAATTAACGTAGAATGTCCAGTCCTGCTGGCCGGTCATTACATCGACGGATTCAAACCGGCTGCTACGACCGTGTTCACGTACAGATTGTCACTACCACTCACCGGACGGTTTACTCCCCCATTGAATGCCTGCGAGTAGACGCCGGTACAGCCCAAACTGACCTTAACAGTGCTGGTCACTACAGGCTTGGTGTTGTACCAGGTGAATGTCACGGTATCGCCGTTGACAGGGGAGTTCGGGCCTGCCGGGAACTCAGCTTGCGGATAGGGTTCTATGGTGGGCGTTGTGGTCCCAAGATAAACATTGTGCGGTGGAAGAATCAGTGAATCCCCTCCAGCCAAGATTCCATTGCGATAGCCAATATACTCAGGTATCCACTTGTAGAGCTGGCTGAACTCTTTGCTTCCTCCATACACATTGTCGAAGGCGTGCTGGAACATCGTGTCCGCGACGGACCATGCACTGACTCCACTGGTCGGCAGAACGTAACTTGCGCCGCCGTTGTTAGCACCCAACCAGGCATAGGCCGTAGCCAGCAGCATGTTCAGGTCACTCTGCTTGTAGGTGCACCCGGACCGGCAAATCTGCGGACCAAAAGGAATAGTCCACAACGCATACGGGAGCGACCAGTCACTGCCCGTAAGATTAAACTCATTAGAGTAAAGCCAATCCAATAGCTTCGGCAAGACAACGTAAATACGAGTGTCACACTGCTGTCCCATGTAAATCTGAACTGAGCAGTACTGAGTACTGAATGAGTGCCTCCGATACGAGTCCGGCATCAAAGCTCGCTGTTCCCATGCCACCTGGGATGGGGAATGGTCCGCCAGTGGCGGGTGTGTACTCATAGATTCGTTCTGCATCGGCCAGACTGGCATCGACGCGCATCTGCAGCTCGTTGACGTTGTTGTCGACCAAGCCTTGTGGGCCGAAGCAACCCATAAGCCAGCAGTTATACAGCGCCGGTATCTCGCATTCCCGGTCGCGCATGGTATCGGTCTCAGGAGCGAAAGCATTCCAAATGATGCGTTGGTTCTGGTTAGCCCAGCCGCCGCTCGGCGAGAAGAATGGATACAGAAAGTACTCAACTGCTCGCGTGTCAGGCGTCGAAGCATCGACTGTGACGTAGTTTCTAAAAGCGTGCATGGCATCGCCATCGGTAAAGCGGTTCCACTCGCTGTCCGTAGTGCAACAGTCGTGCAGCTTCTGCCAATCGGACACCTGGTCGTGTATGCGCTCGGCGACCGTATTCCATGACGATGGGTTACCCACGTTGACCCAGGTGCAGCTTCCTTCAATGGTCTTGCTGCCTAGAGTTCCACTCCAACGAGGCCGGCATACAGCGTTCCTCGCGTTCGGACACTGTGTGCCCGACGACGTGCAGGCTGAGATAGCTACCTGAACGTTTGTACCATCCGTTACAGGCGACCACGCTCCGTAACTGTGGCGTGCCTGCCAATTCGTTGCACTGCTCAGCACAAGACCAACACCGTAAGCTACCCGCGTGCCGTCATAATTCCATATTCGAAGCGGACCCGTCGTCAGGCCACTGCTGAAATTGTCTCCACCAAAGTATTGCCCAAGAGCGTTAAGTTCAGCATCCAGCATCTGCACGACGCTCTGCACGCCGTAGCAGGCCGAACCGCATTGACTTAGAGTCTGCCCATAACTAGTACTATGACCACATAGAAAGGGATACAGGTAGATACTTATTTGTAAGCCTTGTCTCGGTCTATAGCTGGGACATGACGAAGCGATCTCGGATTCGGTTGTCCAAACAGGAACGGCAGG
>Ga0181526_10000111_pt1 | contig 82224 bp, 68 predicted proteins | sample PEATcosm2014_Bin_35_FD_119750 | JGI IMG/M metagenome (GOLD analysis project Ga0181526, IMG submission 119750) | Peatland microbial communities from MTU Mesocosm Facility, Houghton, MI, USA - PEATcosm2014_Bin06_30_metaG | ecosystem: Environmental > Terrestrial > Soil > Wetlands > Peat | place... | reverse complement strand
GGGTGGTTGGGAACCTGGTTGTGGGCGGGGGCAAAGGCCGCCGGAGGAAGGCCGATGAGGCCAACCAATCGGGCGTCAAGGGCCTGCTCGGCGGACTCAATCTTCCAGGGCTCGGCTGACCAGAGTCCACTCTTCCCTGTCCACTGCTTTCAGGAGGCACGCACCGTGACCCGCTACGCCGAGCCGATGGCGAGGCTCATTGAAGAGTTGAAGAAGCTGCCGGGGGTCGGCACCAAGAGCGCCCAGCGCTACGCATTTCATATCCTGCGCGCGAGCGACGACGACGCCTCTGCGCTAGCCGAGGCGGTGCGCGGCCTCAAGGCCAGCCTGCGCCTCTGCTCCATCTGCAACAGCGTCACCGACGTCGATCCTTGCCTCTACTGCTCCAGCCCCACACGCAACCATCGCCTGGTCTGCGTCGTCGAGGAGCCAACCAGCATCGACACCGTGGAACGGACCCAGAGCTACCAGGGCATCTATCACGTGTTGCACGGAACCCTATCGCCACTGCACGGCGTCGGTCCCGACCAGCTTCGCACCGGAACTCTGGTCGCACGGGTCGAGCGCGGCGAGGTGGACGAGGTGATCCTGGCCACCAGCCCCACTCTCGAAGGCGAGGCTACAGCCCATTGGCTGGCCACCGCATTGCGCGGCTCTTCGGTCAAGATCACACGCATCGCGACCGGCGTACCAGCCGGCAGCGACATCGAATACGCCGACGAAGTGACCATGACCCGAGCGCTGGAGGGGCGAAGAGAGGTGTAGCCTTTCCTAACCGGGGAGCAATCCCTCAGGGACTAAAGCCGGCGTTAATTATGCGGTGCTCACTGCTGGACTGAAAAGGCTGCGAAAAATGCCCCGGCTTAACGCGAGAATCACGAAAAGACTTTTTCCGCGGCTAAAGCCGGTGAGGATTATGCTGCCTTTAGGCGGGGGTTGAAAACCCCGACTGCCTCCGCACTGTGTTTTCCAAAACTTGTGAAGTCGTGCCCTTTCAAAACAGTTCTTTGTGAAGAGCTTTCCTCAACCGATTCATCTGGGTGCAACCGGATTGTCATAGACTGAGAACTAACCACCGGCCGCGGCTCTTGTCCTGCGGACCCCCAACCGGAGAATCCGCCATGCAGGATGCAATCGCCACAGGCCAGGGCAAGACCACGCCCCCGATTCCTCCACAAAACTCTGATGCCATCATTCGCGCCGCGGGGATCGAAAAGTATTACGCCCAGCCCAGCCAGAACCGCATTCAGGTGATCTCCGCCACCGACCTGTCCATTGTTCCGGGCGAGATCGTGGCTCTGCTCGGCCCCTCCGGCTCAGGCAAATCGACGATGCTGCGCATGTTGAGCGGCCTCTCGACGCCCACTGCCGGCCAGGTCTACTGGCACGAACGGCCGATCGCCGACGCCGAGATCAACGTCTCCATCGTCTTCCAGAGCTTCGCCCTCTTCCCCTGGCTCACCGTGCTTCAAAACGTCGAAGCGCCACTCCAAGCTCGCGGCATGGATCCGGACGAGCGACGCGAACGCAGCATGAAGATGCTGGATACGGTCGGTCTGGACGGCTTTGAGGCGGCCTATCCCAAAGAGCTCTCCGGCGGAATGAAGCAGCGAGTCGGCTTTGCCCGCGCCCTGGTCGTCGAGCCCGAGGTGCTCTTCATGGATGAGCCATTCAGCGCTCTCGATGTGCTCACCGCCGAGAACCTGCGCAGTGAGCTGCTCGAGCTCTGGGCCAACAAGACCATGCCCACTAAAGCTGTCTTCCTGGTGACCCACAATATCGAAGAAGCGGTGCTGCTAGCCGACCGCATCATCGTGTTGGGCCGCAATCCCGGCCACATCCGCACTGATTTCCGTGTCGAACTCTCACAGCCCCGCGACCGCAAAACAGAAGCTTTTACCAAGCTCGTCGACTACATCTACAAAGTGCTCACCCAGCCTGACACGGCCCCTGCCGAGGCCCCCGAGCAGCAAGTCAAAGTCCGCGACCAGCGCCAGATGAAATATCAAATGCTGCCTCACGCCCGACCCGGCGGCATCGCCGGCCTGCTGGAACTGCTGCTCGACAAGGGCGGCCGCGACGATGTCTATCGCTTGGCAGATGATTTAGCTTTCGAGATCGACGACCTGCTGCCGATCGTCGACGCCGCCCAACTGCTCGGCTTCCTCCGGATCGAGGAGGGCGACGCTGCGATCACCACCGCCGGCGCCGAGTTCGCCAACTCGGAGATCCTTCGCCAAAAAGAACTCTTCCGCGACGCCGCCGTGGCCAACGTTCTGCTGCTGCGCCAGATTCGCCGGGCGCTGGAATCCAAGAGCAATCACACCGTCCCGGAGGACTTCTTCATCGATATGCTCGACGAGCAGTTCAGCGAGGAGGAGTCTCAGCGCCAGATTGAGACTGCCGTCACCTGGGGCCGTTACGCCGAGCTCTTCGACTATGACGCCGGGCACCGCCGCTTCATACTGCCCGATGCGCCCGGAGATGAGATCGCCGATGAGATTGCCGACAATGGGGGCAGCAAGTGAAGCCTCAGCATCCTCTTGCGCGAACATTGGTTGTCGCGCGAAGCTGGCCCTTTTTCATCGACCTGGGTGTGGCGGCCTGCGGGCTGACCATCTTTTTTTCGCTTGTCAGCACGGGCATGTATTGGATGGGCAAGCCGGTGCCCGTTGCACCCATCTCAACCTCCATTGGCGCGTTGCCAGTCTATGCCTTCTACTCAGTCGTCCGCATCTCCATTGCCTATCTGCTCAGCCTGATTTTCGCCGTCAGCTACGGGTATATCGCGGCGTATAACCCCAGGGTCGAGGCCTGGATGATCGCGGTCCTGGACATCCTACAATCCATCCCTGTGCTCAGCTTCTTGCCTCCCGTCGTGCTGGCCATGGTCGCCCTCGTCCCCGGCCACCAGATGGGTATCGAGATGGGCGTCATTCTGCTGATCTTTACCGGGCAGGTCTGGAATCTGGCCTTCAGCTTCTACTCGTCGCTGAAAAGCATTCCCCGGGAGATGATCGAGGCCTCGCGCATCTATCGCTACTCGGCCTGGCAACGATTCTGGCAGCTTGAGATGCCCTACTCAGCCATCGGCCTGGTCTGGAACTCCATCGTCTCGGTCGCCGGAGGATGGTTCGCCCTGATCGCCTGCGAGATGTTCACCATGGGCACGCGCAACTTTCAGTTGCCCGGCCTGGGCAGCTATCTGCAAACAGCCACCGCCGATGGCAACCTGCGCGCCCTCGTGGCCGGATTCACTGTCGTTATTCTGATCGTCGTTGCGACCGATCAACTCGTCTGGAGGCCGCTCATCGCTTGGAGCGACAAATTCAAATTCGAGCAGGTCGAGTCTGCCGAGCGGGTCACCTCGCCCATTCTGGACCTGCTGCGGCGCTCCACCCTCTTCAGCACTCTGCCCGGCCGCATCTGGAACGGCCTCTCTGAACCCATCTATCGCCGAATGGCCCACTCCAGGGAATGCCGCACCATTCAACCGTTAGATGAAGATCTGTCCGGAAAGAAAACATCCGCTTGGCTTTGGACTTTGGCCGCCATGGCCACTCTGATCGTTTGCTGGGGAGTACTGCACGCCACTCTTATGCTTGAAACCGTCACCTGGCCCGAGCTTCGCCTGCTGCTTGAGGGTGCGGGCGCGACATTTCTGCGCGTCAACGCCGCCCTGCTCATCTCCGCAGCATGGACAGTTCCGGTCGGTGTCGCCATCGGATTGAACCCCCGGATCGCCCGCTTTGTGCAGCCGCTTGCCCAGGTCATGGCCTCGGTTCCGGCGACGGCCTTTTTTCCCATCCTGCTGATCGGCCTGGTCAAGATCGGCGGCGGGCTGGGCATTGGGTCCATTGCTCTCATGTTGCTCGGAACCCAGTGGTACATCCTCTTCAACGTCATCGCCGGAGCCATCTCCATTCCCTCGGATCTGCGTGAGGTCGCTACGCTTTATCACTTCACCCGCTGGCAGCGCTGGACCAAGCTGATCCTTCCCGGCATCTTCCCTTATCTCATCACCGGCATGGTCACGGCCTCTGGCGGAGCCTGGAACGCGTCTGTTTTCGCGGAGTACACCCATCTGGCCGACCGGACTCTGCAAACGATCGGCCTGGGCGCGCAGATTGACGCTGCCACCGACAGCGGCCGCTTTCCCGTCCTGCTGCTGGCGACGATCTTCATCTCGCTGATGGTGGTCAGCATGAACCGCCTGGTTTGGCGCCGCCTCTACCACCTGGCCGAGACCCGCTATAAACTCGAAGGCTAACGACTCCGCCGAGCATGTGAAATGAGCTAACTTACGCGGCTCATGTCGGCGACCTTGCCTGCCGGCTCCTTATCGACAAGCGGCACCCAGAAGCGGAAGCAGGCACCCTTGCCCGGAGGACTCTCAGCTTCAATTCCACCATCGTGCGCTGCCAGGATAGCCCGAGTGATGGCCAACCCCATTCCCGTTCCCTTGCCTTTGCTGGCCCCCCTTTTGCCCCGATAGAACTTCTCGAAGATGAAGGGCAGATCGGCAGCATCGATGCCCGGTCCATCGTCCTCGACGATGAACTCCAGCCGGTCCCGGTTGCGGCGGCTCCCGAGCAGGATGCGTCCGCCGGGCGGCGCAAAGCGGGCAGCATTTTCCAGCAAGTGGCGCAGCACGCGGCCCAGCAGGTGCGGATCGAACCAAACGAGCTTATCCAATTCATTCGCTCCCTCCGGATCATCCGATGCGATCACTACCCTATGCTTTCCGAGTACCGCCCGCGATTCCTCGACTGCCTGATCGAGCAGCGCCCGCGGATGCTGCGGCGCAAGCCGGACCTCGACCACGTTGGCGTCGATCTGGGCCATCTCGACCGCTTCGCCGATCAGCCGGTCAAGCCGCGAAGCCTCTTCGTCGACAATGGCCGCCAGGTCACGCCGCACCGCCTCATCCATCCCCTCGGAATCCAAGAGCGTTGTCGCGGCGGCGCGTATCGAGGTAAGCGGTGTACGCAACTCGTGCGTCAATGAATCGATCAGGGCGGTGCGCAACCGTTCTCCCTCGCGGGATGCCCCCAGGTGCGCCGCGGCCTCAATCGCTGTGGCCCTGGTGAGCGCGATGGCCACCTGTGCACTGACGGCCGTCGCCACTTCGTGCGGGAGCAGCGCCGGCCGCAGGCCCAACGCCCCAACGGGCCACAGCCCCAGCATCAGTGCCCGCGCCGTGAAACCTCCCGGTATGACCAAAGTTGGATTCTGGCCTTCGGTCATCGCCCGAAGGCTGGGCTGGATGCTGATCGGCAGATCCGAGGTCGAGGTATAAAACCGGTCCTGATCGCGAACATAGAGGACCACCCCGTCCAGGGCGAAGATGCGCGCAATCATGCGAGGCAGGTCGCCGATCAGACCGGCGGCATCTTCGTGCAACATCACTTCCTGCGCCAGTTCGTAGAGCCGTTCGACTTCTTCGCGGCGCTGCTCGGCCTGGCGCTTTTGCCGCCGCGCGTGTTCGGCCACCCGGCTCACCACTACACAAGAGGCTAGAAACGAGATCATGGCCACCCACTCCTGGCCGCTGGCTAGCCGGAGAGTCCCGACAGGAAGCAGAAAGTAATAGTCGAAGGAGAGTGCGCAGAGTGCGGCGATATAGAGCGCCAGCCACTGCCCGGCCTGGGTGGAAGACCATACCACCAAGACCAGAAACGCCATCCCCGCCGCGGTCGAATCTGCTCCCATCCATACCAGCAATATCGTGGCCGCCACCGCAATCAGCGTTCCGAAGATCCAGTGGACAATTACCGGGGATTCAGAGAGTCCTTTCGTAGGTTTCATGGGATCGATCATACCCGCCCGCGCAAATGATGTAATCTTCTTGGTGGAAAGAAGAACGTCATGCCCGGCAGAATTCTGGTTATCGACGACGAACCTCAGATCACCCGCGTACTGCGCGCCTCACTCACCGCGCAGGCCTTTGACGTCCGCACCGCCAACGATCCTGAGGAGGGTCTGGTGACCTTCAGAGACTGGACACCGGACCTGGTGATCACCGACCTGATGATGCCCGGAATGAGTGGTATCGAGGTCTGCCGCGCCATCCGCGCCCACTCCGCAATCCCAATACTGGTTCTCTCTGTCCGCGACCACGAACGCTCCAAGGTTGAGGCACTGGACGCAGGCGCCGACGACTACGTGACCAAGCCGTTCAACACTCAGGAACTGCTGGCCCGGGTGCGCGCCCACTTGCGCCGTGCTCCGGAACGGACGACCTCGGCGGTCGAAGCTGGCGACTTCGTTGTAGATTCCGCCGCGCATGCAATCGCCGTTCTCGGCAAACCGATTCACCTTACGCCAAAGGAGTTCGATCTGCTGCTCCATCTGGCCCGCCATTCGGGCAAGGTCATCACTCACCGCGCGCTGCTAACCGCCGTCTGGGGAGCGCAGTCGGCGCATCAGCCGGAGTATCTACGCGTCTTCATCGGCCAGTTGCGCAAGAAGCTTGAAGCCGAGACCGGCAAGCAGTACATCCAGACAGAACCGTGGGTCGGGTATCGCTTTGTGCCGGAAGGATGGACCGGCAACGGGGAGCAGCAGTCAGAATAAATTGTGATGGGAGTCCGGCAGGCTGGCCAATCAGTCTCCACGACCCGATTGGAAGCCGTGGAAAAGCAACTTTGATCAGTACGCGTTGAACCGCCGCGTTGCATCGAGCAGAGGATGCAGAGGAAGTTTAAATCCGCGGCCACCCGCAGTTCACTTCCCAGCGGTTCTTTCGCCAGTTCGCCCTGGGAACTAGCGGCTGCTCACGAAGATCAGGAGTGCCAAGGTCAAGAAGAAAATGCGTGTCATAACAAAGTGTTCCTTGTCTTAAACTGGATAGTGCCACTTCTTGCCATCGCCGTCTTTGATTTCTTGCAATCGCAGTCTTTGATGAGAAACAACCTGAACTGCCGCAGCCGTTCCAGTTTTTTGCGAAATCAACAACTGTCAGCGATGATGGCACGCAAGCATCCAAATTTCATTCTGTGAATTTTGAATCACCCCTAACGCCTATGCAACAATCCGTCCCCGGGGTAACCGTAGGGTCACCTCTGCGGAAATCGCGGTGATTTGCTCCAGATTTGAGGCGTTTGGCTGAAACAGACGACTTGCCGGAGTTTGAAAGACGGGCAGGCTGAATTGCCTCCCAAGATTGGAGAAGCATTGGAAGTTGCAGGGGACAAAGGTGATTCAAAAAGACCAGCCTGGAGAGTAATTAGAAAAAGATTAGAGATAGTCGGTCCTGAATTGCCCATCGGTAACCAGTCGCGATGGCGCGGAGTAATGCAGAGTTTTCTTCGAGTGAGCGCTTCGGTTAGGGAGTTGGGCTCGACACAAACTTCTCGCCAACGCCCGGTTCCTTACGCTTTATTTAGGAAGTCTTTTGGATACTCAAACAAGGCGAGAGCCAGAATGACTCTAGAGCAGCCGATCCAACAAAGACCTGCTCGACGAAACGCGAGAACCATTATGCAAGATGTATGGATGTTGCTGTTCACGGTAGTTTTCTTCGGCCTGGCGTTTCTTTACGTCAAGGCGTGTCAGAAGCTGAGGTAGCCGATGCAATCCGACATCACAACCGTCGTAGCCCTGGTTTTATCCGTTCTGCTGCTGGGTTATCTCACCCTCACCCTGCTCTTCCCGGAGAAGTTCTGACATGTCCGTCAACGGCTGGTTGCAATTTACCATCTATTCCCTGATTCTGCTTGCTACCGTTCGCCCCGTCGGGATTTATCTCGCCCGGGTACTGGAAGGCGAACGGACCTGGCTCGACCCGATCCTCCGGCCCATCGAGCGTCTCGTCTATAAGCTCTGCGGCGTCAATGCCGAAAGCGAGATGAATTGGCGCGAGTACGCCTTTGCTGTGCTGGGCTTCTCCGCAGCGACCATGCTGATGACCTACGCCATCGAGCGGCTGCAGAACCATCTGCCGTGGAATCCGCAAGGGTTGGCTGCAGTCGGCCCCGATCTGGCTTGGAACACTGCCGCCAGCTTCACCACCAACACCAACTGGCAGTCGTATACGCCCGAAACGACGATGAGCTATCTCACGGAGATGGTTGGGCTTGCGACGCACAACTTCTGGTCGGCAGCGGTTGGAATCGTAGTGGCAGTGGCCCTGATTCGCGGCATCAAGAGGACCAGTTCCGGCACCATCGGCAACTTCTGGGTAGACATGACGCGCTCCCTCCTCTACATTTTGGCGCCGGCGTCGCTCATCTACGCGCTGCTTCTGGTTGGCCAGGGAGTGCCGCAAAACTTCAAGGCTTACATGGTCGCCCATCCTCTCGAGCAGCCCGCGCAAGTGCAAACCATCGGGCAGGGTCCGGTCGCGTCACAGGAAGCGATCAAGATGCTGGGAACAAACGGCGGCGGCTTCTTCAACGCCAACAGCGCTCACCCTTTTGAGAACCCGACGCCCTTCTCGAATTTCCTCCAGATCCTCTCCATCTTCATCATCCCGGCGGGGTTGACCTACACACTGGGTCGGATGACCGGCTCACCGGGCCACGGCTGGGCGGTGCTGGCGGCCATGTTCGTCTTGTTTGCCGCTGGATTCACCGTCGTCTACTGGGCCGAATCGCAGCCGCATCCGCTGATTCACAACGCAGCGCAGACCGGGACAGCCACCGCCCCCGCCGGCAACATGGAGGGCAAAGAGGTTCGCAACGGCATTGCTGCCAGTTCCCTCTTCGCCACCGTCACTACCGATGCCAGTTGCGGCGCCGTCACCAGCATGCACGACAGCTTTACTCCGCTGGGCGGCATGGTGGTGCTGACGAATATCATGCTCGGCGAAGTGGTCTTCGGCGGAGTGGGTTCAGGACTCTACGGCATCCTGATCATGGTGGTGCTCTCGGTCTTCATCGCCGGATTGATGGTGGGCCGCACGCCCGAATACCTGGGCAAAAAGATAGAAGCTTACGACGTGAAGATGTCGATGCTTTACGTGCTCATCTTCCCGTTCATCATCCTCTCGCTGACGGCAGCGTTTGTAATGGCGCCGACGATCGGCCTGAGCAGCCTGGCCAACCAGGGACCGCACGGGCTGACCGAGATTCTCTATGCGTTTACTTCGGGCGCGGGCAACAACGGCTCGGCCTTTGCGGGGCTCAACGCCAACACATGGTGGTACAACGTGGCAATCGGCTGGGACATGCTCTTTGGCCGGCTTTTCATGATGATTCCGGTGCTGGCTCTGGCCGGCAGTCTGGCGCAGAAGAAGAGCGTGCCTCCGTCGCCCGGCACCTTTCCGGTGAATGGATCGCTCTTTACCGTGCTTCTGATCGGCGTGATCCTCATTTTGAGCGCGCTTACTTTCTTCCCCGCCCTGAGCCTGGGACCGATTCTGGAACACCTGCTGCTCAAGACTGGTCAGCTTTTCTAACCGGCACAGCATTACGACAAGGCGAAACGGACTGTCATGCTAGAAAAAAAGTCACTTTGGAATACGGAGATCATGGGCCAGGCGCTTGTGGACTCGGTGCGCAAGCTCGATCCTCGCGGCATGGTCAAGAACCCGGTGATGTTTGTCGTCGAAGTAGGCTCTGTGCTCACCACGGCGCTGCTCATCGATAACACCATCCACCACCGCCCCGGCTTTGGATTTAACCTTCAGATTACCCTTTGGCTATGGTTCACTGTGCTCTTTGCCAACTTTGCCGAGGCCATGGCCGAGGGACGCGGCAAGGCCCAGGCCGATACGCTGCGCAAGGCCAAGGGCGAGACCGTCGCCAAGCGCTACACCGCGGACGGCGGCTTTGAAGAGGTCGCCAGTGGCCTGCTTCGCCTGGGCGATGTGATCTACGTCGTGGCGGGAAATTATATCGCTGGAGACGGCGAAGTCATCGAGGGGGTTGCCTCGGTCGACGAGTCGGCCATCACTGGCGAATCGGCCCCGGTAATTCGCGAGGCCGGTGGCGACAGATCGGCTGTCACCGGCGGGACGAAGGTGCTTTCGGACTGGATCAAGGTCCGCATCACCTCCAACCCCGGCGAGACTTTTCTCGACCGCATGATCGCGCTGGTCGAGGGCGCAACCCGCCAGAAGACACCCAACGAGATCGCGTTAAGCATCCTGCTCTCAGGCCTGACCATCGTCTTCCTGTTTGCTGTCGTAACGCTGCAGCCCTTCGCGATCTACTCCAAGGCCCCGCAAACGGTCTTCGTACTGGTATCACTCCTGGTCTGCTTGATTCCCACCACCATCGGCGGCCTGCTCTCGGCCATCGGCATCGCGGGCATGGATCGCCTCGTCCAGTACAACGTGCTGGCGATGAGCGGCCGAGCGGTCGAGGCCGCCGGCGACGTGAATACCCTTCTGCTCGACAAGACCGGCACCATCACCCTCGGCAATCGCCAGGCCACCGAGTTCATTCCCGCGCCGGATGTGAGTGCCGAGCGCCTGGCCGACGCCGCGCAGCTTTCGTCTCTTTCGGATGAAACCCCCGAGGGCCGGTCGATCGTTGTCCTGGCCAAGGAAAAGTACGGTCTGCGCGGGCGCGATCTGGCCGGCATTCATGCCGAGTTCGTGCCCTTTACCGCGCAGACCCGCATGAGCGGAGTCAATCTGCCCGGCGTGCGCATTCGCAAGGGCTCGGTGGACGCCATCGCCCGTTTCCTTGAAGAGCAGGGTTCGACGCTTTCAAAAAAAGTTCGCGATAGTGTGGACGATATCGCCAGGCAGGGCGGCACACCACTGGTCGTCGCCGAGAACTCGACAGCTCTGGGTGTCATCCACCTCAAGGACATCGTCAAGGGCGGCCTCAAAGAGCGGCTTGCACGATTGCGCGCCATGGGCATCCGCACGATCATGATCACCGGCGATAACCCACTGACTGCAGCAGTGATCGCCCGCGAAGCCGGCGTCGACGACTTCCTCGCCGAGGCCAAGCCCAAAGACAAGATGGACCTGATCAAGCGCGAGCAGGCCAAGGGCAAGCTGGTCGCGATGACCGGCGACGGCACCAACGACGCACCGGCGCTGGCCCAAGCCGATGTGGGCGTAGCGATGAACTCGGGGACGCAGGCGGCCAAGGAAGCCGGCAACATGGTCGATCTCGACTCGAACCCGACCAAACTGATTGAAATTGTGGAGATCGGCAAGCAGTTGCTCATGACCCGTGGCGCGCTGACGACATTCTCTATCTCGAACGACGTGGCCAAGTACTTCGCCATCATCCCGGCGATGTTTGCCGGAGTCTTTCCAGTGCTGGGCGCGCTCAACATCATGCGCCTGGCCACGCCTCAGTCGGCCATCCTCTCGGCGGTTATTTTCAATGCGATCATCATCGTCGCCCTCATTCCACTGGCTCTGAAAGGTGTCAAGTACGAGCCCAAGGCCGCCGACGTGCTGCTGCGCAACAATCTGGTGGTCTATGGCCTCGGCGGCATCATCATCCCGTTCATCGGCATCAAGGCTATCGACTTGGCCTTGGTGGCCCTGCATCTGGCATAAGGCGGGTTGCTTAAAATAGGGGCGTTGCCCCTTGAAGGAGATCGACCGTGCACTCTGTATCTACACTGGCTCCCGCAACAACGGCAAAGGCTGAAACTGCAAGTCATCCTGTCTGGATGACCTCGATCCGCTTCACCCTCGTCACCGCGCTTCTGCTCGGGCTGGGCTATCCGCTGCTGGTTACGGGCATTGCGAATCTGATCTTTCCTCATCAAGCGGGCGGCAGCCTCATCCAGCTTAAAGACGGCACTGTCATCGGCTCCGAACTGCTCGCCCAGAGTTTCACCTCCGACCGTTACTTCCATCCCCGCCCCTCGGCCGCAGGCAACGGCTATGACGCCACGGCTTCGGGCGGCACCAATCTGGCGCAGTCCTCGAAAACACTAGTCACACGCATCCAAGGCGATATCGACAAGCTGGCCGCGCAAAACCCAGGCAAGCCCGTTCCGATAGACATGGTGACAACCTCTGCCTCGGGTCTCGATCCCGACATCACGCCTGACAACGCCTTTTACCAGGTATCGCGAGTCGCCAAGGCCCGCAATCTGAGCGAAGAGAATGTGCACAAGCTCGTCGAGGATCACGTCACGCAGCGGCAACTGGGCCTGCTGGGTGAGCCGCGCGTCAATGTCCTTCTGCTCAACCTCGACCTCGACAAGCTCTCTAGATAGATTGGCTTCCGCCTTAGTCCAGCGAGGGTTGCGCTGGACCCGGAGCTTCAGCGCGGCTTAAGATCGGCTGATGGATGTTGTTGTGCTCGACGGCCAGCCCCTTACGCTGGCTGAGATTGAAGCTGTTTCGCTGGCCGCCGCTCCGGTGGCGATTGCGACCGCTGCCCTTGCCCGCATGGCTCAGAGCCGAGCGCTGATTGAAGAGATTCTGGCGGCCGGAAAGACGGTCTACGGTGTCAACACCGGCTTCGGCAAGCTCTCCGACCTGCACATTCCGCCCGCGAGCTTGGCTCAGTTACAAACAAATCTAGTACGCAGCCATGCCGGCGGCGTCGGCCGGCCCCTCTCAGAGGCTGAATCGCGGGCGATGCTCCTGCTGCGCGCAAATGTCCTCGCCAAGGGCTTTAGCGGCTGCCGGCCGGAGTTGGTTGAGTTGCTCGCGGCGATGTTGAACGCTGGCGTGCATCCGGTGATTCCCGAAAAGGGCTCCGTAGGCGCGAGCGGCGACCTTGCGCCCCTGGCTCATCTTGCGCTCGCGGTGATCGGCGAGGGCGAGGCGTTTTACAGGGGAGAGAGAATGCCGGGTGGCGAAGCATTGCGCCAAGCCGGGCTCGCGCCTATCGTGCTGGCGGCTAAAGAGGGCCTAGCGTTGCTCAACGGCACGCAGGCAATGACCTCCGTGGCCGCATTGGCCTTGGCGCGTTCACTCAGGCTCGCGCACCTGGCCGATTTGGCGGGCGCCATTTCGCTGGAAGCTCTGATGGGCACACCGGATGCTTTCGATCCACGCATCCAGCAGGTCAGGCCGCACGCTGGGCAGATTCAAGCCGCTGCGCATCTGGTTGATCTGCTTGCGGATTCGGAGATTCGCGAGGCTCATCGTGAGCACGACTCGCGCGTGCAGGACGCGTATTGCCTTCGCTGCATGCCGCAGGTGCATGGGGCGGTTCGCGACGCGCTGGAGCACGTTCGGGGAATTCTGGAGATTGAGTCGGGTTCGGCAACGGACAATCCGCTCGTCTTCCCCGAGAACTCAACCAAGACGTTTGGCCGCGGAGCGGTTCTGTCGGGAGGGAATTTTCACGGAGCGCCGCTTGCCTATGCCTTTGACTACGCTGCGATTGCACTCACCGACCTGGCCTGCATCACCGAGCGCCGGATCGACAGGCTGCTGAATATCGACATTAGCGAGGGGCTGCCGGCCTTCCTTTCGCCCAATCCGGGGCTCTCATCTGGCCTCATGATCGCCCAAATCGTGGCAGCCGCTCTGATCAGCGAGTGCCAGGTGCTCGCGCATCCCTCTTCCACAGTCAATATTCCTACCGACGGCGGCAAGGAGGATCACGTTTCGATGGGCATGACCGGGGCGCTAAAGTTGCGCCAGATCGTTGACAACGCGGAGCGGATCGTCGCCATCGAGCTGATGTGTGCGGCTCAGGCTCTCGAATTCCGTCGGCCGCTCAAGGCTAGCCGCAAGGTCGAACGGGCTCATGCGGCGGTGAGGGCGATTGTGCCGCGGCTTGAACAAGATCGTAGCCTATCCCCGGAGATCGAGGCGTTGGCCGCAGCCCTAAGGGCTGGAGTCTTCAACGAGTGGTGCACTATTTGATGCTGAGATCGCCGTCCGCATCTACCACCAGCGTGTCGCCTTGAATCTGCAACGAGTGAATCTTCAGCCTTTCCAGGGTCACCTTGTAGCCGGAGGAAGCGGTCGAACCTTCCAGGGCCTTGCGCAGCAGCTCCGCCGCGTTTACCTTCAGGCTGGACGGAATCTGGTGACTCAGGAACGGCATCAGAACGAAATTCAGCTCCTCATGGTCGGAGACTTTGTCCACACGGGCGTCTTTGAATCCAATGGTTTCACCCTCGCCACCCGGCGCCAGTGAGACCTCGGCCGGCATTGAGAGGGAGATTCCAATACAAGCGCCACCCACCTTCTTTCCCAATCGCGAATGGGTCTTCACGCTCACGACAAATCGATCCTGCACGAAACTTAGCTTGGGGTCGTCTGCGAAGACAAAACAAGGGCTTTGCGCATTCCCCTTCAAGTAATAGCGGCCGTCGGAACCGCTAAAGAGCTGCTGCCTTAACGTACGTTCGAGCGCCTCGCGGCTCACCTTCAGCTCCACGCCGTCCAGCGGAGACGCTCCCAGGCCCGCCAGCAGGAGCACGCTGGTCACCAATCGCCGGATCGTTGTCATACCAATATCCTGCCACCCGGCCCGGATGCGGCGCGAATTTTGCACAAGAAAATGAGGCCGCAAACCCGTGATCCGCAAGCGGAATTCCAACTTAACTTATTCTATTAATTATCGCTTATTGCACATTTAGCGATAGTCTAGCGAGGCCGATTGTACCCTCTACGGTGCAAATTGGCTATTGATTTATGAAGAAAAAATACGTAAAATAAGACAGTAATAATTCCCTCCGAGCCGACAGTGGTGCCCGTCGGTGGAGGATGTACAGGCAATAGATCCCAGTCAAGGACCCAAAACAAAATGGCAAAGCGTCGCGGAAATCCGAATTGGGGCAAGCCGGAGCCGATTGGCCCGGTTGTGCCCACGGTGACTTCCTTCGAACAAATCGTGAGGGAGTTCAAACTCAGCCCGGACCAGTACATCCGGTCCACCCGCCTGCGGGAGTGGGCTCGCCGGAACAAAAACTCGAAGTACATCCCAGAGGCTCTCCTCGAAGCTTGGGGATTTGAGATCGAGTCGGCGTTGTAACCGAACATTCGTCTGGAAGTTTTTTGAGCAAAAGCGCCGCCTTCGGGCGGCGCTTTTGTTGTCTGGCGGGCAGCGGAGTCTCGGGCTGGCATGGGACAGCACCCTGGCCCACACAATTATCCTGAAATGTGACGACGCAGCCATCGAAAAGCTCCAGGCTCCCATCTCGGAAGAACTTCCTCCGATCGCTTATTCGATGGCTGGTAATCGGACTCGCGCTTGCCTGGTTGTCAGCCGCGCTGATGCTTGTCGCAGCCAAGTGGATCGACCCGCCAACCACCGCCGTGCACATCGAGCGCCGCGCGCAGTCCTGGATCTATCGAACGCCCTATCGCAAACGCTACCAATTCGTTCCGCTCAGCCAGATCTCGCCCGAGCTCCAGCACGCTGTGATCGCAGCCGAGGACGGGCGCTTCTACGAGCACCATGGATTCGATTGGCACCAGATCCAGATCGATGCCGAAGAGGACATGGAGGGCGGCCGTGTTCGCGGAGCCTCCACCATTACGCAGCAACTTGTGAAGAACCTCTTCTTCGGAACGAGCCGATCCATCCTGCGCAAGGGCGCGGAGTTCACACTGGTGCCGGTGGCCGAACTGGTCCTGGGCAAACAGCGCATTCTGGAACTCTACCTCAACGTGGTTGAATGGGGCCCTGGCATCTATGGCGCGGAACCGGCCTGCCGCAACTACTACAAGGTTTCGGCCCGCAATGTCGGCAGGCAACAAGCGGCGCGGCTAGCGGCGATCTTGCCCGCTCCCCTGAGGCGGCGGCCCGAGCGCATGAATCGCTACAGCGAGATCATTCTTGAGCGGATGCGGCAGATGGGCTGGTGATCGCGGGCAATCCTCTGCCAATGCGGCGCGTTTGGTGAACAATCAGAGCTGCCGATCTCGATTACCTCCTCGGCCAAGCAAAGGTAAGCGTCTCAGTGTCTCAAGCATCAGACGCGAAAACGCCTCGTCTTTGAGCACCTCATCATTTCGCAACTGCAGCGCACCAACAACAACGAGTACCAGGAGGCCAGCAATCAGGACCGACGGAAGCATCCAAGGATTCACCATCCGGCTGAGTACAGCCAGTGAAAGAACGATGACCACAACAGCCAGCAAATAAAACGATCCCGAGATCCATGGATTGCGCTGGTAATTGTGCTTGGCACCAGTCACCGCAGAATCGGAAACCCTGCTCAGGTCTTCGATCGCCAACGTGTCAGTATGGGGCGCCACGTCGCAGGCCAACGAACGATTGATGCGGACCAAGTCGGCTCTAAGCTCTCCCCGAAGTGAACTGAGGGTCCAGAAAACTTGAGTGCGGCCGATATCGTCGCCTTGCAGTATCCAATACACAGCGAGGCGGCCCTGAAAGATCCTCGCACCTGCCGGAGCTGGATTCGCGGTTAAGAGTGTGTGGCCTGCAGGCAAAATCAGAATGAACATCACCCAAGGTATCCCGACGTTGAGCCCCTCGGTCCATCGATAACGATGCTCGCCCAAATCGTCCGGAATCGCATCGTTGCTGATGGGAACCGAATCGAACTCCGCGCCCTTCGAGTAGATGAAGGCAACGCCACCTCCCACAGGAGCAAAGCCATCCGATTGGCTTTCTTCCCTCCAGCGCACCCTCAGCCTGGTTCCCGGTGTTCGTGGCTCAATATACTCGCACGAGCCTCTCAGGTCCCCATCTTCGATCCGCGTATCGAGAATGACAAGACTCGGAGCGTTTTCCGGTGCCATGGCACAGTCCTCCCGCGACGGTTTCGACCTTCCGGCAGCAAACTTCCGCCCCTCGGCTAAGATCGTTCCATTCAGCCTTTATCTTCCACGCGCGCAAACTACGATGAGGCATTTTTGCCAACAGTGTCAACGGCTTTCGTCAAACAATAGCCTATTCTTCCTGAGCCGCCAGCAGACCGAAGTTGCACCACGGTCTAATCGGCACTTTTGCTGTTTTATGCTGCCATCGGCGAGAATAGAGGAGTCGCCATGCCTGATTCCGCTCGCACCTTCGAAGCTCCTTTTACCGACGTTCCCGGCACTGTGGCCGAGATCCGCGCTGGTCGCATGGTCGTTGTGGTCGACGACGAAGACCGCGAGAACGAAGGCGATCTGACCCTGGCGGCCGAGTTTGTGACGCCGGAGGCGATCAACTTCATGGCTAAGCATGGCCGAGGGCTGATCTGCCTGGCGCTGACCGAGGAGCGCGCCGACCACCTGCGCCTCTTTCCCATGTCGGCACAGAACTCCTCGCGCTTTGGGACAGCGTTTACCGAGACGATCGAGGCACGTGAGGGCGTCACGACCGGCATTTCGGCTGCCGACCGTGCGCAGACCATCCGCACAGCAATCGACAGCAAGTCCAACTACACCGACCTGGCCCGTCCCGGCCACGTCTTTCCACTGCGCGCACGCAAGGGTGGCGTGCTGGTGCGTGCGGGCCAAACCGAGGCCTCGGTCGATCTGGCGCGGATGGCCGGGCTCAATCCTTCTGGAGTGATCTGCGAAGTCATGCGCGACGACGGCGAGATGGCGCGCATTCCCGACCTGATCCCCTTCTGCAAGGAACACGGGCTGCGGATTCTGACTGTCGCCGAATTGATCCGCTACCGGCTGCGGCATGAACGCTACATTGTGCGCGCCGGCGAGAGTCGCATCCAGACGCGCTATGGCGAGTTCCGCATGATCGCCTACGAGAGCCAGGTCAACGGGGGCGAAAGCCACATCGCGCTGGTGCGCGGCGATCTTTGCCCGGAATGCCCGGCCTTCAACACGGGACCGGCGGTCGGCTATCTGCCCGCGGAGCCTGGCACGTCGCCGCTTGGCGAGCAGCAACTGCGGCCGCCGTGCGAACATCCTGTTTTGGTCCGCGTTCATACGCGCTGCACGGCCGGCGATCTGTTTGCCGCCGACTGCCACTGCCGCGAGATCCTCGACCAGTCAATGCGCATGATCGCCGACGAGGGTTGCGGCGCGGTGCTATATTTGCACAACACCTCGCGCGGCTTTGAGATCGACCGCGCGCCAGTTACCAGGAGCGCCTTTGAGCCGGATGGCGCCGCGGCCTTCCACGCAGCTTCTGACTCCGAAGTTGGCCGGCTTGTGTTGCATCGCGAACTGCGCGCGCGCGAAGGCTCGCAGGCCCGCACCGGGCGAAACCTGCGCGCCATCGGGTTGGGCGGCCAGATTCTTTCGGATCTGGGCATCCGACGCATCCGCCTGCTCTCGAATACCCCCATGCACATTCCCGCTTTGGAGGGCTTTGGCCTGGAGATCGTCGAACAGGTGGCGATTCCTATCGAGGAGTGCAGCAGGGTGCTGTGATCCGCACGTCCCGGTGGTGGCTGGATTTCAAGCGTGTCGAGCAGGAGACCCCTCGCAACGGCCTTTCCGAGCGGCTTTCAAGTTGCCGGTTGAGTTGGAACGTGCTCCAAGTAGCGATTTCGCACGGTCCCTACAGGACTCGGACTCGTATCTTGACGATAACCCAGGACTGCGCTGCGCTTGTCCTGGGCTAGTATCGATTCTCCCTCCGGGAGAAGAACGTACGCGGTTTCATCCTGCAGTAGGTCGGCAGCGCCGGTGAACGTCTGATACAAGACACCATCTGGATTGCTTTCTTCGGCAGGCTTTGGAGTCGTACCCTTTCAAAACATCACCTGAATTGAGGTTCCTCAAGATCACTTCAGTGCCTTGAGGGGCAAGGGCGATGCCGGGAACCAAATCGATAACATCTTTAATCCCGAGCACTTCAGGACATACGGTTGAAATTTGTGGTACTAATTTTTCATAGGTTTCAAAGTCGATTTGGTCTCGCATGAGCGCGTTTTCCATTTGATCGGCCCCCTACCGGACGCTCGTCATCGGACAGAACAGGTTGAAGGCAATGAGCCATGTCCAACATGCCATCGAGTCTCAGAGTCTGTACGCATTGAGCTGGAGTTACTCGCAGGACGCCGAGCTTGCGGTCGATGACCGCACGGGGATCGTCGTGGACGCAAACCCAGCGGCAGTAGCGCTGATGGGTTATTCACGCGAAGAACTCATCGGGATGCACATCACGATGCTGCACCCGGAGTCTGAACGCGTGCAGGTCCAGGCTGAGTTCAAACAGTCAACGCATCAGGCTTCGCCCCATCCCGGCTTTCACATCCAGCGCAAAGACGGCTCTTCAATACCGGTCGCGATCTGGTCTTCGGACCTACTGGAGCTGGACGGCCGGACGCTGGCGATATGCGAATTGCGGGACATCTCAGATCAACAGCAGAGGGAGCATCAGCTTTCAGTCAAGAATTGGGCCCTGTCAGCTTTTTCTTCTGCGGGATTGGCTCTTGGACGCGCTCAATCCGCCGAGGGACTTTTGCAATCGATCTGCGAGGCGATCACCAGGGAGTCTTTTTATGCTCTTGCCTGGGTCGGGATCACGGAAGACGGCCCGGACAGGAAAGTCCACTTTGCCGGAGCGGCCGGAAGCGCGGTCGGTTATCTGGATGGCCTGCGAGTGAACTGGTCGGAGGGTGATCCGTTGGGAGGAGGCCCGGCGGGCATTTGTCTTCGCACCGGCAAGGTCACAATGATGGAGGATTCGGAACTCTCGGACACGTTCACCCCTTGGCGCGAACGAGCGAGACAATTCGGCATTCGGTCCGCTGTGGGGATTCCCTTTTCCATCGATGACGAAAGGCACGGCGCGTTGATGGTTTACTCCGCGCAGCCCAACGCATTTGAGCAGGAGGCGATCGAGGTCTTCGAAAATCTTACCCGCGAGTTTGTTTACGGCCTCCAGGCGCTGGAGCAGAAGAAGATTTTGCAAGCTGAGCGCCGCAGCCTGGCCAGGACACAAGAACAGCTTCGCGATGCGTTGTCGGCGATGGTTGCGCCGATTGTTACAGCCATGGAGATGCGCGATCCCTATACGACCGGGCACCAAGGCCGCGTTGCGGAGATTGCCTGCTCGATTGGCAGGGAGATGGGCTGGCCCGAGGAGCGATTGCAGGGCTTGCGGGTTGCGGCGCTGGTCCACGACATCGGGAAGATCTCGATACCCTCTGAGATCCTCACCAAGCCGGGAAAACTCAACGCGGCCGAGCGGGAGATGATCAAAGGACATTCAGAGACGGGCTACACCATCCTGAAAGATATTCCTTTTGCCTGGCCCGTCGCCGACATCGTCCGTCAGCACCACGAAAAGCTCGATGGCTCGGGGTATCCGCTGGGCCTCAAGGCGGACGCAATCCTGCCCGAATCCAAGGTATTGACCGTGGCGGACATCGTGGAAGCAATGGCCTCTTACCGGCCCTATCGCGCGGGTATCCATCTGGATGTCGTCCTGGATGAGATTCAGCGTGAGGCCGGCGACCTGTTGGATGTCGAGATTGTCAGTGTCTGCGTGGCTCTTTTCCGTCAGAGGAATTTTGTCGTGCCGGGCTGGAGCCAGCGATAAACCTCGCTCAACACTCGAAATTGAACAATTTCATAGAACCGCAAACGAGCAAGCGGCGCGATGCTCTCATAACACAATAATGTTCTGCACTCCTCGACATGCAGGCGTCACACTCACTGATTGACACGAAAAAGTCCAAGAATACTTTGCGCACTCGTCTTTGCATGAGGCAATCTGGTCAATAATGACCATCTAAAGCCATCACAACCCTGTAAGATTGGTGTGACACTACAGCGTTAGATTCCATCTTCGGAGATCTATCGCGGGAACACAGTTTCACAATCGACTCGAACGACCACACAACGCTCACTGAGAGCCACCAAGCTTGCGCAGAGAAAGGCTGGACCGGTTGAGCGTTCATCTTGTTAATCCAAGCGACAATTCTTTCGGCACCGCTGTCATCACACCCAGGTGGCTATTTGTGCTGGCGGCGGCAACGCCACGAGCGGCGGGAGATCCCATTCTCGTCGATGAATCACTGGAACAGATTGTCCCGGAGACGATTCAGGCGGGCGACATTGTGGGCATCAGCGTTCACACCGGCAACGCGCTGCGCGGCTATGAGGTTGGCAGGCTGGCGCGCGAACGGGGTGCGACGGTGATCTATGGCGGAATCCACGCCACGCTCTTCCCTGAAGAGTGCCTTGACCGCGGGCAGGCGCATGCGGTCGTGACCGGAGACGGCGATGTCGCCTGGGGCAAGGCGGTCACCGATTGCATGGCTGGCAGATTGGGGAAGATCTACGACGGCGGACGGATTGGCGGCGGCGAATTCCTCGCCGCGCGTTGGGATCTGATGGATCCGGAAAAATACATGTGGGCTTCGGTGCAGACCATTCGCGGTTGCCCCAAGCACTGCTCCTTTTGCAGCGTATGGAGGACCGACGGACAGAAGCCCCGGCAAAGGAAGTTTCAAAGCGTGATCGACGAGATCGTCGCTCTGCGTCGGCTCGGCTTTCGCTTTATCGCGCTGGCCGACGACAACTTCTACCCGGTGACTTTCACCGATCTGCGGCTCGCCCGCGAGCAAAACAACACTGCCAGAGTCGAAGAACTGACGGCCATCCGCGCCGAGCGATTTCATCTGATGGAAGAGTTGGCCAAGCTGCCGAAGGACATGGTCTTTTATACGCAGATGACGATGGAGGCCGGCGAAGACGTCGTCTTTCTAGATGCGATGAAGAGGGCCAACATTAAAGGCGCGCTGGTAGGAATCGAAGCGGTCACGCCCGAAGGACTCAAGGCAATCTACAAGGACTGGAATCTGGCCGGCGATGCGATGGCCAAGCAGTTGCAGACCTTCAAGGCGCACGGAGTCCATGTGCTGGGTTCGTTCATCTTCGGCCTGCCTACCGACAGGCCCTCGACATTCGACGCAACCGTGGCGATGGCCAAGAAGGCGGGCATCACCTTCGCACAATTTGTGATGATGACGCCTTTTCCCGGCACGGTGGACTTTGGCCGATGGGAGAAGGAGCAGTCAGTGAATCCGACCCTGGTGGGCGATGTTCCGATCACGCGCTATTGGCTGATTCCGAGCGCGATTCGCCCCAAGATGTTTACACCGCATCCAACGATGTCCTCGGATGAGATTCGACAGCGGACCCAAAAAGTGTGGGATCGATTTTACAACTGGAGCGATATCTGGAAGAGATCTTCCTGCTGCCCGACCTTGAGTTCGAGAGTCGCATTTGTGTTTCTTTCCAAGCTCTACCGTCAGATGTATGCCAACACCGGCATCTCCACCGACAGCGCTCGCCGCAAGAAGTCGAAGGCCTGGGCCAGATGGACCGCACACCAATGCAAGAAGCTTTTTCGGGCAAAGCCCATGCCCGAGCTTGCAGGGCCGGCGTGGGATGTGCCTTCCATCGCTCAGGCCGCATTCGCAGGCGGTGACGGAGCGGAGATGGCCGGGCCTTTCATCGTAACCCGGTAAAGGCGCGTTTCCGGATTGGCTCAATGCGTTTCGGCTGTCGTCCCTCAGGGGCTAAAGCCCGCGTCGATTATGCGACACATTCGGCACGACTAAAGTCGTGCCCTTTCAAAACAGTGAGCTATTCGAAGTTTCATCCAGAACGATCCTGCCTCTCATGCGCTGACTTCATCTTCGTCATCTGAGTCGGCATAACCACCCTCCCCAGGCGCAAGGAAGAGATTAGCCTCCAGTCCGTGCTGGCGCGTGTAGAGGTCGTAGTAGCGGCCGCCCAGCGCGAAGAGTTGTGCATGATTGCCACGCTCGACGATCAGCCCTCCTTCGACGACAAGAATCTGATCGGCACGGCGAATGGTCGACAGTCGATGAGCGATCACGAAGGTCGTGCGCCCTTGCATCAGTTGATTCAACCCGGCCTGGATCATCGCTTCAGACTCTGAGTCGAGCGAACTTGTCGCTTCATCGAGAATCAGAATGCGTGGCTCAGCAAGCAAAGCGCGGGCAATTGACAGCCTCTGCCTTTGCCCTCCCGAGAGCTTCACGCCGCGCTCGCCCACGATCGTGTCATAGGCATCCGGGAAGCGCTCGGCAAACTCGTCGACTCGAGCCGTGCGGCAGGCAAAGAGAAACTGCTCCTCGGTGGCATCGGGGCGCGAAAAGAGAATGTTATCGCGAATCGAGCCGTCGAAGAGAAACGAGTCCTGCAGCACAACGCCTAACTGCGAGCGAAAAGTATTCAGGTCCACCTGCGCAAGGTCGACATCGTCCACCAGCACGCGTCCTTTTGACGGCGTGTGGAAGGCACAGAGCAGGCTGATGATGGTCGACTTGCCCGAGCCCGATGAACCCACAAGCGCCGTCACCGTTCCCCGAGGCGCATCGAAGGATATGCCGTGCAGCACCGGCTTCTCCGGATCGTAGGCAAACTCCACATCTTCAAAGCGCACATTGCCCTGAATCGGCGGCATCTGCACCGTGCGGCCGGGGCTATTGTTCTCTTCGAGTTCGGCCATCAGTTCGTTGGTGCGGTCGAGACCTGCAAAGGCCTCAGTCAACTGCGTACCGATCGCAACGATCTGGAAGATGGGCGCAGTCATGAAGACCAGGAACATGTTGTAGCTGAGATAGTCGCCAAAAGTCCATTGATGGGCCATGATCAAATGTCCGCCCATGCTCATCACAATCGCGGTCAGCAGGCCCACTGCAGTGGTCGCAGTCGCCGAGAGGGCGCTGGTCATAGTCAGCGATTTCATTACATTGTCGAGCAAGCGGCCAACGCCTTCGGCAAAGACGCCAGCCTCGCGCTCTTCGGCGTGGTAGCCCTTGATCACGCGGACGCCGCCCAGCGATTCGGTGAGCCGGCCGGTGACTTCGGCATTGATCTTGCCGCGTTCGCGGAAGATCGGGCGGATCACCCGGAAGGCGTATTGAAGGACGAAGACGAAAGCGCCCATCACTGCAAAGGCAGTCAATGTCACCGACGCGCTGAGGTGCAGCAGGTAGACGAAGGCCAGAATGGCCGTGAACAGCCCGCCTACAAACTCCACAAGCCCGGTGCCGACCAGGTTGCGCACGCCTTCGACGTCGGTCATGATGCGGGCGACGAGCGTGCCGGTCCGGTTTTCATCGTAGTAGCTTACCGAGAGCAGCCCAACGTGCCGCTGAACCTGGCGGCGCATCTCGGCTATCAGCCGCTGACCGGCTTTTGAAAGCAGTTGAGTCAACGCAAACGAAGTAATCGCCTGCACCACCATAGCCGTGAAAACCACCGCGATGATTCCCGGCAAGAGCTCAGGATGCGGGTGAGTCTGATTGAGCACTTTGTCCATGAGCGGCTTGGAGAGATAGGGCATCACCAGCAGAGCCACTCGGTTGACAACCATCAACCCCATACCGGCGACGAGTAATCCGATGCGCGGAGCGACCAATGACTTGATCTGCGGCCAAATCTTTTTCAGGCTTGGCTTGCGCTTGGGCAGATCGGCCTGGCCCGCGCGCGCACTGCGTCCGTGCGGCGAGCGCTCGGCGCGCCGGCTCATGTCCATGCCGCCGGGGCGGATTGTACTCATGCGTTAGACCTTCCCCGAGCGCCGTGCCGCTCGGAAGGAGCGCACGCAGAAAATGACGTAGATGAGCATCAGCCAGGCCATCGCAGTCTTCGCCAGCAAAGCGGTCGCGTCCACATCTTTGGAGAAGCCGAGGTTGCGGAGGATCTCCGCGACGGTTCCTAGAAAGCCCACCAGGCCGATTGTCACGTTGATGTGCATGAAGAGCTTGCGCCGGCGCTCGCGAGGACTGATCGCCAGCACGCCGCAGACGCCCATGGCCAGGCCAAACCAGGTAGGAATCAACGCGGTGGGATGCTCGCTGCCTGTGCCAATAAAGCCCACCAGGCCCAGAACAATCAAAAGAACCGCAAAGACCAACGTCACTTTCGCCATTGGAGGCCTCCGTCTTCCATTCTTTCATTTGCCAAGCGCCAAAGATGTGCCCGTGTTGCTGGCCCGTTGGTGCGTCTTAAGTCAATAGTTTTGATGGCCCAATTGAGCTCATGGATGCTCTTCATTCTACTGCTGCGAGTTCCTCAGGCCGGAGCAAGTCGGCGACTGTCTCGCGCCGCCGGATCAGCCTCGCCTTCGAGCCCTCGACCAGCACCTCGGCCGGACGCAGCCGGCTGTTGTAGTTCGAGCTCTGCGCCATTCCGTAGGCTCCCGCGTCGAGGACCGCGACCAAGTCCCCTGGCTCGACCGGCGCCAGCTTGCGGTCGTGGGCAAAGAAGTCGCCCGACTCGCAGATTGGCCCCACCACGTCTACGATACGCGGCTTCCCTGCCCTCGGCCTCATCGGCACAATCTCGTGATAAGCCTGATAGAGCGCCGGGCGAATCAGGTCGTTCATCGCGGCGTCGGTAATCACGAAAGTCTTCTTGCCGTTGCGCTTCACCTGAAGAACGCGGGCGACAAGAGCGCCGGCCTGCGCCACCAGAAAGCGTCCCGGTTCGATCATCAAACGGCCTTCGAAGCCCTCCAACGCCCCCTCTATTGCCGCGACATATTCGCGCACCTTGGCTGCCGCATCGAAGCTGCCGGTACGATAGTCGATGCCCAGGCCTCCGCCGGCATCGACGGACTTCAGCGCGATTCCATCGCGGCGCAGTTGGCGCACCAGCTTGTTGACCCCCGCCATCGCCGCGCCAAAGGGCTGCGCGGAGCGAATCTGCGAACCGATATGGACGCTGATGCCGTGAGCTTCAATCCAGCGATTGCCGGCCACGCTCTTGTAGATGGCCAATGCGTGCTTGATGTCTACGCCGAACTTGTGTTCCTTGAGGCCGGTTGAGATATAGGGATGAGTCTCGGCGAAAACGTCGGGATTCACTCGCAGGGCAAAACGCGCCTTGCGCCTGAGCTTGGCGGCTCGCGAAGCCAGCAGCTCCAGCTCCGCCGCGCTTTCGACGTTGAATTCGAGAATGCCCACAGTAAGCGCGCGGTCGATCTCTGCGGCCGTCTTGCCCGCGCCGGAGAAGACGACCCGACCAACCGCATCGGGCGCGGCAGCGATCACCCGCTCCAGTTCGCCGCCGGAGACGATGTCGAAGCCGGCGCCGCGTGCAGCCAGCAGCTTGAGAATCGCCAACGCGGAGTTGGCCTTCATCGCATAGCAGACCAAATGATCCCGGCCCGCAAGCGCCTGCTGAAAGAGGCCAAGCCGTTCGACGATTTGATCGGCGGAGTAAACGTAAAGCGGCGTCCCGTGGAGCGTTGCGAGTGCTTCGAGCGAAACCGTGCCGCAATGCAGGGCGCTGCCCGGCTGAGGGTGATGAAAGGGGCGCGGCGATGAGGGCAAAGGAGAGGTCAAGAGAAGCTTCCCAAAGGAGATATCCTCTCTTGAGCCTACAGCATCTTAAAGAGCCGTTCGAGCCACGCGCGGTATATTGGTTTGCATGAGCAAGCGAGCGAGTTTGATGGCGTTGTTGATTCTTGGATTGGCGGTTCAGGTCTACGGGCAATCCGGCGACGTACCGGGCGCGGAGTGGAAGCAGTTGGCTTCGCCGGAACAGACAGGATGGTCGAAGAAGAACCTAGAGAATATCCAAACGTATATCGAGGAAATCGGCTCGACATCGGCGATGATCGTGCAGCATGGTGTGGTGGTTGCCGCGTGGGGCGATGTTGAGCGCAAGTCGAACCTGCACTCCTGCCGCAAGAGCCTGCTCAGCGCACTGATTGGCATTGCCGTCTCCGAAGGCAAGATCGACCCAAACGACACGCTGGAGAAGCTCGGCATCGACGACAACAAGCCGTCCCTGACGCCCGAGGAGAAGCAGGCCAGGGTGCTCGATCTTCTCGAGGCTCGCTCGGGCGTTTATCATCCGACAGTTTATGAGACCAAAGGGATGGAGGAGCAGAAGCCGCCACGCGGCTCTCATGCTCCGGGCACCTTCTGGTACTACAACAACTGGGATTTCAACGCACTCGGCTTTATCTATGAAAAGGCAACGGGCGAGAAGATCTTCGACGCCTTTTACCGCAGGATCGCGCAGCCGATCGGGATGCAGGACTTCAAGGCTCGCGACGGTCATTACATTTCCGATTCCGAGACGCGATTTCCCGCCTACCCGTTCGATATGAGTGCCCGGGATTTTGCGCGTTTTGCGATGCTTTATCTGCATGGCGGCAAGTGGAACGAGAAGCAAGTGATTCCCGCCGATTGGGTGAAGGCCAGCACGAAGCCGTATTCCGATGCGGAGTCGGGCGGCTACGGCTATCTGTGGTGGACCGGCGACTCGGCCAGCGGCGCGCCGCAGAGGATCGAGTTTCCCAAAGGCAGCTTTTGGGCCGAAGGGCATCTCGGGCAATACGCCGTAGTGGTGCCGTCGCTCGACCTGATCGTCGTCAACCGGCTCGACGAGAGGATGACGAAGCGCACGATCCACAAACGCCAGATGGCCCAGTTGGTGCGCATGGTGGTGGAGGCCGCGCCGAAGAACTGACCGAGTGTTCAGCCTTTGAATTGGCGCAGCCACGCGGCCATCAACGCAGCGGCCGACCGCGGCTGTTCATAGGCGGCAAAGTGGCCTGCATCCGGCAGCAGGTGGAGCTCGCAGCCGCCTGGCGCGTCGCGGAAGGCCTCCATATCGGCGGCAGTAACGCCTGAATCCTGGCCGCCGGCAATCGCCAACACAGGCACATTGATCGTTGCGACCGTGGGCAACGAGTCGGGCCGCGTGGCCAATCCAGCTTGAACGGCGGCTACTGCCTCCGGGGTCAGTGTCACTTGGGCGCTCAACTCAGTCACGATCCCAGGGTTGCGCTCGAGGGCTGTTGTCCCTGTGAGGCTCTTGATCTGCGTTTGCATCATGCTTTGCAAGTTTTCTTTGCTTGCTCCTGCACGGGCTTTTTCGATGCTCGCGGTGCGCCGGGCGAGGTTGGCCGCAGCATCCGGCTGAGGCTTGGAGCAGACAAAGGCCAGCCCCCGTATCCGCTGGGGGGCTCGACGCCAAAGCTCCAGTAACACGTAGCCGCCGATCGAGCAACCGGCACAGACCGCCGGCGGCACCATCAAATGATCCAGGAGAGCCAAAACGTCGGCTGCCAACTGCGCCATGGTCAGCACCGGCGCACCGGGAACGGCAGCAAAACCGCCTGCGGGTAAGGTCCCCAACTGAGACAGCCCATGCCCGCGCAGGTCTGGAACGATGGCTCGCACGCCGGCAAGATTCTCGACGAGCGGTTGCCAGAACCCGCCGTCGAGCGGCGTGGGATGAAGAAATACCACAGGCAAGCCGGCTCCGGTCTCGCGAAAAGCCAGCGTTATCCCATCCGATTGATAAGTACCCTTCATACCTTAAGAGAATACGTCACGGAAGCCGGACCGGCTCCTCAGGAATTCCAATCCATCCCGCCAGATAGGCTACGAAGACCAGGCCCCCAGAGAAGAAAAACCCGACAACTGTCAGGACGCGGATCAGCGCGACATCCCAGCCATAGGTCTGCGCCACGCCGATGCAGACACCGGCGAGCATTCGACCGGCAATCGGGCGGACCAACTGGCTGCCAGGGATAAACGGCATGACGGGAACGACAGCGCCGCAGTTGGAACAGAAGCGCGCACTCGGCGGCAACCCGGTCCCACAGCTTTGACAGTAGACTGCCATCGTCGATCTCTCCCTCGATAACCCCAAATCATCTGAAGATACGGCGGCAGGGCTTCGGCGGTTCCATTCGTCAAACTCCCTTGTAGGGGTTATGGAGCCGTTTGCGGGCGGTGTCGGCGCGCGATGTGTTTGGACCCGCATCGATGGCCATCTGATAGTCCTTGACCGCAATCGCGCGTTCGCCGTTCATGTCTCGGCATTCGCCCGCGGCCAGCAGGGAGCGGATCTTGAGTTCCGGGCTGACATTCTTGGTCCATGCTGTCTGCTCGTAGGCCTGCGCCGCCTCGCCAAAATGCCGCTGGCCACGCAGGGCATCGCCGAGGCCGAAGTAGGCTAGCTCCAGCCGCGCTTCTGCAAAGTAGCCGGGTTTGGCGCTGTTGGACAGTAGCTCCCGGTAAGCGGCTACCGCGCCCATCCCCTCGCCCGCGTCCTTGCGCAGGTTGGCCTCTTCAAGGCAGAAGAGAAAGTCGTGCGGGTACTGACTCTTGAGCGCGCGCACCACGTCGATGGCCTCTTTATACCGCGCCTCGCGGCGCAGAAAGAGTGCAATTGTGGTTCGGGCCTCGACGCTGGTGATCACGCCGCGATTGCCGTCATCGTTAAGCATCTCCAAACCGCGCGACTTCGAACCAGTGATCCCGGCAAAGCCAATGAGCATTTTAAAGGGCCATGGCAGAGCGCCGACCACGTACTCGTAGACGCCCACCACCAGCTTGGCATCCACATAATCGGGGTCGAGTTGCAACGCGCGCACTTCGTCGTCTTTGGCCTTGGTCGCGAGCCGGAAACCGGCGCCGTAGCCCCGCTCAACCATGGCGATGTAGGTGCACTTGAGGCTGCGCACCCAGCCGCGGGCAAATAGTGCGTCAACGTCGTTGGGGTTGCGGTCGATGCGCCAGTCTGCCTCGCGGATCGCCTCATCGGCCAACCCGAGGATGCGGTCGCGCTGCTTGGGGTCCTCTTCGGTGGCGTGGCGGCCGGTCAAGAAGCCGTCGTTTGCATAAAAGGTAGTATCCAGCAGGTCGAGCCGGTAGAGTTCCTGGAAAATCTCTGCATCGAGCAGCATCGCGGTGGCCTGCGGATCGCCCGGATGCATCTGGTGAAAGCGCTCGAAGCGCTCGACGGCCCCTGGATAGTCCAGGTTGTAAAAACGTTCGTAAGCCTCTCGCACCAGGGGGTCGCGGTTCAGCGGGTTGGTATGCACTTCGGAGGCCCAATCAAGAGTCCCGGCCGCCAGCAGGAGAGTCCCCAAAACAACACACCAAATCCGGGCGCGCTTCCAGCCTGAGACGTTCTTCAAAACCAGCTCTCCTTACCCTCCACAGAATACGCTCATGAGCTTGAGGAGAGAATCGCTTACTTGTATTCGATTGAGCACAGATCGACCTGTTTCGATGACCCGCTGGATCCAGGTGCGCTTACGGTAACGCGGCGATTGCATTTGCCCCGACTGGATCCGTTCCGGTTGCGGCGGTTAGCGCCGAGTCCAGCTTGCCAGGAGTCGTGGTATCGAAGGTGTACGCGGCCAGGTCGGGACTACCGCCGGAGTTCACCAGCAGCACGACCGTGCCGGTTGAGTCCTCGGCCAAGGCAACCGGGGTTGTGCCCCCCGGAGCAATGGAGCTGAGCGCAACAACTGAGTACGTGGTCCCTGAGCTTGACACCTGAAATCCCGAGATATTGCCGGTAGAGCTGTTACTGACCGTGGAATTGGCCACGTAAACGTAGGAGCCGGTAGATGTGGGCAAGATCGAAACGGGTGTTAGACCTCCGCTGGCGAATGGCGAGCCGGTGAGCTCAGAGGGAGTTCCTGTGCTGAGTGAAGTGTAATTGAAGACGCGTAATCCGCCGGTGTTGGTGCTGCTGGTCGATGGGGCGGCTAGAAGTTCACCGATATAGAGGAGTCGATCGATCGGGTCTACGGCGACTGAAACGGCTGACCCGCCTGCAGATTTCACAGCGATCGGAGTGGTCAGCGAGGTCGGCAGCGAGCTGGTGCCGGCCGGAGGATTTGCATTGAATGGTATTACGGCGGTGCCAACTGCGCCAAGCGCAACAAGGATGTTCTGGTTATCCGGTGAGATGGTCAACTGATGGATCGTCGGAATCACGCCGAGAGAGAGTTGCTGCACCGTGCTGGTGGTTGATTCCGTGCCGTCGGCGGGATTGATGGGGATGGCATAGAGATACCCTGAGCCCGAGGCCTCGATGAGCCAGGAACTGGTCGAATCCACCTGCATCGAGGCCGCGGCAAAGTCGGGAAAGAATGCGGTGGAGCTGGCCAGCGTCAACTCCCCCCCGGAAGAGATTTTGTAGAGGAAGATCCCGGATTGAGTGCCCACATAAAGAAAGCTGCCGTTGGGCGCCACGGCGAGAGAGTAAGGGCCGGAGGGCAAGGTGTAGGGACTGCCGGTAACCGCCGTCAAAGCGCCGCTGACGATGGAATAGCCTGCAATTTCAACCTGGCCCGCATTGGAGTTGAGAACGTAGAAGAAGCCGCTGGATAAAGTGCCGCAGTTGGTGGTGCAGCCGCCGTTGTTGGCTGGAACGTCCCAAAAGCCCTTGCATCCGGCGAGCAACAGCAGGCCCGCGCAGAGCACTTTTCCATACCTAACGATCTTCATGGTCGCCTCTCATCGGCATCTCAAGGTCTCGCTTTTGCACCCGCCGGTCCAACCTTGAACTGGACGAATGGAAGCCTGTCCGGTTTACCATCACGTCGCGCGCTGGAATACCCCAAATTCATTGCATCGGAAATTGACGCCAGACTGCAAAGGTCCGGTGTGTTCTACGAGAACACCGGACCCGCAGGCATGTCTTTGCTGGTTGGCAAACGGCGATTGCACCGCCGTTACGGAATCAGCAGGTTGCGATCATCAGCCGAAACACGATTGGCGCATTGCAGCCATGTAGTTCTACACACGGCCGATCTCCCGCATTTGCGCGGCCCAGGAGCTGGCATAAGCTCCGCCAACGGCCACCAGTTCGCTGTGCGTTCCGGATTCCACCACGCGCCCCTTGTCCAGGACGTGAATGATGTCCGCGTGCATGGCGGTGGTAAATCGATGGGTGATCATGAGCGCCGTTCGGCCTGCGGTAAGAGTGCGGAAACGGCCCAGCCAGTCCTGTTCTGCCCAGGAATCCATCGAGCTGGTGGGTTCGTCCAAGATTACGAGCGAGGCCCGGCGGAAGAAGGCACGAGCCAAGGCAATCCGCTGCCATTCGCCTCCGCTTAGTTCAGCTCCCCCAAACCACTTGCCAAGCACGGCTTCGAAATCCCCTGGCAGGCGCTCGATTGGCTCCAGCGCCCCCGCGTCCTGGGCGGCTTGCCGTACCCTGGACACATCGGATATGCCCTCCAGATCTCCAAAGGCAATATTCTCCCGAACCGATGCGTGGTAATGCACAGGGTCCTGAAAGAGGATCGCAATCTCGCGTCTCAGCCCCACAAGATCCAGTTCCCGAATGTCTGCCCCGTCCAGAAGAATCCGTCCAGCGTCGGGATCGTAAAAGCGGCAAAGCAGTTTGATGAGGGTGCTCTTGCCCGCGCCGTTGTGACCCACCAGCGCGACTACCTTGCCCTTGGGTATTTCCAGGTTGAATCCATCCAAGGCCCGATGGAACCCACCAGGGTAAGTAAAGCCGACGTCCTCGAATAGGATCGATTTCTCAACCGGCAGTCCCGGATTCAGGGTCTTCCCCGGCAGAATTGCCGGCCTCAGCCCAAGGTACTCGTCCAGATTCTCGACAAAGAGCAAGCTCCGGTAGATCTTTCCGGCGCCTTCGAGAAGGGAGCGAAGGAGAGTCTGACACTGCTGGAATGCTTGGAGACAGAGCAGAAGATCCCCTAGGCCGGCCTTTCCGGTCAGAGTCCGGTTCAACATCCAGCCAAGGCCCGCCAGGCTGCCGCCCCAGGCGAGGAACCCGGCCGCAAGTTCAGTCACGGCCCCTTCCCCAACCAGGCGCAACTGCCCTGCGCGAAGACTCTCGCGCAAGCTCTCAAAGGCCTTGCGATGGTAGGTTCCCAGATCGAAAAGACGCAACTCGGCGGCTGCGCTCCGGTCCGTGATCAGCCAGTCCAGGTAGCGGGTTCGCCGCTCCTGGCTGGTGTGCTCAAGGTTCCAATGGTGTTCTTTCAAGGTGTGGCGAGCTACAAGAAGGAGGCCTGGAATCGCTGTTGAAACCAGTAACAGGGGCAGCCATCCGGCATAAGTGAAGAGAATTCCGGCCAGGACCAGAAATCCCAACCCGTTCTGGACCATCGTGCCGAGGCTCTCAAGCAGTGCCAGAGGCTGTGAGATGGCATCAACCCTGGCCCGATGCAACTGATCGTAGGATTCAGGATGGTCATAGAATGCCAGGTCAAGGCGGAGAGCCTGCAGATGGATCAAGCGATGCACCTCGTCCTGCACGCGCTCTGCCTGCACCTCTCGAACCCACGACAATGTGCTGGACAAGAGCTGGCCGGCGATCCATAGGCCGGCGATTCCCAGGGCAGGCGGGGCCACGGAGGCCCAGTGGCGCGAGGCCACCAGGTGGTTCACCACGGCTCTCAGCAGCAGCGCCAGCCCTGCTGGGATCAATCCTTGCCCAATCAGTAGAACGGCCCAAGCCACTGTCCACCATCCTGCTGACGCCCAAACCAGCGCCAGGGCGCGGCGGCCTGCGGGCAACTGGCGAAAGAAGTGGCTGATCTGGTTGAGCAGCATAGATGGCATGAACCTCACGAGCGGGAATCGGCCAGACTGCGAAGAAAAAGCCCTACCCCCAGTCCGCGAAGAAGAATCATACCCGCCCGCGCAGTGGTATCGGGATCGACCTTTGAAATCAGATCATCAAGGCAGCGGCGCATCAGTGGCAGGTCGAGCATTCCTCTGGCTTCGGATATCGACTCCAGGGAGCCCAGGCACTCACGGAAGGCAGGCAGCTCCCGAAGGATCCTATGCCCCACATCCGCGGCCTGGAGTCCCTTGCGCCGCCCTTGGAACACTGGCTCGGGCAGGCGAGTGCGGAAGGTTCGCCTGAACAGCCAACTGCTTTGGCCTTGACGGCGAAACTGCTCGTCGGGAACACACAGGAGAAATTCGATCAGCGATTGATTTGCGGTTGGATCGAGGGAAGCGATGGAATACCGCGCCGCCGTTTCCGCCATGATTCCCGGTCCGATCGTGAAGTCGGGCTGCAAAAGCCGGCGGCGAAGATCCACGAGGGGAGAAGGGGTGAACGTTGGATCGTGTCCTGCGGCCCGCATCCGTTCGTCGATCTTCAGATCCAATGCCACTTGAAGGTTGAGAGCGGAATAGGCTTGCCAGGACGTCGTCTTGAAATGCCTGAGACGGTGAAAGGCACGAATCCCCGGCATAAGCAGAGGCTTCAGCACCTGGCGCTTCGAGGTGAGCCAAGGATTGGGTTCGCCATGCAGCAGCAGTCGCCAAGCCGTCTTCCGGTGGCCTGTGAGCAGTGCTCGCAGCACCGATCCATTTCCGTTCCAGGAGACCGTGGCGTTGCCCATCTGGCCGGTAAGTATGGCGGATGCGCCACTTCCGGAGGCGGCTTCAATGACTGCTTGAATCCAGTAATGGTTGCCCGCCGCATGACTTGGACCATCGTGGATGTCCAGAAAACATTCGATGCCCTGGATGACCCCATAGCCAGCGGCATTGACGGGAATATGCAGCACATTGGCGCCCGCCATTATGGCGGTGGAATGTGCTTGTTCCCACTCGTCGCCCAACCTCTGCTGGCCAGCTCCGTCTGGAGCGAGGAAGGGCACAGAGGTATAGGCGGTAAGGGAACGGCCTTGAGCAGCCAGAATCGGGGCCGCCATGGCCACCACCGAACCGGAATCCCGGCCACCGGAGAGCTGCGCCGCCACTGGCTTTTGAGTCCGCAAACAGCTCTGAACCGCCCGCGTGTAGTACTCCAGGAATGCCTGCTGGTACTCCTCATCCCGGCGGTAAGCGAGCATTTCCCGGCCGTCTGGAGACCAATGACGCCAGGTGCGCATTTGGCCATCGGATCCTACCGACTTCGCTTGGGCCCATACCAGACGGCGAAAGCCTTCGTAGGCGGACAGTTCGGCGTCGTGCTGCCAGCTAACCAGAACCTGGGCAAGACGGAGCCGATCCGGTTCTTTTACCACGCCGGGAAGCGCCAGCAAAGCCTTGAGACTGGAGGCAAAGGCGATAAAGCCCTTGCCCTCATGGTAATAAAGTGTTGCATTTCCGCAGGCGTCCCGCGCCAGCAGAAGGCGGCGTTCGCGAGCATCCCAGGCGGCCAGCGCCCAATCTCCCTGAAGGTGAGAACAGAGCCCCTCACCCCAGCGATCGAATGCCAGACTGGCTAGATGCCCATCGGACAAGTGCACCGCCTCTGCGGAAGAAAGACCGAGAGCCTCGACGAGCGCAGCGCGGTTGTCGAGCCGCGCGGCGCTGACTAACATGCCGCGGGCGCCCTGCACCGGCTGATTCTCGAAGGCATCCTCAGGATTGACTTCGAGCAGCAGATGCCCCAAGCCGACCGCCCCCCCGACTTTGCAGCCTCCGCCGTGGGGTCCGTAATAGGCCATGGCCGCCTTCATCCGCTCCAGCCACAGGGGATCTAAAGGGGCGCCATCGTATCGATAAATCCCATATATTCCACTCATGAACGTTTCCTTGAGAAGGTAGTAAAGGTCTGAAAACGCTTGTGGCCCGGTCCCCCGGTCACCATGCAGGAACCCAGGCGCAGCCATGCGTGTGCGTCGAATCCCGCCAATTCACCGCTGCGCGCGCCAAAACTCACGGTCCCTTCCAGGCCACGCCGACGCAACATTCCGGTGGCAGCAAGGGCCTGTGCCAGACAGCGCCCATCCCACGGTACCCGCCGCGCCAGCGCGCCCACCGCCCAGCCAATCTCTTGTGCAGTGCGTGTCTCCTCGGCCGTTGCTGTTGCCGGCCCCTCGGCTCCAGCAGTGCCCAGCCAGGCTGCGATTCGCCGAAAGGGCAGGAACGCCATGGCCAACCGGGCAATTGCCAGAGCGGCCAGGGCTTCCCACAAAAGCATCTTTCTGGCACTGGAGATCCGCGTGTAGCGCTTCAGCTCATTCCACACGCAACAGGCCTTCCCGCTCCATCTTTTCCAGAAACGTTTCTACGTCTGCAGCGCAGGTCTCGGAAGAGACCTGGTATTCCTCCACAAGGCGGTCCACAAGTTCTGAAAAAGTCAGGGGGGTCTCCAGAATCTCCCAGATACTCCGCGCCGGCCCCTTCAATCCGTAATAGGCCCCAGCATCGATGCTCATCAGCACCGTCTCCTCATCGAGTTGGGTGGAAAGCAAATTCTCCGTGCGGTGCAGCTTACTTGAGGGACCGAAGCGCATCTAGTTCTTCTCCTCCGAGCCGATAACGGCGAAACGTTGAGCCCAGGCCGCTTCCAGAAAGCCGACCAATCCGCCGACCTCTTCAGGATTCCACCGCCGGGTGACGGCGGCCATGGTGGCACTCTGGGCGATCAGCCCCGCCAGCCGCATCAGATCCGCCTGTGTCTCCTGCCCTTTCAGGTATTGGGGCCTATAAAGATTCTCCAGGAGACAATGCACCCGGTCAAATCCTGAAAGCAATTGGAACGTCGGCGCATCCTCGGAAGTTGAACTCCCGGAGTCTCGAACACGCAAAATATGAATCGCTGTGAGCGGTACCGGGTGAGGGCAATAGCCATCTCCCATGGGCACAACGAATTTGTCCACCTCGAAGCGTCCATCCGGTGGGGCTCCAAGCCGCTCATAAGCATCCACGCAAATCCGAAAATGGGCAAGGGCGGGAAGAACTTGCAATCCATCCGGCGTCGTCGCAACGGCGCAAACATCGTCTGAAAGCAGGCGGTAACCCTTGCGATGAAACTGGGCCGCCAGAGTGGACTTGCCGGCCCCTTGATTGCCGACAAAGATCATGGCTCCCCAGGGGGTTGCCACGGCACTGCCGTGAAGAGGAAACAGCCCGCGCTGGTAAAGCAAAGCCCCCATCACAGAGCCTAACAAGAACAGCCGGACTTTTTCAGGCTGGGCATCGGGAAGCGGCTCGATGAAGATACGCCGACCTTCCTCCACCCGGTAATTCGCCACACCCCGCACCGTCAGGCGGAAGCTCCCAGGCCGAACTTCATAGTAGCCATTCGACGGGACTTCCGAGGCGATCTGCGTCGGAGGCAGGATCTCGATCGTCACGTCGGGATCTCCTGTCTGCTGCGGATGGGGCGGAAGCTCGGGACAAACTAACTCCGCGTGGATACGGAGACCGTAAGCCCAATATGCGTTGACGGCCATTTTCAACCTCGGTAGATGCGGAAATTCAGTATATCCTCTCTCGGCTCAATCCCTTCGCAGCGGCGATCCGGCGGTGAGACCAATCGGCTGCCAGCCTGGCAGTGCGGTACCGGGGCGAGATACGCATCCCATTGATGAGGAGCAAAGAGCCTGACCGGTTCTTGTTCCATGATGAAGCCTTAGAGCTCACGCGCCACTGCGTCCGAGGCGACATGATCAGAACGAGACTTTTTCTATTCCTCATATTGGCGGGGATCTCAGCCGCCCCGATGCTTGCTGACAGCGCCGAGCATGCTTACAAGGAAGGCGGTCAAGCGGAGAAGAAGAACGACTATGATGCCGCGTTTGAAGGCTACAAGTTGGCGCACAGTGAAAAACCAAACGATCCAAAGTACATGGCCGCCTATCTGCGGCTAAGGTTCTTCGCGGGCGGACAGCACATTCGCGCGGGAGATCAGTTGCTCGACGCCGGCAAATTGCAGGAGGCCCTGGCCGAATTCCGCCATGCTGCGGAGATCGATGCCAGCAACTTCGAGGCCCTCCAGGAGATCCGGCGAGCGGCAGAGTTGATCCAGAGGCAGGAATCGGAAAAGGAGAACGCGAACCAGCCGAAGCCGAAGACGTTGTCACTGGAGAAAGAGTCACAAAGCGCGGCTGGCCCGGTCATGCTCGACATCAAGTCGGACATGCCGGTTTCGCTGCATCTTTCGACAACCACCGATGTGGTATACAAAACAATCGCTAAGCTCGCCGGGATCAACGTGCTGATCGATCCGGACTATAAGCCTCAGAAGATTACGGTCGACTTAAAGGACGTGAGTCTCCGCGACGCTCTCGACATGTTCGCCATGCAATCGAAGACTTTCTGGCGGCCCATGTCGTCGAACACAATCATCGTCACATCCGATAGCGGATCAAAGCGCAAGGAATTTGAACAGAACGTGATGAAGACGTTCTATTTGCGCAACGCCGCCACGCCTGCCGATTTGCAGCAAGCAGCCGGCACGCTGAAAGGCATTTTGGACATCAGCCGCATCCAGGTAACCCCTGAACAGAGATCGCTCACGATACGGGGCACGCCTGACCAGATGGTGCTGGCCCAGAAGCTGCTAGGAGACATCGATAAGCCTAAAGGCGAGGTCGTGATCGACGTTACGGTGATGGAGGTCAGCAAGGACAGACTGCGCACCATCGGCACGAATCCGCCTACGAGCGCCTCGGTCACTCTTGCGCCCACCGGAACTAGCTCGAGTTCCGGGCTGACTTTGAATTCCTTTACCTCGCTTAATGCCGGAGACTTCTCAGTATCGATCCCCGGTATTTCTTTCTCACTCCTCGAATCGGACAGCGACACCAAGGTAATTCAGCGTCCTGAGATTCGGGCTATGGACAGCGAGAAGGCCTCCCTGAAGATCGGCGATCGCATTCCCATCGCGACCGGTTCCTTCCAGAGCGGACTTGGCGGATCGGTGAATACGCAATTCCAATATCTTGACGTTGGCGTAAATGTCGACATCACTCCGTACGTACATGCGAACCATGAAGTGACCCTGAAGATGTCACTTGAAGTATCTTCGGTTACGGGTGAGACGAACATTGGCGGTTTCAGTCAACCGACCATCGGACAGCGGCGAGTCGAACACGAGGCGCGGCTCGCAGACGGCGAAGTGAATCTGATCGGGGGCATCCTCGAAGACACGGATACCAACTCCATGGGCGGTTATCCGTGGATCATCAAGATCCCCATTCTGAAGTATCTGTTTGGCCAGTCGACCAAAGAACGTACACAGACCGAGATTGTTTTCGCGATAACTCCTCATATCATCCGCGGCGGAGAGGTTACCGATGACAACCTCAGAATTGTTGATCTTGGTTCTGCCAACACCGTTACCTATCGCAAGGAAGAGCCAAGGGCAGACACTGCGAAGCCTGCGGCGCCTCAGCCGGCTTCGCAACCCGCGGAAAGGCCAGCCCCAGGTCCTCCGGCAGCGAAGGCACCTGTGCAACCGGCTCCCAAGCCGGCCGCGCAGCCGATTACCGGTTCCAGTCAACTAGTGAAGCCGGCACTTGATGCACATCCCTCTGAAGTCAAGCCTCCCGGAACCGTCAAGCCCGCATTGGGTGGATAGTTTTGGATCACGGTGAGCGGGTGCTCGGCTTGTCCGTCCAAATCAACGCTCTTCGGGTGAGTTGTTGAAGCGTCTCATAAGGGCTGCGCGCTCCGTGCCCGGCGTTCGTCTTATCGTCGCCACGGCCTGTGTGCTCACCTTGGACCGGCCCGCCGCAGCAAACGACCGCAGGCGGGAGCATTACTGGGCCTGCGTCCACGCCCGAGTCCGTCGGACGATTCGGACCGCCAACCAGGCTCCCGGCGATAGGTCTCCCGTCGTTGGAGTGGGAACGGCTCATCCTCAAGACCGCGGCCGTTGGCTGCGTAGCCTGCTGGACCAGCCGGCGCAGTATCTCTTGTGCCGTTTCGATCCCGATTCCGAGTTGCTCCGCTGGGGACACCACGCTGGCCCCCAAATGCGGCGAGCGGGGCGAGAAGAGAACGATTGTCGCGGTGGCTCGCATGCTGGCGGTAACCCTGCACAGCCTGTAGCGTAGCGGCCAGCGCTTCCAACCATCTTCGCAATCCGTAACGTCCACGGGCTGAGCACATATTTGACAACCGGAGCGCGTTGCCCTCAGCCGCGGCACAAGCTCGAAAGGCCGCAGTGAACCGGCAAAAGGCATAAAGACAATTAACGGCTGCAGCATGAGATTCTTATGGTTCGCGAATAGGAAAGACGCACATCGAGTGCAGAGTCCATGCGCCACGTAGAATAGCAGCAGGGAGAACGAATGTCGCAGTTGCCACACACAATCGACCGCGCTCAAAAAACCGGCATTATCCTTGACGCGCAAGCCAATCAAACGCTCGATCCCGCGGATTGGAGCGCTTTCCGCGCCCAGGCGCACCACATGTTGGACGACATGCTCGACTACATTGAAGACATCCGCGAGCGGCCCGTGTGGCAGCCCATCCCTTCCAAAGTGCGCGCGCACTTTCAGTCTCCCGCGCCGCGGCAAGGCGATGGTCTCGCCGACGTTCATGCCGAATTCATGCGCGAAGTGCTCCCCTTTGCACAGGGTAACGTGCATCCCGGATTCATGGGCTGGGTCAATGGCGGCGGCACGCCCGTGGGCATGTTGGCGGAGATGCTGGCGTCCGGACTGAATGCAAACTGCGGCGGCCGCGATCATATTCCCGTCGAGATCGAGCGTCAGGTCACCCGCTGGGTTGCCGAGCTCTTTGGGTTTCCCGAAACTTCGAGTGGACTCTTCGTCACCGGAACCTCGATGGCCAATCTGATCGCGGTATTAATCGCTCGCGATGTTGCCTTGGGCTTCGGCGTGCGCACCAGCGGAGTAGCCGCAGCCCCCAGGCGCCTCGCCGCATACACTTCCACTGCCGTTCATAGTTGCGTGCCCAAGGCCATGGACATCGCCGGCCTCGGCAGCGACACTCTGCGCCTGATCCCTACCGACGCCGGCTGCCACATCGATCTCGCCGCGCTCGCCGAGGCTATCTGGCGCGACCGCAAAGCCGGTTTCACGCCCTTTCTCGTCGTAGGAACCGCTGGAACTGTGAATGCCGGAGCCATCGACGATCTGACCGGCCTGGCCGACTTATGCCAGCACGAGAAGATTTGGTTCCACGTCGACGGAGCCTTTGGCGCTCTGGCCAGGCTGGCCCCGGATCTTGCGCCAAAGCTCAACGGAATCGAGCGCGCCGACTCCGTAGCCTTCGACTTTCACAAGTGGGCCCAGGCTCCCTACGATGCCGGCTTCATCCTCGTCCGAGACGCTGTCGCACACAAGAACTCGTTCGTGGCTCCGACAGCCTATCTGCAGCGCGCCGAGCGTGGCCTCGCCGCAGGCTCGCCCTGGCCCTGCGACTTCGGGCCCGATCTGTCGCGCGGCTTTCGCGCGCTGAAGGTCTGGTTCACCTTGAAGGTCTTCGGAGTTGAGGCCATCGGCGCATCGATCTCGCGCAGTTGCGCATTGGCCCGCTATCTCGAATCACGCGTCGCCGAGACGCCGGAGTTGGAGCTGATGGCTCCGGTCGAGCTGAATATCGTGTGTTTCCGTTTTCGTCCTAAGACCTCTGGCGCAGAAGACTCTGATTCGGAATGCTCCAACCGGATCAACGACGAGATTGTTATCAGGCTGCAGGAGTCAGGGATCGTCGCACCCTCCACGACAAAGATCAGAGGCCGTCTGGCGATTCGAGCCGCGATCGTGAATCATCGCACCAGCCGCACCGAGATCGATGCGTTGGTCGAGAACACACTGGCTCTCGGACGCGTGCTCTGACCGAAAATCTCTTATGCAGCAGTTGCACCACTGCTCGAAACAGGCGACTGTTTCGAGCGAAGAAAGCCTATGGGAATCTGGGTAAGCACAAACAATACAAGAGCATATTGCCAGGTAAACAAGTTAAGCAAAACAAGCGATCCACATACGGTCACCGGAACAAAGAGTGACAGGCCAAAGACCAACCGCGATACACCGGCGTTACGCGAACGACTCCCCAGACACTGAATCCACTCAATCCAAACCATTAATGAAATAAAATCAGCAATAGATTTAACGGAGCCCTTGCCCGTCTTGAGATAGAGGGCAGTGAGGAGGCCATACAAGAGCGCGCTTACCAAGAGATGAATCAGATATTCAGAGCGTCCTACAGTCTCGGCACGGCCAAATATGAATGGCTTCATTTCGTGTCTCCGCCACTTTTTCAGGTTTCTGAAGAACTATGACTGAATCGGTTCACTCCCGCTCTTCAAGCCGGGCTACCACCCGCTCGACCATACGTTCCAACTCTGCCGCAGTCTCTACCGGCTCTGCGCTGGCCGATCCTGCAGAGCGTGCGATGCGCGCATCCGGCAGGCCCATCCGGCGCTTGAGAGCCAGGATCTCCTCAATCTTCCGCTCCGGGATTAGTTGGAGAGGCTTCCCGATCTGCTTTGCCAGGAGGTACGTCTTGCAGCAGGTCTCGAAGATTTCCGCAAGCCACTCGGCATGAGTCACTGTGTCTGCCCAGCAGACGATACCGTGATTGGTCAGCAGGATGGTGTTGTGGTCTTCGACAAAGGGCAGCACCGTCTCGGCAAAGGCTTGGGTACCGGGAGTCTCATACGGCGCAACCGCTGCCGGACCGATGAAGATCTCGTACTCTGTGATCAGCCCATTCGGCGGCGTCGAGCCGGTCACGGCAAAGGCCGTCGCGTAAGGCGGGTGGCAGTGCACCACGGCGCGGGCGCGCGGGTTCGCCTTGTAGATCTCCAGATGCAACAAAAGTTCGCTGGTGCGAGTACGATCTCCTGCCAAAATGTTGCCGTTAAGATCCGAGAGACAGATATCGGCCGGTACGAGGTCTTCTTTGCTGACCATGGTGGGTGTGCAGAGCACATACTGCGAACCAAGCCGCACGCTGATGTTGCCGCCGTTGCCATCCACGTACTGGCGATGCCAAAGCTTGTGCCCGGCGCGGATGATCTCCCGGCGAAAAGCCTCTGCCTCGGGCGAACTGGCGGCGGCCAGCGGCGAATCCTCAGCGAGCTTCAAGGCCTTGGGCTTCCAGATGAAACCGGTCTCTGGCGTGGCCTGCGCCGCTTCACTGCCCTGCTCCGTGGGCGAGACCGTCGTCTGCTCCATCGTTGACCTCACGCTTCGGCTGGGTGGCCGGACTCAGGCAAGCCCCGGCATTACCTTCAGATTATATAGAACACCTTCCGGAGAAGCTCTTCCGAACGCCGTAATGGTGCTAGACTTTGTTTTTGCCGTTCCAGCGCACGCGGCGGTCGGACGAAGAGCCGCTTCCGTCGTGATAAGGAGATTGGAAGCAATGCACTCCGTTAACCTGAATTTGCACCCGACATCGGCGGCCCGCCTTACTTTCTGTTTGGCCCTGCTGTGCATTGGATCGGGCTCTCAACCAGACGATGGTCGCAGTCCCACTCGCGGGCCGGTACCCTGGCGCTGAGCACTTACTCAACTCATTCAAGCCGATGGCGCGCTTCCGTTATTGAGGCCGACTGAAATTCAACGCGCTCGGCTGTGGAATCGGGTTATTATCGGTTGGCTTCAGGGCTTGCGGCAGAATGGCCGAAGGCGGTTTTCAATACCGGAACCCGAGCGCGCCATCGAGGTCACATCTGCTCGCGGGCACATGAGACCCGAAATGATCAACGGGAAGCAAAGGGTTATGAACAGCTGCATTGTTGTTGCCGTATTGACGCTCGGATTTGCAGCTGTGGCCAGCGCGCAGGCCCCCAGCGCGCCCGCCACAGCGGCGCCCAGCGCGAAAACCGCGGAGTGGAAGACCTACACCTATCCTGAGGATGGATTCAGTGCTTCATTCCCCTCCGCGCCCGAACTCCAAAAGAGAGACCTTCCTACCGAGAAGGGCTCGTTTGAACTACGCTCGTATCTCGTGGAAATCGAACCGGTGGCGTTTTTCGTAGGGGTTTGCGATTACGGCTCGACGACGGAGGGCAGATATCCGGACGATGTGCTGAAAGGGGCCGAGAATGCAGCATTGAAGAACTCCAATTCGCACCTGATCATCGAAAAGAAGATCGCCCTTGGCATCGATCATGGTCTCGCGTTTGAATCTGAAAGCGATACGGCGCACTTCTCCGCCCGCATTTATTTTGTCGGCAGCACGCTTTACCAATCGCTGGTGGTTTATCCGATCGGCAAGCCCTATGACGGCTCTGCACGCTTTCTTGACTCTTTCCAGTTAATCGCCAGAGTGGCCAAGTAGTTCAGGCCGGTCGTCAGCCTCCCGCGCTAGGGCTGGCCGGTATCACCGCCAATACCCGGCAGCGATGCTTGCCCGCGGCGCTCCAAGCCAGCGCCATATCAGTCTCCAAAGTGGCGCAATCGCCTGCCTCGAGCACCTCGCTCATCCCACCCGCATCCAATTGCAGCTTCCCTTCCAGCACATACATCAGGCCGGTGGCTCCGTGGCGGACGTCCGACATGCACGTCACTCCTCCGGCGGGAAACTCTATCATCTGAACCGACAGTTTTGTCCTATCCTCCAGCGCGTTCAGAGGAGTGATCTTCACCGACTCCAGTCCGCGGCTATTGCCCAGCAGATTGGCCTTGCGAGTAATCGAGAGCGTGTGTTTGGCAGGTTCAGAGAAGAAGTAGCTCAGGCCCACGCCGTAGACCCGGCTGATGGTGGCCAGCGTGGGCAGCGTGGGGATCATGCGATCTGTTTCTAGCTTGGAGAGAAGCGCCGTCGAGAGCTTGGTCTCCGCCGCCAGGCGCGAGAGCGTGAGCCGCTTCTTGGTGCGCAAAGAGCGCAACTTCATTCCGATGCAGTAAGGCGCAAGAAACCATTGCGCGTAAGATACAGGCTTGGACATACAGGTCTCTCCCTTCCAATAGTCTGGCAGTTCGCTAACGGGAACCTTCTGACAAATTCATGAAGTTTTCCTGAAGTCGAGCGCCTTCTCGCGTCTCAGGCCAATGGAAGAACAACCGGACTCATTCAACTTGGACATGGATATTCTTCGATCGGATGATGTCTCCTTCGAAGCATCCCGATTTCTGAGGTTCCGTAAGAAAGGTCAGGAGCAAGCCCGGCAGCCGGTTTCGCTTCAGAAGTCAGGTGGGCCGAGAGAGTTGCACTTGTTACGTTCGATGGCAGAAGGCGATTAAATGGTTACCAATTAATTAGCCTCCGATTACTACTTAAGTGAGGAATCGATCGTTCAATCTCTTCCCGCCTCCGTCTTTGAAGCAGATAATCAAGGTGTCATTAAAAAACACTGGGCTCACAGAAACCCAAGGATTCGCTGGAAACGCTGCCTTCTTTTCCCGATTTGTTGTTTGTCACGAAGGTTCCCGCGACCTCTATAGGTAGGTTGTGTCCTCTCTTGCCCAAAACGGCAAGAGATCGGCGAGCATGCCGCCCAGGATGCGAGGAAGCGCGTTGGATCCAAGGAAAGAGCTACTCCCGGTCTTGCGAGAAGCCCCAGATGCTGGGTCCTCGGGGACAAGTTCTAGAAGCGCAGTTGGAGAAAGCACCTGTTCTTTTGCGGGATTCCGGCTCGAGGCTGACGGTACGCTCTGGCGTGGCGAGACTGTGGTTCACCTGCCCCCCAAGGAATTGGCGGCTTTGCGGCTGCTGCTGGCAAACGCCGGCCAGGTTGTTTCTCCCTTGCAACTGAAACATGCGCTGTGGGGCGATGTGCATGTGACAGCCGACAGCATTCTTAAGTGCTTGTCCTCACTGCGGGGGCGGCTTGAGCCGGAGCTGTGCATTCAAACCGTTTACAAGCGAGGCTACCGGTTTGCAGCCGAGGTGTCGTGGCACAGCGCCTCGTCGGCTGCGGTACCCACGCGGCTGGCTATACTCCCTTTCGCCACTATCTATTCCGTCCCGGTGCATCTTGGGCAGGCTATTGCCGAAGAGACGATGGCCCGCCTATCGAATCTACGCCATCCGGCATTTTCCATCCTGGCCAGGGATTCGGTCTTCGCGCTCGTTCGTGGAGGGCTTACGGCAGAGCAGATTGGCCAGACACTCAAAGCCGACCTGGTCCTCACCGGAACCCTACGCGCCTTTTCCTCACAGTTCCGGTTGCGTGCTGAGATGATCCGTGTCGAAGATGGAGTTCAAATGTGGGTCGAGGATCTGCTGGTGGACTACAACCGGCTCGCCGGAGTGGAATCGGAGTTGGTGGAACGATTGGCCTTTCGACTGGCCCCCGTGGTTCCCGGCGAAAGGTTCTCATCCTCGATGCGGGACAATCTCATCCCCCAAATCTCCGCATCCGCAGACGGAGAGGCCGACAAGGATCGCCGCATCCTGCAAAGAGAAGCCTATGACAGTTATCTGCGGGGGCACTATGAGTGGCAAACTCTGCATCGCCATCGAATGCAGGACGGGTTGCAACTCCTGCTACGGGCCATCGAGCTTGATCCCTCGCTGATCTCCGCAAGAGTGGACCTCGCTCACTTGTGCGTCACGCAGTCTCTCTACGGCTATGTGTCTCCTGCCGTTGCGGCTGCCCAGGTTCACCGTGTCGAGGAGTCGATTCCCGACTTGCCAAGCCGCGCCCCAGAGTTCCTTCCCGCGCTCGGCTGGGTCAACTTCCACTTCGACCGCGACCTGCCCACTGCGATCCAGGCCTTCTCCTCCAGTTCGCATTTGCCTCAGGGTCCCTGGATTACGCGCGTTCGGTCGATCTTCACTCTCAGCCGCCACCGCTTTCTTGAAGCCATCGCACTGCTGCGCGCCGCCATTAGGGAAGACCCCTATTCACCCTTGTTGCAAAGCCGCTTGGCCTGGGCGCTCCACCTGAACGGGCAAGCCGCAGAAAGCGTCGACCAGGTCCGAAACGCGCTCAACATCTTTCCAGAGGATGAATTTACCAAATTCTACGGAGCGCTGATCCTCGCCTATAACGGAGAGTCGGCTGACTCCACGCAGCTTGCCGCGGACCTTGCGCAGCGTCTACCATTCTTCGACCCTGCCACCTCCATTCACGCCTTCACTCTGGCGTGCGCTGGACGCAAGGATGAAGCCCGCGCCATCCTCGAGAGGTTGCAATGGCTGAGCCGCGAGCGCTATCTTCTCAACTGCTTCAACACGGCGGTTCATGTCGCGCTGGGCGACCATGATGCGGCAATCGAGGAGCTTCGCGCGGCCAACGAGTCCCGTTGTCCATGGTTCTTCCAGATACTCGCCGACCCGCTCCTGAAGCCGCTCCACGGCCACCCGGAGTTCGAGCGGATGCAATCCATCCTCACCGCCATGGAGGCCGAGGCGCGGCAACAACAAGTGGAAGGCTGAGCCGCAGCTGACTCGAAGATCGACTCATCGCAGCCTGCTCTCCCAAGCCGCGCTCGTGGCCCACCTCACACAACGCCCTTCCCAAACGCTGAAGAATCCTTGATGATGGAATGAAGTCGCTTGAAGCCTGGCCGTGCGCATTGTCTTCGCGTCCGGTCTACTCAATCGCACATCGATGCGAATGGCCGCTGGCGTTGGTCCACTCGGAGTGCTGCCTTCATGTACAAGATTGTCGAAGCCAAGACCGTCGGCCTCAACATCAAGCAATATGTGATTGAGGCGCCGCGCATCGCGCGCAAGCAAAAGCCAGGTCAATTCATCATTCTTCGTCTTCATGAGAAGGGCGAGCGCATCCCGTTGACGATCAAGTCCTCCGATCCGGAGACGGGCACGGTCACCATCGCGGTACAGGCCATCGGCAAGACCACCTCGCTCCTCAATTGCCTCGAAGCGGGCGACTCCATCCTCGACATCGTTGGCCCGCTCGGCCGCCCCTCCGAGATCGAGAACTACGGCACTGCTGTGATTCTTGCCGGCAGCGTCGGCACGGCCATGGCGCTGCCCACAGCCAACGCGCTCAAAGCCGCCGGCAATCACGTAGTCTTCATCGAGGGTGCGCGGAATACGGAAATGGTGGTCTTCGAAGACGAGGTGCGCCAGGCCAGCAGCGAAACCTACATCATGACCGACGACGGCAGCTACGGCGAACACGGACTTGTCACGAAAAAACTCAATGACCTGCTCGCCGCCGGTCGCAAAATCAACTTTGTGCTCGCCGTAGGCCCGGTGCCCATGATGCGAGCCGTGGCGCGAATCACCGCGCCGCTCGACATCAAGACCATGGTCAGCCTGAACTCGATCATGGTCGACGGGACGGGTATGTGCGGCGGCTGCCGCGTGCTCCTCGGCGACCAGAGCAAGTTCGCCTGTGTCGATGGCCCGGAGTTCGACGCCTCACAGGTCAATTTTGAAGTTCTGATGCAGCGCAACACCATGTATCTCGACAAGGAATGCGAATCGCTCAAGAGCTTCAACGAGAACAAGGAGGAGGAAGTAGCCGAACTGCGAGCGCAAATTGCGGCGGGTGAAACTCACTATGTCTGAGAAAAACACTCTTCCCTTGAAGGACCGCATGAAGATCCTGCGCACGCAAATGCCGGAGCTCGACCCACAGGTGCGGAGCCGCAACTTCGAGGAGGTCAACCAGGGCCTCAAAGTAATCGATGCTATCACTGAGGCTTCGCGCTGCCTTGAATGCGCCAAGCCTGGCTGCGTCTTCGATTGCCCTGTGGGCGTGAAGATCAAGGATATTGTGGCCTTGATCTATGCAGGCGACTATCTCGCCGCGGCGGCAAAGCTCCGCGAAGACAATGCACTGCCCGCCATCACGGGCCGCGTCTGCCCGCAAGAGAGCCAATGCGAGGGCGGATGCATCCTGGGCAAGAAAGGCGCGCCTCTCGCCATTGGTAACCTCGAACGCTTTGTCGCCGACTACGAACGCGAGAGCGGCCAACTCGGCCTGCCCGCCAATGCGTCCGCGACAGGCAAGAGTGTGGCTATCGTCGGCAGCGGCCCGGCCGGCTTGAGCGCCGCCGGAGACCTCATTCAAAAGGGCCATCGCGTCCGCGTCTTCGAGGCGTTGCACGAGTTGGGCGGCGTGCTCGTCTATGGCATTCCCGAGTTTCGTCTGCCTAAGTCCATTGTGAAAGGCGAGGTCGATAATCTCCGCCGCATGGGTGTCGAATTCGAGACCAATGTTGTAGTCGGCAAGAGCGTCACCATCGACGAATTGATGGAGGAAGAGCATTACGATGCGATCTTCGTGGCTACCGGCGCGGGATTGCCGGTCTTCCTCGGCGTACCCGGTGAGCACCTCAACGGCGTCTATTCGGCCAATGAATTCCTCACACGCATCAACCTTATGCGCGCCTACAACGCCGATGAATATGACCAGCCGGTTTACGACTGTCGCGGCCGCGACGTGATCGTAGTCGGCGGGGGCAACACGGCCATGGACGCAGTGCGCACGGCTCGTCGGCTCGGCGCACGATCTGCAACGCTCGTCTATCGCCGGTCGGAGGCTGAGATGCCTGCACGCGCCGAAGAGGTCAAGCACGCCCGCGAAGAGGGCGTCGAATTTCGCATGTTGACCGCCCCCGTCGCCTTCCTCGGCGATGAGCGAGGTTGGCTGACCGGTGCGCGTTGCGTGAAAATGGAACTGAGCGAGCCGGACGAGAGCGGCCGACGACGACCAGTCGAAATCAAGGGCTCCGAATTTGACTTGCTCGCAAATGTGGCCATCATTGGCGTCGGCACCACCGCCAATCCGCTGATCCAGAGCACCACGCCGGACCTCGCGACCAACAAGCGCAACTACATCGTTGCCGATCCAGAATCGATGCGCACCAGCAAGGTCGGCGTCTTCGCCGGCGGCGACATCGTCACCGGCGGGGCAACAGTGATTCTGGCCATGGGCGCTGGCCGCCGAGCCGCCCGCTCCATCCACGACTACCTGACCAGCGGCGTCTGGTAAGAGCCCTCAACCACAGAGGATGCCGACTTTCGCGCGTGCTTCGCTTGGTACTCCCGAAGCGCTTCAGGGGCTGTTCCGCCGCTCCGACCGCTTGGATCGCTTCGAGACCGTCCCGTGCGCTTCTGATTGGCCGCCATTGCTGTTTGTGGATACGCGATTCGGGCTTCTTACCGCTTGTTTCCTGCGAACAAAAAAATCGGCGGCAAGAGGATTGCCTCCTGCCGCCACCGGTCATGCCTTCAACCGTATTCTCTCTGCTAGAAACTTGCGCTTCAAATCGTCATCCTACTGCACGTCTCCGCTTCCTAATGCAGGAGGCTCTGGTGCAGCCGGCGGCGCATCCGAGCCCATGCCCGGCGGAGGAGCCGGTGGAGGCGCCATCGGACGATGGCGTTGACCGCCCGGTCCCTGGCCGTCGTGTCCAGGACGTTCAAATCCCGGTCCGCCGCGCTCTTGCCCATGATTGGCGCGGAAAGCCTGCACCTGTTTCCACTGATCCGGCGTCAGCTTGTTGCGAATGGCCAGCAGGAAGCGTGCATTTGCCTTTTCAAGCTCAGCCCTGGACTGGGCCACCTTGTCGATCTGAGCAAGAATCTTCGCCTCGTTCGGTTGATCGGCGCCCACCAGCGGCTCCATCTCCAGTTCGGCCTTCTCCACGTTGGCGCGCAGGTCAATCAGCTTCTCGCGATGCTCCAGCAAGATGCCGTCAAAGGCCTTGCGCTGGTCATCGGTGAGCTTCAACCGCTCCACGATCTTTGGATTATTCCACCAGCGCCCCGGAATGCCCTGCACACCCAGGGCTCTCTCCATCGGAGGCCGATGTTCGCCAAATCCCGGCGCCGGTCCCATGCCCATTCCCATGCCGCCAGGCCCCTGGGCCAATGCCGTGCCTGCCAGCAAAGTCCCGGCAACCGCCAATTCCAACAGTACCCTTCCAAATTCTTTCATCGACTTCTCCTCTCCCTCTCATTGCCGAGGGTGTATACCCGTTTTTCAACTAATTCTCTTACTGGTTTTCATCCTCGACCATCAGTCGGGCCAGTGGCTCCATGGCCGTCGGTACTTCCCGCGATACATCCCTGTCCACCTTGGCCAGCAAATCCTCTTCCTCCGACTGGGCCTGACGACTTCGCTCTTCGGCCAGCAGCTTCTGCTGGTCGGCGATCCGAGCCTGGGTAACCTTCATTTCATTCAGATGATGTTTGTAAAAGACCCCTCCGGAGACGCTGCCCGCCACCAGAACGCAGCCCAGAGCCCAGCCCGCCGCAAACCGCCAAATCCTGCGTCGCGCAGGCTCAACCGCCGTCCGCGGGCGGATGAATGCAGCCTCACTCCAGGCATGAACGCTCAGGCGAAAGTCTTGGAGCGCCTCATCCAGCTCGCCCGGCTCGTCCGTGAACTTGCTGACTCCTCTAACCTCGCTAACTCCGCTCTCTGCCCCAACCTCGCCTTTGAAGCTCATCGCCGTCCCCCAAGTTTCTCGCGCACTTTCACCAACGCCCGCGAGAGGTGCGCCTTTACTGTGCCCTCATTGAGCCCGGTGCTTCGCGCAATCTCGCTCAACTCCATCTCTTCGACGTACCGCAACAGAAACACAGTGCGCTGGCGCTCGCTTAACCCCTCAACCGCCCGGCCCACCTGGCGCACCCTCTCCTTTGCCAGCAACTGCTCCTCAGCGGATCGTTCACCGCTAGGCAGCCACTCGCTGGCCTCGTCCAAATTCACCGCATGAGTCTGGGTCTGCCGCCAGAACTGCAACCGCCGGTTCCGCCAGTGATCCTTTTGCAGGTTGATGGCGATCCGCATCAGCCAGGTCATCGCGCTGGACTCGCCGCGGAAGCTCCCCCAGTTCCGGTGCGCCTTCAGGAAACACTCCTGAGTCAGCGTCTCAGACAGATCCGGGTCGCGCGTCGACGAAAGCAGAAACCGGAAGATCTGCGGGCGGTGCCTGGTGACGACAGCCGAGAAATCTTCGGCGGCAATTTCATTTGCCGTTTCCATTGTGATCGCGTCCAATGCTGTGCCGGCTGCCATCACACAGGTAGACGCCTGCACAGGCTGCAAGTTTACAGCCTCGTCAGCAATTCTCAACCAGGTAATCTGCAGGTGAAAACAGATCGCTTCACGCTCAGGACCTCACTGTGCAATAGCCGGCCCCGGCGCGTTTGCTCCCGTTCCCGGCGATGTCGGCAGGGGCGCCGGCGCTGGAGCCACCCGAACCGGGTCGTTCTTCCCATGCTCCGGATCGTACTGGTGTTTCTCCATCCAAGACTTGAAATTCGCCGCAGGCTCCTCATCCAGCCCGCCATTGCTTCGATAGTAGGCGGTATCTTTCATCTCTACTTTCAGCTCGCAGGCGTCGTACGCCCCCGGCTTGCCGAACTGAGGCAGCAGAATCTCCAGCGACTGATTCGGTTTCTTCCATCGTGCGGGATAGGTCTCGAAGCCAGCGGAGCCCCTGATCCGCTCTCCGCAGCGATAGCTGAAGTCGAAGCCACGCGGCTGGCTGTTCTCATAGAGATTCGCCCGGCCCTCTCCGTCCACCAAATCCAGGGCTCTACCCGGGCCAGAGTAGTGGGAATGGGAATTGAATTGAAAGATATGAACCCTTAGTGGAAAATCGACTGCACTATGCCCGCCAGCCAGCGCTGCAGTTGAAAAGAGAAGAGAGCCGACGAGCCCACCGAGCAGGCTTACGAGAACGCGCCCCATGGTGAACACCCCCGAACAATTGATTTGGAAAAATCACGTCCATCGTAATCCAAGACCCGCCGCGTCGCAACGTTGCAGCCTGGTTCGATGATGAGAATTCACACTTTTAGTGATTGCCTCCAGGAGGCAACATTGCCCTCGCTGAAGGGGCAAAGATGGAAGAAGAACCCGCAATTGCAATGCTACCACTTTCAGTATGTTGATCCGTTTCTACATAGATCATATCCCGTTTACTGAATTTTCTTAATCATCTTCCTGAGCGCTGGATGACCTTTCCGCTAGCGTCCCGTCCATATCCCATGTATTCTCAACTGATTGCCCCTTAGTGGTTTCGTAACATTCGTCTCGCTGGTTCTTGGCAAGTGACGTGCTAAACAAAAAGCGACAGAGTGTTCCCCTCATGGAGAGAAGTGTCCTGAACCGTCTACAGGCGCCGTTCCTAGCCGTGGCTACGGCTGGATTGGTGTTTCTTGCGGTAATGAACTTCCTTGAGGAGCGCCACGCCCAGCAACCCGACGACGGCGTCTGGTGGCGAGAGGCAGCCGACGGCAGCGGCCTGATCGCCGACAAGGTGCTTCCGGGCAGCCCGGGAGCGCACGCAGGCATCAAAGTACACGATCTGCTGAACGGAGTGAGTGTACTGCCAAAGGAAGCGGTGGAAACGGGCCTGCGCACTGGAATCCAGTCGCCGGAGCCGTTCGGTGGAGTTAAGGAACTCCCGCAGGAGGCGGACCAGCACGCCTCCACGGAACCACTCTCGTTGCCCACTGGGATCAGGCCCGCCCCAATCTACGCGCCGGTCGTGCGCGCGGCGGATCTCGAACGCGCGCTCTACCGTACCGGCAGCTACTTCCGGATCGACTACAGGATCCTGCGCAACGGCAGTGCGCTGGCCAGGACGATCGAAGTCATTCCCGAGCCCATGGACCGGAGTCTCGAACTGGGCCAGCGGCTGATTGGTCTGATCTATCTGGCCATCGGCATTTACGTGCTCTTCCGTCGCTGGTCGGCTCCTCGCGCCACCCACTTTTATCTTTTCTGCCTGGTGTCGTTTGCTCTCTACGCGCTCAAGTACACCGGCGCAATGGACGCCACCGGCCATTGGGACAGACTTGACCAGGCGGTCTTCTGGCTGAACGTGCTGGCCGAGTCGCTACAGCCTGCCCTGTTCCTGCACTTCGCTCTCAGCTTTCCCGAGGAGCGGTTCAAGAAACTGGGCCGAGTGTGGTTGTTGCCGCTGATCTATGCACCAGGAGCACTGCTGTTCGGCACATGGCTTTGGGCCTTCAAGTTCTGGGAGCCCACGGGATTGCTCAAGCACCATCTGGACCAGGCCGGCACCGGCTATGACGCTCTGTTCTATGTCATCGCCGCCTATCTTTTCCTGCGCAGCTACAGACATGCCGACACCCCCCTGTTGCGCCAGCAATTGAAGTGGCTTACCAGGGGCGCTCTCTTTGCGGTGATTCCGTTTACGATCTGTTATGCCATTCCCTTTCTCCTGGACTGGCAACCCTACAGTTGGCTCACCAATTTGGCCAACCTTTCCATCGTCGTTCTGCCGCTCACCTTTAGTTGGGCCATCGTTCGCTACCGGCTGATGGACACCGACCTGATCTTCAAGCGCGGCATGGCGTACACACTGGCCACCGGGCTGATCTTGGCCGGCTACTTCCTCGCGATCGCCGCGGCAGCCGCGCTGGCTCACAATCAGTTGCCTGGATCGGTCCGGAACTGGGGCGAAGGCATCGCCATCGTGCTCGTAGCCGCCTTCTTTGAACCGCTGAAGCGCCGAATTCAGGGCTGGGTTGACAGGGCCTTTGACCGCCATCGCTACGACTACCGCAAGGCGCTGGTCGAGTTCGGCCGCGGCCTCAGCTCGGAGACTGATTTAAACGCCTTGTTGGAATCGATCGTCGAGCAGTTGCCCAACACGCTGCTGGTGGCTCGCGTGGCCGTCTTCCTGGTCCAGGAGCATGGACGCCTTCGTCTGGCCGCCTCGCACGGCCTGCCTGCGGAAGCCAGGACGGCGCAGGACCGCATTGGAGCCGGCGGCATCGGTTTGGGCGCAGTCGGACCCGGCAAGCTCGATCTTGGCTTCCTGGACTTCGACCACGCCAAGGATCACTCGCACATCTTCCTTGAGAACGCTCAAGCTGCCCTCCATCTGCCGCCAGCCCAGCAGCGCACCGCCGCGCTTCTCGACCTCAATTACTATCTGCCCTGCCGCGTAGCTGCCGGCCAGATCCAGGGCGGCGAGGCCACTCCGCGTGGTCCCGAAACGACGCGCACCATCGCCGTGATCGGCCTGGGCCGCACCATTGGCGGCGACTTCCTCTCCAGCGAGGACGTCGAGTTGCTTGAATCCCTGGCCAGCTACATCGGCATCGCCCTTCAGAACGCCAGCCTCTATTCGCGGCTGGAAGAAAAGATCGGCGAGTTCGAACGGCTAAAGGAGTTCAACGAAAACATCGTCGAGTCGATCAACGTCGGCATTCTGGCTCTCGATCTCGACGATCGCATCGAAAGCTGGAACGCCCAGATGGAGGCAATGTACGCCCTCAGCCGCGCCGAAGCCATCGGCCAGGAGTTGCGCTCGGTCTTTCCCGCAGAGTTCATCGAGGCTCTGGAGGCCTTCCGCAACGAGTCCGGCGTTCATCATCTCTACAAGTTTCCGCTCACCACACGAGCCGGCGAGCAGCGCACCGCCAACATTGCAGTCGCTCCGCTACTTTCGCGCGATTTCGTCTCTGTCGGCCGCATCATCCTGGTTGACGACATCACCGAGAGGGTCTCGCTAGAGATGCAACTGGCGCAGTCTGACAAGCTCAGCTCGATCGGCCTGCTGGCCGCAGGCGTTGCCCACGAGATCAACACGCCGCTTGCCGTGATCTCCTCGTATGCGCAGATGCTCTCAAAGCAGCTCAAGGGCGACGCCCGTCTCAGCCCGGTCCTCGACAAGATCACCCAGCAGAGCTTCCGCGCCGCCGAGATCGCCAATGGCCTCTTGAATTTCTCGCGCACGTCGACGACCGAATTCCGCGAGACCAATCTCAACCAGGTGATTCGGGACACGCTCTCGCTGCTGGAGCACCAGTTCAAGACCGCGAAGATCGTTGTCGACCTCGAATTGGCCGATTCGCTGCCGCTGATTCACGGCAACCCCGGCAAATTGCAGCAAGTTTTTCTCAATCTGCTGCTCAACGCCAAGGAGGCCATGCCCGAGGGTGGCAGGTTGCGAGTGGCCACTCAAATCGACGCATTGAACGGGCACGCCGGCCATGTCTCGGCTCTGGTCGCCGACTCCGGCTCAGGCATCGCACCCGAGCACCTCAAGCGCATCTACGATCCGTTTTTCACCACCAAGACGGTGGCCAAACCAGGCGACCGCCGCGGAACCGGCCTGGGGCTTTCCGTCTCCTACGGAATCATCCAGGAGCACGCCGGAAAAATTCATGTCGAGAGCGCGGTCGGCGCCGGCACAACCTTCCATCTCGAGTTTCCCCTGCTGAGGAATTCCGTCCATGCCTGAGGTCGAACTTCCCTTGAACCCGCTCACAACCGCCGCCGGCAGCCCCGGCTTCGCCAGCGGCCTGGCCAGCATTCTAATCATCGACGACGAAGCCGCCATTCGCGAGTCCCTCGAAGTACTGCTCACCCTCGAGGGGTACTCGGTTCGTATGGCGCCCGATGGCGTCGAAGGACTGCGGGCTCTCGATCTTGAGAACTTCGACCTGCTGCTGCTCGACCTGAACCTGCCCGGCCAGAGCGGCCTCGAACTGCTGCCGCAGATCAAGGAACGCCAACCCGAGTTGCCGGTCATTATGATCACCGCCTATGGCACCGTCGACAACGTCGTCGAGGCCATCCGCGCCGGCGCGGAGAACTTCGTCCAAAAGCCCTGGGACAACGAGAAGCTCCTGGCAGACATCCGCTCCGCCGTGGCCCGCCATCGCGCCGAAGAGGAGGTGCTGCAGCTCAAGCGCACTCTCAAGCAGCGTTACAACTTCTCCAACATCGTGGGCAAGAGCGAGATCATGCTCAAGGTCTTCGACCTGGTCGCGCAGGTCGCTCCGAGCCGGTCGACAGTTCTGATTCAGGGCGAGAGCGGCACCGGCAAGGAGATGATCGCCAAGGCCATCCACGCCAACTCGCCGCGTCGCGACAAACCCTTCGTCCCCATCAACACCGGCGCGATGCCCAGCGAGTTACTTGAGTCCACTCTCTTCGGCCACGTTAAGGGAGCATTCACTTCCGCCGTCGCGTCCAAAAAGGGCCTTTTTGAAGTCGCCAATGGCGGCACGCTCTTCATGGACGAGATCGCCACCATGGGGATGGATACGCAGTCGAAGATTCTGCGCGTGCTCCAGGACCGCCGCTTCATGCACCTGGGCGGCATCTCTGAAATTCAAGTAGACGTGCGCATCATCGCCGCCACCAACATCGATCTTCGGCAGGCCGTACGCGACGGCCGCTTCCGCGAAGATCTCTTCTACCGCCTCAACGTGATCTGCATCGACCTGCCGCCACTGCGCGCCCGCCGCGAAGACATTCCTCTGCTGGCCAGCCACTTCCTCGAGTACTACGCAAACGAGAACGGCCTCGCCTCGCGCAAGCTCTCCGCCGACGCCCTGCGCGCCCTGGTCGACTACGAGTGGCCCGGCAATGTTCGCGAACTCGAAAACTCAATCGAACGCGGCGTCGTCCTTTCCTCGGGGCCGGTCATCGGCTCCGATCTGCTGCCCGGCCACATCACTGGCCGCAGCTTCCAGGACGCTCTGCTCCAGCACAACCCCAACGCTTCGCTCTTCGACATCCTCGAAGACATCGAGCGCCGCATCATCATCGAAAAGCTCGAGCGCTCCAACTGGAACCAGACCGACGCCGCCGAGCAGTTCCGCATCCCCCTCTCCACTCTCAACCAGAAGATCAAGCGCCTCAATATCGAGATCCGCAAAAAGGGAAGAGAGTAAGCAGAGCAGAGGTCAGCCGTCCGAAACCTCGTTAACGCGATCCTGCATCAACCGTGGATCACTCCAACCGACATCGGCGTTTTTCCGTTACCGATCCGTTTGTCGCTCTCAAAGGACGGTTAATCAGCGCGTCGTGCTGTACTCGTCTGTTGATGACTGAATGCCATTTGTCCGAGAAGGCGGCTTCGCTAAGACGGATTACCTGCAACGAATTGCGTCGATCGCCACGCAAGGATAACCAGCATGAGAATCGTCTCCGTTGCAACCCCTGCGGCCAACACGTTCCACCCCAGATAGTGGTGCATGCCCCAGATTGCTGCGCATGAGACGCCTCCGGTCAACGCCATCGCCATTCCGTATCCTTAGATCGATTTGCGCGGTGGGACATAAGGCGGGCCAGCCTCTAACCGGCACTGCGGAGGCTGATCATTCCAAGGATTGGCCGCAACAGCCGATGTTACTCCGATTGACGAACATCTCGGAATTCAAGCTGTCGGGTGCGCAAAACGAAACTGGCAGGAACTCGTTCTGAGAAGCACTGATTGGACAGGTTACCGTCTTGAAGTGCCTGATGTGTGTGACAGAGTGTTTGTTTGAGTGGCGGAACGGATCAGGCTATTCGAGGTGGACCATATCTGCGGGCAGATCAATATCGATTTCGCCACCAGGAAACGGCAGCGCAACCAAAGGGCACGGTGGCCGCATCAATAGAATGCGCGCGCCCTTGTCGCCACACAGCGCACGCAGTTCTGCAAAGGCCTCGCGGGGAAACACAGCGGGGATGCCAAGAACGCCTTGGTAAGCTGAGGCCACAATCGCGGGCGTTGCCTGCGCATAAAACACCTCGAGCATCGCGCGCAGGTGCCCGGCCGAAAGACGCGGCTGGTCGCAAGCGACAATCAAGACACCAGGAGTCTGCGAGGCGCTCTCCTCAAGCGCGGCAAGGCCGGTTTGAATAGAGGTCGAGATCCCCTGGTCCCAGGCGCTGTTGATAACGGGAGTGAAATCGCTCAATCGAACCGCCTCGCGAATCAGTTCGTTATGGGCTCCGAGCACCGCGATCACTGGAACTGCGCCGCCCTCGTGGGCAAGTCGGATGGCGCGCTCAATCATCGTTTCGCCGCCGTGCATGAGCAACTGTTTGGGCCGGCCCAGGCGGCGGCTGGCACCGGCGGCAAGAACAATGGCAGCGACAGTCATCGGCTCCAGTGTATCCGGAAGCCCTTGACCTGGATCGCATTCTCAAACCGAAGAAAAGCCAATTAGCGCAAATCCCCTCCTCCTCGATATGTGAGGTTTGAGCGAGAATGATTCTATGAAGGATCTCCAGCGCATCCTCGAGTTGTGGCGTGCATTGGAAGCTGATGGGGCGGACTACGTTCTAGCCACGGTCATCGCCGTTGAGGGTTCCAGCTATCGCAAGCCGGGCTCCTGCATGCTGCTGGCCCAAGACGGCCGCCGTGCGGGCACTGTGAGTGGCGGCTGCCTTGAAGCAGAGGTTGCCCGCCGCGCCTGGTGGCACACCGCCAATGGCCCATCCGTGCAGCGCTACTCCACTGTTGAAGAGGACGGCGACCGCCCCTACGGTTCCGGTTGTGGCGGCGTGGTCTGGCTGCTGCTGGAGCACAGCTCAAATGCAGCTACGCTGCTGAAAGCGCTGGAGCAAGCGTTTCGGCGACGCGTTCCGATAGCCGTGGCGACCATTCTGGAGGGCGAGCGGTTGGGTCGGCGCGCAGTGGCGGGCCTGGGTTCTGCGCAGAAGGTCAACGCTTCGCTCCAGGAAGCTGATCCGCTTCAGAGCCTTGCAGATGTGGCGTTGGCAGGAAGAAATTCAGCGGAATGCAAGCTCTCAATTGGTGGAACCGAAGCACGCATTTGGACCGACTTCCGTCCGGCTCGGCCCGGCCTGTGGATCTTCGGAGCAGGCGACGATGCCCAGCCGCTGCTCGAGTTCGGAAAAGCACTGGGCTGGTACGTGACCGTTGCCGACGGGCGATCTCAACTCGCCAACCGCGAACGTTTCGCTTCGGCTGATGAGATTCAACTCCTGCCGGTTCAAGAAATGCCTGCGATCCAATCCGCCGAAGGGGCATCGGCGCTTGCAAATCTACGCTCGCAAGACGCCGCCGTGGTGATGACCCACAGCTTTGAGCAGGACTCGCGAGCCCTGGCCTCACTGCTGGCGCTCGATGCTGGGCCTGCATACATTGGGGTGCTTGGCCCACAGCGGCGCACACGGGAGCTGCTTGCGGAAGCGGCACACCTGTTCAGCCTGACGGGAAGTTCCACATCCTCGATCGGTGACACGGTGGAGCGCTGGATGACCAAGATTCACGCCCCCACAGGCCTCGACCTGGGCGCGGAATCGCCGGAGACCATCGCACTCTCAATCGTTACAGAGATCCAGAAGTTTCTTACCGGAGCCACCGCACTGCCACTCAGCAATTTGCGCGGCGCCGCACCGGCGATCTCCCGTAAAGCCAGTCTCAAGCCCAACTGAAGCCGCTCTGCCTGAGTGGAAGCGTGCGAATTCTCTTGCCCGTAGCGGCAAAGATGGCATTGGTTACCGCCGGCAAAATCGGCGGCAGCGTTGGCTCACCGAGGCCAGTCGGAGCGTAATCGGTCTTGCGCCAATAGACCTCAATCTTCGGCACTTGCCTCATGCGCATCAAGGGGTGGTTATGGAAGTTCGACTGCTGGATCGTGCCATCCTGCAGCGTGATCTCCTGCGCCAGATGGCCCATGCCCTCCATGATGCCCCCCTGCGCCATGCTCTCTGCCGCTGCCGGATTGATGATCTGGCTGCCGACATCGCCGGCCGCCCAGACATGATGCACCGTTACTTTGTTCAGCGCGTCGACGCTCACGTCGGCAACTTCAGCGAAGTAACCCGAGTGGCAAAACCATGCGGCAATGCCCATTCCGCGGCCCGGTTGTTTAGTCTTCTGGGCCCAACCTGACTTTTCCGCGACTAACTGAAGCACGCCCTTGAACCGCTCAGGGATGAGAACGTCCTGTCCCGACGGCTCGTGATCGTTTACGGGATCGTGCTCGCCCGAGGACCAGGAGGCCTGCTTGTTGCCGAGCAGATCGAGCTGGAAGTCGAGCGGATCGCGGCCGGCAGCAACAGCCAGCTCATCCAGAAAGGACTGTGCCACCCAGCAATGTGCGTTGTCGCCGGGGGCGCGGAGCGCTCCGGTGCGCAACATGAGCGGCTGCCTCGAGGTGTAAAGCGCGTAAGCCGGTGGAAAGCCTGCAGGAAACGTGTCCTGCCCGATGCCGCCGCCGGAGGCCGCATTCTTTTCATCGCCATAGGTAATGAAATGATGCTGCCAGGCAGTGAGCTTGCCCTGTGCATCGAGTCCGCCTTTCAGGCCTACCGCTGCGCCGGGGCGGAAGGGATCGTGTGCAATATCATCTTCGCGCGACCAGAGCAACTTGATGGGCGCGTCAATCTGCTTGGCGGTCTGTTTTGCAATCCAGGCGGCCTCGACCAGGTAGTCGTTCTGCAGGCGCCGGCCAAAGCTCCCACCTGAGCGCACCATGTGAGTGGTGATGTCGCTCTCCTGAATGCCGAGAGTCTTGGCAACCAGAGTGAGGCCATTGCCGGGCAGCGTACTGGTGGACCACATCTCCAATTTGCCGTCTTTCCAATGCGCGGTGGCGCCCTGTGGCTCCAATGTGACATGGGCAATGAACGGGTACTCATAAGTTGCCTCGACCACCTTGGCCGACGACTTGAGCGCGGAGTCCATGTCGCCATACTTTCGCAGCAGAATTGCGGGCGGAGCCTTCAGAAGTTCCTCTGCGCGCTTTCTGAAGCCCTCGGTGCTCTGGGTTGCGGCGGGGCCAAGATCCCAGTCAACCTTGAGCTGTTTGCGGGCCTGCTGCGCCTGCCACCAGGTGTCGGCCACGATCGCGATGCCCGGCTCCATGCCCGGCTCCCACGGCGTCAAGGCGGCGGGTGTGATGCCGCCATCGATGACCAACACCAGACGCACACCCGGCTGCGCTTTGATCGTATCGATATTTGCGCTCTTCACTTTGCCGGCATAGACAGGGGCCTTTTCAATCGCTGCGTACAACATCCCCGGTACTTCCACATCGATGCCGAAGAGCGGTTTGCCGGTGACAATCGAATGGGTGTCAACGCCCCGCTGGGAATGGCCGATGATGCTGTAATCCTTGGGGTCTTTGAGCTTGACACTGCTAAGTGCCGGTGCGGGCAGCGCGGCGGCTCTAGTGGCAAGTTCCCCGTAACCTGCGGAGCGCCTTGAGGCAGAGTGAAGCACCCGGCCGGATTGCGTAGTACATTCTTCCGCAGGCGTACCCCATGCCTGTGCGGCGGCAACGATCAGCAACTGGCGTCCGGCTGCGCCGACACGGCGCATCGGCTCCCAGCCCTGGGGTGTATTGTGAGAGCCTCCGGAAAACTGGCGGCCATAGATCTTTTCGTTCAGGTCGGCCTGCTCGACGCGAACATCCTTCCATTCGACATCCAATTCTTCGGCAATCAGCATGGGCAGCATGTTGCGCATGCCCTGGCCAGACTCTGAGGCACGCGCCATGATGGTCACCACGCCATCCGGAGCGATGTGGATGAATGCCTGGGGCGTGAGGTCTGGCGGTGTTCCCTGCCCTTGAGCAGCGGTGAGCGGCGAGCGATAAAGTTCCAAGGCAAGGCCGCCGCCGGCAAGGGCCGTCAACTGCAGAAACGATCTGCGATTCATGTGCATCGCGTGGCCCTCCTTCACTTGGTGCGGGCAGGGACGCCCGCTTCGGCTGCTTCGTGAATGGCTTGACGAATACGCGTGTAGGTCCCGCAGCGGCAAAGGTTGCCGCTCATGGCCGCATCGATATCCGCGTCGGTGGGATGAGGCGTGTGCGCCAGAAGGGCGGCAGCAGTCATGATCTGCCCTGCCTGGCAGTAGCCGCACTGCGGCACATCCAGCGTCTCCCAGGCAACCTGGACCGGGTGCAGGCCATCCGGCGAAAGCCCTTCAATGGTGGTGACCGGATCGCTGCCGACCGAGCCCACAGTCGTCATGCAAGAGCGCACCGCATGACCGCCTACCAGCACTGTGCAGGCGCCGCAAAGGCCAATCCCGCAGCCGTATTTGGCGCCTTTCAGGTTTAGTATGTCGCGCAGCACCCACAAGAGGGGCGTATCCGGCGGCACGTCGACCGTCGCGGCAACGCTGTTCACATTCAGTTTGATAGGCATATGTTCACTCCACAATCCGGCCAGGGGAAGAGGATCGGCGACGAACACAGGCTTGCGATTGGAGTGTATCAAATCTCCGGTCCTAGATTCCACCTTGAAGAATGCCGATCGGAAATCTAGGCGGCAATGAGATATGAGCTGCGATATCCGTCTTGAACTCGAATACTTCACGAACATCGAAATCGTAGGCAACGAACCGCGCTATGGCGACAAGTGCAAAGACTCCTGACTCGACTCATTGGCGATAAGTTCTCTGACCGACATCCGTTTCAGCCGTCAATCGTCGGAACAAATCAGGATACCAGCGGACGAATATCGAGTTCTCATATCGGTGACGTCAAACGTCAAAGTGTGCGATAGACCGAGTTGGCGATCTGGATCATGCTGATTGCCGCGGCAATTGGGGGCCGTATCGATGACAAAGAGCAAGATGAATCTAAAACAGCCGCAGAAATCGATTCTGAAGCTCCCCGACCCTGAGCAATCGAAGTCCGCCGTCCTGAACAGCCTGTCGTCGCCAAGTTCGCAACGAACCTACGATCATGCGATCCAGGAATTCATCGAATAGTATTGTTCGGAACGAAGGCTCGCCTTCCACAAGACTGTGTTCACGCGCTACCGAATAACCCTGGAACAGCGTGCACGTTTGTTCAGCCACGATCAACCTGCCGCTCGCTGCAGAGCGGCGGGCGGCGTACGAGTCGGCAGATTGTGAATTGCTCAGTGCTGACATGGCGGCGGTGCTTGCCGTGTGAAAGGGGCGAGCGCTTGGCTTGTTTGGCAGAACCGTCTGTGTCAACCCGGTATTGCTCAAGTCGAATCACCTATTGCGGCGTGGTTTGAATGTATGCATCCACGCGCAGTCCCACGGGCAGATGCACGCCGGGATCGAGCTGCACCAGGGTTTCGATGATCTTGGTGTCAACCTTTTCCTTCGGCTCGTCGGTCAGGACGTTTTTGTGTCCGAGCTGACGCGCGACGCGGATGATGCGGCCCCAGAACTTCTGATCCGGATAGGCAGCGGCGACGCAGTAGACGCGCTGTCCGTTGGCGACGCGACTGACGTCGGTCTCATCCACATCGACGCGGACTCGGAGGCCAGCCACGTCACCCATGGTGAAGACTGGGTCCGGAGTGACGCTGGAGTTGGTGATGCTTTCGCCGGTACGGTGGTGCTTGCGGAGGATGGTGCCGTCGAACGGCGCGCGGAGAAATGTCTTCTGGTAGATGGCCTCGTTGCCGTCGAGCTGGGCCCGCGCAAATTCGAGTTGGGCCTTGGCGGAGGCAATGTCTTCGTCGCGCTGGCGGTCGTCGATCAAGTGGAACTGCTGCTTGGAGGCTTCGAACTGGTCTTCGGCGACTTTGAAATCCCGTCCGGCGTGGTCGAAATCTTCCTTGGAGATCACGCCTGCGTCGAAGAGCTTCTGACGACGCTCGAAGTCGCTGCGCGCATTGGCCTCGACGGTTTCAGCCTGCTGCATGGAGGCGAACGATTGCTTGCGCTCCTGCGGACGCGAGCCGTTGAGAACTTTGTCGTAGGCGGCCTGAGCCTGATGAACCTGGGCGCGGCTGGCCTCTACCTGGGCGAGGTAGTCGTCGTTGACAAGCACGGCGAGGACCTGGCCTTTCTTAACTTGGTCGCCTTCCTCTGCGAGAACCTGCTTGAGCTTGCCGGCGATCTCAGAGCCAACCTTGACGTCTTCCGAATCCGGCTCGATGAGGCCTGGACCGGCGACTACGGTCTTGTTAATGAGGGGCTGCGAAGCCGCAGAGGCAGCGGCGGATTTGTCGTTGCCCGAGGAGTGGAGGGCAAGCGTCCCGAGAGCAAGGGCAGCAACGAGTGCCGTTGCTATGATCCAGTGGGTCCGGGTGAGCTTGAGCGAAACTGCCATGGGAGGGCTCCAGTTCATGTTGCGCGCCATCAGGCTGCGTTGGCGATGCGGCCGTCTTCGAGACGCACGATGCGGTCGGCGTAGTCGATGAGGCGGTTGTCATGGGTGACGATGACGACGGCGCGGTCTTCGTGGTGAGCAAGTTTGGCCATCATCTCGACGATGGTCTTTCCGGTGTGTGAGTCGAGCGCCGCGGTGGGCTCATCGGCGAGGATGACCTCAGGCGAACCAGCAACAGCGCGGGCAATCGCGACGCGCTGCTTTTGCCCGCCGCTGATGTCGGCGGGAAATGCGTTGTATTTTTCCGCGAGACCGACGAGGGTGAGAAGGCGCAGGGCTTCGTCTTTCGCTTCGGAGCCTTTGACTCCCTTGAGGCCGAGACTGAGTTCGACGTTCTCGCCGGCGCTGAGCGTGGGAAACAGGTTGAAGCCCTGAAAGACGAAGCCGATGTGGCGGAGCCGGACTGCGGGCAGATCGGCTTCACGTAGCGACGTGACGTCTTTGCCGCCCAGCAGAACCTGGCCGGAGGTGGGACGAAGAATGCAGCCCATTATGGAGAGCAGGGTGGTCTTGCCGCTGCCCGATGGCCCCATCAGTAGCGTGACTTCGCCGCGGTTGACGGTCAGATCGACGCCGTCGAGGGCGAGGGTTTTGGTCGAGCCTTCGTCGTAGTTCTTGGTTACGCCGCGAATTGTGATTGCGTCTGACAAATGAGAGCCTCGGGAGGTCAAGCATTCAACCTTTAAAGACAATGGCTGGATCGAGCGAGAGAATCTTCTTTACGGAAACGACGGCGGCCGAAGTGCACATCGCAAGAGTGAGGAAGAAGAGGCCGACGGCGGTTTGCCAGGAGAGCAGGATGTTGGCGCCGCCCTTGGAGGCGCCGTGGACGACAAACAGGCTGACGGCCATACCGATGATGTAGCCTATCGTCGCTGCAATCACCGCCTGTTGCATAATCACGCCGAGCACATAGCTGTTCGGCGCGCCCATGGCCTTCAGAGTGCCGTATTCGCGGATGTGGTCCATGGTGGTCGCGTAGATCGTCTGCGCGACGACGGCAATGCCGACAATCAGGCCCAGGGCGGCTGCCATGAGGACAGCGATGCCCGCGCCAGTCGTGAACATCCAATAGTGGCGTGTGCTGGCGCTGAACTCGGCTGTATCAAAGACGGCGTTGTCAGGCAACCGGCGCTGCAGTTCGGCCTTCAGTTGCTTGACGTCTATACCAGGGGCAGCCTTGACGAGGATGAAGTTTGTCTGGTCGTCGGCGATGACTGTGAAGTCCAGGGCGCGCTTGAAGGTGGTGAAAACGTAGGGCGAGGTGGTGAAGGCGCGAATGCCGTCGGTGAAGCCGACGACTTTGGCTCGATAGCCGTTGATCTCAACCATGTCGCCGATGTGGTGTGCGTCGAGCTTGTCGGCGTAGATACGGTCGATGATGATGGCGTTGGGCTGCTTGAGCTGTTGCACGTCTCCGGCAACAAGGTTGAACGGCGCGCCGATTGACGCATCCGGGTCGCAGCCGACGATGGCCACGGACTCGGCCCGTCCGCCCGGTTGTTTCCAAATGGACCAGCGGACGATGTATTTGATGGCCTTGGCGACGCCGGGCGTGGCGAGGACCTGGTAGTACTTGCGCTCGTTGAAAGGGATGGCCTGTTCGAGATAGGCGGTATTTTTCGCGGCGATCCACAGGTCGGCGTGGGAGTGGTCGATGAGGCCGGAGGTGCTTGATGAAAATCCCTCGAAGAGACCCCACTGCACCACCATGAGCACCACACTGAATGCGATGCCGGTGAGGGTGACCACCAGGCGGATGCGGTCGTGAAAGAGATTGCGCCGGGCCAGGGGAGGCATCGATTTTACTCCTTGAAACTTCGCGTGGAGCGATGTGAGAACTAGGCTTGCAGTAGTCCTCTTAAAATGCCGTTCATCATTGTTTGGGCGCGCTCGCTGAGCGGAGCCCAGCCAACCCAGACATCACATTTGTGCGTGATCTCAAGCGATGCAACCCCATGAACCGCCGCCCACAAAGTCTGGCATATCAGGTTGACATTCTTGTACTCCGGCCGGAAGAGCCCCGCTTCAATCGCCGAACTGACAATCTGGTAGAGAAATGCGTACGCGTCTTCATTCGGGTTTCCTTTGTTTGCCATTGCATTTTTGGCCACCGCGGCCGGATGCGGAGTTAGAAACATGAGCCTGTATTGATTAGGATGTTCCACGGCGAATTGAATGTAGGCCAAAGCGCACTGCCGCAAACGTTCCACAGGATCGGGTATTAGCGCAAGTTTCTGAAAGCCCTCGGCCAAGTGCGCAAAATCGGCCTGACAGAGTTCGAGGAAGAGCGTCTCCTTGTCGGCAAAATGCAGATAGATGGTGGTCGGCGAGTATTCGATGCGTTCCGCAACCTTCCTCATCGTGACGCCTTCAAAGCCGCATTCAACAAACAGCTCCCGCGCCGCATCGAGGATTCTCTCTCGTATCTCGTCTCGTTCACGTTGGCGGCGCTCTTCAATTCCCACGGATCGATCTCGACCTTCGATTTGAACTTAACATCGTTATTATTATGATCTACGTTATAATACTTGTCAAACGTTAACTCAATGTACATCGAGAACCACCGGAAAGCTCCACGCCTTCCAGTTTCATGCCGGCTCCCCCCTTCTGTTCGGTGCGCTCCCTTCTTGCTTCTCGGCGGCTGGTCGATTGCTTGCCGCCTACGTGTCCGGTCCTTTTCGTGGGCTTCCCGAGCCCGCGCGAGGGCGATGGCTGGGTACGGCCCATAAGACAGCAGCTTTTCCTAATCATTGAATTCATTGGACCAGCGCCGCAGTTTTCCCCATCCGGCTTGACGACTCAATAGAGCCCGCCGCCGTCGCTCAGCCGGCACTCATTCTTCCATGGGCTAGCGTGTTTCACTTCGAGCTCATTAAGCTTATTGATTTCCGTTGTTTATGATCCAAAAAAACGCCCACTGCTTGTACCCCCCGGTCAACTCCGGACACGGGTGGAAAGGGGTGGATGGGCGTGGACAGGATTTTTGATATTTTCAGTTATTATTTACAATTTCGGGCGGACCGGATTGGATAGATTTGGGCAGCCATGTCAGGTTAATGGCGGAGAGACTGGGATTCGAACCCAGGTTAGAGTTTCCCCTAAACACGCTTTCCAAGCGTGCGCCTTCAGCCACTCGGCCATCTCTCCACGCAGGGTGCCTACTTGAATTTAACACAATCGACGCGCCATCTTGCGTTGCGCCGACAACGCTCGCGACGCCCTTGGTGCGGGCCTCTATTCGAACTCGACGACCACCTGATTCACCTTAACGGAGTCGCCCTTGGCTACACGCACCCTCTTCACGTTTCCTGCCGCGTGCGCCGTAACATTAGTCTCCATCTTCATTGCTTCGAGCACCATGATGGGGTCGTTGGCCTCTACCGCCTGCCCCGGCTCGACGTTCACCTTGATGACAATTCCCGTGACGGGACTGCGACAGACTTTCTTCTCGTCGGCAGTTTCTTCGGCCGCTGGAGCCTGACTCGGTGCGGCGGCAGCGGCATGTGTCGGCCTTGGCGCGGCAGGAACCGGCTGGGAGGGCCCGTAATTTATCTGACGCTGTGTCGCGTCGTCTTCCAAGACTTCGACTTCAGCCTCGTACGTCTTTCCGTCAATTGAAATCTGAAGCTTCAAGTTACAATTTCCTTCCTTCGACAGTCTTTCGAGTCTCAGCTTCTCGCGCGTGGATCATGGGAGGAATGGACCAGCGCCCGTCCATGCTGAGACCAAGCACTCACGGCTTCACGCGGCAGCCTCACCATCTTTGCCGAGCGAATGCGGACCTTTTTACCCAGAAACGCAGTGACCGCCGCCGCAATCACAACCAGCATTTCGGGCGTCACTTCCTCATTCTCCATTTGAACCATTTGAGGCGCGGTAGAGGCCGGGGTTTCCACTTCAACCTCGGGAGCTGCAACCGCCTGCGATTCCGGAATCTTGCCGCGTTCCGCAATCTTGCCTTCGAGAGCCTTCAGTGCGCCGGCAAGCTCGTCCAACCGGCTTTCCATCGCTCGTTGCTGCGCTGAGGCAGCTTGGCGCAGCAGCACCCACAAGCCGACCGAGCACACCAAGCAGCCCGCTCCAACTAATACCGTAATGACTATAAAGTCCGCAGTATCCAATCCCACGCGCGGCTCCTCACTAGAGCGGAATCAATCCATGCTTCTTGCCGGGACGCATCTCCCGCTTGGTGTGCAGCGATTCAAGCGCGTCGGCAAGGTACTTCCTTGTCTCCGACGGCTCGATGATATCGTCCACCAGCCGCCTGCCTGCCGCGACATAAGGATTGGAAAACGTTTCGCGATACTCGCTGACCAGCTCCTGGCGGCGGGCTGCTTTGTCGGCCGCGGCATCGATCTCGCGCCGGAAGACGATCTCGGCCGCGCCCTCGGCTCCCATCACCGCGATCTCGGCCGTAGGCCAGGCGATCACGCGATCCGCGCCCAGATCCTTGCAGCACATCGCGATATACGCGCCGCCGTAAGCCTTGCGCAACACCACCGTAATCTTCGGGACCGTAGCAGACGAGTAGGCAAAGAGCAGCTTCGCGCCATGGCGGATGATGCCGCCGCGCTCCTGCTCGACGCCGGGAAGAAAACCCGGAACATCCACAAACGTAATCAGCGGAATATTGAAGGCATTGCAGAAGCGCACAAACCGCGCCGACTTGTCGGAGGCGTTGATGTCCAGCACTCCGGCCAGGCAATTTGGCTGGCTGGCGATGATGCCCACCGGCCGGCCTTGCAAGCGCCCGAAGCCGATTATGATGTTAGCCGCAAACTCCGGTTGAATCTCGAGAAAATCCTGATAGTCCACGACGCGAGAGATCACATCGCGCACGTCATAGACGGCTTTATTGTCGACCGGCACGATCCCGTTCAACTCCGGGTCGGACTCGAGCGGCAGATTGTAGTCCAAACGCGGCGGGTCATCCAGATTGTTTGAAGGCATAAAGCTCAATAGCCGCCTGCAAAGCTGCGCGGCGTCCTCGTCATCGCTCGCGATCAGGTGAACCACGCCCGAGCTCATCTGCGCGTGCGGGCCGCCCAACTCTTCATCGCTGACCACTTCGCCGGTTACCTGCTTGATCACCTTCGGCCCGGTGATGAACATGCGCGCCTGCGCCGTCTGAATCACGAAGTCGGTCAGCGCCGGGCTATAAACCGCGCCGCCTGCACATGGCCCGCAGATCAGCGAAATCTGCGGAACAACTCCGGATAACATGACATTGTTGTAGAAGACCCGGCCGTATCCAGCCAGGCTGTCGATGCCCTCTTGCACGCGCGCGCCGCCCGAGTCGTTCATGAAAACGAACGGGCTGCCCGTCTTCAGCGAGAGTTTCATCATGTCGACACATTTGTCGTTGTGCGTCTCGCCGGCCGACCCGCCGCCAACGGTAAAGTCCTGGCTCGCGAGATGTACCAGGCGCCCGTCGATCTGTGCACATCCGGTGACCACGCCGTCGGCGGGCATCTCCTTGCCGGCCATGCCGAAATAAGTCGAGCGATGCTGGGCAAAGAGCCCGATCTCCTGGAAGCTGCCTGTGTCGACCAGCCTCGCCACCCGCTCCCGCGCCGTCAGCTTGCCACTCGCATGCTGCTTATCGATGCGTTCCTGGCCGCCGCCGTCAACCAACTCTGCGCGCTTTGCATCGAGAGCCGCAACCTTCTCGGCCATTGTTTTCTTATCGCCTTGCTTCGCCATCCTTGCTCCTGAATCCGTTATCACAAATCTCTTCTATTTCTGCGGAGCCACGGTCACCAGGTGCTCCTTGCCGTTCAGCGTTATCACATAGCTCACTTTGGACTTGAGCGCATCTCCGCCGTTGGCCGGCTGAGCCTGCGGGACCGGCGAAGGCGCAGCCTCAGCCTTCACCGGAGCCTTGCCCAGATTCTTCCGCCCCTGGACGCGGCTCTCAAAGAACTTCGGCGCGACCTGCGGGAACATCGCATAGGTCAGTACATCCTCGTCGCTGCCATCTGCGCCCTTCAGCGCATTGGCCGCCGCGCTAAGGCTCTCCCACTCCGGCTTTTGCAGGTCGGCCGGGCGAACCGTAATCGCCGGCTTCTTCGCGTGCGCCTCGGCCTGCTTCAGCACATCGGGATCTTTCGGGCCAATCGTCGCGCCATAGTAGCCAAGCATCAGATCGGCAAACTCGCCGGTCAGCACCTTGTACTTGCCCATCAGCACATTGAAGACCGCCTGCGAGCCCACAATCTGGCTCGTCGGCGTTACCAGAGGCGGATAGCCCGAGTCCTTGCGAACCCTCGGCACCTCGGCCAGCACCTCTTGCAACCGGTCTCCCGCGCCCTGGCCCTTGAGTTGGCTCTCCATGTTGGAAATCATGCCGCCCGGAATCTGGCTCTTGAAGATCTCAGTATCCACGCCGGTGTTTTCGCTGAAAAACTCCTTGTAGCGCGGCCGGATGGTCGCAAAATGGTTCGAGATCTTCAGCACCCGCTCCAGATCCACACGAGTCTCGTAGCCTGTTCCCTCCAGCATCTCAATCAAGCTCTCGGTCGGGTTGTGTCCCGGCCCCAGCGAGAGCGAAGAGACCGAGGTATCCACGATGTCGCAGCCCGCTTCAATCGCCTTCATCAGCGAGACCATCGTCACGCCGGTCGTCGCGTGCGTGTGAACGTGAACCAGCGTCTCCGAGCCGCACCGCTTCTTGATCGCCGTCACCAGGTCGAAGGCAGGCTGCGGCCTCAGCAGCGCGGCCATGTCCTTAATGCAAATAGAGTCGCACCCCATCTCTCGCAACTGACAAGCCATCTCGGCAAAGGCCTCAACGGTATGCAGCGGGCTGATGGTATACGAGATGGTCCCCTGCGCGTGTTTGCCGGTCTTCTTCACGGCAGCGATGCTGGTCTTCAGATTGCGCGGGTCGTTGAGCGCGTCGAAGATGCGAAAGACGTCGATGCCGTTAGCGGCCGACTTCTCGACGAAGCGCTCGACAACGCTGTCCTCATAGTGCCGGTAGCCGAGCAGGTTTTGCCCGCGCAGCAGCATTTGAAGCCGCGACTTTGGCATCAGCTTGCGAAAGGTCCGCAGCCGCTCCCACGGGTCTTCATTGAGGAAGCGGATGCAGGAGTCGAAGGTCGCCCCGCCCCAGCACTCCACAGACCAGTAGCCGGCATTGTCAATGTCCTCACAGGCCGGAATCATGTCGTCCAGAGCCATGCGGGTGGCGAGCAGGCTTTGATGCGCGTCGCGCAGAACAAGTTCTGTGATTTCAACAATACGGCCCATCTGTGGCTCCCAAACCATAGAAATAGCCCAGCAACAGGCGTCCGGTGTCCATGACCAGTCGTTGGGCTTACGCAGGATTGCAACTAATCTTTCATCATACTATCGGAGCAGCAATCTGCCAAAACAACCAGAGCATTGTCGAACCGGCAAACGGTTGCTCGTTTCCAAAAATTGTAGATTCTTCCCGACCCGGCCGGGGCCCGGCAGGAACCCTGATTCCGCTCCCATTTTCCGACTTTTTTGGCGCAGGATTCGCCTCGGAAGCTCGGCGGCCAACTGGTAGGCAAATTTTACTTGATTAACAGCTCAGACTGCGCCTTAAAGACCTGGAAACGCGGGTTGTCTTGCTGATCGGTGACAGCCAGGCGTCAAAAACTGCATTGGAGCCGGTTCGCGAGGCATGAAACACCCTCTCCAGCCTTGATTCTCACCGGCTGTCATTTCCAGTCGAGGCGCAGCAGAGAGACAGATTCGCGAGGAAGGGCGGCGGAGGTCTCCACGCGGCCTTCTCGCACGTCGAGCCACTGAGGCGAAGTGAGAGGCTGAAGTTGCCCGGCTGCCTGGAGACGAGCGTACTGTTCGGTATCGGGGTGCTGCGGCGAACTCATCGCCTGCCACTCGGTGTAGGAGTTGCTGTGGTTTTCGTCGATGCGAAATTGCTGGAGCAATAGCCGGTGGACTTCGTTGGGGAGGCCTTGCACGGATATGACCACGGGCATCGGTGGCGCGGGGCTATTCACATCGTGGTAGTTCCAAAGCAGCACTGCGGCTGAGTGCGTGTCGCGGGTTGCCAGCGCATCGACATCCGATGCCATGCGAACGCCTGTGCCGATCAACGTATCGAGCGGAACGGCACCGCTGCTGCTGGCGCGAACGCGATCTCCAGACATCAGGCCGAGCATCCGGAACAGATTGAGGATCGGCTTGTCGATTCCGTTGGTCGCGAGCGATCGAAATCCCTCGAAGTAATCCTTGTCTTCAAACTCGAACGACCAGCTAAGCATGGCGGCGAGATTTACGGCGTGGCGATCCTGAAGTTCAAAGAGGGCCTTGATGGCTGCTGCCGTATATGCGGGGTAGAGGGTTCCATTTCGGTAGTTGTTGGCTGGGTTCACGCGCCAAGAACACGCAGCGCACCCTTCAGGATCGGCCTCGCTCAGGATGATGGGAAGGTGGCGGAATCGCGGAAAGGAGGCGATCAGCGCGAATCCGCGATCGACGTCTGTCAGTTCGCTCTTCAATCCCATGGTGACGCCGCCGTCCAGGAACGAAGGCGAGCCTTTCGCGTGGAAAGATACGAAGTCGAGTGGGACTGGGCCGCCGGTCGCGGCATTCGGTCCAGACTGAATATGCTGGAGAAAGTCGTGCAAAAAGGCATACGCCTTTTCGCCCCTTGGGCTGGTTGTTGCCGGACCGCCCACACGCGCGCCGGGTAGCGCTGCACGCACACCGGTGACGGCGTAATCGTACAGCCGGAAATAGTCCTCAGGCGTGGAGTGCCAGTAATCGATGTCGGGCTCATTCCATACTTCGAAATACCAGCAGAGAACCTCGTCGCGGCCGTAGCGCTGAACCAGATGCTCGGTGAGTACGCGGCAAAGCTCCTGCCATCGGGTGTAGTCCTTCGGTGGGTTGTTCGAAGCTCCGGATACGGTAGATCCAGGGTAGTGAACCTGGTACGGCTCGTGGCGATTCGGCAAGGTTGCGGCAAGGTCGCGTGGCATGAAGCCGAGTTCGACCATAGGACGGACCCCGTCCGCGTGCCAGGAATCGAAGATGTTGTCGATGATGGTGAAGTCATAGAAGGGATGGCCATTCGAATCTTCCGAATAGATGTTCGTGGAACTGAACTTAAGCTCCGGTTGGCCATTGCCCGAAGTGAGTAGATGATGGACACGGATATAAACAGGGACCGGGCTGAAATCGTGAAGCTCACGAAGAAGCTGTCGGCCGCGCGGCATGGTGGTGTAGTTGGCTTCGTCGTAACCGAACCACGCGTAGATGGGCGTGAAAGGGCCCGTGCGGGCATCGAGATCAACCTGGATTTGGACCGGTTTCTCTGCGGGCTGCGCAGAATTGGCTTGGGCTGCCGCGAAAGGGGCCAGTCCGGCCAGACCGATGAAAATACGAAGGATCAGGAATAGAGGTTTACGCATCCGACCTCGACGAGAATCTTAGCAGAAGCTCAACTCCGAAACCCGGGAAAGGACCAGCATGGCCGCGGTGGGGCCGGAGATCGGGGAGCCCGCTGTGACCTGCTGACCGCGGGACTTACACCCGCAAGAGTGCGCCCGTGCTGGGCGCACACGCACAAACGCGCATCCCGTCAATCGGAATGCGCGTTTGTGTTGAGCCTCGCACCGGCATCGCCGGTCAACGGGGAGTGAAGCTGTGCCCTATTCATCAAACGTCGTTGTTTTTGTCCGATGGGTGGAGTCCGCAAAACCCCATTACGACGTTTTGTTTTGTTGAACTTACAATTTTGTTTCTTGCCAGGTCGGATCCGCTTAACGGCCGTAGTGCGAAGCGTTCTTTGCTGTGAAACTGGCCCACTTCTCCGGCAGGTCGTCAGCGGCGAAGATGGCCGAAACCGGGCAGGCCGGGACGCAGGCGCCGCAGTCGATGCACTCGACCGGGTCGATGAACAACTGGTCGGAGTTGCCGAAACCGTCTTCGTCCTTCTTGGGGTGGATGCAATCGACAGGACAGGCGTCCACGCAGGCGGTGTCCTTGGTGCCGATACAGGGTTCTGCAATGACATATGCCATTCTGATTTCTCCAGGGGAACTCAACCTTCGACGCTGATAGTAGCACAGGACCCCAAAAGGCTGCGTCAAGCCCGCGCAAGTGCATTTTACGATGCGGGAATCAGGACAGCGCTCGCCGAACTGCCCCTACGGAAAATCAACCTGCAGATAGAAAAGCCGCCGATCGACAATCTAGCCGCCACTTTTCAAAGATAGTTTGTCGGCATACTCTTTGGGCGTTGGAATGGGCGCCAGATCCCGCCCGGCGAACATGTCGTCAAAAAAGCCCAGCAACTCAGCGTGAATCGACCCATTCGAGGCCAGAATCTCCCGGCTATCCAGCTTGAAGTGGCCGCCGGAGAAGTTCGTGACCTTCCCGCCAGCCTCCTCGACCAGCAAGATACCCGCCGACGTATCCCAGGGATTGAGGTTGAACTCCCAGAAGGCATCGAGGCGTCCGGCAGCGACATAGGCCAGGTCAAGCGCGGCTGAACCGGCCCGCCGCACTCCATGCGAGCGCAAGGTGAACTCCTGATAGAAGTGAATATTCGGGCTTGCGTGACGCTTGCGGCTGGGAAAGCCCGTGGCCACCAGCGCCTCGCACAACGCCTGAGCTCCCGAGACCCGCATCGGCTTGCCATTCAGCAGCGCGCCTCGTCCCTGTTCAGCGGTGAAGAGTTCGTCTCGCATGGGGTCAAAGATCACCGCGGCCACCAGCGTCCCATCTTGGTCCTGCCCTGCCCCGGCCGCGCGTTGCTCCAGACCGAGCGAGACGCAAAACTGCGGGAAGCCATGTGCAAAGTTGGTCGTCCCGTCGAGCGGATCCACGTACCAGCGGAACTCGCCCCCCATCCTGTCGCGCGTTCCCTCTTCGCCGAAGATTCCATGCTCGGGAAAGGTCTCCCCGAGACGCTCGCGGATCAGCTTCTCGGAGGTGCGGTCGGCCACGGTCACCAGATCCGCGTCACCCTTGTACTCGGTGGCAACGCCCTGCGTAAAGAACTCGCGCAGCCTTGCGCCGGCCTCGCGAGCAATCTTCGAGGCCGCTGGAACCCACATCCACTCCGCTGTCGTATTCGCCTCGCTCACGCCGAAGCACCATTGCCAGTACCGTTCAGTCCCAGCCCATTGGCCTTCGCGTTGCGTGGGGCCCGCTTACCCACTTCCGTAATCGTACGGATCTGGTGCTTATAGATGAAGAGATTCGGCTTGCCTTCGCGGGTCAGGCGCAGCATTCCGTCGTCGAAGTACTCGATCCATCCGCGCACCGTCTCGCCGTCGCGCAGCTTGATCTGTATGTTGACCTGGCGATCGCTGAGAGAGCGCAAGTAAAGAGCCTCCTGGCCTGTTTCACCGGGCGGAGGGGTCTTTGAGCGTCGGCGCGCGGATACGGGTGGGGTCATGAAGCCATTCTAGATGCAATCACCCAGAACAGCGAATGCGGAAGGTCAAATACCGATTCCGATGGGCTATTTGGCTCTAGCCGGTGGATCGGCAAAGTAGCCTGTGCGATGGCGGACGTTGAAGTCCTGTGCAGCTGCCCTTGGGATGGTCACCTGCACCCGGTGAAAACTCAGTCCTTTCACCTGGTTTTGGGGATAATACCCGAGCAGATATTGCGTGCGCAGATCTTCGCTGACTCGCGCAAAAGCCTTGTCGAGGCCACCGTCGTTGACGTAAAAGCTCTTGCCGCCCGTTTGCTCGGCGAGGGTGATGAGCGCGTGTTCGCCGCCCAGATCGCGACCAGCGCTGGCCTCGATCGGCACATCGATGATCGAGTAGATCATGACCTCGTTGCGAAGGGCCGCCTCCAGGGCTTTGGCATAGGTCGCATTGCTCGCGGTATCGTCTCCATCAGTCACCAGGATCAGCACCTTGCGACCTTCCTTTCCGCCCAGACGTTCCGCGCCCATGCAGGTCGCATCGTAAAGCGACGTGGCCCAGTCGCTGTGTAACTGGGCCAGGCCGCGATCGATCTGACTCACCTTGTTGGTGAAGGGCGTCAACTCATGCACTGTGGTGGCGAACTGCAAGAGGCTCATCTGGTCTTGCGAACGAAGCAAAGCGTGTGCGAATCGTCGCGCGGCATCCGCCTCCTCAGCCAAATCCTTGCGCACGCTGCCGCTGGTATCGATGGCCAGCGTCAGGTTCAAAGGCAGCTCCGACTGGCGCTCGAACACCGCGATCTCCTGGGGCCGCCCATCCTCGGATACGGCAAAGTCCTCGCGCGTCAGGCCGCCCACAATGGCCCCGTTGCGGTCGGTCACGTTCACAAAAACGTTTACCAGTTTCACGTCCATGTGCAGCGTGACCTGCTGCGCCGGCAGCGACAGGGGCACCGGGGACAACAGCAGAAAACTGCATGTAAGCTTGAACGGTCGACCTCTCTTGAAAGGGCACGACTTTAGTCGTGCCGCAAGGGCAGAGAAAAAAACACTGGGCTTTAGCCCCTGAGAAAAGAGGTTCCTTGCGGCGTACAATCCCCCGGTGACTAAAGCCGCGCATTTATTCACGGATTCGCCGGCACGGCTGAAGCCGTGCCCTTTCAAGGCTACGATTCGGCCAGGACTAGGACGCATGCGAACCCTCCTGCAAATCTAAAGCCATCCCGGCAGGAAACGGCTCTCCCGGCGCCCAGACGGCGCCATCCGCGAAGGTCTCCTTCTTCCAAATAGGCACGGTCGTCTTGAGCATATCGATGAGCCAGCGGCAGGCATCGAAGGCCTGGGCGCGGTGGGCTGATGCCACCACGATCAGCACGCTGGTCTCGCCCACATTGAGCCTGCCCAGACGGTGGATCATTGTCACGTGCCGCACTCCAAATTGTGTGCGCGCTTCCGCGGCAAGCTGGTTCATCTGCTTTTCGGCCATCTCCTCATAGGCCTCGTAGTCGAGATAGAGACTTTCCCGCCCGCGCGTATTGTTGCGTACGATGCCGTCGAAGACCACCACCGCGCCGTCTTCGCCACGCTTGGCTGATGCGATCCATTTCTCCGAGAGGATAGGCTCGGTGCACAGTGCGATCACTTGCCCGGCCGCACCGCTGCCGCCCGAGACCGGAGGCAGCAGACCCACCTCATCGCCTTCGCGCAGAGTTTGTGCCGGGTTTGCAAACTCAGCATTGACGCTTACCGCGATGCCGCGTAACGAGCCTTCGGACCGCCGCTCGCTCAGTTGCGCGAGCAACTCCGCCACCGTTGCGCCCTCGGGCAACTCGACCGTTGCCGCGCTTGCGCCCAACCAATCCTTCAACACGCCAAAGCAGAGAACGCGCACCCGAATCATAGAGAAAGAGAATACCGCCTGCCGGTTAGACGTGGCACACTGCATTCAGTCGGTGCGCGCGCTCGATCAGGAAAACTTGTAGAGAAACCCCGACGGCGTACCCCAGAGGTTCCGCGACCGGTCCTCGTAAAAGACGCTGAATTCAATGCCGGCAATGTCGTAGTCGAACAGAGGCACCCGGTCGAAGGTGTAATCGCCGCTGATCGAGTACTCGTCGCCGCCGCAATCGATCATCAGCGTGTCTTCGGCAGAGAGCCTCTCAGGATGCGTCAGCAGGATACAAGCCACGGCAAAGACCCCCGCACCGAACTCATTACCGGCCATCCTCACGCGGGCGCGACGGGCCGAGCAACCGCGATGCCTCATGCCGGCCTGCGCTGCCACCACCAGAATGTCATGCCCTTGCTGCTGATCGGCAAGAATTCGCGCCGCGAGCTTGGAGCGCTCTGATTGGCGCAGATAGGTCGGGCCGAGGCGGCCGGCGATGCGGTTTTGGAATTTCCGCCTCTTTCCCAGAACATCCAGCACCATTTCCACGGCCTCGTTATAGGTCGGCGCCAACGCCTCCCAGCGCGGAATCGCAAACCACGCCTCCGCGCCCTCCAGCAGAGACTTGCGCGCGAGTTTTTCCTGGCAACTGCCCAGCATCGGAAAGAATTTCTTCAACTCTGTAACCTGGGCCTCAATCGGTCGAACACGGTAGGTGGGAGGATAGACGCGGTTCGAGCCGACCTCTTCGTCCAAATACTTGTTGCTCACCGTGTGGCGCTGGATAATCTCCACGACCGAATCGGCGACTTCGGTTTTGAGCTTCTTGCCCATCTCCAGCACCGACTGTGCGCTGTGCCGGTCCAATTGCTCGATCGCCGCCCCATAGGCTGTCTGGATCGCGTCACCGAGGAACTCCATGAGCTGGGTGTTCTGGCTTTCAGTGGTGTTTCCAGAAAGATGCAACGGAGTGATAAGAGAAGTTGTCGCCATAATCACCGCTTCTTGCGCAACTTCGCGCAGTGGATTCTATGGCCTTCATCGGCGAAGACGAAGCTTTCAGCAGCCCAAAAAACCGGAAGTTGCCCATTTTTGTATTAGGCGCTGAACTCGGGCTACAAAGGAATGCGAAGCGCCTCAGGTTGTGGGACGCGATCACCGCCAGCGACTGCTTCATGATGAAAGAACTGGAACGATCATCGGCCTTCCAATGACTCTTTGCATTCCGAATGGATCAGCCACGCGAAGATCACTTTTGAGCTTGCGGCAATTCGGTCAGTGCGAAGTTGTGCATCACCGCGATCTGCCATTTCTCCTCGTTCCTCACCATGACGAAGTTCAATAGTCCCTTACGCAAAGGACGTGGATTTCCCGCGGTATCCGTTGCCCCGGTCATCTCTCTCCTCAGAGCGCAACCGGCAGCAGAAGGGCAACGCATTACACGCCTATCTTCAGCATGAACCCCTTCCATATGCTGGCAGTTTAGCTCAGCCCCCTGGCAAGCTCGGCGAAATTGGCCTTGCTTATCGAACGGCCCATTCCTTCGCCGCAAGCTCCGCCACTTCACCCGGCTGCGCATCCGGCTTTGCCTTCAAGAGTGGCAAAGCCACACCCAGCACATCTTCGATTCGGCTCGCGTAGTGAATCGTGACGCCCTCGATCAGCTCCGGCGTCAAATCCTCTTCCACATCCTGCTTGTTCTCGGCAGGCAGGATGATTGTCTGGATTCCAGCCCTCCGCGCGGCCAGGAACTTCTCCTTGATGCCGCCGACAGGCAGTACATTCCCGCTGAGTGTGATCTCGCCGGTCATCGCGGTCAGCGGCAATACCGGCGTATCAGTCAATAGAGAAACCAGCACCGTCGCCATGGTCACGCCGGCAGAGGGACCGTCTTTGGGAATCGCACCAGCCGGGACGTGTATGTGCAGGTCGATCTCCTTGGTAAAGTCCTCGGCCAAGCCAAGGCTGGCGGCATTAGACCGCACCCAGGTCAGCGCGGCCTGCATCGACTCCTGCATCACCTCGCCGATCTGTCCCGTCATGGCGAAGTTTCCCTTCCCCTTCATCTTGTTGGCTTCGATGAAGAGGATGTCGCCGCCGGCCGGCGTCCAGGCCAGACCAACAGCGACTCCGGGGCGCTTTACGCGCTCGGCGACCTCGGTGTCCACACGCACCTGGATGCCACCTAAGAATTCCTTCAGCGTCTCGCGAGTCACGATGAGCTTTTCCGTCTTACCCTCGACCACGCGCCTCGCCTGCTTGCGGCAGACGGTCCCGATTGTCTGCTCCAACTTGCGCACGCCAGCCTCGCGCGTGTAGTGGCGCACGATCTGCCGCACCGCGTCCTCGGGAAACTCAATCTGCTCGGGCGTGATGCCGTTCTCCTTGATCTGCCTGGGGATCAGGTAGCGAAAAGCAATATGCTTCTTCTCCTCCTCGCTGTAGCCCTGCAACGGAATCAATTCCATCCTATCCAGCAGAGGCGGGGGAACCGTGTCCAGCATGTTGGCAGTACAGATGAACAGCGTCTTCGACAAGTCAAAGGGCACGTCGAGGTAGTTGTCGCGGAATGTGTTGTTCTGCTCCGGATCGAGCGTCTCCAGAAGAGCCGACGCCGGGTCGCCGCGGAAGTCGCGGCCCAGCTTGTCGATCTCGTCGAGCATGATCACCGGGTCGTTGGTCTCGGCCCTGCGAATGCTCTGGATGATCTGTCCGGGCAGCGCGCCGATGTAGGTGCGCCGATGACCGCGAATCTCCGCCTCGTCGTGCATGCCGCCCAGCGAGATGCGCTGGAACTTGCGGCCCAGCGCCCGAGCGATGGAGCGGCCAAGGCTCGTCTTGCCCACGCCCGGAGGACCGACGAAGCAGAGGATCGGCCCCTTCATATCCGGCTTCAACTCGAGAACGCTCAGATAGTCGAGGATGCGGTCCTTCACCTTTTTCAGTTCGTAGTGATCCTCGTCCAGGATCTCCTTGGCCTTTTTGATGTCGATCTTCGAACCGGAGCTTTTTGCCCACGGCAGCAGCGCAAGCCATTCGATGTAATTGCGAGTCAAGGAATAGTCGGCGGCCATCGGAGACATGCGCGAAAGGCGCGCCAGTTCCTTTAGAGCCTCTTTCTTCACATCCTCAGGCATCCCGGCAGCGTCGATCTTCTGACGCAGTTCGTCGGTTTCGCGCTGGCCCTCGTCTTGCTCGCCCAGCTCCTTTTGGATCGCCTTGAGTTGCTCACGCAGGTAGTAGTCGCGCTGCGACTGCTGCACCTGGTCCTGCACCTCGCTCTGGATCTTGGTGCGTAACTGTTGCACTTCGATTTCTTTTGCCAGGTGCTTGTTCAGCAACTCCAACCGCGTTCCGATGCTGGGGGTGTGCAGCAATTGCTGTTTGTCGTCGGTGGTTAGGAAGGGTAGCGACGAAGCCACGAAATCTACCAGCCGGCTCGGTTCTTCGATGTTGGCCGCGATCGTTCTCAACTCATCGGAGAGCGTCGGCGATTCAGCGACGATCTGCTGGAACTGGGAAATCACATTCCGTACCAGCGCTTCGTCGCCAGGTGTAGCCGGCGCTTCCGTGTCCTCTAGAACCTCGACCTCGGCCACCATGAAGGGCTCGGTTTGCGCATAGCGCACCAGGCGCACCCGCTCGACGCCCTCGGTAAAGACGAAGCGGCTCTGGTTGGGCATGCGAACGATTTTGTGTACTGTGGCCAAAGTTCCCACCGTGTGCATGTCGGCCGGTTTAGGCGAATCCAGCCGCGGGTCCAGTTGGGCTACCACCACGATGGCGCGATCCTCACCCAGAGACTCGATGAGCTGGATGGAGCTCTCCCGTCCCACGGTCAGCGGCAGCACAGCGTGGGGAAAGAGCACCGTATCCCGGACCGGCAAGACAGCAACCTTCCGCACGCCGGATGCGACCTTTTTGTTGAGGTTCTTGGAGGAGAGTAGGATAGGTGATTGATTCGACATTGAGTGTCCTCGTGTCAACTTATCTTCATTAGACCACGCAGACTTCAAAAAGTTTCAGGGAAAATCTTCTCTCGTCAGTCCTTTGTCCATCTCATCGCAATCATCGTGAACCTACGGTTACGCGAGAGCTGCAGTTCCCGGCCGTAGCAGTAGTTCCAATCTGCCTCTACAAGGAGCCTGGAACATCTTGAAGCGCAACGCTATCCGTGGAGCGAATGAGCGGCCAGAGACCTGATGTACGAGGTACCTTGCAGTTCGGTCTGGATACACCGCCGCTGGAAGGGTCTATCGGCCAAAGCACTGGAAAAGTGAGGAAGGAGATCACCTGAAGTGCATCGCCGGAGCTCACTCTGAAGTGTCCACCGCTTCGCGGGAGCCGCCCTCACTCCAAATGGCATCTTCAATCTGTTCCCGCAACTCGTTCGGCGGTTCCACCGCGGGGAAGAGCTCTCGTGCGGCCTTGGCAATGGCCTCCGCGTCATCCAACAGTTTGCGACAGCGCTCGCAGTTCTTTAGATGCGGATCGGCCGCAAAGAGATCTGAAACGACCAGTTCCGGAAGCCCGGCCTGGAACTATTGGCAGGAGATGGTGTCGGAGTCATTGGTCATCGCCGCTTCTGCTGCCGGGGGAGTGCTCGCTGGGTATTGCGCAACTTGAGCTGCGCCAGGTGCAGTTTCAACTTGATGTTGCCGATTGTGCAATCGGGCATGAAAGCGATCTCTGCGGAGTCGTAGCCCTCGATGTCGCGAAGGATAAAGACCAGACGATACCCGGCCGGGAGCTGATCGACTGCGCGCTCCAGGGCCAGACGGTCCACGGAGCCGGACCATGTAATATTCATCGCGCCAAAGCCACGCTCGTGCTTCCTTTAGCAACGGGCGCCGTGGCTTCATCCATCGAGATCAGCGACAGGCCTTTCTCTCTCAGGTGCGTCAGTACAACGTTGATTGCCAGCCGATGCAGCCAGGTAGAAGACGCGGAGTCTCCCCGAAAGGAGGGAATCTCCCGGTGCAGTTGAAGAAAGCTCTCC
>Ga0181526_10000110_pt1 | contig 83215 bp, 73 predicted proteins | sample PEATcosm2014_Bin_35_FD_119750 | JGI IMG/M metagenome (GOLD analysis project Ga0181526, IMG submission 119750) | Peatland microbial communities from MTU Mesocosm Facility, Houghton, MI, USA - PEATcosm2014_Bin06_30_metaG | ecosystem: Environmental > Terrestrial > Soil > Wetlands > Peat | place... | reverse complement strand
TCACCTTCCAGGGAAACCGGGATGGACGGCATCCTCCGGTTCTGTAATCTTTGCCGACAGTTTCGTTGAATAGTTACGATGCCGTGAGATCAAAGGATCCAGATCGCAGCGTTGGGGGCATGATTTTTGACGTGTCCCGTGCCGTGTTGAACCGGTACCATGCCCGGTTGGCTCTGCTCCGCATCGAGGAGGGCGAGGACCACTGTCAGGTCTGAATCCTCCACGATCCCCGCCAAACATCCCCGGCCGATTCTCATCGCAAACGAACGATCCGCAACATGAAGAACCAACCTGTTAACGATACCGACAAGGGTCATTTCTTCGGACTCATCGGCAAGTCCGCCCAACCGCCCTCCGGGCCGCATCTTCTTGCAAATGTGAAGAATATGGGGCCCCGGAGCTCCGGCGCTTTTGGCGGCAAACAGATCCAAGCGCGCAACTTTGGAGGCGCTTCCGGGAGGCATGGCGGAAGGTCCCGTTGACCGACCGCATTAGCGGCGACCCGAACCCATGTGCCGAGCGGGCAGTCGTCTGCCGGCCATGCATAGGGCGCAGAAGGCGCGAAATGCGTCGCATTGGCACGGATTCGGCTTTCGATTTGCGCCCTAAATGACCCCGATAAACAGCGGCGTCGAGGTGGCCCGTCCGCCCCGAGGCATGACGTTCTGCCCGGGCTGCGGCGGGCTCATTTCCAAGAAGGCTCATTCCTGCCCGAGGTGCGGCAGGGTGGTGAAGCCGCTGGGCCTGGCGATCCTCAAGGTGATTCTCTGGCTCGTCGCGGCGACCGTCGCAATAGGCGTCGTCCTTTGGGTTGTCTCGGCCCGCATGCAATGACCGGCGAACGGGTCGCCCCATTTGCGCGCCGACCCAAGGGCGCCTGACCTTGGCGCGGGGAGGGACCCATCGCCCCAGCGACCGCGCGGCTATTTCCCCTTCTTCTCGGCCTCGAAGAGCTCGTCGGGCTTCTGGGGCAGATTCGTGAGGGCGTATTCGTCGACCTGAAACGCACGCCGCTTCATGAGGTCGTTTATCGCCGCGTGCGCATCCGAGCTCGTCACGGCCACGAACACGGGCCCCGCGGGGATCGTCTCGAATTCGGGCGCGACGGGCTTCGCCTCCGCCTTGACGTCGGTCGCCTTGCCGAGTGGGGCGAGCGCCGGCTTCGCGTCGGGCACCGGCGCCTTGAGCTTCTTCTCCTCGGGCCTGCGCCCAAGGGCCACGGTGAGGGTCTTTCCGTCAAAGGTTGTCAGCCTGAAGGTCCGCATGTGCGCCGCGGCGTCGACCGCCGCCGCGTCCTTCGGGTCGGCCGTGTCGCTGAACCTGAGCGTCGTGAGCGACGTGAGCACCGACGACACCTTGTCGGCGATCAGCCTCTGCCCCTTCGGCGCGTCGGCGGTCCACGGGGCGTCCTTCTTCGCGCGGGTCGCGACGACCGTCGCGCCCGCGTCGAAGGGCATCTCGACCCTGGCGATCTCCTCGGGCTTGACGGTCACGAGCTGCGCGTTGGCCCACCCCTTTGCGTCGGTGTCCAGCCATACGTGCATGCCCGAGAAGAACGCCTTGGGCTCGGTCCCGAACCGTATGAAGCGCCCGTTGCCCATCTCGGACGTCTTGCCGAGCTCCAGGCTCCAGATCTCCTTTCCCGCCGAGTCCTTCAGGGTGACCGACGAATCCTTGAACTCGAGGTGCGAGAGCCGGTCCGGGCTCGACGTCACGAACCGGTCGACCTTGGCCTCGTTCAGGTCCTGGATGAGGCGCGCGACCTTCTCGATGTCGGCCGGCATGTCGAAGTAGCTCGGGACGCGCCACGACGCGTCGGCGTTGCGGGCGAGCTCGACCTTCTTGCCCTGGTCGGAGATCACGAGCCCCGCGGCCCTTGCGACGACGTCCGGGCCGAGCAGAGGCTTGCCCACGCGGGGATCCGCCGCGGGCGCGGGCCCCGGCCGGTTGGCGAGGTAGGCGGCGACGGAAAGCACCGCGAGGACGGCGACGGTGATGATGAGAGATCGGAGTTTCATCTGAGGACCTTGGATACCCTCGTGGGCGGGTGCCGCGCCTGGCCTAGCTCCGGCGCCGGCGCAGGAACCAGATGCCGAATACGCAGACGAGCAGCGGGGTCCCGAGCAGGTTTACCGCGAGGAGCCTGTTCTCCAGGGCGTCGATCCCCTCGCGCAGGGCGAGGCGGATGCCGCGCCGCTCCGCGCGCAGCGCCGACGCCTGCTTCTGGAAGTCCTCGATGGCCCGCGTCGCCTCCGGCGTGGCGAGAAGCCTGCCGCCCTCGTTCTTCTTGCCCTGGAGCTCGGACAGCTTGCCCTGGACCTCGTTTATGCGCGCCTCGAGCGCAGTCAGCTTCTCCTTGTACCTCTCGGCTGCGTCGGCCTCCATCCGCCTGACGACCGTGAACGGGCGCACCGAGTTGCCCTTTCCGCGGATCGAGATTAGGTCGCGCGAGCCCGCCAGGAAATCGAGCGAGTTGGCCGCGAGCGAGAGGTTGTCGTTGATCGGCTCCGCGGCCGTCCGGCCCATGAAGTTGAACTTGCGCACGCTGTAGTCGTCGAACAGCCAGTCGGTGTCGGCGACGACTATCAGGATCGACGACGTCTTCGACTGCTTTAGCGACTCCGGTGCGGGCGCCTTCGCCGCCGGCTTGTCCTCCTTCTTCTCCGGGCCCGCGGGCTCGGGATCCTTCGGGGCCCCGTCCGGGAACGCCGTCTTGAAGCGGCCCGTCACGAGCGCCGCGATCGTGCGCTTGCCTGAGGGCGTCACCTGCCGGGCGACCTCGTCGGGCTGCGCGAACTGGAGCGCTGCCGAAGGCACGTCGCCCGACCTCGCCGAGGTCTCCACCAGGGGCGTGAATGTTAGGTCCGTCCCGGGCCTGAGCGACACGCTTCCCGCCTCGATGAAGAGGGCCGAGCCCAGCTGCGCCGTCGGAAGCGCCTTCGGGTTGAAGGCGTCCTGGGTCAGGTTGATCCAGACGGGATAGCGCATGCGCGACTCGTCGCGGAGCTGGACCTCCTCGGCGTTCTCGAGGTCGCCCACGACCTTCTGTGGGTCGTACGCTATGCCCCAGCCCCCGAGCAGGACCGGAAGGTCGCTCGAGACGTTGGGCTGCGGGCCGCCAAACATGGCGGCCTGGCCGCCCTGGCGCTTGAAGTAGACCGACGAAGGGTCGACCGCCAGGAACACGGGCTTGCCCTCCAGGAGGAACTGGTCGATCGCGAACTGCAGCTTCGCGGAGAGGTTCTCCGGATGGACGATCGCGAGGACGTCCAGGCCGGCCGGCAGGTCCGTCGCCGCGGCCTCAACGGGGACGATCTGGTAGGTGTCCTCCCACTCGGAGGCCACGAACTGGCCCTCCATCCCCTCCTGGCCCATCATCGGCATCCCGGGGGAGCCCTGGAGCGGAAGGCTGCTGATGAGCCCCAGCTTCTTCTTCTCCGTCTGGCCGACCCCGTAGATGAGCTCGGAGACGTCGTACTCGAGGAACTGCTCGCGCTGCGGGCTGAGCGCCCCGATCACCTTCTGTTGGTCGGCCTGCGTGGCGACGAGGCCGAAGTAGAACTGGCTGCCCCCGGGTATCGTCTGGGGCTCGATGCCCGCCGCCGTCGCCTTCTCCTCCTCCGGGGTGTCGGGCTCGGGGTCGATCACGTTGAGGCGCACCTTGCCGTTCGAGGCGCGCACGTACTGGCGCAGCATCTCGCGCACCCGCTCCGCGTAGTTCTTGTACTCGACGAACTGCCCGCTGGCGTTGCGCGAGAAGTAGAGGTCCAGCGTGGTGGGCTCGGTGATCTTGGCGAGCAGCGCCTTCGTGCCGTGCGACAGCGTGTAGATGCCCTCGGAGGTCGCGTCGAGGCGGACGGGGACGGACGTCGCCAGGTAGTTGACGAGCACGAGGCCCACGAGAAGGAGGGCGACTGCGAGGGTCTTGCTTCCGGGTTTCATGGCGGATCGCTGGGTCTAGCGCTCCAGCGCGACCACGTTCAGGAACAGGGTGAAGACCATGAGCGAGAGGAAGAACACGACGTCCTTCGGGTCCACGATGCCCCTGACCATGGGGTTGAAATGGGTGATGAAGCTGAAGTTTGACACGGCGTCGGCCGCGCCGACGGGCAGGATGCCCTCGAGGAAGGCGGTGAAGCCGCTGTAGCCGAGGAAGACGAGGACGGAGCACACGAGCAGGCTGATCACGAAGCTGATGACCTGGTTCTTGGTGAACGCCGACGTCAGCGAGCACACGCCGAGGTACCCGCCGGCCATGAGGATCGCGCCCAGGTAGCTCGTCGCGACGACGCCCCAATCCGGGCTGCCCAGGTAGCCGATCGTCACCGCCATCGGGAAGCTGAGCAGGATGGCGAGCGTCAGGAACGCCCATCCGGCCAGGAACTTGCCTATCACGGCGTCGAGCGTCGTCACGGGCAGGGTGAAGAGGAGCTCCTGGGTGCCGGACCTCTTCTCCTCCGACCAGAGCCGCATCCCGACGGCCGGAACCAGGAAGAGGAAGAGCCAGGGGAAGAACCCGAAGTAGGCGTCGAGGCTCGCGATCCCCGCCTTGAAGAACCCGCCGAAGCGCGAGAAGGCGAGTGCCACCGAGATGAGGAGGAAGGCGACCAGGAAGACGTAGGCCACCGGCGTCCGGAAATAGCCGACGAACTCGCGTTTGAAGACGGGCGTGACCTGTTTCATACGTCGCGGTCGGTTAGGCTGCGGAATATCTCGTCCATCCGGGCGCCTGGCTTGCGCGCGAGGAGCTGGGCGGGCGACTCGTCGGCCACGATCCGGCCCCGGGAGATGATGATGACCCGCGTGCATATCGCCTCGACCTCCTCGAGGATGTGGGTCGAAAGGATGACGGCCTTCTCGGCGGCCATCTTCTTGATGAGGAGCCGGACCTCGTTCTTCTGGTTCGGGTCGAGGCCGTCGGTCGGCTCGTCCAGGATGAGGGTGGGGGGGTCGTGGAGGAGGGCCTGGGCGAACCCGACGCGCTGCTTATAGCCCTTCGAGAGGGTCTCGATCGTCTGGTCGCGCACGGAGACCAGATGGGTGAGCGCGACGGCGCGCTCGACGTGCGCCTGCCTGGCCCCGGCTTCGCGAAAGCCGCGCACCTCCGCGATGAAGCCGAGGAACTCGCCGACGGTCATCTCGGCGTACGCGGGGGCGTTCTCCGGCAGGTAGCCTATCCTCGACTTCACGGCGACCGGGTCCTTCGAGACGTCGATCCCGTCGACCAGGGCGGTCCCGGCGTCCGGCCGCACGAAACCGGTTATCATCTTCATGGTCGTCGACTTGCCCGCCCCGTTGGGCCCCAGGAACCCCAGGATGTCCCCCCTCCTCACCGAGAAGCTGACGCCGTCGACCGCGCGCAGGGTGCCATAGTTTTTTACCAGGCCTTTGACTTCTATCATGGGTTGGAGGGGACGGTGAACGGAGGCGGGACCTCCGTGAGAAACCGACATAACACCCCTAGTTCCATCCGGATTTCAAGTTGATTTTTCATGGCCCGGCCGGCGCGGAGCCTCGCTCCCGCTCGGTTCTGAGCCTGAGCTGGCCGCACGCGGCGTCGATATCGTGGCCCTTCTCCCGGCGCAGGGTCACCGGAACCCCGGCCCGCTCAAGGACGCCCGCGAACGCCGATTGGCGGGCGGGCCCCGGCCGCCTCCAGGGAAGCCCCTCGACGCTGTTGTACGGGATGAGGTTGACGTGCGCGTGCAGGTCGCGCGCGATGTCGCGGAGCCTGCGCGCCTGGTCGGTCGAGTCGTTGACGTCCTCGATGAGGATGAACTCGAGCGTGACCATGCGGCCGTGGCGCTCGCTGAAGGTCCTGACCGCCGGCACGAGCTCGGCGAGGGGGTAGGCCCTGTTGACGGGCATGATCCTCGAGCGCACCTCGTCGGTCGCGCCGTGAAGCGAGATGGCCAGCCGGAACCCCAGCGGCTCGCCGGCGAGACGGATGATCTTCGGGACGAGCCCGCTGGTCGAAATGGTGATCCGGCGCGCTCCGACCCCGAGCCCCCAGTCCGCGTTGACGATCGTGAGGGCCCTGATGAGCGCGTCGTAGTTTGCGAGCGGCTCGCCCATCCCCATGACGACGATGTTGTCGAACGACGCGAGCTCGGCCCGCGCCCTCGGCGTGCGCTCGTCCTCGGCGTAGCAGACCTGGAGCAGCTGCGCCACGATCTCCCCGGCGCTCAGGTCCCGCCTGAGCCCGTCCAGCCCGCTCGCGCAGAACACGCATCCCATGGCGCAGCCGACCTGGGTCGAGACGCAGATCGTCTTGCGCGAGTGGTCGGCGCCGACGCCCTCCTGGGGGGCCCGGATGATGACCGTCTCGATCAGCGAGCGGTCCTCGAGCTCGAGGAGCAGCTTGTCGGTGACGTCGGCCGAATGGCGGTTGAGGACGAGCGACGCCGGCATGAGCGAGAACGTGGCGTCGAGCCACGCCCGCAGCGCCCTGGGCAGGTTGGTCATGTCGTCCCACGAGCGCGCCCGCTTCTTGTAGACCCAGTCGAGGATCTGCCTCGCGCGGAACGCCTTCTCCCCCCGCTGCGCCAGCGACAGCGCCAGGGTCTCAAGCGTCTCTCCCGTGAGCGCGCGCTTCGCCGGTTCGAACCTCATTTCCTCGCGATCGCCCTGTTTATCGCGCTCACGATCGCCTTGATCGAGGCGAGCTCGATGTTCGTGTCGACGCCGGCGCCGAAGAAGGAGGACCCTCGCGCCAGCTTTATCTGGATGTAGCTGACCGCCTTCGCCTCGGCGCCCTTTCCCAGCGAGTGCTCCGAGTAGCTGACGACGTCGAACTTAGGCAGGGGCGTCGACCCGAGCGCGCGGACGAAGGCGTCGATCGGCCCGTTGCCGGAGCCGGAGAGCGCGTGCGGCGTGCCGTCCGCCACGATCCGGGCCTCGCACCTCACCGTCGAGTCGCGCTCGGTGGTCTTGAAGTGCTCGAGCGCGACGGGCGAGGTCCGGCCCAGGTACTCGCGCTCGAAGGCCTCCCGGATGTCGGCCGACGTGAGCTCGGTGCCCCTCTCGTCGGCGATGTCGTTCACGACCCGCCCGATCTCCTTGTGCATGAGCTTGGGCAGCTGGAACCCGAACTCCTTCTCGAGGACGTAGGCGACCCCGCCCTTCCCGGACTGCGAGTTGATCCGGATGATCGCGCGGTAGCTGCGGCCGATGTCGGCGGGGTCGACCGGGATGTAAAGGACGTCCCACGGCTTGCCCGGCTTCTGGTGGGCAAGGGACTTCTTGATGGCGTCCTGGTGGGAGCCGCTGAAGGCGGTGAACACGAGCTCGCCCGCGTAGGGCTGGCGCGGCGGCACCTCGAGGCGGGTGCAGCGCTCGTAGACGTCGCGAATAGCGTTCAGGTCGCTGAAGTCCAGGCCCGGGTGTATGCCGTGGGTGTAGAGGTTCAGCGCGACGGTCACGATGTCCAGGTTGCCCGTCCTCTCGCCGTTGCCGAAGAGCGTCCCCTCGACGCGGTCGGCCCCCGCGAGGAGCGCGAGCTCGGTGGCGGCGACGCCCGTCCCCCTGTCGTTGTGCGTGTGCAGCGAGACGATCGTCGAGGCGCGCCGGGAGAGGTGCGTGCACATCCACTCGATCTGGTCGGCGTGGACGTTGGGCGTCGCGTACTCGACGGTGGCCGGCAGGTTCAGGATTATCCTGTCCGAGGGAGTCGGGCCCCAAGCGTCGGTCACCCTCTCGCAGACCTCGAGCGCGAATTCGAGCTCCGTGCTCGTGAAGCTCTCCGGCGAGTACTCGAGGCGCAGCCGCGTCCCCGCGGCGACCAGGGGCCGGCTGTCCCGCTTGAGCTGCTCCACCGCGCGGACGGCGATCTGGGCGATGTCGCCCTTCGGAAGGTTGAAGACGTAATCCCGCTGCTTCGGGGACGTCGAGTTGTAGAGGTGGAAGATGACGTTCTTTGCGCCCCTGACGGACTCGAGGGAGCGGGTTATCAGGTCCTCGCGGCACTGGCACAGCACCTGGATGGCGACGTCGCCCGGCACCAGGTCCTCCTCGATCAGCCGGCGCGTGAAATCGAACTCGATCTGCGAGGCCGAGGGGAACCCGACCTCGATCTCCTTGAATCCGATGCGCACGAGCATCTCGAAGAACTCGATCTTCTCGTCGACGCTCATCGGCTGGGCGAGTGCCTGGTTTCCGTCGCGCAGGTCGACGCTGCACCAGATCGGGGCGCGCGTGAGCGTCCGGTCCGGCCATTGCCGGTGGGCCATCGGGACTGGGGGGAAGGGTGCGTACTTGGTTGCGGGTTCTGGCTGCATGGAGAGGAAGTGTTGAGTGTTGCGGTTTTACGCAGGGAGTACAACGCCGGCTTGGCCGCCTCAGCGACCTCGGCGAAAAGGGGAATCAGGCCAACGCACGACCCGCCGCTGAGCGGCGTCCTCTAAAGGTCGTGCGCGCGGGTAAGTCGGAGGGCCTGAAAGGCGGGTGCCATCTCTGCCCGATTCATCCGCGGGGGCGGCCGAAAGTCAAGCGGGCGCGGGGCCTTCCATGGGTAACCGCCGCGGCCGAACCGGCGTCTTGCAGAATATGCCCGATGATGCATCGATCCTCACATGCCTGACGACCAGTCGTTTGATCTGGCTGGCTGTCTTGATCGCGTTCGGAAACGCGATCAGGTTGCTGCGCGGGATCTTGTGGAGCACCTCCACCCCCTCGTCATACGGATCGTCCGGGCCCACCTGCCGCGCAGGGTCCCCGAGGAAGACCTTGCCCAGGAGATCTTTCTGAAGATGTTCACCCGCATCGACCAGTACAAGGGCAGCGTGCCGTTCCCGCACTGGGTGTCCCGGATAGCGGTGACCACCTGCATCGACCAGCTGCGCGCGCAGAAGCGGCGCCCGGAGCTCCGGTGGGCGGACCTGTCCGAACGCGAGACCGACGCGCTCGACGCGGCGATAACGGGCGAGAACGATGTCGCGCCCGACGACGCGCTCGCCGCCCGGGAGCTCGTCCAGAAGCTGCTCGACCAGCTCAAGCCGGAGGACCGCCTCGTGATCCAGAGCCTGGACCTCGAGCAGAAGAGCGTCGCCGAGATCAGCGCGCTGACGGGCTGGAACCCGACCCTCGTCAAGGTCCGCGCCTTCCGCGCAAGACGGAAGTTGCAACGCCTTTACCGTGAACTTACCCAGAGTGAACACCCATGAACAAGTATGACAAGGCGTGGCAGAGGCTCGCCGCGGCGGCGCGCCGCGCGGCCCCGGAGCGGGACGAGTCGGCGCCCTACGGGTTCTCGACGCGGGTGGCCGCGCAGGCGTTCGGCGAGGAGCGCCGGGCCCCGTCCGCGTTCCTGAGGCTGTCGCTTCGCGCGGCGGCCGTCGCCTGCCTGCTCGCGGTCGCGGCCGTCGCCGCCAACTACTCGGCGATCAAGGGCGCGTTCGAAGGCGAGCCGGCGGTCGCCGCCGCTGACGACCCGGTCGCGGAGGTCGTGGATCTGGGCTCCTGAACCATGGCCAAGACCTGGCAGATCATCCTGGCGACCGTCGCCATCTTCGTCGCGGGCCTGGTGACGGGCGGCGCCACCATGCTGGGCGTCGTGGGCTGGGTCGCCCGCCACCGCGCGGCGATCGGGGCGCCCGCCGGCGCGCTCGGCCTGCGCCCTGGGCCCAACGGCGCCCAGCCGCAGGCGTTCACGCCCCAGCTCATGCGCAGCTTCGCGAACCAGCTCGACCTCACGCCCGAGCAGCGCGCGAGGATCATGCCGATCGTCAGGCGAACGGCGGGGCAGCTGACGCGCAACCGCCGCGAGATCCAGCTCACCTCCGCCCTCGCGATCGAGAAGATGCAGGACGAGATCGCCGAGGTCCTCACGCCCGAGCAGCGCGCGAAGTTCGAGAGCCTCATCAGCCGGCAGAGGGCCAGGCTCCAGCAGTTCAGGCAGGGCGCGCAGCAGCCCTCGGCCGAGCAGGCGCAGCCTCCCCAGCCGCCGCCCGCGAATTAGGTGTTGCGCGCCCGCCGCGGCGGAGCATGTTGCGCCTCGGCCAGGCGCCATGCATGGGCAGGCGCGCGAACCCCGCCAGGGCCGGAAGGCAGCAACGGTACCGACGTCCTACCAGTGCCGTGGAGTGCCTGGCCACTTCATCTTACCCTCCGACTCCTCCCTTGTCCGCATCAGGCTATCAGGTCATCGCGCGCAAATGGCGGCCGCAGACGTTTGGCGACGTCGTCGGCCAGGACCATGTGGTGCGGACGCTGAGGAACGCGATCGCCCGCGGCCGGATCGCGCACGCCTACCTGCTCGTCGGCCCGAGGGGAACGGGAAAGACCTCGATTGCGCGCATCTTCGCCAAGGCGCTCAACTGCACGGGCGGGCCCAGCGCCGACTTTGACCCCGCGGATCCGGCCGTGGTCGCGATCGCGGAGGGCAGCCACCTGGACGTGATCGAGATAGACGGGGCCTCCAACAACAGCGTCGAGCAGGTGCGCGACCTGCGCGAGACGTCGCGCTACACGCCGGCCCAGGGAAGGTACAAGATCTACATCATCGACGAGGTGCACATGCTCTCGACGTCGGCGTTCAACGCCCTGCTGAAGACGCTCGAGGAGCCGCCGCCCCACGTTAAGTTCGTCTTTGCCACGACCGAGGTGCAGAAGGTGCTTCCGACGATACTCTCGCGCTGCCAGCGCTTCGACCTGAAGCCGATCCCGGCCGAACTGATCGCAGAGAGGCTCAAGGCGATCGCCGCGGCCGAGAAGGTGAGCGTGGACGCCGCCGCCCTGGCCTGCATCGCGAGGCTCGCCGACGGCGGGATGCGCGACGCCCAGTCGATCCTGGAGCAGATGATCGCGTTCTGCGGCGGCGAGATCGCGGAGGCCGACGTGCTGGACGTCTACGGCCTCGTGCCGGAGGCGAAGGTCGCCGAGCTGGCGGGCGCGCTGGCCGCCGGCAACCAGAGGCTCATCATCTCGATCGTGGACGAGTGCGACTCGGCGGGCCGCGACCTTGTGCGGCTCCTCACGGACCTCCAGGCCGCGGTCCGGACCGCCCTGCTGGAGTCGATCGCGACCGGCGGGCGCAGCGCCAGGCTGGGGGGGGCGCAATTGACGACCGAGCAGCTCACCCGGCTTCTAGACGGGCTCAGGGAGGGGGAGGGAAGCGTCAAGCTGGGCCTCGTGGACAAGATCAATTTCGAGGTCGCCCTCCTTAAGGCCGTCGAGGCCAGCCGGGCCAGGGCGATCGACAGCCTCATCAAGGAGCTCGCGTCGCTCGCCGGCGAGGCGGAGGGGGCCGCGCCGGCCGGCGAAAAAAAAAAGGGCTGATTGACCGGCTGGAGGCGCGGCTGGCCTCCGGCGGCAATGGCGCCGCCCCCGCCGGGGGCGGGGAGTCGGAGTGGCCGGACGAGTCGGACGAGGCCGCCTTCCTGTCGGAGGCCGCGGCGCGCGGCGGGGCCGAGCGGCCGCTCCCGAACAGGGGCTCGGTTCCGACGATCGGCGTCGAGCTCCCGCCGCTGGAGCAGCTCGTCGAGAGGGTGCCCGCGCCGGTGCGCGCGGTGCTCGACGACCTGTTCCGCGCGAGGTTCACCTCCGTCCGCAGGTTCCCGGCAACCCCGGGCACCGGGGCGCCCCCATGAGCCGCGGGCCCGCCTTCAGCCCCGCGGCCTTCGAGGGCGCCCGGGTCGCGGTGCTGGCCGGCAACATCGCCTGGACGACGCTCTGCCTCGGCGGATTCCTGCCGGGCAGCAGGGTGTGGATGGCGGCGCTCACGGGGGCCCTCGTCGCCGTCCACCTCGTCGATCCCTCGCGCGGCGCGCGCGCCCACGCCGCCGGCTGGCTGTTCGTCCCGTTCCTGGCCTACGCCGCGGCCAACGCCGCGTGGGTGACGCCGGTGCGCTGGCTCGGCTGGACCGACTGGCTCAACTGGGCCCAGGCGGCGGCCGTGTTCTGGGTCGTGCTGAACGGGGTCTCCCTCCCTGGGTGCCGGCGCTTCCTGTGCGGGTTCCTGGCCGCTCTCGGGGCGGCCGCGGCGCTCCTCGGGTGCTACCAGCACTTCGTGAGGCCGGACTGGCTCATGCTCGGCCGCACCCAGGCGGCGCAGTTCATCGGGAGGTCGAGCGGTCCGTTCGGCATACCGAACAGCCTCGGCGCGCTCATGGCGCTCCTAATCCCGCCCGTCGGGGCCCTGGCGCTTGGGCGGGGGCGTCCGGCGGCGCTCCGGGCCCTGTGCGCGGCGGCCCTTCTCGCGCTGGCGGCGGGGTTCGTGCTCGCGGTCAGCCGCGGCGCCTGGATCGCGCTCCCGGCGGCTTTCGCGCTGAAGCCGCTTCTGACGCCGGGACGCAGCCTCGGGCGCAGGATCGCGGCCGGCGCGGCGGCGGTGGTGGTGGCGGCGGCCATTGCGGCGGCCGCCTACTCCGCGTTGCCCCTGATGCGGGCGCGCGTCGACCAGCTCGTGAGGGACGCGGGCGAGCGCTCGCGCCCTGCGATGTGGCGGGGCGCCTGGAAGATATTCGAGGCCCATCCCGTGCTGGGCGGAGGGGCGGGCAGCTACGACGCGCTCTTCGAGGCCTACCGGCCCGAGGGCAACAGGGACCAGCCGATATACGCCCACTGTGACTACCTGAACACGCTTTCCGACTACGGCGCCGTGGGGTTCGCCCTGCTCTTCGGGGCCGCCGCGATGGTGGGGTGGCGGTGCGCCGGCGCGCGCGGGCTGGCGGGCGCGGCGGTCACCGGGCTGCTCGCCTTTGCCATACACCTGTGCGTCGACTTTCATCTCAAGATCCCGGCGCTGGCGATGATCGTCGCGACAATCGGGGCGCTCGTCACGGCCGAGGCCTGGCCGGGCGCGGACGGGCCGGAGCGGACGCCCGGACCGCTGGCGCGGGCGGTCGCCCTCCTCGTGGCCGCGGCCGCCGTCGGATCCACTAACTTCTGGGTGATTCCCAAGTACGAGGCCGACGAGGCCAGGAGGCAGGCCCGCGAGGAGATCGACAGGATGGCGAGGGCGGGCGCCGACGTGTCGGGCGAGCGCGGCGTGGTCGCGGGGGCCCGGGCCCTTCTCGACAGGGCGGTCGCCCTCGATCCCGCGAACGCCCAGGCGTGGTCCGACAGGGCCTATGCCGACTCGCTCTGGGCCCTGGTGGACCCCGCACAGACCAAGGTGCTGGGCATCGAGGCGGCCCGCGACGCCGGGCGCGCCCTGGACCTGAGCCGGGTCGTTTCCGAATTCTGGATCCGCCGCGGCGTGGGCCTCGACATGCAGGGGCGATGGAGGGACGCCGGCGACGACTTCTCGCGGGCGCTGCAGATCGCGCCCGCGCGCGCGGACTGCTGGTATTATCAGGCCTATCATCTGAGCCTGTCGCCCGGGGAAATCGGCCCCGCGCTGGCGGCGGCTGACCACTGCTTGCGGCTTGACCCCGGCTTCCTTCTTGCACAATCTTTGCGTCAACGATTGGCAACAAGGCTCCAGCAGAAGCGCTGAACTCCATATTTATGATAAACAAGCTTTTGTGTATTATTGCCTTAGGGGTCATTTTAGGGTTTTCAACCGCCGGCGCCCAAACCGCCCCAGCTGCAGATGCAAGGGTCAAGGGCCAGATTGTCGCCGCGCGGGTCCAGGGCCATGTCACCGCAATCTCCAAAGCCACGCAGGAGAGCCGGTTGCTACACGACGGGGATCTGGTGTCAGAGCAGACCACGATCGCCACGGGACCGGGGGCGAGCGTCATCCTCGCGTTCTCGAACGGGGCCACCGTGGACGTCGCCGCGGACTCGAAGCTCGATGTCGCTGAATTCGAGCAGGATCCATTTTCAACCTCGATCAAGGCGTCGGACATCAAGCAGGAGGCCGGGACATCGGTCACGAGGCTGAACCTGACGCGGGGCGAGCTGGTGGGGCGTGTGGCGCACCTGAACGTGGACAAGGGCTCGGAGTTCACGGTCCGCACCCCCGTCGGGGCGGCCGGCATCCGCGGCACCGTCGTGGGAGTCATTTTCATTCCGCTTAAGGGCGGCAAGGCGCACTTCGAGATAGAGACGTTCGAGGGACTGGTGGCATTCACGCCCGGAGGGGGTGGCAATCCCATCCTCATCCCGGCGGGCCACAAGTTCGACGAGACCGTGGAATTCAAGCCAACTGACGTCGACAACCCGTGGGACTGGCTGCCGCCCCCGCCGCCGACGGTGGAGTTGCTCTTCCTGTCCCCGGATGAGGCGGCGCACTTCCAGGCCGAGCTGAGGAACATCCTCGGCGCGCTCGAGAACATCGATTTCCCGCAGAGCCTGGGCACGCCGCCCCCGCCGCCCCCGCCTGCGCCCCCGATGAACGCGCCGACGCCGGGCGCAGGCACCGGCCCCTAGCGGGTACCCCGTCCCGTAATCTGCTTTCATTGCGGCCGGGCGCTCAATAGCGTTCGGGCCCGTGGCATCCCAGAAAAAGTCCGCGCTTTTCCGGCTGCGCTGGGTGCTTCTCGCGGCGATACCCCTCGCGTGGTGCGCGGTCGCGCACCTGGGAATGCTGACGTCGCTGGAGAACGGCGTGGTCGACCTCCGGTTCCGGTACCGCGGCCCCATGGAGGCCCCGGTGAAGGTGGTCTACGTGGACGTGGACTCGGTATCGCTCGACTCGATCGGGAACATGCCGTGGAACCGCGAGTACTTCGCCACCGTGGCGCGGACCCTGATCGAGCGCGCTGGCGTCAAGGCGATCGGGATGGACTTCGTGTTCTCCGACGCGGGCGTCCCCGAGTCGGTCGACCGGGCGAAGTACGTCGCCGGCAACCGCGCGCTGGGAGACTTCCTGTGGAGGACGCCCTCGGTCGTTGTCGCGGCGTCCTTCACCGCGATGGACTACCACGACATCAACGGGAAGAGGAGGATGAGGGAGTTTCCGGACGTGAGCCGGCCCGACCTGCCCCCGTTGCACCAGATCGAGCCTCCCGAGGTGCCGTCGCTCAGCCTCGCCGGGGGCCGCAAGGTCAGCCCTCCCGGCGTCGGGCTCATCGACACGGTCGACCAGGGCACCCGGTGGGTCCCCTTGTATGCGCCGACCTCGGCGCGGACGTACTACGCGATGGCGGTCGAGCTCGCCCGGATCTACTACGGGATCGACCGCAGCGGGATCAAGGTCGACGGCGACCACCTCTACCTCGTGCGCGACGACGGCTCGTTCGCGGCGAGGATCCCGCTGACCCGCAAGCAACTGGTCGAGGTCAACTGGTTCTCGCCCTGGTTCAGCGCGGCGCACAACCCGCGCGAGAGCTTCAGCGTGGTCTACGAGTACTGCCGGCTCCTCGGCTCCGACCGGCCCGAGGAACGCCGGAGCGCCGAGGAGTTCTTCTCCGACCCGGTCTTCAAGGGCGCCGTCGTCCTGATAGGCCCCACCGACAGGCTCCTCCAGGACCTGGCGCCAACCCCGTTCGACGAGGCGCCCGTCCCGCGGGTGGGCGTCCACGGCAACCTCCTCAAGACGATCGTCTCGGGCCGCTACATCCGCCGCCTCCCGGAACTCGGCGCGTACGCCGCGATATTCGGCCTCTCTGTCCTCGTGTCGGCTCTCGCGGTCGCGGGCGGGGGCCGGGCCGTGTTCACGAAGGCGATGGCCGTGCTCTCGCTGGCGCTCTACGTGGCCCTGGCGTTCCAGCTCTTCAAGGCGGGCCACCTCATCATCCCCGTCGTCTCGCCGCTCGGCGCGGCGTTCACGACCAGCTTCGCCAGCCTCGCGTGGCAGATCGTCGACGAGCAGAGGCAGAAGGGCCGGATAAAGGGGCTTTTCGGAACCTACGTGTCGCCCGCGCTCGTCGAGCGCATGGTCAGCTCCGGCGAGGAGCCCCGGCTCGGGGGAATAGAGGAGAACATCACCGCCTACTTCAGCGACATCCAGTCGTTCTCGAGCTTCTCGGAGAAGCTGTCGCCGTCGCGCCTGGTCGACCTCATGAACGAGTACCTGAGCGCGTGCACGGACATCGTCCAGGCGGAGGGCGGCACGCTCGACAAGTACATCGGCGACGCCGTCGTCGCGATCTACGGCGCGCCTCTGGCGCTCCCGGACCATCCCCTGCGCGCGTGCGTGGCCGCGCTGCGCGTCCACAGGCGCGTCGACGAGCTGCGCGGGAAGTGGAGGAGGGAGGGCGACAGCTGGCCGGACATCGTGCACGGACTCCAGACCCGCATCGGGCTCAACACCGGTTCCGCGGTCGTCGGCAACATGGGCAGCAACACGAGGTTCAACTACACGATGATGGGCGACAACGTGAACATCGCCGCCAGGATGGAGAGCGGCGCCAAGAGCTGGGGGGTCTACTCGATGTGCACCGAGGCGACCCGCGCCGAATGCGAGCGGATCGAGCCGGGGCGCGTCGTCTTCCGCAGGCTGGGGAAGATCACCGTCAAGGGGCGCGCCAAGCCGCTCCCGATCCACGAGATGGTGGCGCTCTCGGAGCACGCGTCCGACGCGATGCGCGAGTGCGTCGCGCTCTTCGAGCAGGGGCTCGAGAGGTACTACGGGCGCGACTGGGACGGCGCGATCGCGATGTTCCGGCGGTCGGAGGCCCTGGAGGCCAACGGCCCGGGCCGCGCCCTGGCGTCCGAGAACAACCCTTCCCTGATCTACATCAGGATCGCCGGGGACTACCGCTCCGCCCCGCCCCCGGCGGACTGGGACGGCGTCTACCACATGAAGGATAAGTGAGGCGGCCGCTCAGACGCCGATCCGCCCCTTCAGGTAGAGGACGGCGCGGCCCGCCATCCTCACGCGGGCCCCGTCGAGCTCGCACCAGAGCTCGCCTCCCCGCCTCGACACCTGCCTCGCGTGGAGCGTCGTCCTGCCGAGCCGGTCCGCCCAGTAGGGGACGAGCGTGCAGTGCGCCGACCCGGTGACCGGGTCCTCCGCGATTCCCGCGTCCGGAGCGAAGAACCGGGAGACGAAGTCGCAGTCTGTCCCCGGCGCCGTGACGATGATCCTGCCGGGCACAGCGGGCGCGAGGGCCGCGTGGTCCGGTGCCAGGCCGGCCACCTCTGCGGCGGCGCCGTAGACGCACAGCCACATCCGCTCCGACCTGAGGACCTGCTCGGGCCTCCGGCGCAGGCCCTCCAGCAGCTCCGGGGTCGGCTCGGCCGGGCGCGCGGGGCGGGCCGGGAAATCGAGCTCGATCAGGGGCCCGCGCCTGGCGACGGACAGGGCGCCTGACTTGGTGTCGAACACGAACGGCGACTCGAGCTGGCCGAGCTCGCCGAAAAGGACGTGGGCGGTCGCCAGCGTCGCGTGCCCGCACAGGTCGACCTCGACCGCGGGCGTGAACCAGCGGAGGTCGGCCCGCGCCGGCCCGGTCCGGACGAAGAACGCGGTCTCCGAGAGGCCGTTTTCGTTCGCGATGCCCTGGAGGAGGCCGTCGTCAAGCCAGCCCTCGAGGGGGATGACCGCCGCGGGATTGCCGCCGAACCTCCGGTCGGTGAACGCGTCGACCCAGTAGATGGGAAGGCTGATGGCGCCGGCGTTCTTCAACGGCTCCTTCCTTCCGCGGCCGGCGCGGATTCATGGAACGACACAGGCGCGGACCCATGGGACGACACGGGTGCGGATTCATGGGACGGCGCCGGCGCGGAGCCGCGGGAGGCCGCGGGCGCGGAGGCGCCGGGGGGCGCGCCATGGTCTGGCGCTGCCGCCGCCTCGGCTCCCCGCGGCTCCGCCTGCGCGGCCTGGGCTCCGGCCGCCGGGGTCCCGGCGGACGGCGCAAGCCGGGGCCTGTCCATCGGAGGCGCCGGCGTCTTCGGAACCGGCACGGCCGATGCGTCGGCGGGCTGCGAACTTGGGCCATTGGCGGGCCTCGGGACCGGGGTGCCGGTCGGCGGGCGCGGAAGAGGGACGGACTGCGCGCGCCACCCGGCCGGCGGCACAGCCCCGGGCCCGGGGGCGTGGGGCCTCCACGGGTGGCTTCCCGGGGGGCCGTGCCCGCCGTGGTCGTGGGTGTGGTGCCAGCCGCCGGGCCCGCGCCAGGCGCCCCAGTCCCCGACCCAGACCGACCAGCCGACCCAGTCGAGGCCGTAGCTGAGCCATGGGCCCGCCGGCTGGGCCGGGCCGAGGTCCTCGCCAGGCCCGCCGTAGCCGCCGGAGGGCTCGTCGGGAAAGACGGCGCCGGCGTCGTAGGCGGGTGCGTAGATCGATTCGGGCTCCGCCGGCAGGATCTCGATGGTGCTGTCCTGCACGACGACCTGCTGCTGGGGGGTCGACTTGAGCGCTCCTGAAGCCAGCGCGCGGGCCCTCAGCCGCTGGATTGACTGCATCACCTCGGACGGCGACGCGAGGAAGGCCGAGCCGACGGCCCGCGTCCACTCGATGTTGTCGGCCATCCATGAGACGATGGCGGGATAGTGCGCAAGCGCGCGGACGCTTGGATCCCAGGGCTGGCTGTCGATCCTCGTGGTGTCCGCGTACTGCACGAGGTATGCCGAGGCCGCCCTTATGTCCTCGGGCACCGTCGACGCCGGAAGGATGAGGGCGAGAAGCGGGTCCGGGTAGAGGGCGATCGGGCCGAGCAGCCTGTCGGCGACTCTCGCCGGGATGCCCCGGGGCGCCGGCCCATCCCGTCCGATGGAGCCCGGCGGGGTGGGAGCGTAGGCGGCAGGCGCGGGATCCTGGGCGCCGGACTGGGCGAGCATCGCGGACACCATGAGCAGGAACGCTGGGGGCGCCTTCCGGATGGCCATGAGGCAGGGTGCTGGCTTGCCCACAAACATGCAAGACGCACACGGGGCGAAAAAAGTCCTTTAACCGGCGCCCGCCGCCCGTACCATCGGGCCCGACCCCGATGGCATCGATCCCCCCCTCTGGCGCGGCGGCCGGCGTGCCCCCCTCGGAGCGGCTCGCGTCCCTGGACGCGCTTCGCGGATTTGACATGATCTGGATCGCCGGCGCCGACTCCCTGGGCGACGCGCTCAACCACCTTGGCGGCGGGCCGCTCACCCGGCTCCTGGCCCGGCAGCTGGACCACGTGCCCTGGGCCGGCCTCCATTTCTACGACCTCGTGTTCCCGCTGTTCGTCTTCCTCATGGGAGTCGCCATCCCGTTCTCGCTCTCCCGGATGGTCGAGGTCTCGGGGCGGCCCGCTGCCGTGCGCCGGATCTTCCGGAGGGCCGCGCTGCTCTTCCTCCTCGGCGTGTTCTACTACGGCGGGCTCTCCCATCCGTTCTCGGACATCCGCTGGCTGGGCGTCCTGCAGCGCTTCGGCCTGTGCTACCTCGGGGCGGGCCTGCTCTTCCTTTACGTCAGGCCCCGTGGCCTAGTGGCGGTGTGCGTCGCGCTGCTCGTCGGTTACTGGGCCCTGCTCACGTTCGTGCCCGTCCCGGGAATCGGCGCCGGGCACTTCGCGGAGGGGCAGAACCTCTCGAACTGGCTCGACCGGATGTACCTGCCCGGCAGGAAATGGGACGGCGGCTGGGACCCCGAGGGGATACTGAGCACCTTCCCCGCCGTCGCCTCGTGCCTGCTGGGCGTCTTCACGGGCAACTGGCTGCGCGATCAGCGCGCGGCCCCGGGGCGCAGGGCGGCGATGCTGGCGGCCGCCGGGGCCGTCCTGCTCGTCCTGGGCCTCCTCTGGGGGATCCAGTTTCCCGTGGTCAAGAAGCTGTGGACCTCCTCGTTCGTCCTGGCCGCGGGCGGAATCAGCGCCCTCGCGATGGCCGCGTTCTACCTGGTGATCGACGTGTGGAGGATCCGGGCGTGGGCCGCTCCTTTGACCTGGGTGGGCGCCAACGCGATAACGGTCTACCTGTTGAGCAACATCGTCGACTTCGGCTCGCTCTCCCGCCGGTTCGTCGGCGGGAACGTGACCTCGTGGCTCGACGGCCTTCGGCCCGGGCTCAGCGGGCTGGCGGAGGCGCTCTTCAGCATCCTGCTCTGCTTCCTGGTCGCGCGCTTCCTCTACCGGCGCAAGGTCTTCATCCGCCTCTAGGGCGCCGACCGGCTTACGGGCCCGAGTCCCTGCCGAGGCGGCAGACCTCGGCGATGGCCGCCGCGAGGCTCGCCGCTCCCTGTTCCAGCCAGCGCTCGCCCTTCTCGGCGGTCGCGGCGGCGGCGTCTCCCATGACCCCCGACCTCGAGACGTCGCGGCTGGCCCACGCGGCAAGCGCGGGAGCGGCCACGGGCCGGACCTCCCCGGGATCGTCGATCCGGGCCGGGTATTCGCAGACGGCCTTCGCGGGATCGGCGAGGCCGGGTGCCGCCGCCATGATCCAGGACGTCTCCACCTCGCCCGCGTGGATCCCAAACGCGGCCTCCTGGGCCGAGATGCCGGATACGGGGCCCTGCTGGAGGATCCCCGCCCTCAGCCCATAGGTCGCCCGGATCTCCCGGAGCGTGGGAACGAGGACGGGCACGTTCCCGCCGTGCGTGTTGATGACCGCCATCGATCCGAACCCCCACGCCCGCGCCTGGCGGGCGACCGCGAGGATCTGCGAGCGGAGCGTGTCCCGGGAGATCATCAGCGTGCCGGGGAAGCTGGTGTGCTCGTTGCTCTTGCCGATGGTTATCGGGGGTGCCACGTAGCACGAGGCCCCGGCCGGCAGGCGCGCGATCGCGAGGCAGAGCCACACCTGGCCCATGAGCGCGTCGACGGCTACGGGGAGGTGCGGGCCGTGCTGCTCGATCGCCCCCGTGGCGAGGATGACGGGAGCCCACGGCCTGTCCGGCAGCGCCTGGATGCGCCGCAGGGTCATGGCCGGCAGGTAGCGGTCCCTGTAGCTGGGGAAGGTCATGGCGGCGTCAACCTGGCGTCCAGCGGCGGGCGGTCGCGGATGTCCGAGAGCAGCTTGGCGAGGCGCCCCGCCGCGGTCGCAAGGATGGCGGCGCCCTCGGCGCGGGCCACGCCGGCGGGAACGTGCGGCCCCGGCAGCGCGGTGACGGATTCGTCGCCCCACGCGCCGGGGAGGGCCCCGGGGGGGCCGGGAGCGGGGGCCTCGGGCTCGCTGGCGCAGAGCGCGGTCAGCAGCGTCTGGAGCCTGCGGCGGCTCCTGCTGCGGACGGGGTGGAAGTCCAGGTCGAGAGCGCTTAGGTGGACAAGGAACACCTGGAGTCCGCGCGACACGCGCAGGTCGCGCGCCGCGGCGCCGCAGAGCTCCTCGCTCCACGGGCTCGAGTTGACGATCGCGATCCTTCGAAAGCCCGCCGCGGCCACCGACGCCGCGACCTCGGCGATCAGCGCGTGCGCCGCGGGCTGGTCGACCGCGAACGCGCACGCCGGGTCGGCGCCGAACGCGAACCGGAGCGGGGGCACCACGAGCGGCTTCCTGCCCGCCGGCGCGAGCCGGCAGGCGTCGCGGACGACATGCATGAGCACGGTCTCCTCCGCATCCAGGGGATGGCCCAGGCCCCAGTCCGCCATTCCCGCGAGCGGCACGATGACGACGGTCGCGTCGCGGTCCGGCCAGTCGGCGAATCTCGGCCAGGGCAGCCACGGCCAGAACGTGGCGTCGTCGGCGACGCAGAGCGCCGGGAAGGTCGCTGGGGGGGCGGCGGGCGCTGTCACGGGCTCATCTTGTCGCGAGCACCTCTATCTCCACGCAGCACCCCTCGCGCGCGAGCCCCTTCACCTCGAGCAGCGTGCTCACGGGCCTCGAGTCCGCGAGGTAGCGGTTCCGGACCGCCGAGAACTTCTCGAAGTCGGGCATGTGGGTCAGGAACGTCTGGACCTTCACGACGTCGGCGAAGGTCATCCCCGCGGCGGCGAGGATGGAGCCGATGAGCCCGAAGACGAACTCCGTCTGCGCGGAGGCGTCGAACGGCGCGACGACGTTCCCGCCGCGGTCGACGGCCAGCTGGCCCGTGACGTAGAGCGTCCTCGATCCGCCGTCCTCCACGAGCAGGCCGGGGCTGTAGGCTCCCCGGGGGGCGGGGTGGTTCTCGGGATAGATGAGGGTCTTCTTCAAGCGCGTCCTGCGGGCCCATGTCCGAGGGCCTGACCCATAAATCGGGAAATCCGGGCGCCTTCCATTAAAATCTTGGGGGCGCGGCCGGCCTCAGGCCGGCGAATCCGGGCGCGGGTCGGCCATGGGCTCGATCTTGCCCAGCAGGAGGACGAACGCGAGGATCCCGGCGACCAGGATCACGGCGGCCGCGAGGAACGCGCCGGCGAACGAATGGGTGAACTTGACGATCAGGCCCGTCACGATGGGGGCGGCGATCCCCATCGCGTTGACTGCGAAGTTCATGATCCCGCCGACGGCCCCGACCCCCCCCCTCGGGGCGACGAGCGACGGAAGCGACCAGCCCACGGGCGCGGCGGCCGCAAGGCCCCCGAGAGAGATGGAGATCCACAGGACCGCCCACGCGGGCCTGGAGGTCATCGTCGCCCCGACGACGGCCACGCCGAAGAGCATTCCCGTGACGAAGACGCTCTTGCGGACCCGGGTTTCATCGGCTCCCCTGGCGATGAGCGCGTCGATCAGCCAGCCCCCGATGGCGAGGTCCGTCACGGTCGCGACCGCCCACGGGATCGCGGCGATGCTCTCCGACTGGAGGATGTTCATCCCGGACGTGTTGACCAGGTAGGCGGGCAGCCAGGTGAGGAAAAGGTAGAACGAGTAGCCGTAAGCCCCGAACCCGATGGCCAGGCCCCAGACCTTCGGCTGCCTCAGGAGGTGGCCCATCATGCCGGCCGCGCCCGCTTCCGAGGCGCCCTCCGGCACGGCCCCTCCAGAGAGGATGTGCTCGCGCTCGGCCGGGCTGAGCCGCGGATCCGCGCTGGGCTCCCTGTAGAGGAGGCAGAACGCCACAAAGTACACGAAGCTCGCCGCGGCGGTGATCGCGAAGCCCCACCTCCAGCCGAACCGCACGACGGCGAACGCGATGATCGGTATGCCGACCACGTTCGAGAACTTGGCCGAGGCGTCGAAGATCGCCGTCGCGCGGGCCCGCTCGCCGCGCGGGAACCAGTGGCCGGTCGCCTTTGAAACGGCCGGAAACGACGGCGCCTCGGCGACCCCGAGGAGGAACCTCGCGGCGACGATCCCCCAATAGCCGGTCGCGACCGCGGTGACCGCCGAGGCCGCGGTCCAGAGGAGCGAGCCCAGGCGCCCGATGCGCGTCACCCCCAGGCGGTCGACGACCAGGCCCATGGGTATCTGGAGGCCCGTGTAGGTCCAGGCGTACGCGCTGAGGAGGTAGCCCAGGTCGGCGGAGTCGAGGCCGTACGCCTTCTGGAGCTGCGGCGCCGCGACCGACAGGTTGATCCGGTCGAGGAAGCTCACGAGGATCCCGGAGCCGAGGAGCACGCCGATGCCCCAGCGCCTGAGCGGTACGGGGCGTTCCGGGGCCGGTGGCATGCGCCCGCCAGAACAGCGGGCCGCAGGCCCGTTTGCAAAGTTTGTATTCGGCGCCGGACGGGGCCGCCGCCCCCTGCGCACCGGCGCGGCGCCCCAAATTCCGTTCTCGCATGGAGCCCGCGGGCCGGGCAAATCTTACGGGGATGTCGCTGGTATTCCTAGCTCTGGCGGTCACCGCGCTTTGGGTCAACCTGCTCGGTGCCGGCCTGGCGGCGCGGGGCCTCGTCGGCGACTACCCGGTGGCGCGGGTGACCGGGGTGCTGGCGGTCTGCCTCGGATGCTTCTTCCTCGAGCATTTCGGCGGCTGGGGACCCCGTCCGCCCCTCCTTCCGTTCACGACCCTGGTCTCGCTCTGGCTCATCTACCGGAACCGGATGGCGCTGCTCGAGAACCTGACGACGGAGGCCCTCTTCGCCCTTGGATTCCTCTACTGCCTGGCCTGGAGGTTCATGTTTCCGAACATCGACGACACCGGGGAGAAGATGCCGAACCTCATGATGATCGAGGCCTACATGAGGGGAACCCAGCTGCCTCCGCCCGACCTGTGGCTGGCTCCCTTCCGCGGGAACTGCTACTACAGCTTTCAGCACTACGGCGCCTCGTTGATCGGGCGCCTGATCGGCGTCGGGCCGGGCGTCAGCTACCACCTGGCCTATTGCACGCTGGCCGGCTTCATCACCCTGCTGGTGGGCGCCTGCTTCGCGCGCCTTTGCGCCTGGCGGCCGGGCCGCTGGGTCGGGATCCTTGCCCTCATCGTGGGCGGGAGCGGGACCGGCTTCGCGGCACACGTGCTCCTGTACCGCACGTTCCCGGTCGACAGCGTGCGTTTCCTGGGGGGGGCGATCGTCCACCAGTTCGCCAATCCGCTCGGACAGCACGTCGCCGCGTGGATGGCGAAGCCGGACGTGGCCCCGCGCGACCTTCCCATGGAGCCGCTGGCCTACATCCTCACCAACGGGGACTACCATCCCCCCCTTGCCGGCTTCCTCCTGCTGGCGCTCGCCGGGGCGCTGATCGCGGGTCAGGCCACGGGGGCCGTGGGCTTCCAGCGGAGCCTGGGCCAGGCCCTGCTCGCGGCGACGGTCCCCTTGGCCCTGATCTCCAACGCCTGGGTCTTCCCCCTGCACGGCCTGCTGGTCGGCGGATGGTTCATATTCTGCGCCCTGTGCGGCGAGCGGCGCAGCCTGCTGGCCGGGCTGATCGGCTTCACCGTCGCCACCGCGCTCGAGTACCCCTATCTCATTGAGTTCACCCAGCAGGCGATCGGCAACTACGTCGCGATGAAGTGGACGCCCCCGGAGGACCACACGCCGCTTCTGGGCTGGCTCCTGACATTCTGGCCGGTGGTGGGGATCATGGTCCTGAGCGTGTTCAACCGACAGCGCCGTCTGCTGACGATCTTCTTCCTCGTCATCTGGGCGCTCGAGCTCGCCGGGACCGAGCTCTTCTACAACCACGACATCTACGGGGGCGTGTGGAGCCGCTTCAACACGACCCTGAAATGGTGGCCCTGGGTGTTCGCGGGCGTCATCCTCACGCTCGGCGCGATCAACCTCGGGTCCAGGTCGCGGATCAGCCGCTACGGCACGCTGGTCCTCCTTCTGCCCCTCCTGGTATTTGGCTACGACCTCGCGAGGGATTTCCGCAGGATGCCAAAGACCGCAGCCGGAGGGCTGGCCGGATCGGCGTGGATCGAGCGGGACCCCGTCATAAGGGACCTGATCATCGAGCTGAAGACCCGTCCCGACGGCGTCACGCTCGAGAGCGGGCTCGTCCTGGCCAACACGGAGGCGCCCGCCATCGCGCTCTTCTCGAACAAGCAAAGCCTTCTCGGGTGGCCGTGGCACGAGACGACCTGGCGGGGCTCCCTCCTCGAGATACACGAGAGGCAGACGCAGATAGGCGCTTTCTACGAGGGGAGGCTTGAGGATCCGCTTGCGTGGCTCCTGCACAACAACGTCAAGTACATCCTCTGGCTGCCGAGGGACAACGTGAACGGCAACGCCCGCTTCGGGCCCATCTCGGAGAAGATCAGCCCGCGGTATTTCTGGCACCGCATGTATGGCGACAACAAGAACCTGGCGGTCGGGTTCTGGGAGCGCATTGACGCCGCGAGGTGACGGCGGTCGTCGGCGGCCCCGCGCAGGGCCGGGCGCGTCGCCATTGTACTCCGGGAGATTTAGTGGCAGGATGTGGCGCAAACCTGCCTAGCGATGGCCGTCCAATTCAAGGATTATTACAAGACTCTGGGCGTCGAACGGACCGCGACGCCGGACGAGATCAAGGCGGCATTCCGGAAGCTTGCCCGCATCCACCACCCGGACGTGGCCAAGAACAAGGCCGCCGGCGAGGCGAGGTTCAAGGAGATCAACGAGGCCTACGAGGTCCTCGGCGACCCCGAAAAGCGCCGGCGCTACGACGAGCTGGGCGAGAACTGGCAGGACGGCGGCGCCGAGCAGGGCGCGCCGCGGGGCTTTGCCCGCGGCCGCGCAAGGGGGTTCCCGGGCGGGACGACCTTCGAGTTCGGGGGCACCGGCTTCAGCGACTTCTTCGAGTCGTTCTTTGGCGCCAGCCGCGGCGATTTCGGGCAGTTCGGCGAGGAGGGCGGCGCCGAGGCCGACCTCGCCTCGCCGGGGCGCGATGTCGAGGCCGACATCATGGTCACCCTCGAGGAGGCCCTTCGCGGATCGCTGCGCAAGGTCACGCTCAGGCGCACCGACGGCGACGGAGGCCGCGAGAGGACCGACTCCTACCAGGTGCGCATTCCCCCGGGGGTCCGCGAGGGCCAGCGCATACGCCTGGCCGGCCAGGGCGGGGCGGGAGTCGGTGGCGGGCCGACCGGCGACCTGTACCTTCGCGTTCGCCTGGCCCGCCACCCGGACTTCAGCGTCCGGGGGCCCGACCTCTACTGCGACCTCGACCTTGCGCCGTGGGAGGCGGTGCTCGGCGTCCAGGCGAGGATCCGCGCGCTCGACGGCGCCACGACGCTCCAGGTGCCCCCCGGGACCGCCGCGGGGAGCCAGCTTCGGATGCGTGGGCTCGGGCTGCCGCGAGAGGACGGGAGCCGCGGCGACCTCTACGCCGTCGCGCGGATCCAGGTGCCCCGCTCCCCGTCGGCGGAGGAGCGGGCGCTCTGGGAGAAGCTGGCCCGGACCTCGACATTCAGGCCGCGGAAGGCGCCATGAGCAACGGGCTGCGTCCAAGGCCGCCCCGGCGCGCGCCGGGCTGTTTGACGGCGGGCGGGAATAGGCGACGGTGTCGTCTCGACCCATGAACACGAACCCTCTGGAAACGACGGTCGGGACCCTTCTGACCCCGGGCAAGGGAATCCTCGCGGCGGACGAAAGCCTCCCGACGATCGGAAAGCGGTTCGCGGAGCTGGGCATACCCTCCAGCGAGGAGAGCCGCCGCGCCTACCGCGAGCTGCTGTTCACGGCGCCCGGCCTGGGCGAATCCATCAGCGGCGTCATTCTCTTCGACGAGACCATCCGCCAGCGCACCGCGAATGGGGCGCCCATGGCCGAGGTGCTGGCGGGGCAGGGGATCGTCCCGGGCATCAAGGTCGACGAGGGCACGGCTGCGCTTCCTGGGTTCGAAAACGAGAAGGTCACCCTGGGTCTCGACCGGCTCCGCGGGAGGCTTGCCGAGTACTGGAAGCTGGGGGCGCGCTTCACGAAGTGGCGGGCGGTGATCACGATCGGGAAGGGCATCCCGAGCGAGGGGTGCATCCAGGCAAACGCCGCCGCCCTGGCGCTCTTTGCCGCGTTCAGCCAGGAGGCTGGCCTCGTCCCTATAGTCGAGCCGGAAATCCTCATGGACGGCGACCACACCCTCGCCGGCTGCGGGGAGGTCGCGGCCGCTCTCCTCAGGAGCGTGTTCGACGCGCTGATCGGTCGCCGGGTCCTCCTCGAGGGGATGCTGCTCAAGACCGGAATGGTCCTGGCCGGGAAGGCCTGCCCGCAGCAGGCCGGGGACGCTCAGGTGGCCGAGGCCACGCTCCGATGCTTCCGGCGCGTCGTGCCGGCGGCGGTTCCCGGGATCGTCTTTCTCTCGGGCGGACAGAGCGAGGTGGATGCGACGAGGCGGCTGAACGCCATCTGCAAGGCGGCGGTCGGGCCCTGGAGGCTGACTTTCTCGTACGGCCGGGCTCTTCAGGACTCGGCGATGAGGGCCTGGGGAGGGTCCGCCGTTAAGGGCGGTGCCGCGCAGGCGGCCCTCCTCCACAGGGCGGCGTGCAACGCCCTGGCGGTCAGGGGGGCTTACACGGATCAGGCGGAGCAGGGCCGCCCGGTCGCCCGTTCCCGCAAAGGGCCGTGAGCGCCTCCCGGGCAAGTCCCGTGCCGGGTCCGGCGCCCGGAGGGGGACCGAGGGTCGTCGGGCTGGCGGCCGACCACGGCGGCTTCGAGCTCAAGGAGTACCTGAAGGGCAGGCTCGGCGAGGCCGGGTTCGAGCCGGTCGACTTCGGCGACCGGGAGCGGAGGCCGGACGACGACTACCCGGATTTTGTGGTCCCGCTCGCCCGCGCCGTTGCGTCCGGGGCCGTCGATCGCGGCGTCGCCATCTGCGGGAGCGGGGTGGGGGCTTCCGTGGCGGCGAACAAGGTGGCGGGCGTACGCGCGTGCCTGATCCACGAGGCGTTTTCCGCCCACCAGGGCGTGGAGGACGACGACCTAAACCTGATCTGCCTCGGCGGCCTCGTGGTCGGCCACGCCCTCGCGTGGGAGCTTGTGCAGGGCTTTCTCGCCGCGCGCTTCAGCGGGCTGGAGCGCCATCGCCGGCGCCTGCTCAAGGTGGCGAAGCTGGAGGGCGGGGGCTGACGGGGGGCCTGCGCCGGCGCGCCCGTTTCCGCCAATTGGATGTGGATTGCCACGGCGGCGGCCGCATAGCGTGGGCCCATGATCACGGGGGTTTACTATGTGCGCCACGGCGCGACGGAGTGGTCGGACGCCGGCAGGCATACGGGGCGGAGCGAGATCCCTCTGACCGAAGAGGGGGAGCGGCGGGCGCGCGGCCTCGCCGCGCGCCTTGGATCCGTAGGGTTCGCCCGCGTCCTAACCAGTCCGCGGATCCGGGCGCGCCGCACGTGCGAGCTGGCTGGGCTGGGCGGCGCCGCCGAAGTCGACCCGGACTTGGCGGAGTGGGACTACGGCGACTACGAGGGCCTGCGTTCGTCGGAGATCCTCGGCGCCCGCCCGGGCTGGAGCCTGTTCCGCGACGGCTGTCCCGGCGGCGAGTCGCCGGCGCAGGTCTGCGCGCGCGCCGACCGGCTGATCGCCCGGCTGCGGGCGCTCGACGGGAACACCGCCCTTTTTTCGCACGGCCACTTCGGGCGGGTCCTCGGGGCCCGCTGGATCGGCCTGCCCGTCGCCGATGCGGAGCGGCTCCTCCTGGATACCGCGTCCCTGAGCGTTCTCGCCTTCGGGCGCGCCGGCTCCGCCCCGGCGGCCGTCGCGCTTTGGAACAGCCGCCCGTCCGACAGCCCTTCCTCCTCCTGCCCGGCGCCTTGGTGAGCAGCGGCCAGGTCAGCCCGGGCCGGAAGAGGTGCGGCCTCCGTCCTTAATCGGCGTGGCGAACTTGTATTCGATGTCCCAGGGGAAATAGATCCACTTGTTCTGTTTGAATTCCTTCACGCAGGTGTCGACGATGGGCCGGCCCGCGGGCTTGGCGTAGAGCGTTGCAAAGTGGGCCTTCGGCAGGAGCCGGCGCACCACCTGGGCGGTCCTGCCCGAGTCGACCAGGTCGTCGATGAGAAGGTAGCCTTCGCCGTCCCCGGCGACGCTCTTGAGGATCCTGACGTCGGACTGCACCTGCTCCGCCTGCCCGGTTCCCCCTGAGGCATAGCTCGTCACGCAGATCGTGTCGACCAGCCGGATGTCGAGCTCGCGCGCGACCAGGGCGGCGGGCACGAGGCCGCCGCGCGTCACGGCGATGATCCCCTTCCACGAACCCTTGGCGAGGAGCAGCTCCGAGAGGTATCGCGCGTCGCGGTGCAGCTCGACCCAGGAGACGATGATTTCATCCTCGTATCTCGAACGGGCCATGTGGAACGCTGGTTCATCGCCGAGCGCCGATCAACATAGATCGGGGATGCCCTACCGGGGGCAGAGGCTGCGCGACCGCCGTCAAGCGGGCTTCAGGTGGCGCCCGAACCACTCCGTGGCAAGCGACGCCACGGCCTCGAGCGCGCCCGGCTCCTCGAACAGGTGGGTGGCTCCGGGCACGACCTCGAGCCGCCTCACGCAGCGAAGCCGCGCGTAGGATTCCCGGTTGAGCCTGAGAACGAGCCCATCGCGCTCCCCGACGATAAGCAGGGTGGGCGAGCCGACCCGCGACAGAGCCTCGCCGGCGAGGTCCGGCCGGCCCCCGCGGCTGACCACCGCCCGGACGAGCGGGCCCAGCCCGGCCGCGGTAGCGAGCGCGGCCGCGCCGCCCGTGCTGGCGCCAAACAGGCCGATGCCCAGGTGCCCCGTTTCCGGCCCGCTCTCGATCCAGCGGACGGCGTGCGCCAGGCGCCGGGAGAGGAGCGCGATATCGAACCGCAGGTGCCCGTCCATCGCATCGTCCCTCTCCTCCTGGGGCGATAGCAGGTCGAAGAGGAGCGTGGCGGCGCCGGACTGCTGGATCGTCCGGGCGACGAACCGGTTGCGCGGGCTCAGGCGGCTGCTCCCGCTGCCGTGCGCAAAAAGGACCACCCCGGCCGCCCCGGAGGGAACGGCAAGGTCGCCGGCGAGGCTTGGGCCGTCGGTCGGAATGCGGACCGGCCGCACCATGGCACCGCGGCCGCTGTCGTCGCTGCTCACGGTGTGGTCGCCCTTGGGTTGCCCATGAAGGACCTTGAGCGGTTCGTGGCCGGCCCCGCCTGGGCGATCCCGGCCTAGTCCTTTCCCTCCAGCTGCCTTCGGATCTCCAGTAGCTCGCGCCGCCTGGCGCCGCTGATCTTTGGATAGCCCATCCGCAGGCCCTTCATGGTTTCGATGACGACGCGCGAGATGATGAGGCGGGCATTGTGCTTGTCGTCCGCCGGCACCACGTACCAAGGGGCGAATTTCGTGCTCGTGGCGTTCAGGCAGTCCTCGTAGGCCCCCATGTACTGGCTCCAGAACTTCCGCTCGACCGCGTCGGCCCGGCTGAATTTCCAGTTCTTGTCGGCCTCGTTTATCCGCTCAAGGAAGCGCCTGCGCTGCTCCGCCTTCGAGATGTGGAGGAAGAACTTCATGATCCGGGTGCCGTTGCGGTGGAGGTGCCTCTCAAGGTCCACCATCGAGCGGTACCGCCCCTTCCAGAACGACTTCCTCCCGGCCAGCCGGTCCGGGATCCTCTCGGCGCGCAGGATTTCGGGATGCACGCGGGCGATCAGGACCTCCTCGTAGTACGAGCGGTTGAAGATGCCTATCCGCCCGCGCGACGGCAGGTGGCGCGTCGTGCGCCATAGGAAGTCGTGCTCCAGCTCCTCGGCGCTGGGCTGCTTGAAGCTGTGGACCTCGCAGCCCTGTGGGTTGACGCCGCTCAGGACGTGGCTGATCGCGCCGTCCTTCCCGGCCGCGTCCATGCCCTGGAAGATGAGGAGAACCGAGTACACATTTGACGCGTCGAGAAAGCGCTGGAGGGCGCTCAGCTCCAGGACGTCGGCGGCCAGAAGCTGCCTGTACTGCTTGCGCGAGCGGTAGAACGGCCGGATGTTGGTCGGCAGCTTCTTCAGGTAGACCTGCCTGCCGCCGGTGATGCGGAAGTCTCTCGGGTTGATTCTCATGGCGAATTTGCGGTCCGGGTGGCGGCTCCGGTCAGGCCGGGGCGATGGGCCGGCAGAGGGCGCTCAGGTTCGCCGGCGGCGTCGACGCCGGGATCTCGCAGCCGGCGTTCACCATGAAGGGGTCGCCGGCCTCCGCGTAGCATCCGCGGATGGCCGCGGCTATCGTCTCGGGCGAGCCGCGCATCACGCACGCGACGGGATCGACGTTGCCGGCCAGCGCGACCTTGGGGCCGAGCACGCGGCGGGCCTCGGCGAGGCCCACCATGTGGTCGATGTCGATGACGTCGAGGCCGAGCGTCGCCATGCCGGGCAGCAGGTGTCTGGTGTTGCCGCAGATGTGCACCCGCACGCGGACGCCCATCTCGTGCAGCGCCGCCACCAGGCGCCGCTCGTGGGGAAGGATCAGGGACTCGTAGGTCTTTGCCGACACCTGGCTGGCCACCGCGTCGCCGATGCCGATCGTGTCCGCGCCTGCGGCCGCCTGCGGCCGGGCGAAGTCGATCGCCGTCTCGACGCAGCGGGCCATCAGCTCCTGCGCGTAGGCCGGGTCGTCGAGCAGATCCATGAAGAAATTCGAGACGCCGCGCAGGTCGGCCGCCTCGGCCGCTGGCCCCTCCACCCAGCCCATGATCGAGAAACGGTCGCCGGCCCGGGCCTTGTACTCCCGCACGGCCTCGACGCGGTCGCGCATGCGGGGCGCCTGCAGGGGATCGGGGCGCGGAAGCTTCGCGAGGTCGGGATCGTCCTCGAGCGGCGGCTTCAGGCAGATGGGCACGCCGTCCCGGGGGAACTCGATCGGCGCGCCGAATCCCGCCGTCTCCCGGTAGGGGTCGGACATCGTGTTGAGCTGGTCGATGCCGAACTCCCCGGCGCAGCGCATGTTGGCCTCGGTCAGCACCCTGTGGTCCGACGCGAAGGCGCCATAGTTGGAGCCGATGTGCTCGGCGGCGAACTGCATCAGGATAGGCAGGCGCGGCAGCACGTCGGGCCGGCCGCCGTGGAGCACGGCCATGTATCGTTCACGCGGGGTCATGGGAAGGGCCGGGGCGGGGCGCGGCGCGCTGGGGGCTCGGTGCGCATGGGCCTGGGGGGGTCAGGCCGCCCGGAGTCCGTACTCCGATGGGAGATACTTGGCCGGATCGGCCAGCGCCATCTGCTGGGCGATGAAGGGGCCCTCGTCGGACGGCAGCTCGTCGAGCTGCCTCTCCATCGAGTCGAGGAAGCCCAGTTCGCGCGGCGCAATCTTGAGCGAGCCCACGGCGCGGCCGGAGCGCAGGAGGCCCAGGGCGCAGCGCGCCGCGGCGACGCCCGCCCGGTAGTGGTCCGGCGCGCCGACTACGGAGCGGGCGATCGAGAGCACGCTTTCCGGGGTCAGCACCCAGGCCTGCGGGTCGAGGCCCGCGTCGGAATCGACCATCCAGCGCCGGAGCGCGAGGGCGGCGGCCGGTCCCTCGGCGAGGGCGCGGTTCATCAGTCGGCAATCGTAGATGAGCTGCTCCATGTAGCAGGTCGGAGCCATGCCGGCGAGCAGGCGGACGTTCTGCACCGACTCGTTGGACCACGTGTCCGCGTAGGCCGCGGCGATGTTCCCGAGCGGGCTCGAGTGCGCGCAGGCCGACGTCTTGCCCTCCATCGCCATCGGGCAGCCGGTGATCGCCTTCAGGTAAGGGTTCTCGTAGGCGCAGTCCTTGCCGGGGCCGATGGCGCCGTGCTCATAGGCGACGAGCGTGCGAACCGTCGAGACCGCGCGCACGACGGCGGCGAAGACGCGGGGGATCATTTTTTGCTGCGCGAGCACCATCGCGGTGTTTCCGAAGCCGCAGGCGGTGTCGCCCGCGCAGATCACCCCGTGGCGGCGGGCGATGTCGGCGAGCCGCGTCCAAAGGAACTCCATGTCGCGCACGCCGAGCACGCACAGGGAGAAGATCACCTGCCCGAGGTCGCAGTTCATCAGGGCCTCGTCGTTCAGCTCCTTGCCGCCCACCGACTCGATGCTCAGGAGCTCGGCCCCCGCCCGCGCCGAGCCCTCGAACAGCTCCAGCATCCGCTCCCAGTGTTCGCCCGATCGCATGACCGGCGGCCGGGCGAACTCCCGGTTGTCGTTGGGCGTCACGCGCAGCGCGGTCGCAAGGCCGTACTGGCTGCGGGCCTCGTCCATGCCGGCGAGGAGAACCTGCACGATCTCGAGGCCGAACGACGGCGTGGCGGTCATGGGAGGCAGCGTCTCGAACTCGACCACGACGCCGGGGGCCTCGAGTTCGGCGGCGCGGCGCAGCACGTCCTTGATGATCTCCTGGTATTGCCGGACGACGGCGGGCATCGTCGCGGCCGTGATCTCCATCGCCGGCAGCGTGAAGTTTATCTCGGGATAGACCAGCCCGCCGCCCAGGCGCAGCCCCTGGCGGGTCACGACCGGCCTCGGGGCGGTGCCGAAGATCAGCCCGTCTGCGCTGCCTATCGCGAGGCTCTGGTACCTCATGGCCTGTGGCGCTCCCTCCTGGGCCGTCAGGCGAGCCCGACGAGCGCGCGGGCCCTGTCGGCGGCCGAGGCCGCGTCGGGCGCGAACCCGTCCGCCCCGATCTCCTCGGCGAACTGCTGGCTGATCGGCGCCCCGCCCACCATGATCTTTACCGGCGGGCAGCCGGCCCGGATGGCCCGAACGGTCTCGACCATGGCCGGCATCGTCGTCGTCAGGAGGGCGGAGAGGCCGACCAGCTGCGGGCGCTGCTCGTTGATCGCGGCGACGAACCTGGCGGAGGGCACGTTCGCCCCGAGGTCGATGACGCGGAAGCCGGCCGCCTTCCACATGACGACCACCAGGTTCTTGCCGATGTCGTGCAGGTCGCCCTGGACCGTGCCGATCATTGCCGTGTACTTGGGGGTGATGCCCGCGGCGACGAGCCGCGGCTCGAGGAGGCTCATCGCCTCCTTCATTGCGCGGGCCGCGACGAGCATCTCCGGGACGAAGATCTCGTTGTTCTTGAATTTTTCGCCCACCGCGGCCATCGCGGGCACGAGCGCCTTGTCGACGATGTCGACAGGCTTGGCTCCCTCGTCGAGGGCCCGTTGCGTGAGGGCCTTGGCGTCCTTGCTCTTGCCGGCGGCGACGGCTTCGGAAAGCAGTTCAAGCGTTGTCATGGTGGTGGTGGCTTTGGGTGAGGACGCCGCAGCATAGCAGAAGCCGGGTCGGCAGGCTAGGACGGCGGCGAATCGGTTCGGGGCCCTGTGGGCCGGCAGGCTGGTTGCGGAAGGCGGGGGCGCTCATTTAGGGAAGGATAAGGTTGTCGATGTAGGCGTCCTCGAACCCGGGCTGCAGGTTGAGCTCGATCGGCTCCATGGAGCGGCAAGCGGCGGCCATCTCGTCGAGAAGGCTGCGGTCGTTCAGCGCGAGGTAGGCGCCCCCGAGCGACGTGTTGCCAACCACCTGGATCTGATCGGCAGCAAAGCCCGGGAACAGGCCGGAGCCGATGGCGTGTTCCAGAGACAGGTAGAAGCCGAAGCCCCCGGCGAGGTACAGCCGCTTCACCTCGCGAGGCGCGACGCCGAGCATTTGCAGCAGCGTCGAGGTGCCGGCCGCGATGGCGGCCTTGGCCTGCAGGAGGCGGGCAATGTCCAGCTCGGAGATCCAGATCGGCCCCGACGCGCCGCGCGCATGCAGCATCAGCTTGCGGCCGTGGGCGTCGGCCCGGACCGCGTCCGCCTCGCGCGAGCAGAACGCGGCGTCGAACCTGCCGCTGGGCTGCAGGATTCCCTTGCGCCGCGCCTCGCAAAGAAAATCGATGTAGGCCGAGCCGCAGATGCCGACGGGCTGGTCGGCACCTCCGATGACGCCCAGATCCGCCGCAAAGGGCTCCGTCCGCAGCCGCACCCGCTCGATCGCGCCCTTGACGGCGCGGGTGCCGCTGGTGAGGCCGGCTCCCTCAAAGGCGGGCCCCGCGGCGGTGGCGCAGCCGACCAGGCGCCCGCCGAGCTTCGCGATGATCTCGCCGTTGGTGCCCACGTCGATGAGAAGCACCGGCCCGTCGTCATAGAGCATGCCCGTGGCGACGATGCCGGCGGCAAGGTCGGAGCCGACGTAGGCGGCGGGTCCGGGCAGGAGGTGCACCCGCGCGGCGGCGCCGCCAAACTCCAGGCCGAGGTCGCGCGGCCGCAGCGTTCGGTGCTCGAGGAAGGTGGGCCGGAACGGATGAACGCCCATGGGCGTCGGGTCCACGCCCGCCAGAAGGTGAAGCATGGTCGTGTTTCCTGCGACGCTCATCGCGTCGACCTCGCCCGGCGCCACGCCGGACTGCCGGCAGGCGTCGCGCAGCAGCGGGGCGATCGTCTCGGCAGCCACCGCCCTCTGGAGCCGCCCGAGGGCGTCGGGGTCGCCGCTGCACCGCTGGATCCGCGTCAGCACGTCCTCCCCGAATCGGATCTGGGCGTTGAATGCCGACGCCGCCCCGATCACCGCGCTTGTCGCCAGGTTGCACAGGAGCAGGGCGATCGTGGTGGTGCCCACGTCCACGGCTGCGCCGTAGCGCGCCCCCGGGACGAGGGGATCGCACCCCCAGGGGATGTTTAGGCGGAACTCCGCCACCACCGACGGCTCGTGGGACATGAGCGAGCGCACCGGCACTGCCAGCTCGACATCGCCTGCGCCGAGGCGCACCTGGCACGCCTTGACGTGGGCCGCGCCCCCGGCGTGGACGGGTTCCCCGTCGGCCATGCGCCGCAGCGAGCCCTCGATCAGGCCGATCTCGCAGCCGCCGCACAGCCCGCGCTCTCCGCAGCGCGTGTTCAGCGGGTAGCCCTCGCGGCCGAGCACGGCGGAAAGCGGCATCGCCGCCTCCTCGTCGGCGATCGCGAGGTCGTGGCGCCCGTCCGGCGCATGCAGGCGGATGCGGGGGGCGTTCACGATGGGTCCGGCTCGGAATTCATTTTAGGCGACCTGGCCAGCGGGCAGGTCTACCCCGGCGAGCGTCCTGTTGCACGCTTGGTCGCTCATGGCGCGTTCCGGGCGGCCGCGGGCACCGCCCTTATGATGCTGGCGTCGGCGGCGTGGGCGATCCTCTCGCCGGGGCGCACGACCAGGAACCGCCCGCCGTCCCACGGCCCGTGCAGGAGGTCGCGCAGGAGGGAGGCGTCGCCCTGATGGCTCTGGAAGCGCCAGCCGAGGGATTTCGCGCAATCCTCGGCGTAGCGCCGGTGCTCGTCGTCTCCGGGCAGGCCGAGGTCGGTGTAGCCGGCGGTCGTGTGTTGGGCGAACGCCGAGCGCTCCATCTCCAGGAGCGCCTCGGCCTCCTCTGCGCCGAACTTGGCCGTGTACTCGGCGCGCATCTGGGCCTCCCGCTCGGGGCCCGGCACCCGCCGGGCCCTGTTCCACCCCGGGGAATACCAGTAGGTCCCCGGCTCGTCGCGCATCTGGGCGGCGTAGCGCTCCCTGCTGCCGAGGAACAGCGTTATGCAGTCGTGCGCCCGGGCGACCACGAGCGTGCAGCGGCGCGGGGCGAGGTCCGCCAGGGCCAGTCCGCAAAGGCCGTACGCCAGGATCACCTGCTCGACCGACGGGTCTTCCTCCGCGCGTCCGATGGCGCCCGCGAGCATTGAGCGCAGCCCGGTCGGCTGGTCGTGGAGGCCGATCTCGAAGAACTCGCGGCGCACGATGTGCGCGGCCCCCTCGGCAAGCGCCGCAATCTCCGCCTCGAGGACGCGGCAGGCGATCAGGGCCGAGGCGGGAGGCGGGGTTGGGTCCGGGTTGGGCATCCGCGGGGCGATCACGGGTTCCAGCTCAGCTCGATCTGCTCGAGCGTGCGGCCCTTGGTCTCGGGGACAAAAAGCCACACCACCAGCGCGAGCACGGCGCAGAACGCCGCGTAGAGATAGAACGGGAAGGCGTGGCCAAAGCGGAGAACCAGCCACCCGCCCTTGGCGTCCATCATCGGGAAGCTCTGCGTCACTGCGTAGTCCGCCGTCCACAGGAAGAAGGTCGCCAGCCCGAGCGCCCGGCCGCGCACGGCCGTCGGGAAGATCTCCGCCAGGATCACCCAGGTGACGGGCCCGACCGAGAGGCCGAACGCCGCGATATAGAGCACGATGAGGGCCAGCATCCAGGCGCCTGTCGCTCCCGGCCCGGCCATGCCCCGGGCCATCGCGCCCATGGAGAGGAGGCTGATTCCCATGCCGGTGGTGCCGAGGAGCATGAGCGGCTTGCGGCCCCACCGGTCCACCGTGGCGATGGCGACCAGCGTGAAGAGCACGCCCGCGCCGTTGATGACGACCTGCTGCAGCAGGCCCGCGTCCACCCCGGTGGAGGCGCTCATGGTCCTGAATATGGTGGCGCCGAAGTACATGAATACGTTGATGCCCGTGACCTGCTGGAGGACGGCAAGCGCTATACCGAGGAGGAGGGGCCGGCGCAGCTGGCGGGAGAGGAGCGCACCCCACGTCGCCTGCTCCCTTGAGATCGCGTCCCTGATGCTGGCGAATTCGGCGTCGGCAAACGGCACGCCGCCAACCCTGGCGAGGATGGACCTCGCCCGCTCGTCGAGCCCCATCTCGATGAGCCAGCGCGGGCTCTCGGGAATGGGAAGCAGAAGCAGGGCGAACACGACCGAGGGCGCGACACCCGTGGCGAACATCCAGCGCCACCCGGTCGAGATCAGCCAGGCCTGGTCGCCGCCCCGCGCGATGAAGTAGTTGACGAACGAGGTCGCCGCGATCCCTCCGACGATGGCGATCTGGTTGACCGCGACCATTCGCCCGCGGATGCCCGCCGGCGTGATCTCGGCGATGTACATCGGCGTCGAGATCGAGGCGATGCCGATGCCCACGCCGCCGAGGAACCGGAAGGCGATGAACATCTCGACGTCGCGCGGCAGCGCCGTGCCGATGGCCGAGGCGAAGAACATGATGGCCGCGAGGAAGAGGGCGGGCTTGCGCCCGAAGCGGTCGGACAAAGGCCCGACGAGCAGCACGCCCACCGCGCAGCCTATGAGCACGCATCCCGAAACCCAGCCCTTCATGAAGTCGCCCAGGCCAAACCGCGCGGTAAGCGGCTCGATCGCGCCCGAGATGACGCCCGTGTCGTAGCCGAAGAGCAGGCCCCCGATCGTCGCGACCAGGCAGATGGGCACCAGGTAGCGCAGGTTCACCGCGCCCGGCCGGGGTGTTGAGGGGGGCTCGGGCATCGGGGGCCGGGCTCAGCCGCGGGCGCTGTCGCGGACGGCCCGGAAAAGTGCGAGCATGTTCTCCAAGGGGGTCGGCCCCTGGATGTTGTGTATGGCGTTGAAGACGAACCCGCCGCCCGGGCCGAAGATGCCGATCCGCTCGCGGCACTGCCTGTAGACCTCGTCGGGCGTGCCGAAGGGCAGGGTGTGCTGCGTGTCGACGCCCCCGCCCCAGAAGACGATGTCGCGCCCGAATTCCCTCTTCAGGCGGACGGGGTCCATCTCGGCGGCGGAACACTGCACGGGGTTGAGGACGTCGAAGCCGGAGGCGATGAAGTCGGGGATCAGGGGATAGACGTCGCCGCACGAGTGGATGAACGTCTTCCACGCCGAATGGCGGTGGATCAGGTCGTTGAGCCGACGGTGGAAGGGCTGGAAGAGCGCGCGGTACGCCTCCCGCGAGATGAACAGCCCCCGCTGGGTGCCGAAGTCCGTGCCGGTGAGCATGGCGACCTGCACCGTGTCTCCGAAGAGCTCGATCAGCGTGCGCAGGTTGCTCTCGGCGAAGGCGCACTGGCGCTCGAAGACCTCCAGGACATAGTCCCGCCTCGCGACGGTTGAGACGTACCATTCCTCTATGTCGCGGATCCCTTTGGGGTTCCTGAGGAAGGGGGCGGGCACGAGCGCGATGTCGCCGAACGCCGCGCCTGGAACGACGAGGAGGGCGCCGAGTTCGCGGCGCTCCAAGAGCCAGCGCTTCTGCTCGCGGAAGTAGGCGAGGTCGGCCTCGCCCAGGAGCGCGAACTCCTCCAGGTTGTCGGCGGGATCCAGCCGGTCGTCGTCGATCGGCGGCTGGCGGATGACCGAGTCAAAGAAGTATCCGCCATCGGGCATGTGGCCGCTGGGCACGACCGTCATGTCGCCCTCGGGGTAGATGTGCCAGCCGCCCTCGGGCGCCCGGGTGACGTTGAACTGCCCGGGCACCAGGCACTCGGTGCCGTCGAAGAGGGTGAACGGCTTCCAGTCGCGGGATTCGGTGCCGAAAATGGACTTGCGCCCCATCACCCCGACGACGTCGATCGGCAGGGCGGCGCGCAGCTCGTCGTCGATCTCGCCGAGCATCTGGTACGGTTCGTTCACCTTCACCCGGTAGCCGTCGGCGCCGAGGACGCTGCGGCGCAGGCGGGTCACCGCGGACACGTGGATCCCGGTGACGGCGGTGCAGCCGAAGTCGACGGCTACCCGGTCCGGGGCCCGGTGGGCAAGGGAGGCGGCCAGGCGTTCTCTTCCAGTCACGACCCCTTCTTAGCAAATATGGGGGGCCGTGACCATGCCCAAGCGGACGGAAAACATATCCCGGGCGACAAGGCGGGTTTGACAGGGGCGGCCCGCCGGTCAAGCCCGGTGGCGTGCGCAACTACCACGGCATGGAGATCGCCTGGGCCAACCGGCTGGTGCAGACCTCGCAGGTCGACTTCGGGCGGGTCAAATATACCCCGGGCGGCTACTGCGGGCCCAGGCGCCAGCGCGACTACCAGCTCGTCGTGCTGCAGGCCGGCGGGGCCCGGGTGACCGTGGACGGAGAGGCGCTGGCGCTGCCGGCCGAGCACGCCGTGCTTTTCCTGCCCGGCCACCTGGAGCACTTCGTTTTCTCCGCCGAGCACGAGACGGAGCATGCCTGGTGCTCGATCCGCCCGCGCTTCATGCCGGCCGAGCTCAAATGGAGGCTCGCTCGGGCCCCCCGGATGGTTCCCTGCTCGGAGTTGATGCACCGCCTGTTCGCTGCCTCGCAGGGTTGCCGCCGCGTCACAAGCCAGGCCGCGGGCCGGGTCGTGGAGCACATCGGCCTGGCCTTGTTTGCGGAGTTCCTGCACCAGGCGACTCTCTGGCCGCAGCGCACGCAGCGCGACGACGGCCTGAGCCGGGCGACGGCCTGCATCGAGGAGCACTTCGGGGAGGAGGACTGCCTGGCCCGGGCCCGGCTGGCCGCGAGGTGCTCGGAGAGCGGGCTCAACCAGCAGTTCAGGCGGTATCTCGGCACGAGCCCGGCTCGCCACCTCTGGCTCACGCGGGTCGAGCGCGGCGTCGCGATGCTGCGCGACACCGGGCTGACCGTGGCGGAGATCAGCGCCCGCTGCGGGTGCAAGAATCCGTTCCACTTCTCCCGGCTGGTGAAGCGCAGCCAGGGGATCTCGCCGCGCGAGGTGCGCCGGAGCGCCTGGCGGTGACGCGGCGGGCGGCCGGGCGCGCGGGCCGCGGGGGCCCGCGGGCACCATGGCTACATATTGCCGGGCAACGGGTTGCCGTGACGGCGGAACGCCGGGGCGCGGCCCCGGCCGGAGCGTCCGCCCTCGACTTCCCCGCGGGCCCCCGCTACCGTCCCGTTGCCGCGGTTCGCCATCCGAAGCCGCGATCCTCCCAATGAACGGTGCGCCCCAGTGTCCCGTGCCCATATCCGAGCGAGCCGAGATCACCATCGGCCACGGCGGCGGCGGGCGGCTGACCGAGGAGCTGATCAACGGGATATTCCGGCCAGCGTTCGCCAACCCTGCGCTGGAGTCCCGCCACGACGGCGCCGTGCTGGAGGCCGGCGGCGCCCGGCTGGCGTTCAGCACCGACGCGCATGTCGTGAGCCCCCTCTTCTTTCCCGGCGGCGACATCGGCAAGGTGGCTGTCAACGGCACGGTCAACGACCTCGCGATGTGCGGCGCCCGCCCCCTCTGGCTGAGCGCCGGATTCGTCCTGGAGGAGGGCCTTTCGATCGAGACCCTTCGGCGGGTGGCGGCCTCCATGAGCGCGGCGGCCGCGGCATCGGGGGTCGCGATCGTCACCGGCGACACGAAGGTCGTCGAGCGCGGCAAGGGCGACGGGCTCTACGTCACGACCGCGGGCATCGGCCTGATCGAGCACGACCTGAGCATCGGGCCCGCGCAGATCAGGGTCGGGGACGCCGTGATCCTGAGCGGCGACGTCGGCCGCCACGGGATGGCGATCATGGCCGTTCGCGAGGGCCTGGCCTTCGAGAGCCCCATCGAGAGCGACTGCGCCCCGCTCGCGGCCGCCGTCGGGGCGCTCCTGGGGGCGGGTCTCGAGGTGCATTGCCTGCGCGACCTCACGCGGGGGGGCCTCGCGACGGCCCTTATCGAGCTGGCCGAGACCCGCAAGGTCGCCATCGACGTCGACGAGCGGTCGGTCCCGGTCAGCGAGGCCGTGCGCGGGGCGTGCGAAATCCTCGGGCTGGAGCCGATGTATGTCGCCAACGAGGGGCGCTTTGTCTGCTTCGTGCCGGAGGCCGACGCCCGCGAGGCGCTCGGCGTCATCGCCCGCTCCGCCCCGGGCGGGCCGCCGGCCGTCATCGGGCGCGTGCGGGCGTCGTCGGCCGGAGGCGTCTCGCTGCGCAGCGTGATCGGCGCCGAGCGGATCCTCAGCCGCCTCAGCGGCGAGCAGCTGCCGAGGATCTGCTAGGAGACTTTTGGGGAGCCCGCAGGTTGCCCAAGATTGGAGGAAAGAAAAATGAAGTCACAAGTCACGGGTCTCAAGGTCGCGAGCGTGGTGTTCATGTGCGCTGCTCTGGCTCATGTGGCCCGGTTGGTGCTGGGATGGAAGGTGGCGGTCGGCAGCTATTCCGTCGGCGTCTGGCTGAGCGTCGTGGCCATCGTGGTCGCGGCCGGGCTGAGCGTCTGGCTCGGCATGCTCGCCTGCGGCTGCAAGACGGAAGCGGCTTCTCCGCCTCCGGCGCCGCCAAAGGCCTAGGGGGGCTTCAGACCGCGGAGTCCGCCCGCGCCCGCAGGCGGTAGCGGAAGTAGGCGGCGCAAGCGCCCTCGCTTGAGACCATTGGAGCGCCCATCGGGTGCTCCGGGCTGCAGCGCGTGCCGAACGCCGGGCAGTCGAACGGCTTCTTCAGCCCGCGCAGGATCTCGCCGCTGATGCACTCGCCCGCGGGGGCTGCCGCGGGGGTCCCGAGGCCGAACCTGCGCGGCGCGTCGTACGCGGAGTACTTCTCCCTCAGGCTCCAGCCGCTTCCCGGGATGGAACCCAGGCCCCGCCAGTTGCGGTCGACCACCTCGAACACCTCCTCGGCGATCGCGCGGGCGGCCGGGTTGCCCTCCGGGCGGACGACGCGCCCGTAGGCGTTTTCGACCTCCGCCTTGCCCGACTCCAGTTGGCGCAGGCAGCGAAGCAGGCCCTCGAGGATGTCCACGGGCTCAAATCCCGTCACCACGATCGGCGCGCCGAACTCCTTGGCGATCGGCCCGTACTCGCCCGTGCCCATCACCGCGCAGACGTGCCCCGCCGCCAGGAATCCCCGGACCAGGTTGTCGGGCGCGCCCAGGAGCGCGCGCATGGCGGGCGGCACCAGCACGTGCGAGACCACCAGGGAGAAGTTGGGCAGGCCCTCCCTTTGGGCGCGCAGCACCGCCATGGCGTTGGCCGGCGCGGTCGTCTCGAAGCCCACGGCGAAGAAGACCACCTGGCGGTCGGGATTCGCGCGCGCAAGACGCACCGCGTCCAGGGGCGAGTAGACCATCCGCACGTCCCCGCCCCTCGCCTTGGCTGTCAGTAGGTCGATGCCCGTTCCGGGCACCCGGAGCATGTCGCCGAACGAGCAGAGCGTCACGCCGGGCCGCAGCGAGAGCTCGATCGCCTGGTCGATCATCTCCGCCGGGGTCACGCACACCGGGCAGCCGGGCCCGTGCACCAGGGTGACGCCGGGCGGCAGCAGCTCGTCGAGCCCGAACTTGACGATGGCGTGGGTCTGGCCGCCGCAGATCTCCATGACGGTCCACGGGCGGGTCACCCCGCGGCGGATCAATTCAGCCAGCCTCCGCACCAGGCCGGCGTCGCGGTACTCGTCGACGAACCTCATGGCGGCCCCGGGGCCGCGTTGGGCTCGAGGCCCTCGAGTTCCCCCATCTCGCGCAGGTACCGGAAGGTCTCCTCGGCCTCGCCGGCGTCGACGACGCCGATGGCGACCCCCACGTGCACGAGCACGTAATCCCCCTCCTTCGCCTCGGGCGTGCAGGCGAGGCTGACCTCCTTGATCACTCCGCCAAAGCTGACGCGCCCGCTGCGCTCCAGCGGGTCGTCGCCCTGGATGCTGAGGAGCTTCCCTGGTACTGCGAGGCACATGGCGGATGCTAGTATGGCAGGACGGCCGTCATATTGCAAAGCGCCGCGGCGGCCTGGCCCGCCGAGATCGCGCCGTCGTTCGGTGGCAGCTCGCGGGGGACGAGCACCTCGAGGCCCTGTGCGGCGAGCTCGGCCGAGGCGAGGTCGAGAAGAAGGGCGTTCTGGAAGCAGCCGCCGCCCAGCGCCACGGTGGCAGCGCCCGCCTCTCGGGCCACGGCGGCGATGCCGCGCGCGAGCGCGCGGTGGAACGAGGCGGCCAGCTCTGCGTGGCTTCGCCCGGCGGCCCGACCCTCCCCAAGGGCGGCGATGAGCGGCTCCCAGTCCAGTTCGGCCGCCACCCCGGCTCCCCCGGGCGCGGCGCGCAGCGGGAAGGGAAGGGGGGCCGCCTCCCCGCGGTGGCCGGCCGCGGCGGCCTCGAGCGCCAGGGGGATCTGGCCCTCGAAGCGGTTGTGGGCGCCGATGCCCACGAGCGCGCCCACCGCGTCGAACAGGCGGCCCGCGCTGGTCGTCACCGGCGAGTTGACCCCTCGGTCGAGCATCGTCTCAAGCAGCCCGGTCTCGGCCTCGGAGAACCCCAGGCGCCCGCCCAGCCGGCGGAAGCCCGGGTCGCGCGCGGCGTGCGCAAGCCCGAGCGCCGAGCGGCGGCCGTCGCGGATCGCGGCCTCGCCGCCGGGCAGGCGGAACGGGCGCAGGCGGGCGAAGCGCCGGGCCTCGCCGCCCCGCAGGAGGAGGAATTCCCCGCCCCAGATTGTGCCGTCCTCCCCGTAGCCGGTGCCGTCCCAGGCAACGCCGAGGACGCCTTCCGGCCTGCGCCCGTGCTCGAGCAGGCATGCAAGGACGTGCGCCAGGTGATGCTGCACGGCGGTGCAGGGGAGGCCGGTCGCCCTCGCGAACTGCGTCGACGCGTAGTCGGGGTGGCGGTCGCAGACGACCCGGGTGAATTCCGAGCCGTGGATCCCGGCGAGCATCGACGCGGTGCGCTCGAACACCGCCCGGGTCGGGGCCGCGTCGAGGTCGCCGATATGGGGACTGAGGACCAGCTGGTCCCCGGCCGCGACCGCCACGGTGCTCTTCATCTGCGCCCCGACGCAGAGCCAGATGCCCTCGGCTCGCCCGGGCAGCCGCAGGGGGGCCGGCGCGTAGCCGCGCGCGCGGCGCAGCAGGATCGTGCCGGCGCCCGCGAGCCGCACGACGGAGTCGTCCACCGGGTGGGCGATCGGACGGTCGTGGTCGAGGAAGGCGTCGGCGATGCCGGCCAGCCTCCGGTGGGCCTCGTCCTCGCCCGTGCACAGGGGCTCCTCGGCGAGGTTGCCGCTCGTCGCGACGACCGGGCGCGGGAACGCCGACAAGAGAAGGACGTGCAGCGGCGAGTAGGGAAGAAACGCGCCGACCCACGGGTTGCCGGGCGCGACGGAGGGCGCGAGCGCCGCATCCGGCCGGCGCTTGAGAAGCACGACCGGGGCCGCAGGCGAAGAGAGGATCTCCCCGGCCTCGACCGGGGCCTCGGCCGCAAGGCGCACCGCGGCCATGCTCGCGAACATGACGGCGAACGGCTTCTCGTCCCGGTGCTTGCGCCGGCGCAGCTCCCTCACCGCGTCGTCGTTGCCGGCGTCCACCATCAGGTGGTAACCGCCGATGCCCTTGACCGCCAGGATTCCGCCGCGGGAGAGGACGCGCGCGGCCTCGGCCAGGGCGTCCTCGCCGGCCAGCTCGACGCCGCCCGCGGAGCGCAGCGAGACGCGCGGCCCGCAGGCGGGGCAGGCGTTCGGCTGCGCGTGGAAGCGCCGGCGGCCAGGATCCGAATACTCCGCGGCGCAGGCCGGGCACATCCGGAACGCACGCATGGTCGTGTTCGGCCGGTCGTAGGGCAGGCTCTCGAGGATCGAGTAGCGCGGCCCGCACTGGGTGCAGTTGATGAACGGGTAGCGGTGGCGCCGGTCCGAGGGATCGAGAAGCTCGCTCCGGCAGTCGGCGCAGAGCGCCAGGTCCGGCGGAAGCGCGGTGGCGACCGGCGTCCCGCCCGGCCCGCTCGGGGCGATCGCGAAAGGGGCGGCCGGAGCCCGGTCGGCATCGCCGGTCGGCTGCGCCTCCACGTCCCTCACGCGCGCCGCGGGCGGCGCCTCGGCCCTGAGCGCGTGCAGGAGATCCTCCACGGCCGGCGCGGGGCCCGCGGCGCGTATCAGTACGCCCTCCGAATCGTTGCGCACCCAGCCGCGCAGGCCGAGACGGGTGGCCAGCCGCTGCACGAAGGGCCGGAAGCCGACGCCCTGGACCACGCCGCGCACGCGCACCAGCAAGTCGGACTGGGTGCCCGGTTCCGGCGGGGGAGGGCAGCGGGCGACCATCTGATCACCCTTTTGGCGTCAGGGTGCCCAACAGGTCGTACCACTGCTCGATCCCCTCTCCGCTGCGCGCGGACAGTTCGATCAGCCTCGCTTGGGGGGCGATCCGCCTGACGTTCTCCGCCGCGGCCTCCCGGTCGAAGCCGAGGACGCCCGCGACGTCCATCTTCGTCAGCAGCACGACGTGGGCTGACTTGAAGATCGGCGGGTACTTGAGCGGCTTGTCCTCGCCTTCCGCCGCCGAGAGCAGCACCACCCGCGTCTTCTCGCCCAGGTCGAAGGAGGCGGGGCACACCAGGTTGCCCACGTTTTCGATGAACAGCAGCCGGGCGCCGCGCATGTCGAGGCCGTCTACCGCACGCGCCACCATGCCCGCGTCGAGGTGGCAGGCCGATCCCGTCGTGATCTGCGCCACAGGGGCCCGCGACCGCCCGAGCCGCTGGGCGTCGCGGTCCGTTGCGAGGTCGCCCACGACGGCCGCGCAGGGCGTGGAGCTGCCGAATTCGGACAGGGTCCTCTCGAGGAGGGTGGTCTTGCCGGCGCCCGGGGACGACACGAGGTTGATCGCCGAAAGCCCCAGCTCCTTGAAGCGAGCCCTGTTGCGCGCGGCCTGGCGGTCGTTTCCCTCCAGGAGGGACAGCTGGAGCTCGATCGTGCGGGTGCCCGTGCGCGGGGGCGGCTTAAGGGACGGTTCCATGGCGCGGTCCTAGGACATCTCGATCCGGGCCAGCTCCAGTTCGCGGCCCTGGACCAGTTCCCCCGATATCCGCCCGCACTTCGGGCACGTGAAGATGAAGTCCGATTGCACGTCGAACTCCAGGTCGCAGTCCGTGCAGCGGCCGCGGGCCGGCACCGTCTCGAGGTCGAGGTCGGCGCCGGCGGCCGGCGTGCCCTTTATCACCGAGTCAAAGGCGAGCCGGAGGGCGTCGGGCTCGACCCCGGAGAGCGCCCCGACGCGCAGCACGATTCGGTGGACCTGGGTCGCCTGGTGCTCCCGCGCCTGCGCAAGGACGGCCTCCATGGCGGTCTCCATTATTCCCACTTCGTGCACGGCGGTGACTTCAGCACGTCGCCCCTTACGGCCTCGCTGCGACCGAGGCGACCAGAAGGACCAGGCCCGCGGCGGCGACCGCCCATCCCGGAGTCCCGGAGGCGCGCCCGGGCAGCCGGGCCGCCAGCCTGCCGGCGCCCACGCCGGCCGCCAGGAGGATCGCCGTGGCCGCGAGGAATCCGCAGCCGTAGGAAAGCGCCCCGGCAGTGGCCGGCATCTCGGCTCCGTGCGCCGCGCCGTGGAAGATGGCGAACGCCCCCACCAGGGCGGCGCCAGCGGCCGCCGGCATCTTCACCTGCCGTGCAATGAGGAGCCCAGACACGAGCACGGACGCGGCAATCGCCTGCTCCATCCCGGCCACGGGCCCAATCCATTGCCCGGCCACGGCCCCGAGGGTCATGGCGGCCAGGAACGCCGCGGGAAGCAGCCTCGGGGCGCGCATCTGCGCCGCCCAGAAGCCGACCGCGACCATGGCGAGGAGGTGGTCCCACCCGCTGAACGGATGGACCAGGCCTCCTTCGAAGCCGGTCGCCGGGCCGTGGCCCGGATGGGCGTACGCCGCCGGGATGGCGGCGAGGAATAGCGCGGCGGCAATGAGGGAGTTGGATTTTGATTTCATGCGGGTGGGCTGCTTGAGAGGGGTGCGTGGGCCGCGGCCTTCGGGCCGGGCACGATGACCACGGGACAGGGGGACCTGTGGATCACGCCGCCGGCGGTGCTGCCGACGAAGAGGTTGTAGAGCGCGCCGTGGCCGTGCGAGCCCATGACGATGAACTGGGCATCGGTCCGGGCGGCCTCCTCCAGGATCGTCGCGACGGGGGGCCCGTGCACCACGGCGGCCTCGGCGTCCATGCCCAGGCCCTTGAGGTGCCGGCGCCAGTGCTCGAGGCTCCGCTCGGCCTCGCGCGTCTCCTCCTCGGCGAGGCGCTCGCTCTCGGCGGCGTATTCGTTTATAACCGCCGGCGGCGCTACCACATGGAGCAGCAGCACCTTTGCGCCGACGCTCCCTGCCAGGGCGCCGGCCTCCGAGACCACATCGGCCGCCGCGGCGGAAAGGTCGACAGGGGCGAGGACGTATTTCATCGCATCGTAAGGTATCATGCTGGGGTTGGGCAGGCAACGCATGGATTGCGCATTTCTGTGCGATCCTTGCACATGCTCCCCCGGGCCATGCCAAATTTTGTGCTGCAATTGGCAATAACTGCGTAGAGCGGGCCCGCGGCCCGTGCCATCATAGTTTATATGGCCGAATCGCCCTCCAACCACGAGTACATAACCTGTGATGCAAATGAGGCGGTTGCCTCGGTGGCGTACCGGCTAAATGAGCTGGTAGCCATCTACCCGATCACGCCGTCCTCGCCGATGGCGGAGTCGTGCGACGAGTGGGCCGCGGCCGGCCGGCCGAACCTGTGGGGCCAGGTGCCCCGGGTGGTCGAAATGCAGTCCGAGGGCGGCGTGGCCGGGGCTGTCCACGGCGCGCTGCTCGGAGGCACCCTGACCACGACCTTTACGGCCTCCCAGGGGCTGCTGCTGATGATCCCGAACCTCTACAAGATCGCGGGGGAGCTGCTGCCATTTACCGTGCACGTGAGCGCCCGCGCGCTTGCGGCGCAGGGCCTGTCGATCTTCGGCGACCACCAGGACGTCATGGCGTGCCGCGCCACAGGCTGCGCGCTCCTTTGCAGCAATTCGGCGCAGGAGGCCCACGACCTCGCGCTGGTCGCGCACGCCGCGAGCTACCGGTCGCGCGTGCCCTTCATCCACTTCTTCGATGGCTTCCGCACGTCGCACGAGGTGCTCAAGCTGGCGCTGCTCCCCGACAGGGTGCTGCGCTCCGTCCTGGACGAGGGGGACATCGCCGAGTTCCGGGCGCGCGCCATGACGCCCGACCGCCCCACCCTGAGGGGCACGGCCCAGAATCCCGACGTCTACTTCCAGGGCCGCGAGGCGGTCAACCGGTTCTATGACAGCCTTCCGGAGACCGTGCAGGCCACGATGGACATGCTCGCCGCCGCCACCGGCCGCGTCTACCGGCTCTTCGACTACCATGGCCACCCCGAGGCCGAGCGCGTGATCGTCGCCATGGGCAGCGGGGTCGAGACGATCATCGAGACCGTGGACTGGATGGTGGCCCGCGGCGAGAAGGTCGGCGTCGTCGCCGTTCGCCTTTACCTCCCCTTCTGCATCAAGTCGTTCCTCGAGGCCCTCCCGGCCACCGTGAAGTTCATCGCCGCGCTCGACCGCACGAAGGAGCCCGGCTCGATGGGCGAGCCGCTTTACCTGAACGTCCTCGGGGCGCTGGCCGAGGCCGATCCGGCCCGAGCCGCCCGCACGCGCGTCCTCGGCGGCCGCTACGGGCTTGGCTCCAAGGAGTTCACGCCGGGCATGGCGAAGGCCGTGTTCGCGCGCCTCGCGGAGGCCTCCGCGCCGGCGCACTTCACAGTGGGCATCTGCGACGACGTGACCGGCCTCTCGCTCTCCTACGACCCCGACTTCGACCTGGAGAAGCCCGACGTGCGCCGCTGCGTGTTCGTCGGCCTCGGGGCGGACGGCACGGTGGGAGCGAACAAGAACTCGATCAAGATCATCGGCGAGCAGACCGACAACTTCGCGCAGGGGTTCTTCGTCTACGACTCCAAGAAGTCGGGATCGATGACGGTGTCCCACCTGCGGTTCGGCCCCCGTCCGATCCGCGCCCCCTACCTCATCCGCCGGGCGGAATTCGTAGCCTGCAGCCAGTTCCATTTCATCGGCCGGCCGGATGTGCTGTCCTACGCCGCGCCCGGGGGCACCGTGCTCCTGAATTCGCCCTATCCCGCCGAGGATACGTGGGCCAAGCTGCCGCGCTCTGCGCAGAAGGCGCTGATAGGAAAAAAGTTACGCCTCTTCGTGATCGACGCCACGGGCGTCGCCCAGGCGGCCGGGATGGGCCGGCGCACGAACACGGTGCTTCAGACCTGCTTTTTCGCGCTCTCCGGGGTCCTGCCACCCGACGAGGCCGTGGCGCAGATCAAGAGCGCGATCGCCAAGACCTACGGCAAGAAGGGCGAGCAGATCGTGAAGATGAACTTTGCGGCGGTGGACGCCGCGCTTGCGGGCATGCACGAGGTCGCGATCGGCGCGGCCCCGGACAAGGAGGAGGACGCGGGCGTCCCGCCATCGTTCGCGGGGGCGCCGGAATTCGTCCAGAGGGTCACCGCCAAGCTCCTTGCGGACCAGGGCGACCTGATGCCGGTCAGCGCGATCCCGCTCGACGGGTGCTGGCCGACGGGCACCTCGCGCTTCGAGAAGCGCAACATCGCCCTCGAGATACCCGTGTGGGACCCGGCCGTGTGCATCCAGTGCAACAAGTGCGTGCTGGTATGCCCCCACGCCGCCATCCGGGCGAAGTTCTACGCGCCGGAGGCCCTGGTCGGCGCGCCGCCGGCCTTCGTGTCGACGCCGTTCCGGTCGACGGAATTCCCGGGCCAGCGCTACACGCTGCAGGTCGCCCCGGAGGACTGCACCGGCTGCTCGCTCTGCGTGCAGATCTGCCCGGCGAAGGACCGCAGCAATCCGCGCCACAAGGCGATCGACATGGCCCCGCAGGAGCCGCTCCTGGCGGCCGAGCGCTCGAACTGGAGCTTTTTCCTTGATCTGCCGGACCCCGATCGCGCCCGGCTCGACACTACCACGGTCAAGGGGGTGCAGTTCATGGCGCCGCTCTTCGAGTTCTCGGGCGCCTGCTCGGGATGCGGCGAGACGCCGTACCTGAAGCTCCTCACGCAGCTCGTCGGCGACCGGCTGGTGATCGCCAACGCGACGGGCTGCTCGTCGATATACGGGGGCAACCTGCCGACGACGCCCTACTGCACGAACAAGGACGGCCGCGGCCCGACCTGGTGCAACTCGCTCTTCGAGGACAACGCCGAGTTCGGGCTTGGTCTCCAGCTTGCCATGGAGCAGCGCGCGCGCTCGGCGAAGGACCTGCTGGCGCGCCTGCAGTCGCGCCTCACGACGGGGCTGAAGGACGCCCTCCTCAACGCCGACCAGAGCACCGAGGCCGGCATCGCCACGCAGCGGGGCAGGGTTGCCGCCCTGCGCGAGATCCTGCACAAGGTCGACGGGAATGACGCCCGCCGGCTTGAGGCCCTGGCCGACGACCTGGTCAAGAAATCCGTTTGGATAGTCGGGGGCGACGGCTGGGCCTATGACATCGGCTACGGCGGCCTCGACCACGTGCTCGCGAGCGGGGCCAACGTCAAGGTGCTCGTCCTCGACACGGAGGTCTATTCCAACACGGGCGGCCAGTCCTCCAAGTCCACGCCCATCGGGGCCGTCGCCAAGTTCGCCGCAGGCGGCAAGTCGATCGCGAAGAAGGACCTTGCTCTCATGGCGATCCAGTACCGCCACGTCTACGTCGCCCAGGTCGCCTTCGGCGCCAAGGACAGCCAGACGGTCACGGCCTTCCGCGAGGCCGAGTCCTACAACGGGCCGGCCCTGATCATCGCCTACTCCCACTGCATCGCCCACGGATTCCCGCTCCACCTGGGGGCGGAGCAGCAGAAGCTCGCGGTCGAGAGCGGCTTCTGGCCGCTGTTCCGGTACGATCCGCGGCTGGCCGCCACCGGCGAGCCCTTCAAGCTCGACTCCCCGCCGCCAAAGGGGGACCTGGACAAGTTCACCGCGAACGAGACGCGCTTCAGCATGCTCAAGCACATCGCGCCGGCGCGGGCGGCCGAACTGGCCATCCTCGCCCAGGCAGAGGTGCGCCAGCGCTACGCCTTCTACCAGCGCATCGCCGGGCAGGGAGGCCCGCGCGACGACACCGGCGGAGGCGCAAAACCCGCCTCGGCCCCGGTCGCGCCCGCCGCCACGCCGCCAACCCCAACCCCAGCGCCGAGCCCCGCCCGCCCATGAACCTGTCTACCCAGTACCTTGGACTGAAGCTCGAGAACCCCCTGGTGATCGGGGCCTCGCCGTTCTGCGACGGCGTTGAGGCCGCGTGCCAGCTCCAGGACGCCGGCGCGGCGGCGGTCGTCATGCGGTCGCTTTTCGAGGAACAGATCGCCACCGAGATCCGCGCCCTGGCGCACCATGTCGAGTCGCCTGCCGAGAGCAACGCGGAGGCGACGTCCTACTTCCCGAACTTCTCGGAGTACCAGCTCGCGCCGGACCAGTATCTGCGCCAGATCGAGGCCCTGAAGAGGGCGCTCAGCATTCCGGTCATCGCCTCGCTCAACGGCGCGCAGCTCGGAGGGTGGATCGACTACGCGCGGCGCTTCGAGTCGGCGGGCGCGGACGCGATCGAGCTCAACCTCTACCAGCTCGTCTCCAACGCCAACATCAGCGCCGCCGAGGTCGAGTCCGACATGCTCGAGATCGTCCACCTCGTGTCCGGCTCGGTCCGGATCCCGGTCTCGGTCAAGCTGTCGGCATTCCACACCTCTCCCGCCAACTTCGTGAAGGCCCTGGAGAACGCCGGCGCGGCCGGCGTGGTCCTCTTCAACCGGTTCTACCAGCCCGACCTCGACCTGGACGAGCTTGAGGTTCTGCCGCAGCTGCGGCTCTCCGACAGCTCGGAGCTGCTGCTGCGCCTGCGCTGGCTCGCGATCATCTCCCCGCAGGTGCGCTTTTCCCTCGGCGCGAGCGGCGGCGTGCACGGAGCGCAGGACGCCCTGAAGGCCCTGGCCGCGGGGGCACACGCCGTCCAGGTGGTCTCCGTCCTCCTGCAGAACGGGCCGCGCTTCCTCTCGGTGATCCTGGAAGGAATGCGCAGCTGGATGGCCGAGCACGGGTACTCGGGCATCGACGAGATCCGCGGCGCCATGAACCTGCGCCACTGCCCCGACCCGTCCGCATTCGAGCGTGCCAACTACATTCGCATCCTCCAGGCTTGGCGCGTGGGCTCCCCTCATGAAAAGACCTAACCAAAAGGCGTGGCTTGCAGGCGGCGACGCCCTGTGCGCGAACCCGCCCGATCCGCCCCCGGGGCCGGCCTGGCGGCTGGTGCTGCTTGGCGCGCCCGGCGTCGGCAAGGGCACGCAGGCCGAGCTTCTCTGCGCGCGGCTGGGGGCGTGCCACCTTTCGACGGGCGACATCCTGCGGAACGCCGACTGCCAGGGACAAAGCGAGCGCTCTCCGGCCCTCCAGGCCGCGCTCGCCACCATGCACAGGGGCGAGCTGGTCTCCGACGAGATCATGCTGGAACTCGTGGGAGAGCGGGGCCGGTGCATGCGCTGCTGCGGCGGCTTCGTGCTGGACGGCTTCCCGCGCACTGTGGCGCAGGCCGAGGCCCTCGACGTGATCCTGGAGCGCGAGGGCGTGAGCCTGGACGCCGTGTTCGACTACGAGCTGCCGATCGACGAGGTCGTCGAGCGCCTCGGGGGGCGGCGGGTCTGCCCGCAGTGCAAGGCGGTCTACCACCTGACCCGGCAGCCGCCCCAGAAGCCCGGGATTTGCGACCTCTGCGGGTCGCAGCTCATCCGGCGCGGGGACGACAGTCCGGAGACGATCCTCATCCGGATGAAGGCCTACGAGGCCACAACCCGGCCGCTGCTCGATTTCTACCGGCAGAAGGGGTTGCTCGTCACCGTCCCGGCGCACGGCACGCCCGACGAGATCTACGCCAGGGCGTGGATCAGCGGCCACTCGGCCCAGGCGAGCCGGCAGGCTTCCCCGGTCAAGGCCGGCCGCGGCTGAGCAGCCGGCGGTGGAGCGCCCGCACCGCCCGGACGGCCTTCCCGAGGCCGAGCGTTGCGGTTTTCGAGAGCTGGTCTCCGAAGCCCAGGTCCCCGACCGGGATAGTCAGCATCCAGGCCTGCGGCGCCCGGCCGTAGACGGCCAGGGCCAGCCCGAGAAGGCCACTGGGATCGGCGGAGTGGCCCAGCGCCTGGGTCGGGCCCCGCGGGTCGAGCCTGCGCAGGCGCACGCGCCCTGCTTTGTCCACCGATGCATCCACGAAGACCGCCGCGCCGGCCCTCGACAGCGGGTCCGCCAGGTCGGGCGTCAGCTGCGTGCAGGAGACCGTGCGAACCCCCGCCAGCCCCAGCTCCTCCACGGCGGCGGCCACCGCGGGTCCGACGCCGTCATCCCGGCGCAGGGTGCTTCCGTAGCCGATGACAAGCAGGCCCTTATCCACGCACGATTTCGCGCCGCACCGCGCCGTCCGGCCCGATCAGCCGGACGCGCATCGGCATCTGACCGGCGGCGTGCGTCGAGCAGCTGAGGCAGGGGTCGTAGCAGCGGATCCCGTGCTCGATGCGGTTGAGCACCGGCTCAGGGATGTCCTCGTCGCGCACGTAGTGCCGTGCGATCTGGGCGACGGTTCGGTTCATCGCGAGGTTGTTGTGGCCGGTCGCCACGACGAGGTTCACCTTGGTGAGGAGGCCGGCGCGATCCACGGTGTAGTCGTGGAAGAGCGTGCCGCGCGGGGCCTCGCTCGCGCCCACCCCATGCAGTGAGTTGACACCCGCGTCGGCGCGCAGGTCGGAGCTGAAGACGTCCGGGTCGTCCAGGGCGATCTCGACGTGCTCGATCGCCCCCAGGATCTCGATCAGGCGGGCGTGGTGGTACAGGAACGACGACGTGACCGAGCCCCGGCCCATCTGCTTGAAGGCCCGCAGCCGGGCGGTCGCGCGGGGCACGCCCATGCGCTCGCAGACATTTAGCCTGGCCAGCGGCCCCACCCGGTACATCCCCCCCGGGAAGCCGAGCGCCGTGAAGAACGGCGACTTAAGGTAGGAGGACTCCTGCACCGCCTCGCTGATGTAGTCCTTGTAGTGCGCGGGATCTATCTGGTCGGCGATCACGCTGCCGGTGCTGTCGGTGAAGCGCAGCTTGCCGCCGTGGTGCTCCCAGCTTCCGTCCGGCGTCACGAGCCCCATGAACAGGGACGGGAAATTGCCGAAGATGAGCGCCTCCTCCTCGTGGGAGTCGAGCACCTTCATGGACAGGCCGAGGGCGAGCTCGGTCGTGGCGTAGGCCTCCGGCAGCCAGGCGCGGATCCGGTCGCGGCCCTCCGCGGTCAGCGCCTCGCGCACCCCGCCAGGGGTGGCCCAGGACGGATGGATCTTCTTGCCGCCGAGCGCCTCGATTATCTCCTGGCCGAACTGGCGCAGCCTGATGGCGGCCCGGGCGAGCGCGGGATCCGCGCCGATCAGGCCGAATACGTTCCGCTTCGCCGGCGGGGCGTCCCAGCCGAGGATCAGGTCGGGAGCGCTGAGGTGGAAGAAGCTCAGGGCGTGGCTCTGGATGATCTGGCCCAGGTTCATCAGGCGCCGCAGCTTGTCGGCCGCGGGCGGGATCTCGACCGCCATGATCTCGTCGCCGGCCCTGGCCGACGCCAGCATGTGGCTCACCGGGCAGATGCCGCAGATGCGCGCGGTTATCCCGGGCATCTCGCTGTAGGGCCTGCCCTCGCAGAACTTCTCGAAGCCGCGGAACTCCACCACGTGGAACTCGGCGTCGGAAACGTTTCCGGAACCGTCCAGGAAGATGCTTATCTTGGCGTGCCCCTCGATGCGCGATACCGGGTCGATGACGATGCGTTTGGCCATGGGAGAGTCTTGCTGGGTCAGCCGAACTTGAGCTGGTCGCCCTCCAGCAGGAGGGGCTGTCCGGCCAGCATCCGCTCGAGGAGCGCCTTGATGCGCTCCGCTGGCGGGGGGCAGCCGGGCAGGAATGCGTCGACGGTAACGATCTCGTGCAGCGGTCGGACGCGCTCCATCAGCTCCGGCACGATTCCCTCCGCCTTGGGCAGCCGGGGCTCGTGCTGCGCGTTGTCGATGTACGCGCACTGCAGCACGCTGGCGGCGTTGTCCGGCCCAAGCTGGTTGCGCATCGCGGGCACGTTGGCGGTCACCGCGCAGTCGCCGAAGGAGATGAGCACCTTGGTGCGCCGGCGGACCTTGAGGAGCTGCTCCAGGTTGTCGCGGTTGCATACGGCGCCCTCGACCAGGCAGACGTCCACGCCCTCGGGGTACTCCTTCACGTCGATGAGCGGGCTGTAGACGAGGTCCACCTTCCCGGCGAGGTCGATCAGGAACTCGTCGAGGTCCAGGAATGACATGTGGCAGCCCGAGCAGCCGCCCAACCAGACTGTGGCCATTCTTAGACGATCCATTGTTTTTTCTCCCTTGCGTTGACGATGTACTCGAGGATTGAGGCGTCGCGGGACATCTCGCCCACGGTCGAGCCCTTGTCGAACAGGGCCCCGGTCGGGCAGGCGACGACGCACTTGCCGCACGAGGTGCACGTGTCCGAGTCGCCCCAGGGCTGGTGCAGGTCGTCGATGATCGTGGACTTGGCGCCGCGGCCGGCGACGTTCTTCGTGCCCGCCCCCTCGATGTGCCAGCACACGCGCACGCACCGCGTGCACAGGATGCAGCGGTTGTGGTCGAGGCCGAATAGCGGGTGGGTGGCGTCCACGCCCCAATTCGGGAAGTTGTAGTCGTAGCGCACGTGGTCCATCCCGTGCTGCCACGCGAGCGCCTGGAGCTCGCAGTGGCCGTTGGACACGCACACCGAGCAGACGTGGTTGCGCTCCGCGAACAGGAGCTCGAGCGTCATCCGGCGGTACTTGCTCAGGACCTCGGAGGAGGTGCGCACCTCCATGCCCTCGGCGATGCGGGTCGTGCAGGCCGAGAGCAGCTTCTTCACACCGGTCACCTCGACCAGGCACAGGCGGCAGGCGCCCACGTCGTAAACGCCCCCGAGGTGGCAGAGGGTGGGGATCTTGATGCCCGCGTCGGTGGCGGCCTCGAGGATGGTCGCGTTCTCCTCGGCGCTGACCTGGGTTCCGTCGATGATAAGGGTCTTGGCTGCCATGGGATTCACTTGGCCTCCTCGTTGTTGGACCGAGCCGGGCCGGCCGGCGCGGCGGGCCCACCGTTGATCTCGGGGCGGAGCAGCTCGACGTACTCGTTGCGGAAGAACCGCAGCGTGCTCACGACGGGGTTGGGCGCGTTCTGGCCCAGGCCGCAGAGGCTCGTCTTCGCGACCATGTCGCAGAGGTCCTCCAGCTTGGCGAGGTCGCCCGGCGTGGCCTCGCGCTTGACGATCTTGTCCAGGAGGCGGTGCATCTGCACCGTGCCGGCCCTGCAGGGGATGCACTTTCCGCACGACTCGTCCATGCAGAACTCCATGAAGTACCGCGCGACCTCCGGCATCTTTGTCGATTCGTCCATCACGATCATGCCGCCCGATCCCATGATCGAGCCGAGGCGCGTGAGCGACTCGTAGTCGACCGGGCTGTCGAGCTCCTGCGCCGGGATGCACCCGCCCGAGGGCCCGCCGGTCTGGACCGCCTTGATCTTGGCCCCGCCGGGGGCGCCGCCGCCCATCTCCTCCACGATCTGGCGCAGGGTCGTGCCCATCGGCACCTCGATGAGGCCGGTGTTCGCGATCTTGCCCGCCAGCGCGAAGACCTTGGTGCCCTTGCTCTTGGCGGTGCCGATGCCCGCGAACCACTCGGCGCCGTTGCGGATGATCGGAGCGATGTTCGCGAGCGTCTCGACGTTGTTGATCAGCGTCGGGCAGCTCCAGAGCCCGCTCTCTGCGGGGAATGGCGGGCGGGGCCTCGGCGTGCCGCGCTTGCCCTCGATCGACGCCATGAGCGCCGTCTCCTCGCCGCAGACGTAGGCCCCGGCGCCGATGCGCAGGTCGACCGTGAAGTTGAACGGCGACTCGAAGATCCCGCTGCCGAGCAGGCCGATCTGCCTGGCCTGCTTGATCGCGACCTGAAGGCGCTTGATCGCGAGCGGGTACTCGGCGCGGACGTAGATGAAGCCCTGGTTCGCCCCGACCGCGTAGCCCGCGATGGCCATCCCCTCGAGGACGCTGTGGGGGTCGCTCTCGAGGACGCTGCGGTCCATGAACGCCCCGGGATCGCCCTCGTCCGCGTTGCAGACCACGTACTTCTGGGCGGCGGGCGTCTTGGCCACGGTGGCCCATTTGAGGCCGCTCGGGTAGCCGGCGCCCCCGCGGCCGCGGAGCCCGCTCTTGATCACCGCGTCGACCACGTCCTTGGGCGTCATCTCGCGAAGCACGGCGTGCAGGGCGCGGTAGCCTTCGGCCTCGACGTACGACTCGATGCGCTCAGGGTCGATCTGCCCGCTGTTGGCCAGCACGATGGAATGCTGTTTCTTGAAGAAGGCGTGGCCGGGGTCACCCCGCTTTACGGCCGTCTCGGCGCCCTGGGTCGACGCGACCAGCGAGGGGGCGTCCTCCGGCGTCACGTTCTCGTACAGGACGCCGGCCGGATCGACTCCGACCAGGGGCCCCTCGCAGCACAGCCGCATGCAGCCGACGCCGCGCACCTCTACTTGGTCGCCAAGCCCCGCGTCCTTCACCGCCTTCTCCAGCCCGCCCTTCACGGCCTCGGAATTGGAGGACATGCAGCCGGCCGCCATGCAGCAGCGGATCACCGTCTTCTTGTGGGAGGCGCGCTCCTTCTCTGCTATCTCGATGAGGTCGTCGATGATCATGGATGAATCCATCCTTTCACGTGGGCCACGGCCAGCTCGGGGGTCTGGCGCGGGGTGGGCACCCCGTCGTAGACGACGGCGGGGGCTATGCCGCATGCGCCGATGCAGCGCGCGGTGAGGAGCGAGAGCTGCTTGTCGGCCGTTGTCTCGCCGGCCCTTATCTTCGCCTCGCTTTCGACCGCGGCGAGGACCCGGTCCGCCCCGCGCACGTAGCAGGCGGTGCCGAGGCAGACGACGCAGGTGTGCACGCCCTGGGGCTTGAGCTTGAAGAAGTGGTAGAACGTCGCGACGCCGTAGACGCGGCTCGCCGGAAGCTTGAGCCGGTAGGCCACGAAGAGCAGGAGGTCGTCCTCGAGGAAGCCGAAGAGCTCCTGGGCCTTGTGCAGCACCTCGATAAGGGCGTCCTGCCGGCCCTGGAATTTCTTGATGTGGGCCTCCAGGATCTTGAAGCGCTTGTCCCCGCTTGCGTGCTGCATTACGCGGGCCACGGAGCCCTTCTTCTCGGAGCGGTTCGAGACGGTTTTCACAGGCCCCAATCCTGCAAAATTCCGCGGTATGCTTCAACGCGTATTCTGGAAATGGCTGATCATTTCTTGAAGATTCTGCCGCGCCGCTTGCTGCGAATCCCGATCAAGAAATGCGTATTGATTGCCAAGATTGGCGAAGAAGGCGCCAGCCGGTCGGGTAGGATATTTCCAAATGCCCTTAGAACTCCTGACTTTGACGGGCTCGCCTGGGGCCGGTTCCTCTGGATGGCGGGGAGGGCGCTCCGGGGACATGGGGGGCGGATGTGTAGAGAAGTCCGGCCCAACAAGGGTCGGTTCGCAACGGCGCGCTTGACATCAACGTGGTATCGCCCATGATACCACGATGCGGGTCGTTCTCGACACGTGCATTCTGTTCTCGGCCCTCCGTTCGTCACGCGGCGCATCTTTTCGCATCATTAGATCGCTACCCAGTTCCAAATTTCGCCCGGCCGTCTCGACTCCGGTCTTTTTTGAGTATGAGGAAGTCTTACTTCGCCCGAAACAATTTCCGCACCTCTCCGCAAAGGATATAGAAGACTTTCTGGATTTTATGGCTTCGGCTTGCGACCACGTCCGGGTCAATTTCCTCTGGCGGCCCCAGCTCCCGGATCCGGATGATGATCTATTCCTCGAATCGGCCGTATCGGGCCAGGCCGATGCGATAGTGACATACAATCAGCGCGATTTCCTGGGGAGCGAACGATTCGGGATACAGGTGATCAGTCCCCAGGAACTCATTAAGGAGATTAGTTTATGAGCACATTGAGCCTACGCCTTCCAAACTCCATTCACCGGCACGCCAAGCGGCTTGCCGAGATCGAGGGGATTTCCATCAATCAGTTGATCAGCACGGCTGTTGCCGAGAAGCTCTCGGCGATCGACACCGAGCGTTACTTGGCGGAGCGCTCGTCCCGCGGGAGCATTTCGAGATATCGTCGAGTGCTCTCAAAGGTGCCTCGGGTCGCACCGGATCCCGGGGACGAGCTTAAGAGTGGCTAGTCAACATCGGAAGCGAGGCTTGGCCTCGGAACTCCCCTATCGGGAATGGAGTTGCGTCCGAGAATAGCCGCGGATCCCTTGGGCGGCCAAGAGAACTCATTGCCGACCGGGGTCCGATTGGTGCTCCGTCAATCATCCGCCACTGAAACTGCCCGAAGGAGGGGGCCTCAGGCGACGGCCGGGAAGTGGCGCACCTCGGTCAGGTGGCGCCGCAGCTCGGCGCGGAAATCGGGGTGGGCGATCGAGATCAGGGCCGCCCCGCGCTCGCGCAGGCTCTTGCCGTGCAGGTTGACGGCTCCGAATTCCGTCACGACCCAGTGGACGTGGCCGCGCGTCGTCACGACGCCGGCCCCGGGGGTGAGCTGCCCGACGATGCGCGACATGCGTCCGCCGACGGCGGTCGCGGGCAGCGCTATCACGGCCTTGCCCCCCTTTGAGAGGGCGGCCCCCCGGATGAAGTCCATCTGGCCGCCGATGCCCGAGTAAATGCGGTGGCCGATCGAGTCGGCGCAGACTTGGCCGGTCAGGTCTATCTGGATGGCCGAGTTGATCGCCACCACCTTCGGGTTCTGGCGGATGATGGACGTGTCGTTCGTCCAGTCGCAGGGGTAGAACGCCACAAGGGGATTGTCGTTCACGAAGTCGAACAGGCGGCGGGTTCCGTTGATGAAGCTGGTAACGATGCGGCCCCGGCCGACCACCTTGTGCCGGTTGGTCACGGCGCCCGACTCCACGAGGTCGATGACCCGGTCCGAGAACATCTCGGTGTGGATGCCGAGGTCGTGCTTGCCGCACAGGCGCGCCAGGACGGCGTCCGGGATGCCCCCGATCCCCACCTGCAGGGTCGAGCCGTGGTCCACCAACTCCGCGACAATCTCCCCGATGCGGGCGTCGGTCGCCGACTCCGGCTCCGGGTGATGCTCGTGCAGGGGGCGGTCCGTGGCGATGAAGGCGTGGATCCGGCTGAAGGGGACCACGTTGTTGCCGTGGGTGCGGGGCATCTGCTCGTTGATCTCCGCGATCACGAGCCGCGCCGAATCCGCCGCGGCCTTGGCGCAGTCGGCCGACGTCCCGAGGGAGCAGAACCCGTGCTCGTCGGGCGGCGAGAGCTGCAGGAGCGCCACGTCGAGCTTCACGATGCCGCCGGTGAAGAGCGCGGGGATGTCCGACAGGAAGACGGGGACAAAGTCGGCCTGGCCTGAGGCGATCGCGGGGCGCAGCGGGGCGCCCACGAAAAGCGAGTTCGAGAGAAACTCCTTCTCGCGGCCGGGCTCCGCGAACGGGGCCGGGCCCGACGTGTGCAGGTGGTAGAGGCGCACGTTTTCCAGGTCCCGGCGCGCGGACATGGCCTCGACCAGCGGGGTGGGCGTCGCCGCAGCCCCGTGGATGAAGACATTGGTCCGGCTGCAGATCGATGCGACCGCCTCCGAGGGGGCGACCGCGCCTCTGCGCGCAGAGGTCCAGAATGACGACGGTTTCCGTGTGAAGGTATCGTGGGAATCGCTCATGGAGAGCGATAGTGTACCTTTTTCGGCAGCATTGGGACAGCTCATTGATTGCCAAATCATCCGCATCAATTGCCGCCGACCGACGGGTGGCTCCCTATGGCTGTCGATGGAATTCATTACATAATCAAATGACTGTTAGTACCGTTCGTAACACCGGGATTTTTTCTGTGAGCAAGCCTCGCCGCGCGGGGAGGGCCCTACTGGCGAAACCGTCGGCGCAGGCTGGCGGCGTTGGGCTGGCGCCGGCCTGACTTCGCTACAATGTCACCTGCTTAGATGACGTCTCCCGACAAGCCGACCGGCCCCGCGCGCGACGCGCGGCCCAGCGCGCCTTACTACTGCCCGATGTGCCCCGGCGTGGAATCCCTCTCGCCCGGCGAATGCCCGAGGTGCGGAATGGCGCTCGAGCGCAACCAGGCGGGCGCGCGCTACATCTGCCCCATGCACCCGCAGGTCGCGCAGGACCATCCCGGCGCCTGCCCCATCTGCGGCATGGCGCTCGAGGAGGATGCACCGGCAGGGGGCGCCGGCGGCGGGGCCAACCCCGAGCTGTCCGACATGACCCGGCGCCTTTGGGTGGCGGCCGCGCTCACGCTGCCCGTGTTCGCCCTTGCCATGGCGCACCTTGAGCCGGGTCTCGCGCGGGCGGGGGGCCCACCGCTCGCCAAGTGGGCCCAGTTCGTCCTCTCGGCGCCCGTGGTGTGGTGGGCCGGCTTCCCCTTTTTCGTGCGCGCCGCCCGCTCGCTCCGGTCGGGCCATTGGAACATGTTCACCCTGATCGCGCTCGGGGTCGGCGCGGCCTGGGCCTACAGCGCCCTGGCGCTCGTCCTGCCGGGCCTGTTCCCGGAGACCGCGCGCACGCACGGCGCCGTCGGCGTCTATTTCGAGGCCGCCGCGGTGATCGTGACGCTCGTCCTCCTGGGCCAGGTGCTCGAGCTTCGCGCGCGCGCCCAGACCTCGGGCGCGCTGCGCGCGCTGCTCGGCCTCGCGCCGGCGACCGCGACCCGGGTCGCGCCCGAAGGCGACATCGAGGTGGCGCTGGCGGAGGTCAAGGTGGGCGACTGCCTGCGGGTCCGCCCCGGCGGCAAGGTCCCGGTCGACGGGGTCGTCACGGATGGCCACTCCTCGCTCGACGAGTCGATGATAACCGGCGAGTCGATCCCGGTGGAGAAGGGATCCGGCGATCTGGTGACGGGCGGCACCATCAACGGAACGGGCAGCTTCATCATGTGCGCGCAGCGCGTGGGCGCGGACTCGCTGCTCTCCCGGATCGTGCAAATGGTGGCCGACGCGCAGCGCAGTCGGGCGCCGATCCAGGGCCTTGCGGACAGCGTGGCCGGCGTCTTCGTGCCGGCGGTCGCTGCGGCCGCCGTGATAACGTTCCTCGCCTGGTATTTCCTCGGCCCGGAGCCCCGCCTGTCTCACGCGGTCGTTGCCGCTGTGGCCGTGCTCATCATCGCCTGCCCGTGCGCGCTGGGGCTGGCCACGCCCATGGCCGTCATGGTGGGCGTGGGGAGGGGCGCGCAGTCCGGGGTGCTCGTCAGGAACGCCGAGGCGCTGGAGCGTCTTGGAACGGCGCAGTGGCTCGTCCTCGACAAGACCGGGACCCTCACCGAGGGGAAGCCCCGCCTGACGGGAGTCTGGCCCGCCCCGGGCGCCGACGAGGAAACGATCCTCCAATTTGCGGCGTCGCTCGAACGCGCCTCCGAGCATCCGCTCGCCGCGGCCGTCGTGCGGGGCGCCGCCGACAGGGGGATCGCGCTGCGCCCGGTCGCGGACTTCCGGTCCGTCGCCGGAGGCGGGGTCGCGGGATTGGTGGACTCTAGGGCGGCCGCGGTCGGCAATCCGGACTTCCTTGCCGGGGAGGGCGTGTCCCTCGACGCCGCGCTTGAGGGGCGCGCCGCGTCCCTCCAGTCCGACGGCATGACGGTGCTCCTCGTCGGGATCGACCGGAGGCTGGCCGGCCTCCTCGCCGTCGCCGACCCGATCAAGGAGTCCTCGCGCGACGCGATCGCGCAGCTCCACGCCCTCGGCGTGAGGCTCGTTATGGTGACCGGCGACAACCGCCGCACGGCCGGGGCTGTGGCGCGCCAGCTCGGCCTCGACCGCTTCGAGGCCGAGGTCGGGCCCGCCGGCAAGATCGAGTGGATAAAGTCGCTCCAGCGCGAGGGCTGCGCGGTCGCCATGGCCGGGGACGGGGTCAACGACGCGCCCGCGCTCGCCGCGGCCGACGTGGGAATCGCGATGGGGACGGGCGCGGACGTCGCGATGGAGAGCGCCGGCGTGACCCTCGTCAGCGGCGACCTGCGCGGCATCGCGAGGGCGATCCGCCTCTCGCGCGCTACGATGGCCAACATCCGCCAGAACCTCGTCTTTGCGTTCGCCTACAACGTTCTAGGCATCCCCGTCGCCGCGGGCGCGCTCTATCCCCTCCTCGGGCTGACGCTGAACCCGATGATGGCCGCGGCGGCCATGAGCCTCAGCTCGGTTTCGGTCGTGACGAATTCCCTGCGCCTGCGCGCGATCCGGCTGTAGGGCCGCGGGCCGCCGGGCGCCATTTTTGCTTGGACCGCGCGCCCCCGCGGCGGGTAGCGTAAGCGGTGCGGGCGCGCCGAGCACGAAACCCCTGCGCGGCGTCCTGCGGATCAAACCCCCGGAGTCCCCCCGATGAATATGCAACCCCAGCGGCTCGCCGCGTGGCCCCGCCGCGCGTGGCCGTCCGCCGTCCTTGCGCTCGTCCTTGCCTCCCCGGCTGGTGCCCGGGCGGCCGAAGCCCAGCGCTCCGCCTCCGCGCTCGAGCTGCGCTCTCCCGATGGTCGCATCGCCGTGACGGTCAACCCGACCGGCGCGCTCAGCTACAGCGTGGCCGTCGACGGCACGCCGGTGCTGAACGAGTCGCGGCTCGGCCTGCGGATGCGCCCAGGCGGCGTGCTCGGCGCCGACGTCGCCCTCGTGGGCGCGTCGCGCTCGGAGGGCGACTCCACATGGATCAACCCGCTCGGGAAGCGGCGCGAGGTGCGCGACCGCCATCGGGAGCTCGCGGTCACGCTCCGCGACAGGTCGGGCGCCGGCCAGACCTTCTCGGTGGTGTTCCGCGCCTATGACGACGGGGTGGGCTTCCGCTACGTGCTGCCCCGCGCCGGCGGCGCCGCGGACTACACCGTGGACGAGGAGCTGACGCAATTTGCATTCACGGCCGACAACGTGTGCTTCGCCGGCGACCACATAGCCGTCCCGCCCGACGCCTACGACTCGCGCGGCGGATTCCACGGATCGCAGGAGTGGGAGTTCCGCAGGCAGCGCCTGTCCGACCTGGCGGTCGAGACCGTGACCGGACTGCCGCTGCTCACTCATACCCCGGCGGCGTGGGTCGCCGTCACCGAGGCCGACCTTGTAGACTGGGCCGGCCTCTGGCTCTCCCGCGAGCCGCAGGCCGCGGGCACGACCGCTGTGACGCTCCGCAGCCGTCTCGCGCCGCGGTGGGACGGCCGCGGCCTCGTGGCCGGCGCCGCGCAGCGCCAGTCCCCATGGCGCGTCCTCTTGATAGGCGGGGAGCCGGGCCGGCTCGTCGAGAGCGACCTGGTCCTCAACCTTAGCGCCCCCTGCCAGATAGCCGACACCTCCTGGATAAAGCCCGGCATGATGGCCTGGGACCGGTGGTGGTCCGGCATCGGGCGGATGGACACGGGGACAATGAAGGACTTCATCGAGTTCGCGGGCGAGATGGGGTGGCCCTACCAGCTCGTCGACGGAGGGTGGTACGTGGGCACCCGCTCGGCCGCCTCCGACATCACGCGGCCGGTCCCCGAGGTGGACATGGACGGGCTGCTCCGCTTCGCCGCTCAGAACAGGGTGCGGCTATGGGTCTGGCTCTACTGGAGCGACGTCGACAGGGACGACGCCTACAAGCGGGCGTTCGCGCTCTACGAGAAGTGGGGGATCGCCGGCGTGAAGATCGACTTCATGGACCGCGACGACCAGGAGATGGTCAACTGGTACGAGAAGATCACGCGCTGCGCGGCCGAGCACCACCTGCTCGTCGACTTCCACGGCGCCTTCAAGCCGACGGGGATGATCCGGACCTGGCCCAACCAGATCACAAGGGAGGGCGTTCTCGGCAACGAGTACAACAAGTGGAGCCGGCGCGTAACCCCGGAGCATCGCGTCACCCTGCCGTTCACACGCTTCCTTGCCGGCCCCGGCGACTTCACGCCCGGCGGCTTTGTCAACCGGCCGCCGGACAGGTTCCAGTCGGGCGTCTCGCCCACCCAGGTCCAGGGCACCCGCGCCGGCCAGCTTGCGCTGTTCGTCGCCTACGAGAGCCCGGTCATGTGCGTCTGCGACCACCCCGTGAACATGCGCGGCCAGCCCGGGGTCGATTTCCTCAAGCTAGTGCCGACGGTCTGGGACGACACCCGCGTCCTCTCAGGCGTCGTGGCCGAGCACCTCGTCGTCGCGCGCCGTTCCGGCCCCGACTGGTATCTCGGGGCGCTGAACAACAGCTTCACGCGCGTGGTGTCCGTGAGGCTCGACTTCCTCGGGCCCGGCAAGTGGCACCTGCGCTGGTGGCGGGACGCCGCGGACAGCGCGGACAACGCCGGGCACCTCGAGACCGAGGAGCGGGACGTCTCGGCCGATGACACGCTCGACCTGCACATGGCGCCGGGGGGCGGGGCCGCCCTGCGCTTTGCCCGCGTTCCCTGAGACCCGGGTGCGTCCCGCCGTCAGTCGCCGTCGACGACGTAGTGGCAGCCCTTGCTCACCGGGTTTAGGGCGGCCGCGTGCACGACCAGGAGGGCGGTCTGCACGGCGTTGCGCAGCTCGACCAGCTCGCGGGTGAGGCGGCAGCCGCGATAGAAGCTCTGGATCTCCTCGCGCAGTTCGAGGAGGATCCGGCGCGCCCGGGTCAGGCGCCGCTGCGACCGCACCACGCCGGCGTAGTTCCACATGGTGTGCTGGATCTGCAGCATGTCCTGGCGCACGAGCACGAGGTCAGCCTCCCGCTTGGGGCTCTCCCACGGGCTCGGCCGGGGCAGGCGGAAGGACTCCCGCGCGATGTCCCCGGAGTCGGCGATCGCGGCGAACCTCGCGCTCGTCAGGCACTCCAGGAGCGACGTGCTCGCCAGGCGGTTTGCGCCGTGAAGCCCCGTGCAGGCGGTCTCGCCGATGGCGCTCAGGTGGTGGATGTTAGTGCGGCCGTTGAGGTCGGCATGCACGCCGCCGCACGCGAAATGCGCCGCCGGCACGACCGAAATCGGCTCGCGGGTGATGTCGAGCCCGTGGGCGAGGCAGCGCTCGTAGATGTTCGGGAACCGCTCGCGGATGAAGCCGGGCGCCATCGCCTTCAGGTCGAGGAACACGCACGGCTCGCCGCTAGCGGCGAGCTCCTGGTGGATGGCCCGGGCCACGATGTCGCGCGGCGCAAGCGAGCCGAGCGGATGGATGGCGTCCATGAAGCGGTTGCCCCGGGCGTTCACGAGCACGGCGCCCTCGCCCCTCAGCGCCTCCGTGATGAGGAAGTGCGGGGCGTTCTTGCGGGCGAACACGGTCGGGTGGAACTGGACGTACTCCATGTCGACCAAGCGGGCGCCCACGCGGTAGGCCATGGCTACCCCGTGGCCGACGCTGCCCGGCTGGTTCGTGGTGTGGAGGAAGATCTGGCCCAGGCCCCCGGTCGCGAGGACGGTCTTCTTGGCGACGATGGCGATGATCTGGCCCGTTGCCGTGTCGAGGGCGTAGGCGCCATAGCAGGTGAGCGGCTGGTACCGGTCGGCCGGGTCGGATGAGTTGTGGGAGAGGGTGAGCAGGTCGATCGCGACGAAGCCCGCGCGCCGGGTGATGCGCGGGCTGGCTTCGACCCGACGCGCCACGGCGGTGAGGATGGCGTGGCCCGTCGCGTCCTTCGCGTGGATGATCCGCCGGACGCTGTGGCCCCCCTCCCTCGCGAAATCCAGGCCGCCGTCGGCGCCGCGGTCGAATTCGACCCCGAGCTCGTCGATGAGAAGCTCCTTCACGGCGCCGGGGCCTTCCCGGACAAGCTGCTCGACTGCGGCCGGGTTCGAGCCGTGGTCCCCGGCCTCGAGGATGTCGCGCGCGAGCGACTCGGGGTCATGGCCGACGTCGTAGATGATTCCGCCCTGGGCCCAGTCGCTGTTGGCCGCGAGCGGATCCGAAAGTGACAGGAGCTCCGTCGCCAGCCCGAGCCTGGCCGCGTGGAGCGCGTAGGCCGAGCCGGCGAGGCCGGCGCCGATCACGAGGCAGTCTGATTCGCGGACCTCCATGGCCGGGCTTCAGCGGGGGCGCGCCCCGGCTTTCCGGCGCCCCGGAAGCAGCGTTAGGCTCAGGTCCGCGGCCGGCGCGGAGTGGGTGAGGGCGCCGACGCTGATCAAGTCCACGCCGGCTGCGGCGAAGTCGCGCAGGTTCTCGAGGCGCACGCCGCCCGACACCTCAACCATCGCGGCTCCGCCGATCACGGCCACGGCCTCGCGGACCCGCTGCGGGCTCATGTTGTCGAGCAGGATGACGTCGGCCTTGGCGCGGACGGCCTCGCGGACCTCGGCAAGGGACTCCGCCTCGACCTCGATCCTGCAGAGGTGCGGCGCGCCCGCGCGCGCGAGCCGCACCGCCCGGCCGAGCGAGCCCGCCGCGGCGATGTGGTTGTCCTTGATGAGGACGTGCTCGCCAAGCGAGCTTCGGTGGTTGCCGCAGCCCCCGCAGCGCACGGCGTATTTCTCCAGGGAGCGAAAGCCGGGGGTGGTCTTCCGCGTGTCGACGACGGCGACCCCGGTTCCCGCCGCGGCGTCGGCGAAGCGGCGGGCGAGCGTGGCGATGCCGGAGAGGCGCTGGAGGAAGTTGAGCGCCGTCCGCTCGGCCGCGAGCAGGGACGCGGTCGGGCCCGCGACACGGCACACCCTTGCGCCGCGCTTGACGCGGTCGCCGTCTCGGGCCGAGGGGCTGACCCTCAGGGCGGGATCGACCCGCGCGAACACCCGGGCCGCGACATCCAGCCCGCAGATGACGAGGTCGCTTCCCGCCTCGATGAATGCGCACGACTCGTGGTCCCGCGGGAAGATGGCGCGGCTGGTGACGTCGCCGAACGCCAGGTCCTCCTCCAGGGCGAGGTCGATCAGGTGGTCAGTGCGCGGGTCCAAGTTCAAACATCCTCTCGATGCAGCGCGCGGCGCGCCGGCGAAGTTTCTCGTCCAGCGTGATGATCTGGTCCCCGCGCGGGGCGGCCAGGGCGTCGCGCACCTTCTCGAGCGAGTTCAGCTTCATGTAGGGGCAGAGGCGGCACCCGCCGATGAATCTCTTCTCGGGGGCCTCCACCTCGAGCCTCCCGACCAGGCCGCACTCGGTGAGCATGAGGAAATACGGAGCGGCCGTGCCCTTCACGTAGCGCATCATCGCGCCCGTGCTTCCAACAAAGTCGGCCGCGGCGGCCACCTCCGGCGCGCACTCGGGGTGCGCGACGATCCTGAGACCCGGAAACTGCGCGCGCGCGGCCCCGACCTGCCCCAGCGTGAACTCCTCGTGCACGAGGCAGGTGCCGTCGGAGGAGACGACCTCCTTCTCGACGCCGCGCCGCCTCAGCTCGCTTTTCAGGTTCTCCGCCATCAGCCGGTCGGGCACGAAGACGATGCGGCGCGCCGGCAGCGACGCGACGATGTCGTAGACGTTGCCCGAGGTGACGCAGACGTCGGACTCGGCCTTCACCTCGGCGGTGCTGTTTATGTAACAGACGACCGCCGCGTCCGGATAGAGGCTCCTGAGCCTGCGCACGTCCTCCCCGGTTATGGAATCGGCAAGGGAGCAGCCCGACCCGCGGTCGGGCACGACGACGGTCGCCTCGGGCGAAAGGATCTTCGCCGTCTCGGCCATGAAGACCACGCCCGCGAAGACGATCACCTTCGCCCGCGAGTCCCTGGCCTGCATGCTGAGGTAGTACGAATCGCCCTTGAAGTCGCCGACGCCGTAGATGATCTCCGGCTCGACGTAGGAGTGGGCGAGGATGACGGCCTCCTTCTCCTTCTTGAGCCGGTTGATCTCGAGCGTCAGCGGCGCGATTTCCCGGCAGGTTTCCAGGTTCCAGGTGCGCCCTCGCGGGTCGCAATCGACATGCATCAATGCGCCGAGGAGGCGCTCCGCCTCCGCATCGACGGCGTTGTCAACGGACTGCATGGGAGGGTTAGTCTACCCATCGCCGCGCACGAGTAAAGATCGTGGCTTCGAATGGCGCGGCCCTCGGCCGCCAGTCTTCCTTGCGGTGCCCGGGATTATCCGATAGGAAACCGAACCCTCAGACCATGATTCCCTCGAACACATCCTCCGCTCCCGCGGTAATTTGCAGAGCCGGCCTGATCGCGCTGGCCTGCGCCTTCGGATACGCTTTCATTCAATTGCCGGCCGCGAAGGCCGCCGGCGCGGCCGCGCCTTCGCGCCTGGAGGACAAGGCTCAGAGCCTTCCCTTGACCTACACATTCGAGAAGGTGACGGAGGGCGAGAGCGGCCCGTACCTGCTGCATCTGAAGAACATCTCGAGCGACTCCATAACGGTCGACGTGCATGTGACCTCCAGCGTGACGTTTCATGCGAACTCGAGGGTCCGAAACGTTTCCGGCCACGCGATCGCAGCGGGTGAGGTCTGGACTATCACTGAGCTTGCCGCCGCCGACAAGGTCGCGGTCAGTGCCAAGGGCTACGCCCCGCTGGAGCTCACCGTCCCGTAAGAGGCCGTGCCGATTCGCTCCGGGGCCGGCGGGCAGCCGGATGGGCCCGGGGAGTCGCGCCGGAGCCGCCGGAGTCAATGGACAACCACTGCGCATCGCCACGGGTCCGTGATGCGCAAGCGGGATCGCTGGCACGGGTGGGCCGTCCACGGATGCGGCCCGGGAGTCTAGGAATTATCCGGTCCATCCAAGTTGCCTCGGGGCTTCGGTTCTCGCGGCGGCCAGGCCGGCTCCTGCATCCTTTCCTGGGCCAGCCCCCGGGTCCCATCGACAGTCAAACGCCGCCCGAAAACGGCGGACCTAACGGAATGAAAACCATCAACCTGCTTCCCCGAGTCTGCGTTCCCATCCTCCTCGCGTCCCTGGCCGCGCTGCCGCTGCGAGCGGACGCTACGAAAGACTGGTCGGCCGTGCACGCCCGCACGGCCCCGGCCTGGGTCCGGGGCGCCGTCGTTTACGAGGTTTTCCCGCGCCAGTTCTCGCAGAAGGGGGACTTCGCGGGCATCACCGGGCGCCTGGACGAGCTGAAGGCGCTCGGCGTCGACGTGCTCTGGCTGATGCCAGTGCATCCGCTCGGCCGCCTCAATGCCAAGGGAAGCATAGGAAGCCCGTACGCAGTGCGGGATTACTACGGTGTCAATCCCGACTACGGGACAAAGGACGACCTGCACCGGCTCATCGACGGAGCCCATGCCCGGGGGATGAAGGTCATCATAGACGTGGTCGCCAACCACACGGCGTGGGACAGCGTGATGATGTCCAATCCGCGCTACTACAAGCAGGACAAGGAGGGCCACGTCATCCCGCCGAACCCCGACTGGACGGACGTCGCGGGCCTCAACTACGGCAATCCCGAGACTCGCCGGTACATGAGCGACATGATGCAGTACTGGGTCCGCGAGTTCCAGCTTGACGGGTTCCGCTGCGACGCGGCAGGCGAGGTCCCGACAGATTTCTGGGAGCAGCTGCGGCAGGATCTGGACAAGCTTCGACCCGGCCTGTTTCTTCTTGCGGAGAGCGACAAGCCCGAGCTCCTGGTGCACGCCTTCGACGCGGACTACGCCTGGTCAATGCTCGGCGCAGTGAACAGGGTCCTGATGGAGGGTGCCCCGGCGACCGAGGTGCGTCGCACCTGGGAGAGATCGGAGCAGGCGGCATTCCCGATCGGCGCCCTCCACCTGCGGTGCACCGACAACCACGACGAGGCCCGCGCCATTAGCCGCTTTGGCTGGAATGGAGCCCTCGCGGCCAGCGCAATGATGTTCACGCTCGATGGTGTTCCGCTCCTGTACAACGGAATGGAGGTCGGCGACTCAACCGAGTCCGGCGCTCCGGCGCTCTTCGAGAGGGTGCCCATATTCTGGCAGCCCAAGCAGCGCGAAGGCTTCCGCGAGACCTACCGGAAGCTGATCGCGCTTCGCCACAGCCATCCCGCGCTGCAGACCGGCACCGTGGTCTGGCTGGAGAACTCCGCTCCGCAGGATGTCGTCTCCTTCCTTCGCCAGGGCGACGACGAGGAATTCGTCACGCTTGTCAACTTCTCCAACCGCCCTCATTCAGCCGCAGTCCAGGTCGACAACGGGGAAAAATTCGTGTTGGCCCTCAAGTCAGGTGCCGAGGGCGCCGCCGCCCAGGAGGGCCTGCCTGCGGTGAGCCTTGGGGCATTCGAATGGCGCATCTACAGGCGCTTGCTGCACCCGTAGTCTATCCGGGATCGGCGGCCGATTCTTGCGCAGCTGGCGGAAGCCCATGGGAAACCGTTCCTTTGCCCAACCACCGTGCGTTCCCGCCCGATTCCCCGGGGCCGGGAGGGTCGACTCCACGCGGCTGCCAATTGGCGGTTTGGGATTGGCGTGGATTTGAACGCCCATGAAGTGAAGCCATGGATTGGATTCGCCGGTGTGTCCTCGCATTGGTGGTTTTGCGCCTTGCGGCCGAACTGGCGCTTGAGGCCCTGAACCGGGCCGAAGCGCGCAGGAATGCCGGACACACCCCCGCCTCCATGGAGGGGGTGATGGACGGCGCAACCTATGCGAAGTCGGTCGAGTACACCCTTGCAAAGAGCAGCCTCGGCTCCGTGGAGGCTGTCTGCGAGGCAGCCATCCTGCTGGCGCTCGTGTTCAGCGGCCTCCTGCCGTGGCTGTGGGCGAGATTCAGCGCCCTCGCTCCCGGCGCGACCTGGAGCGGGGCGCTCTTCGTCGTCGCCGCCATGTTACTCCTCGGGCTGTCTCAACTGCCCCTGGAATGGTGGTCGAGATTCAGGCTGGAGGAACGATTCGGCTTCAACAACAGCACGCTGAGCCTGTGGGCGGCCGACCAGGTCAAGTTCATGGCCCTCGGGATTGCCATCGGCTTCCCGGTCGCCTGGGTGATGCTGGTCCTGGTTAACCGCGCGGGCTCATTTTGGTGGGTGTGGGGATTCGCCCTCCTGTTCGGCGTCCAGATGCTGATGATCGTCCTCTACCCGAAGCTCATCCTGCCGCTGTTCAACAGGCTCTCGCCGTTGCCAGACGGCGATCAGCGCGCCGGCCTGCTGGCCCTGGCCGAGCGCACGGGCTTTCCGGCCAGAACGATCGAGGTGATGGACGGAAGCAAGCGCTCAGGCCACTCCAACGCCTTCTTCACCGGCTTCGGCCGCTTTCGCCACATTGTCATCTTCGACACGCTCATGGCTCAGCTGGCCCCGGCGGAACTTGAGGCGGTGCTCGCGCACGAGATAGGTCACTTCAAGTGCGGCCACATCCCGAAGTTCATCGCCCTCACCGCGTTCCTGCAGTTCGGGGCATTCGCTGCCGTCGCATGGCTGGCGCGGACGCCATGGTTCAACACCGCATTCGGCCTGCCTGAGGGAACGCTCGCGCCGACGTTCCTCCTCGTCGGCATCCTCGGCGGCCTGGTGGCTTTCTGGTTTGCGCCCGCCATGAACTGGTTGTCGCGCAGGAACGAATATGAGGCTGACGCCTTCGCCAAGAACGCGATCGGATCGAGCGCGGCGATGATCGGGGCGCTGCGAAAGCTCTTTCAGAATAACCTGTCCAACCTGACGCCGCATCCCCTCTACAGCATGGTGTATTACTCTCACCCAACGCCAGTTGAGCGTGAGCGTGCCCTGCGGAAGTAGGCCGGCCGCCGGATGCGGCAGACTGCCCCGGAGCATTGTGGGCATGGCCTGGTGAGCCGGGCCAAGTCGTCTACGGCGGGCCGGCAAGGGTGCGTCTTGACTCGTGCTGGGCCTCCCGAAAGCTTTCGTGGCAATGCCGACCGGCGAGCCGCCGCCCATCGGGCCCGCGCCCTCCATTTTCATCAGCTACGCGTCGCAGGACCGCGAAGCCGCGCGAAACCTTCGCGACGCCCTCGGCGCCGCCGGCTTCGAGGTCTGGTACGATGAGAGCGATCTCGGGGGCGGAGACGCCTGGGACCAGAAGATCCGCCGACAGATCCGCGACTGCACGTATTTCATGCCGGTAATATCGGGCAACTCCGACGCCAGGCACGAGGGATACTTTAGGAGGGAGTGGAGGCTCGCGGTCGACCGGAGCCATGACATGGCGGACGACGTCACCTTCATCGTTCCGATAACGGTGGATTCGACCGGCCAGGCGCGGGCCCGCGTACCCGAGAAGTTTCTCTCGGTCCAGTGGCTCTCTGTGCCCGGCGGCCGGCCGACGCCCGCCTTCGACGCCTGGTGCCGCCGACTGCTGGGCGGCGACATCGCCCCCGCCGCGGCCCCCAGGCCGACCAAGGCCGCTGCGCCGCGGGCCGCGGCTGGCCGAAACCTGGAGTACCCCCAATTCCCAGAGCAAAAGGCCGGGCAGAAGCTGCACTTCCTCTTCCTGGTCGTGGGGTGGGCGCTGCGCACCGCCTGGGTCTGGTACCATCGCCTGTCGCGGGGCTGGCGACGGCTAGTGTTCGTCGTCCTCGTTATCTTCGTCCTTGCCAAGATGTGCTCCGGCAATAACCGCGCGCCCGAACCCACGGGCGAGCAGAAGGCCAAGGCCCAGAAGATCATGTCGGAGATGGGGGAGAAATTCGACGCGGCCTCCCAGTCGAAGGACAAGAAGGTCGACCTCGTGAAACTGGGGACGGATATCGCGGCCGCGGTCAACCGCGAGCTCGGCGACGAGGCCGGCAGCGAGCCCGACATCCTCGCTGTGCCCTTCGCCGCGCCCGCGGACGACGAGGCGGCCGGCAGGTTCGCGGGGACGGTGTTCGCGTCCGCATACGGCCAATTGTCCATGGCCGCGCCGGGAAAGGTTGCGCTCGCCAAGCCGGGGCCGGCCGGGGCCCAAGGGGACCCGCTGAAGCTCGCCCGCGACCGGGGCGCCAGCAAGGTGCTCTTTGGGTCGATCCAAGGAAGCGGTGACGGGCTCCACCTCGAGGTCACGCTCGAGGCTGCCGACCAGAGCAACGTGTTCTGGTCGGGCAGCTTCCCTCTAAAGGGGGCCGATCCTGTCGGGGTGGCCAACGATATTCGCGCCCACGTCTACCCCTCGAATTAGCGGCTCCATGCCGCGCGCCCTCAGCCTCGGACTGGCGCGCGAGGCTTGGTGCGGGCCGATGGCAGGCCGTTGGCGGCCCTGATGATGGCGTCCGCGCTTCGCTCGACGTCATTGTCGGTCGTTGCCCAGGAGGATACGCTTATCCGCATCGCCGTGCGCGACTGCCACGACGTGATGCCTGCCCAGCAGGTCCCCTCGGCCTGGATCGCCTCAATCACGCTCCGGGTGGTCTCCGGGCTCCCAAATGAGACGAGAACCTGGTTGAGCACGACCTCATTCAGGATCTCGAAGCCCGCAGCGGCGAGGCGCTCCGCGAACCGCCGGGCCTGCGCGCAGTTGCGCTCGATCATTTCCGAAAGGCCCGCCCGCCCGAGCGACCGAAGCGCCGCCCACACCTCCACGCCGCGGGCGCGCCGCGACAGCTCGGGAGTGAAGTCGCCGGGATTGCGGTGCTCCGTCTCGGTGGGAAGGTAGTCGGCGGTGATGGCCATCGCCGCCTGGAGCGCGTGCGGATCGCGCACAAACGCCAGCCCCGAGTCGTAGGGCACATTCAGCCACTTGTGTGCGTCGGTCGCCCAGGAATCCGCGTCATACAGGCCTTCGGCAAGATGGGCGCGGGAGGGCGCGGCCGCAGCCCACAGCCCGAAGGCGCCGTCGATGTGCACCCAGGCACCCGCCTCGCGCGCGAGGGGAATTATCGCGGGCGCCGGATCGAACGCGCCCGTGTTCACGTTACCGGCCTGAAGACAGATGATTGTCGGGCCGGAAAGCCTCGGCAAGCGCTCTGGGCGCATCCGGCCCTGGGAGTCCGTAACCACAGCCACGACGCGGTCGCGGCCAAAGCCGAGAAGACCGAGCGCCTTGCTCACAGAGGGGTGCATCTCCGCCCCGACGATCACCGTGACGGGCGGGGCTCCAAACAGCCCGTCGGCCTCGACGTGCCAGCCGATGCGGTCTAGGACCGCGTGGCGCGCGGCGGCAAGCGCGCAGAAGTTGGCGACGGTCGCGCCAGTGACGAACGCGCCCCCGCAGCCGGCGGGAAGGCGCAACACGTCGAGGAGCCAGCGCAGTGCGACGCTTTCCAGGCGCGCCGTGCCGGGAGTCGCGCGGTAAAGCGCGCTGTTCTGGTCCCAGGCCCCTGCCAGCCAGTTTGCGGCCAGGGCAACGGGCAGCGACCCGCCGATGACAAAGCCGAAGAAGCGCGGGCCGGCCATCGCCATCGTGGCCGGCGATCCGGCCTCATCGAGAAGCCGTATCGTCTCCGCCGGGTTGCTCGCCGACTCCGGAAGGGGCTCGTCAAGTACGTTGAGCGCTGCGACGGCGGAGGGAGAGGGTGCAACCGGGCGCTCAGCCAGGCCCTCGAGGTATCGGATCGCCCGCAGGGAGGCGTCAGTAAGGACGGCTTTCATTAGCCGCTTGTCTCATCCGTCCGTCCGCGTTGCAACGAATTCCAATTGCGCCGGAATATTCGCGGAACACGAGGGATTGAAGCTCGGAGGCGGGGTGTAGGTTCCGCAACCAGGTGCGGCGAAAGGGGGAGGGGTGTCCGGCGATCCGCCGTCCTAAGTGGGCTTGCAGCAGAGGGGATGCGATAGCGCCGAGGGGAATCAATTATTGGTCCAAGGATTCTGCAACACCCGTCAAGAATGAGGAAAACGACACGGTGCGACGTTGCGAGTTGACCGAGTTTTTGTGGCCTAGTATCAGTCGATTATGCCGCGCAAACCCGTTTCAACCGCCAGGACCGCGAAGTCGCGCAGGGCGGCGTCAGACAAAGGTGCGTCTCGTCCGCGGACAAGGAGCTCGGCCGGACAGTCGCCGGCGCCAGCCGGCACGGGTGCCGCGCCCATCCTGATCATTGACGACAGCGACGACTTCCGGGAGACGCTGTGCAGTTTGATTAAAGACAAGGGCTATGCCGTTGAGGCCGTGGCCAACGGCCTTGAGGCAAGCAGGCTGCTTGCGACGGAGTCCTTCGCACTGGTCCTAACGGATATGTTCATGCCGGAAAAGGACGGCTTCCAGGTGATCAGGGACGTGCACAGGGTTTATCCTGAACTTCCCATAGTCGCGATGTCCGGCGGGGGGATCGTCCGCAGGGGCGAGCACCTGAAGGTCGCCCGTTTTTTCGGGGCACGGGCGATTCTCAGGAAGCCCTTCACCGAAAAGCAGCTGTTCTCGACGATCAGGTCGCTGATCCGATGACCGAACGGCGCGCGGACCGGCGCGCCATCGCCTGGGCCGCGGCGGCGCTTTGAGCCGGGACAGTCAGTGGTAACGGTAAAGCTTCACGCGCTGAATGCTGTATCTGTCGGCGGGGAACCGCAGCGCTTTCCACTCCGGGGTCTCGTCGCCGTTCAGCCGGCGGCCCGGCACCCAGATGCCGTCCCTGTAGACGCCTTCCTCAACCGTGCCGAGTCCGACGCTGTCTCCCGGGGCAACGGCGGAGGAGAAATAGACGTTCGCGGCGCGGCCCGCGATCACGTAGTCGTCGGGCCCAGTGGAGATGAATAGCCCCGCCACGCGCCCGGGTGGCGTAGTGGCGCCGGCCGGGCCGAAGGCTCGCGCTGAATAGCGCGCCTCGATCTGGTAGTTGCCGAGGCGGACCGTTTGAGGCGCCCCGTCGCGGTCCAGGATCATGGCGGTCATTGTTCCTGCGCCCTGGTGCTCGAGGATAAGCGGCGACAGCTGCGCAATGACATCGTAGGCTTCGGCGAGCTCGGTGTCCGCCCCGGCAAAGCGGTCGATCCCGAACGGCGAGTATGCGATGGCGTCGTATTTGCCGAACGCCCAGATCGCCTGGGCTGCGCCTCGCTCATCGCCGCGGGCCTCGGGTATGAACAGCGGATTGCCGCAGCGATGGTACCGCTCGCACACCTCCTCGAATTCGGGAACGTAGATGTCCGGCGCCAGAACCGCGATCGCCGGCGCGCCCGCCTGCCAAACGTTCATCACCTGCGGCTCCGGGCCGCCGCTGGGATAGGTGCCCGGCCAGGCGTGGTCGCGCTGCTGCAGCCATGTGTTCACGTACATTGGCAGCGGGTATTCCGACCGGCCGGCCTCGGCCACCTTGTTGACGTACAGGGAGTAGCGCCATGCCATGAAGATCTCGTCGACCGGCCAGTAAAGCTTGCGCCAGGCGCTCTCGTGTTCCTCTGCCGTCATGGGCGGACTGAGCGTGCGCACAGGAATCTCCTTCCCCGCGGGCTTGCCCGGTCCGAAGACCTCCGTCCATGTGCCCGATGTCCTTGAGCCGTTGGCCTCCCACAGCCCGCGGAGCTCCGGCACGAGCGCGTCCCTGTGCGCCACGAGATAATTCATCAGCTCGCCCGGCACGGGACCCGCGAACTCCCTGTTGGCAACCGGCCCGTAGTCGCGGGATTCCTCGAGGACGCCCATTTCGTTCTCCACCTGGATCATGAGTACAGTGTGCCTGCGCCCGTCCATGTCGCGAAGGTGCCGCATCAGCGCGGCGAACGCGCGGGCGTCGGCCTCGCAGTTGGCGTCGCTGAAGGGGGTGAGGGTGTTCAGGCTTTTCCCCTGCTCATTCTGGACGAGCGGAAAGCGCGCCTGGTCGGTCTTTACCCAGAGGGGCTGGTAGGTGGACTTGCCGTTCTTCCAGCTGCCGAACCAGAGCAGGACAAGGCGCAGGTCGCTTGCCCGCGCCCCGTCGATCAGGCCGTCAACCACCTTGAAATCGAACTTGCCCTCCTCGGGCTCGATCAGCTCCCAGCTCACGGTGGCCAGCACGGTGTTGAGGCGGCTGGCCACGAGCCGCGGCCAGAGCAGCTTCAGGTAGTCAAGGCTCGATGCGCTTGAATTGTTCAGTTCCGCGCCCCGGATGAGGAACGGCCGGCCGTCCACGACGAGCTGCGTGGCCGTGCCCTGCTTTTGCAGATGCGGAGCCGCCGGGTCTGCCGCCGCGCCGCGACTCTGTGCGGGGCCCATTGCCATGATGCCGGCGACGGAGACCACAAGTGCCGGCAGCCCTAGATGAGATTGGATCAATTTTTTCATGGTTCTCGCGATTGTCCGGATGGGGTGGGGGCTTCCCTCTGCACGGGGTCGGCCAAATCGAATCGCCCGGGCCGCCGGAGTTAATAGCGAAGGCGGCCTGCGAAGAAAACCAATTTCCACAGCCCGGCGCTGCCGCCCGTGCCTTTTCCGGAGGCGTCCAAGGCTCGTGCCGTTTTCCCACATGGGCGAGGTGGCGCCCTATGCGGTCTACATGACCAATGCCGCCCTCCTTTGGGACGAGTCGCCGCGATTGATTGATTGGCGAAGTCTATGTCCCGGCCGGGGGCTTCGTGCATGCCAACTCGACCGCCTTTAACGAGATCTCCGAAAGCCACCTGGCGCGTTCCTCCTGCGAACTCGTGATGACCCCGCACAGCGACCTGCGCTCGATGCGTGGCACGCCGCAGAGGCCGAAGACCACCTTCCGCCAATGTTGGTCGAGCGGGTCCCCGTAGTAGCCGACTTCCACCTCCCTTGGCGTGTTGGCGGTCGTCACCACAAAGGCAAACTTGAGCCCCAGCATCCCCTCGGGACGCGCCCCGCCCCTGCCGTCAGGGATGAACCGAAAGGCCCTGCCCTGGCGCAACACACGGTCCGTCCATCCGCAAAGCATCGCCGGGGGGCGGTTCCAATAGTTGGGGTGCACGATGACTAGTCCCTCGGCCGTGCAGATATCCTCCACATGGGAGGCGACAAGCGGAGGGAGGCTGGCGTCGCTCCTGTGCTCCTCGGCCCCGTATACGGGGTCAAATCCCTCCGCATGGAGGTCGCGAAGGACCACCTGGTGCCCCGCGTTGGTCAGGGCCTGGCGGACCGCGGCCGCAAGAGCGTGGTTGTAGCTGCCCGCATTTGGATGGCTGAGAATGAGCAAGATCTTCACACCTTCGCATCCTTCCGAACCGTCGGGTGCATTCAACATCGAAGTCGTCGCGCGCTGTCCAAGAGCCGCACTCTTGGAACCGTTCGCCGCATGGCGTTGCCGTGATTCGCGTTTCTGCCGCGGATGCCGCCGAGACCCTTCTCATTGAGGGCAAACGCGGGGACCAGGCCCCCGCCGATGCCAATGGCTCTTTGTCGTCCGCCAGAGTCCGAATCGTGGTTTTCCTTGTCCGTCGAATTCGAAGGCGATACCTTCCTACCAGAGCTTCAAAAATCTGAGAACCTACCCGAACCCTTCCGAGGAGAAGCTGAAGGAGAGTGAGGCGAAACTGCGCGCGCTTTTCGAGGGCTCCGGTTACGCCATGGGCCTTGCGAGGGACGGCGTCCACGTAATGGTCAACCCCGCCTATCTGAGGTTATTCGGCTACCCGGATGCCGCAGACTTGGCAGGCGACTCCCTCTTCAATGATATAGCCCCGGAGGAGCTGCCGCGGATTCGGGAATTCGCGCGCCGGCGCTCAACGGGAGAGCCAGCCCCGGCGTTCTACGAAACGCGCGGAATCAAAAGGGACGGCACGGTATTTGAAATGGCCGTGGCAATCTCGACCTACGAGCTTGACGGCCAGGTTTACACCATCGGAGTCCTGCGTGACATCTCCGAACAAAAGCGGACCGAGGCGACCCTGCGGGAAAGCGAAGCCCACCTCTCGATGGTGTTTGAAAACGCGTACGATCCGCTCGCTCTCTATGAGGTGGAAGCGGCGGGCGTTTACCGGCTGTCCTTGATCAATCCCGCGTTCTTGCGGATAGCGACGAAGCGCGTGGGAAGACCTGTTACGTCAGGCGAGGTGATGGGCCGCCCTTATGATGACATGGCGCGCGAAGTCCTGTTGCTTGAGGAGACGGCAATCAAAGCGGGGCGAGAGCACATGGACGAGGCGGTGCGAACCGGGCAGACTGTCCGATGGGACGAAACGCAGGTGCGGCCGATTGGGGAGGTCAGCAGTGAACGCATCGACATCCCGGTCCACAACAGCCAAGGGCGCTGCAGATACGTGCTGCGGGTGCTTCATGACGTCACTGAGCGGAAGCGAGCCGAGCTCGAGCGGATTGTGCTGTCGGAGCGCGTTCGCTGCCAATCCGACGAGTTGCTCAAGTTCTCGCTCGACCCCGCGATAACGACAGGGGATGTGCCAAGTGCCGCCAGGAAGCTGACCGAAATGGCGACGCGGGTGGTTGGGACGGAGAGAACGAGCATCTGGCTCCTTGAGCCCGATGGCGCAATCATGCGGTGCGTGGATCGCTATGACCGGACCCTGGGCCAACATACCGCCGGCATGGAGATCGACATGTCGAAGTACCCGGCCGCCCTCGGCAACCTCGCGAATGGCCGGACCATCGTGCTCGATGACGTGGAGCTTGATCCCAGCATCATCCCGGTTCTGCGGGGCGAGGCGCCATCCGACGACATCAGGTCCGCCCTGGCGACGGCCGTCCGGATTGGCGGCCAGGTGAGAGGCGTCGTGTGGATTGCAACCCTGGGAAGACTGAAGAAGTGGCAGCCGGACGAAATCGCGTTCGGCGGGGCGCTGGGTGACCACATGGCCCAGGCGATATTCAACGCGGAACGCGAGCGGTCCACGCGCAGCCTGCACGAACTTGCCGGACAGCTGATGAAGGCCGAGGACGAGGAGCGACGCCGGATCGGGCGGGACCTGCACGACTCCACCGGCCAGCTTCTGGCCGTGCTTGAGATCAACATGGCTATGCTCAGCCGCACTGCCGGCGGGCTCGACGCCAGATCCCATACCCTTCTCCAGGAATGCATTGCGCAGACCAAGCAGTGCGCGAACAGCATCCGCACCGCCTCCTACCTGCTGCATCCGCCGCTGCTGGACGAGATGGGCCTTGTCTCCGCGGTCCAATGGCAACTGGACGGCTTCCGCCTCCGCAGCGGAATCCAGGTCGAGGCCAGGCTGCCCTCCGGGTTTGTCCGCCTCCCGCCCGAGGACGAGCTTTCGCTTTTTCGTGTTCTGCAGGAAGCCTTGACCAATGCGCACCGGCACGCCGGCTCCACCTTGATCCGCGTCGTCCTCGAGCAGACGCCAGGAGCTGTCACGCTGACGATCTCGGACAACGGGAAAGGCATGCGTCCGGCCGCGTTGGCCTCGTTCCGCGAGGGAGGGGCAGGCCTCGGCGTTGGCCTAGCCGGCATGCGCGAGCGCCTGCGCCAGCTCGGAGGGCAAGTCGAGATTGAATCCGGCTCCAACGGGACCGTCCTGCGCGCAAGCCTGCCGAGTAGCGGGCGCGCACCGGGCGCAACGCGGCCATCGGGAGACGTGCCATGAAAGGCGAGCGCGACCCCGCGGAACCCTTGACCGGAGCGGCGGCCGATCCTGCGGCGGAGGCGCCCGAGCGCGTGGGCATCGTGATCGCCGACGACCACGAGCTGCTTCGGCGGGGCCTTTGCTCTGTGCTGGCCGAGAGGCCGGACTGGAGGGTGCTCGGCGAGGCGGCCAACGGCCGGGAGGCGGTCCGGCTGGCCGCCAGCTTGAAGCCCGCGGTGGTCGTGCTTGATGTCACCATGCCGGAGCTCAACGGACTGGAGGCCACCCGCCAGATCCTCGCCGCGGCCCCGGAAACGCGGGTTCTGATACTCAGCGTCCACGAGTCGGAGCAGATCGTCCGCGAGGTGCTGGAGGCCGGCGCACAAGGGTACCTGCTCAAGTCCGACGCCGGGCGGGAATTGATCCGGGCCATCGACGCGCTCCTGGGGAACAAGCCCTATTTCACCTCCGCAGTCGCCCGCATGGTCCTGGATGGATTCCTCAACGCGCCCCAGGCGGAGTCACCGTCCGACGAGCCGGGACGCCTGTCGCCGCGCGAGCGCGAGATCGTCCAGCTGCTGGCCGAGGGCCGCAGCAACAAGGAGGTGGCGGCAGTGCTCGGGATCAGCGTCAAGACCGCGGAGACGCACCGCAACAACGTGATGCAGAAGATGGGGTTCCACTCGATCACCGAGCTGGTCCGCTACGCCGTCCGCAACAAGCTGATAGAGCCGTAACGCAGGATGGGCTGCTGGCCACCAGGCCGGCGCCCCGAGCGGGACCCGAGGGCCCCTACAGGTTTTCCCCGGCTAGAATACAGAATCGCCGGGTTCGAACGCGAGTCCCGCCGCGCGCGAAGATCGAGGCGTGGATATCCCCAAAGAGCTTCCAGACGCCCCCGAGCGCCGCATCCGGATAGTCGTCGCCGACGACTCAGGCGAAATGCGAAGGTCGCTTTGCGATTTCCTCGGATCCCTGCCGTCCGTGGAGATCGCCGGCGTGGCCGCCGATGGGTCGGAGGCCGCCGATGTTTGCGCCGCGGCGCGCCCAGACCTCGCGCTGATCGATTTTGCGATGCCGCACCTCAACGGGCTGGAGGCCGCGCGCGCGCTGCGCCGTAGGTGCCCCGGGTGCCGTGTGGTGGTCGTTTCAAACTTCGCGCCCTATCTGGCGGCGTCCGATCCACGGCCAGATGTCGACGCGATAGTCGACAAGATTGACTTGCCCCGCGAACTGCCGGCGGTGATCGAGCGCCTCTTCCCCGGGAGGTTCCTGGCGCCCAACTCGTTATGATGTCGGGAAGCAAACAGCATCGCGCCCTTGAAGAAGGAGAGGCCGCCGGGTCGTTCCAGGTAAACGAGTGCGCCTGGCGCAGGCCATCGATGGCGGCCGCGATACGCCTCACGGCTGTCGTGGGAACCGCCTGGCTTGCAGCCGTTTTCATGGCGACGCCGGTACTGATCCTGAGCTTTTACGGGAAAGCCACCATCACGGTATTGGCTGTGATATGGGCGGCCTCGTTTGCGCCGTCCTCGGACCGCACGCGGTTTGCGATCCTGGAGATAGGGTTCTTCGTCGC